>Ga0209483_1000363_pt1 | contig 40693 bp, 36 predicted proteins | sample NGEPerA_FD_184508 | JGI IMG/M metagenome (GOLD analysis project Ga0209483, IMG submission 184508) | Arctic peat soil microbial communities from the Barrow Environmental Observatory site, Barrow, Alaska, USA - NGEE PermafrostL2-A... | ecosystem: Environmental > Terrestrial > Soil > Wetlands >...
TAAAGAAGACGAACAAGATTCTCTTCGTGGACGAGGATGTTCCAGGCGGTGCAACCGCGTTCATGATGCAGGAAGTGCTCGAGCGGCAGGGAGGGTTCTACTGGCTCGACGCGGCTCCTCGCACTCTGACCGCAGAACCACACCGGGCTGCGTACGGCCGGGACGGGGATTACTGGTCGAAGCCGAATGTCGAGACAGTGTTCGATGCGGTCTACAGCATCATGCGCGAGACGAACATCGCGAGCTTCCCTTCACTTTCGGAGTAGCCACCAGACTGCAACTCGCCCGCTCGTGCCGATTGCGCGAGCGAGGAGATTGAGTGTAGCGACTGGCAACGCCTCACAGCCGCGCCAACCCGCATTGCGAGCCGTTGATCCGGCGTTCTGTTAGAGGAGCGCTCCGGCCTGTCCCCTGCCCTCGCCGGAGATACGCAACAGGATGCCGACGCCCAGCCAGCTTGCAAGCATGAACGATCCGCCGTAGCTGAAAAACGGCAGTGGAATACCCGTGATCGGCATGAGGTTGAGCGTCATTCCGACGTTCACGACCACGTGAACGAGCCAGCACGACATCAGGCCGAATGCAGCGAGGCTCCCGAACGGATCGTTGGCGCGCGACGCGATGCGCGTTGCCCTCAGCAACAGTGCGAGGAAGAGCGCAAGAGCGAGCACGACTCCGATGAATCCGAGTTCCTCCCCAACTACAGCAAAGATGAAGTCGGTGTGTTGCTCCGGTAGAAAGCCACTTCGCTTCTGGGTGCCGAGCGTGAAGCCATTGCCGAATAATCCGCCGGAACCGATGGCGATCTTTGACTGCAGTACGTGATACCCCGACGCGCGCGGGTCGGCAGATGGATCAAGGAAAACCTTTAGCCGGTTCTGCTGATAGGGCGCGAGCTTCTCCCACAGAATCGGCGCGATCACACCCGTAGCGACGTTGGCGACAACGAGTACGATGCCTTCGAGGAGATACGGCTTGTACCACAGCACCAGCGCGATCAGTACCAGGAACCAGGCGCCCCAGAGTCCCGTGCTGAACGAAAGTACAAGACTGACGACGGGGCTGGCGAGCAGCACGAGCAGCGGCCACGGAACGCCAGACCAGAACAGCATTCCAAAGAATATTCCAACAAAGACGATCGCAGATCCCAGATCTGGCTGCAGCATGATCATTGCAAAGGGAATTCCAACGACCAATCCGGGCTTCCACAACTCAAGCAGTGACTTGGGTGCCTCACGCCGCTCGGCCAACACTTTCGCCAACATGAGCACGACAACAATCTTCGCGATCTCAGCCGGTTGGCCGAGGCGATGCCCGCCAATCGCGAGCCAGCTGCGCATGTGTCCGTTCGCGCCGGTGCCGGCACCGAGCACCAGTAGCGAAGCAAGCGTGAAGAGCATCAGCAGATACGCCGGCCACGTCGCCCACTCTATGAGCCGTACAGAGGAATTGCCGATCCCCCAGGCGCATAGAATGCCGAGGCTGAGCCACATCAGCTGACTCTTCCAGAGTGGAGCTACAAATGTCGGTACGTCCGTCTGGCCCGCGGAATAAACCATCGCAACGCCGAATAGCGATAGAGCAATCGCCGTGACAGCGAGCGGATAATCGGCGAGCGTCTTACGAAACATCAGCCCTCCGACTGCACCGCAGTCACCGGTGAGACCTTCAGGTAGTGAGAAATGATTGACGACGCGACGTGCGCAGCTCGACCACCGTGGCCACCGTATTCGAGCATGACTGCGACGACGATGGTCGGTTTATCAGCCGGAGCAAATCCCACGAACCACGCATGATTCAGCTCCACCCCATTGACGAACTTTCCTGTCTGCGCAGTGCCGGTCTTTCCGGCAAGCATGATCCCCTCTATCCGGGCCGACTGCGCTGTGCCCTGACCGATTACGCCAGCGAGGGCGGTGCGAAGACCTTCCATCTGGTCCGGAGGGAGTTTGAAGATCCGCGTCTTCACAGGAGTACGCTTCACGATTTCGGGTGTCGGAGCGCTCCCATCGGTGGCTAGTGCCGCATAGAACTTCGCCATGTTCACAACGGTCTGTGAATTTTCACCCTGACCAATCGCCAGATTCAGGGTGACAGCGTTGCTCCACCCTCGCACGCCGTATGTCTTGTTGTAATAGTCAACGGCATACGGCCAAAGTGCACGCTTTTCGTCGGGCAGATCGATGCCAGTCTTGTCGCGCAGGCCGAGCGAGATACCGCCGGCTATCATTTTCGCCAGACCGATCTTGAGCCCGAGTTGATAGAAATAAACGTCACAGGACACTTCGATTGCGCGACCGAGCGAGATCGAGCCGTGCCCCTTCTTGTCCCAGCATTTGAAGTATCGATTGCCGAACTGAAAGCCACCGGTGCACGGAACCGGCATGTGCTCATCCATCGTGACGACGCCGTCCTCGAGCCCGGTGACGGCAGTCGCGAGTTTGAACGTGGATCCGGGCGGATAGCGGCCTTGCGTGACCTTGTTCACCAGTGGCCTGCGTTCATCCGACAGCAAAGTCTTCCAGTAGTCAGCCGGAATACCGCCGGTGAACTTGTTCACGTCGTAGCTGGGCGCGCTGTACAATGCGAGCACGCCGCCGTCTCTCGGATCGATGGCGATCGCTCCACCGACGAGCGAATCGCCGAACACGCCGGCGACGTAACGCTGCAAGTCCAGATCAATATTCGTGTATAGCGGCGGTCCCGGTTCCGGATTGAGATCGAGTCGCGCTGTCGCCTGCCGGACCTGCCGTCCCCGCGCATCAACTTCATCGTAGCGAACGCCTTCTGTACCGCGTAGCAACTTCTCGTACTCCTTCTCGATCCCGCCCTTGCCGACTAGCTGGCCAGGTTTGTACCCTGCGTACGCCGGCGAATTCAGGTCGGCGTCGGTGACTTCACCAGTGTATCCGACAAACGATGCAACTGCGGGCCCGTCTGGATAAAACCGCTTCGGTACGGACTGGATGATCAACCGCGGGAAGTTTATGCGATGCTCTTCGAGTACAGATACGACGCTCATCGAGGCATCCGACATGATCAACGTCGGCCGGTTCGGATCGCGGCGGAAACGCCGGATCGCAGCATTGATCTGATCCGGCGTAAGCGTGATGACGCTCGCGAGGTGTGTGAGCGACGACTTGAGTGAGTCGACGTTTACTGGCGCGAGGGATACGGAATATCCCGGAAGGTTCTCGGCAATGATGTTGCCGTATCTGTCGTAGATGATCCCGCGTGGTGCCGGCAACGGAAGCGCACGCAGTCGGTTCTCCTGGGACTGCAGCTTGTAGCGATCATGCTGCAGCACCTGCGCGTTGAAGAACGCAACCATCAACGAGAGAAGCAACGCACCAAGAGTAAGACGCGCCACGCGCGAGCGGCGCGCAATATCGTTCGGATGAACGCTCACGCGGACGAAGGCTCGAACAAGGGACGCATAACTAGCAGGACGAGGACGCCGGCTATGGCCGTAGCAGCTGCCGACAGTGGTGACCAGAGGAACAATTGCTGTACGAGATCAATGCCGGTCAGATGATGTTCGGCGATGAAATAAATGATGTCGAACAACCACTTTCCGACAAAGAAGAACATGGCGTTGAGCGGTAAACTGTCCGCAAAGAAGACCGCTTTCAGCCACGAAGCGAGATACGCGACGAGCAACATTGCGAGGGCGCCAGCACCGAGTGAGTCGGGAGCGAGAGAATCGCCTACCATCCCGACGATGAACCCGATCGCGGCGGCGCCAGCCGGTCTCACACGGACTGCCGCGGTCAGCACGGCGAGCAGCAGAAAATCGATGGATGCTCGCCAGCCAAGCAACGGCCGAAGCGTAAAGTGCAACAGCACCAACACCGCGAACGTGATGACAGCGCGAACCGATCCGGAAAGCGTCATGTGAGTCTTGTCACGGCGCGTGCGAGACTGCGGCACTATCACGCGCTGGCAGTGCGTGCTTCACAGCGGCCGTATGCGTCGTGTCCCTCCGAGTGGTGTCACTGCGGACGGCGGGACGGCGTATCGGGGGCGCGGGAGCGACAGGCGGCACTATCAATGATTCCGGAACACCTGCCTTGCGCAGGCTGTCGCGGGTTGCAGAATCCTGGGCTGCCTGACGCGCGGTGGCTTCGGCGAGCGCCGCGGAACGTGCGAGGGAATCGCCGGCGATCACAATCTTGCGCACTGACGAATCCGAGATTGCACCGACCGCCCAGACGTTATCCACGCCCGCGCTTGCACGGTCGGGCAGCAGAACCATGACCGCATACACGTCGGCCGGAAAAACCGCGGGACGAATGAGATATGTGCGTGCCCACGACTCGGCAGTTTTCGTTTCGCCGAGCACACGACCGATTGGGATGCCGCGCGGATACACTCCGCCAAGTCCCGAACTTACGATGAGTGTGCCGCGGCGGATCGAAGTACGGAATGGAACGCCACGCATCTCAAGAAGATATCGACCAGGACCGGATTCGAGATGCGCCTGCACTATTCCAAAGGCAGATGCGTCCTCCGACATCGCGCTGACACGAAAGTCAGGATGAGTCCACACCATCGCGTGACTGATTGACGGATCAACGTTGTCCACCACACCAACGAGACCTTCTGGAGCGACCACAGGGCTGAGTTTCACGACACCAGCCCGCGAACCTGCGCTAAGAGTGACTCCAAATTCGTCCTGCGAACCGCGGCCATGCAACGCCTCGGCGGGAACAAAGCCCCATTTCAACCGGCTCCCCAAGCCCAACAGATCGCGGAGGCGCGTGTTTTCGGCGGCGAGCGCCGAGACCGACATCGCGCGGATGGACACCGAGTCGCGCTGATCGATTACGGCATCGTGACCTTCGAGCGCTCGCCGGCTACCCTCCGCCCGTTTTTGCAGCGACAGGAACGGTGCTAGTACGCTTCGCCTCAGGCCGCTCGCAATCGGCTGACGCACCTGCGCGGGGAGCACCAGCGCAATAACTGACAAGACCGCGCACACAATGAGCACGGTCCCATCGAGCCGGTTGTTGGAGTTTCCGAGTCGCGCCACCCGCTACCTCAGGGGGAGAGAACCGACCAGTACTTTTCTTCGTCATCAAGTATCCGACCCGTGCCGCGAACGACACAGGTTAGCGGATCCTCGTCGACATGAATTGACAGGCCGGTTTCCAGTGCCAGCAATACATCCAGTCCGCGAATCAGAGCGCCACCCCCCGTCATCACGATGCCACGATCAACGATGTCGGCTGCAAGCTCAGGGGGCGTGATTTCCAGAGCGCGCCGCACCGCATCGACGATCTGCTGGATGGGTTCCTGAACAGCCTCGCGAATTTCTGAGGAATGTACGCGCACAGTCTTGGGAATACCCGAAACCAGGTCTCGGCCCTTTACATCCATCTCACGCTCGTCGCCAACCGGGTGGGCAGATCCGATCTGAATCTTGACCTGTTCCGCGGTGGCCTCGCCGATGAGCAGGCTATGGTTCTTGCGCATGAACTGGAGAATCGCCTGATCCAGCTCGTCACCGCCAGTACGGATGGAAGTGTCGCTGACGATGCCGGAAAGCGCGATTACGGCAATTTCCGTAGTTCCCCCGCCAATGTCGATTACCATATTGCCGGTGGGCGTATCCACCGGAAGACCGACGCCGATGGCAGCAGCCATCGGCTCCGCGACCATCATCACTTCCTTGGCGCCCGCACCCAGTGCAGAGTCGCGAACGGCGCGCTTCTCGACCTCCGTGATCCCGGAGGGAACGCAGACGATGACCCGCGGCTTGACCCTGAACACGTGGTTCTCGATGATGAGCGCGAGGAAATAGCGCAGCATTTTCTCGGTCACGTCGAAGTCGGCGATGACACCGTCTTTCATCGGTCGCACCGCAATGACGTTTTCGGGCGTGCGACCGAGCATGCGCTTGGCCTCGAGGCCTACGCCCTTGATCTTTTTGGTCTCGCGATCGAGCGCAACGACGGACGGCTCGTTGAGAACGATGCCCTCGCCTTTGACGTAGACGAGCGTGTTCGCCGTCCCCAGGTCAACGGCGATCCCGGTCGCCGGGAAGAATGATCCACCTTTAAAAAACGGCCAGCGCATGCGTGCTTCCTACAAGTTACGAGGGAGTTGCCGGACTAGCTGAGGAACGAGTCCGGATTGGATACCGGCATTCCGAAAGCTTCAGCCACACCAGGATAGGTGACCTTGCCCTCGACGATATTGAGGCCCTTTCGCAACGCCGCGTTGTCCCGCAACGCCTGCTTCCAGCCTTTGTTCGCAAGAAGAAGGGCGTAGGGCAACGTAGCATTGGTCAGCGCCAACGTGGAAGTACGGGGTACGCCACCAGGCATGTTCGCGACTGCATAATGGATTATCCCATCGACCACGTACGTTGGATTCTCATGCGTGGTAGCGTGGCTTGTCTCGAAACAACCGCCCTGATCGATGGCGACGTCGACAATCACACAACCCGGCTGCATCGTTTTCAGATCCTCGCGGCGGACCAGCTTGGGAGCTTTGGCGCCCGGAATCAGCACCCCACCCACGACGACGTCGGCAGTCTGGATCTGCTCAAGGATGTTGTGTCGGTTGGAGTAAATGAGCGTCACGTTGGCTGGCATGACGTCAGAGAGGTACCGTAGACGCTCCAGCGACACGTCGAGCACTGTTACCCTGGCGCCAAGCCCAGCGGCCATCTTGGCGGCATTAACGCCTACCACGCCGCCGCCTATGATCACTACGTTGGCTGGCGCAACCCCGGGGACTCCGCCCAGAAGCATGCCGCGGCCGCCGTACAACTTCTCGAGGTACTTGGCCCCTTCCTGGACCGCCATTCGACCCGCGACCTCGGACATTGGCGTCAGAAGCGGCAACTCGCGATGTGGGAGTTCTACCGTCTCGTACGCGATGCAGATCGCCCCGCTGTCCTGGTGCGCCTTGGTGAGCTTCTGATCCGCGGCAAAGTGGAAATAAGTGAAGACTACCTGACCCTTTCTCAGTCGCGGCCACTCGATCGTGATCGGCTCCTTGACCTTCATGATCATTTCGGCTTCGCGCCAGACCGTATCGGCATCAGACCCGACAGTCGCACCGACGGCCGTATAGTTCGCATCCGAGAATCCGCTCCCTTCACCCGCTCCCTTCTCGATCATCACCGAGTGTCCAGCGGCGACGAGAGCTTCAGCGCCTGCAGGTACCAGGGCTACGCGGTTCTCATTTGTCTTGATTTCCTTCGGGACTCCGATCTTCATGGCCGTGTCTACAGAATTGTTAGAGGTGCAGGTCCGAGGCTGACGACGGTCTGCCTGGATGGCGCAAAACACGCCGCACAAACTTCCGAAACCATCGGCTCGTCGATCCCGTCCACCAGCGAAAGCATCTCGTCCAGTGACCGAAAAGGCTCGCCATAGAGCTCGAGGCCAGCAGCGCGATACATCCGCGCACCAGGCGTCTCGAGAGAGAGTGTAATCTGACCCTTCAACTGTTGTTTGCCAGCCGCCAGCTCGTCCGCGGGAATTCCCCGATCCGCGATGCGCGCCAACTCCGCAAGTACGGCACCAGCTGCCTCGTTGGCAGAGTCTGGTGATGTTCCAACATACACTCCATGCATGCCCGCGCGCGAATAGAACGACGAAAATGTATGGACTGCGTACGCGAGTCCCAACTCTTCGCGAACGTGCTGGAATAACCGGGAACTCATCCCCCCACCCAGCAGCATGCTGACCAGGCAGAATGCATATCGCTCGGGATCACTGTGGGCAGGCGCAGAACTCCCGAAGACAAGCTGAGTCTGCGCGCCCGGTCGCTCGACGTGCGTGTACGAAGGTGCTTCAAAAACGGCTTCTTGAGCGGCAAAATCGACGCCGGGCGCGCCCGGAATGTCTGCCCAGCCAGTTTCTTCGAGAACCGACAACAGCTCTCCGTGATCGACGGACCCCGCGGCTGCCACAACGATATTCTGCGGCCGGTAAGCCAGAGAATGCAGCGCCCTGAGATCGTCAACGGTGAACGACGACACAGTGTCACGCGTGCCGAGAATGCGGTAGCCGTATCCGTTGTCGCCGAACAGGCGCTCGTTGTGAACTTCGAAGACAAGATCGTCCGGGGTATCGTCCACCATGGCAATCTCTTCCAGAACAACCTTCCGTTCGAGCTTGAGATCCGCTTGGCGTAACGTCGGCCGGAACATCAGGTCGCCGACAACGTCGGCTGCAGAGCGCAAATGCTCGTCCAGCACACGTGCCTGATACGAGGTATGCTCGCGAGCCGTATAGGCGTCGAGGGAGCCGCCCAGCGTCTCGAGGGCAAGACTTATTTCCTTGGAGCTGCGGTTCTCCGTTCCCTTGAAGACCATGTGCTCCAGCATATGCGAGACTCCCATCTTCTCTCGCTTCTCATGCAGGGTTGCCGCGCGGACCCATGCCCCAAAGGCAACAGACCGCACTCCCGGCACATTGTCCGAGAGTACGGTCAGTCCATTAGGGAGAACGGTCCGCTGGACGTCCGCCCCGCTTACACTAATCCCTGCGACCACGCCCGCCGCTACGTGGCCGACGCGGGCGCTCACTCCGCTCACCGCCATCCTGATGCTCGTCGCCAGAGCCCGAGGACGCATCGTCGCCGTGCGAGGATGCGCTGTTGGACGGCGCTCCTTCTGGTGCGGCTTCAAGCGCCTTCATCGATAGCCGCAGACGGCCGCGCTCGTCACGATCGAGAACCTTGACTCGTACGCGGTCGCCCTTCTTGACTACGTCCTCCGTCTTCTCCGTGCGGCCATGCTTGAGCTCCGAGATGTGAACAAGGCCCTCGGTGCCCGGCATTATCTCGACGAAGGCTCCGAAAGCGGTCGTACTCTTGACCGTGCCTTCGTATGTCGCGCCGATTTCGGGCTCGGCGGTAATTGCCTGAACCATTTGCCGCGCGCGTTCCATCGCCTCGCCGCCAACCGCTGCGATCGTCACAAGCCCGCTGTCGTCGACGCTGATCTCGGCCCCAGTCTCTTCCTGGATTCCGCGAATCGTCTTGCCCTTGGGTCCGATCAATTCTCCGATCTTCTCCGGATTGATCGTGACCGTCACGATGCGCGGTGCGTACTTGGAGAGATCCGGGCGCACGTTTGGAAGCGCCTTGTTCATCTCGCCAAGTATGTGCAGCCGGCCAACGCGCGCCTGCACCATCGCTTCTTTCATGATCTTGAGATCGAGTCCCTGGATCTTGATATCCATCTGGATCGACGTGATTCCCTTCTCCGTTCCCGCGACCTTGAAATCCATGTCGCCGAGGTGATCCTCGGTACCGAGAATGTCGGTCAGGATCGCGTAACGCTTTCCTTCCTTGATCAGACCCATCGCCACGCCCGCGACTGGTGAGCGAATCGGAACGCCAGCGTCAAATAGTGCCAGCGAACCACCGCAGATCGTTGCCATCGACGAAGAACCATTCGACTCGAGAACGTCGGAAACGATTCTGATCGTGTACGGAAATTCGTCGAACGGTGGCAGAACTGCCTGCACTGCGCGCTCGGCCAGATTACCGTGTCCGATTTCACGACGGCTTGTGCCGCGGATCGGGCGAACCTCGCCAGTCGAGAACGGCGGAAAGTTGTAATGCAGCATGAACGACTTTGTCGTCTCGCCCGCGTCATCGATGGAATCGAGACGCTGTACGTCATTCGCAGTTCCAAGCGTCACCGACACGAGGGCCTGCGTCTGGCCGCGCGTGAACAGCGCTGAGCCGTGAGCACGTGGAAGAACCGTGGTATCGATTGTTATCTGGCGAACTTCGGTCGTCGTGCGTCCATCAACGCGATGCTTGGTATCGAGTACCTGTGAGCGAAGCGCACCGTATTCGAGATCGCCAACCAGGTTGGCGATGTCCTTTGGATTGTCCGGGAAGTCGGCAAGCAGGTCCGCGACAGCCGCTTTCTTGACCGCTTCTATGGCTTCGATGCGCGTGTGCTTGTCGGCCTGATTGATCGCCGCAGAGATCTTGCCCTCGGCCAACTTGTTTACCGCAGCGGAAAGGCCGGCAGGTAGTTCCGGCTTCTTCCATTCCATCTTGGGCTGCCGAACTCCCTCAAGCAGTTCTTCCTGCATGGCGACGAGTTCCTTGATGCCCTTGTGTCCGATAGTGATCGCGTCGAGAATGTCGTCCTCGCCGACTTCGATTGCTCCGCCTTCGACCATGACGATCGATTCATCAGAGCCAGCGACTACGATGTCCATTTCACTGTGCTGCAGTTGCAGGAAGGTTGGGTTGAGCACCCACTTGTCCTGCACTCGGCCGACGCGTACAGCGGCTATCGGGCCGAGGAACGGAATCTTCGATGCGTTCAGCGCAAATGACGTCGCGACGAGTGCGAGCACGTCTGCGTCGTTTTCCTGATCCGCAGAGATGACCGAGACGAAGACCTGCGTCTCGTTCTTGAATCCTTCCGGGAACAGCGGCCGGATGGACCGGTCGATGATTCGCGCAGAGAGGATTTCGCTGTCGTGCGGACGTCCCTCGCGCTTGATGAAGCCACCCGGGATCTTGCCAGCGGCGTATGCCTTGTCACGATACTCGACCGTGAGCGGGAAGAACGGGAGCGAGCTTTCGTTGTCGCTGACAGTGACTGCGACGAGCACCATCGTGTCACCAAACTGCACAAGCGCGGATCCCGCTGCCTGTTTTGCCATGCGGCCCGTTTCAATGCTCAGGGTCCTGCCGGCGAACTGCCTTTCAATACGTTTCATCATTTCTCAGATTGTCTCTCAGATTGTCTCTCTGGAACACGAAACGCGCGCATGACGGATGACGTAGATGTCATCCTCACGACGCGCGTTTCCCCCATTCAACTTTCGTGTTAATAACGGAGGCCAAGCTCGGCGATGAGCTGGCGATACCCCTCAACTTCTGTCCGCTTCATATAATCGAGGAGGCGGCGACGCCGACCGACCATCTTCAGCAAGCCGCGGCGGCTGTGATGATCTTTCTTGTGCGTCTTGAAATGTTCGTTCAGGTAGTTGATGCGGTCCGTAAGGACGGCCACCTGGACGCGGGAGGAACCGGTGTCGGTCTCACTCACGCGATACTTCTCGATTGTCGGAGTCTTGTCGAAAGCCATGTAACAGGGTGTGCGTGTCGCGCGATCTGCGCGTCTGGTCGTCTAATTCTTGGTAAGCCTTTAAAACTAAGCCATCCGGAGCCCGTACGGTACCCCAAAAACAAACGGGAAACACTGGTGGCCGGCCAAAGCCACCAGCCTCAAGCGGGCCCCGACCCGTCGGACTACGCTAGCTCGCGTGGCCGGACACAGCGCCGACAATTATCCGTTTGATATCGTTGAACGTAACCATCACGAATAACGTCAGGATGAGCGCGAGGCCGATCCGCGCCACATTCTCCCGGGCTCTATCGCTGAGCGGCTGACCGCGAACGGCCTCGACGACCTGAACCACGATCTGGCCACCGTCCAGAATCGGGACCGGCAGAAGGTTGAATACAGCAAGGTTCACGCTGAGCAGCGAAATCAGGTAGAACAGCACCGACCCGCCCTGACGAGCCGCCTGCACCGACGTCGTTGCGATCAGGATGGGCCCGCCGAGCTCGCTTACCGAGGTCTTACGCGTGACTATCCGGCGCAACGACGTGAATACCAGAGTGGCCATGTCGACCGTCGCCTTGCCCCCGTCAGTGATCGCGCGGCCGATTCCGACGGTAGTCGCGCTCTGTCCCGCAGCGATGCCGATACGGCCTTCGCGGGAGGTCAGCCCCGTGTTCGGATCCGTGACGGTGTCCGCGACAGGAGTGACGCTCACCCGAACTGGCAAGCTGCCTCGGAGTACGCCGACCGAGACCGCCTTTCCGCTGGAGTTCTTGATGACAGCGACGAAGTCTTCCCATGCATTGACCGGCGCATCATTAACGGACACGATGCTGTCGCCCTTCTGGAGTCCCCCCGCGGCGGCGGGCTTACCGGCTACGACATCGTTCAAGCGAGTTGTCGGAGCGCGCTCGTAAATCTTTACAAGGCTTATGTTTATGACCAAACCAAGAAGGACATTCATCGTCACGCCAGCAAGCATGATGATCAGCCGCGCTGTCAGAGATTTGGATTCGAACCAGCGGTTTTCCGGAACCGGCTTGGACCCGAACGGGACCAGCTGGTTCGGGTCGAGGTTCTCCCCTTCTGGCTGAAGCTCACCGCCGCCCTCAAGCGCTGCACCAGTCTCATCGAGGCGAGACGCCATCCGAACATAGCCACCGATCGGCAGGATCCCGATCCGGTACTCAGTTTCACCAATCCGCTTTTTCGCGATAGCCGGTCCGAAACCTATCGAGAATCGGGGCGCGTATACACCGAACGCCTTTGCAGCAAGGAAGTGTCCAAACTCATGTACAAAAACCACGAGGCCGAGCACAAATACGGGGGCGAGCCAGACTAGCATGACTTGGGATGGGAGGTTTGGCGCACGGCCCGCAATGCGGCACCGACTATTTCGAACACGGCTTGTAATCTAGCCGGGAGACGGCTCGCCACGAGGCGCCTCGCCTGCGTTGTCATTGTCCCGTCGACACGGCAGCGAGAACGCGAATATTGATCCAACTCCGGGAAAATCCGCCCAGACGCGCCCGCCCAACTGGGCCACGGTATCGCGCACGATGCTGAGCCCCAGCCCCGTCCCATCGATCTCGGATGAACCGTTGCCCGCGCGGAAAAATCGCTCGAAGAGCTGCGCGCGCTGGTCAACTGGAACACCGATGCCGTTATCGGCGACTTCGACGACGACCTGACTATCTCCGACGGTCTGAGCTTCGAGACGCCCACGAATCTCGATCCAGGGGTTGTCCGTTGCAGGATCACGATACTTGATCGCATTCGAGACAAGGTTGGTGAGACACAGTTCTACCGCAGCTGCTGCAACTTCTACATCCGGCAGTTCATCGGTGAGCCGAAGCGTCACTCCGTGCACCTGCGCCATGTCCCGCAATTCTCTGCGCACTTCGGCTGCAGCCTGTTGGAGGCGCACGTGGCGCTGCTGCCGGGAATCTGCGTCAACGCGGGACAGTTCCAGAAGGTTATCGAGCACCCCGTGCATGCCACGCACGTTGCGCACAATAAGAGCGGCTAGCTCCTCGCGCTTTCCGTCTGGGAGATCGGACAACTCAAGTATCTGCGCGGCTCCGAGTGAGGCGCCGATTCGATTGCGGAACTCGTGTGTCAGCGCTCGGTTGAATGCGCGCAGGCGAGCTTCGCGCTCGCCAACTTTGTCTGCCCCGAGTTGCAGAAACTGCGTGGAAGCTGCCTGCAGAATGAGTGAGACGGCGCGGTACACGCGCTGGGCGCATGCAAGCAGTTCCGATCGACCGCATGGAACGTCGGTTTCGTCTGCGACTTCGCCGAGGAATCCCAGCAGAATTCCCCCGAGTATTTCGAACTCCTTGAGAATCTGGTACTGATCAAAGCCCTGCGCGTGACGGAGCGATCCGAGCTCCCGGGCCTTGGCTACAACTGCCATGTCCGACGAAATCACGGCGGCGGGGTCGGCGACGTACGCCGCGATTCCCTCAATCAGAAGAGGCACGTGATCCAGCAGGTCCTGCGATGGGAACACAAGGCTTGCATCGAGCGAAATCCGTGCGGCAATCCGATCCAGCCAGCGCTTCGTGAGTGCATCGCTCGACTCTATCAGGCGTTGTGACAAGACTACCGCAAGCGGGCAATCCTCAGTCTGTTCTTTTGTCTCCGCTGCCATGGGAATCCCTGTGAGGCGATCGCCTGTTTCCTGATGTGATTTGACGTTTGCGACGGTAAATCTACGGCCTGGACCATCCGATAACGTGGTTCCGCGCCGCAAGATCGGCGGCGGACAGATCAGCCACGGAGACGCTTGGTAGCCCATCAATCGCCGCGAGCGCAGACGCAATCGCCCGAGCGATGTCTCCAAACCCGATCCGTCCGGAAAGAAACAACTTGACCGCCGCTTCGTTGGCCGCGTTGAAGACCGCAGGTGCGGAGCCATCCCTGACGCCGGCCGCCACTCCCAACGCGAATGACGGAAATCGTTCCGGGTCAACAGGCTCAAAGGTCAGTGGCGATGCGCTTGATGGGTCGAATGCGCGCGCCGGGATGTCATCGATGCGGTGCGGATGAGTAAGCGCATAGAGAATCGGAAGTTCCATATCAGGAAAGCCGACCTGTGCCAGCACGCTTCCGTCGATGAACTCGACGAACGAATGCACGATGCTTTGCGGATGCACCACAACATCCACCCGGTCGTACGGCAGGCCGAAGAGATAGTGCGCTTCGATTACTTCCAGTGCCTTGTTTACGAGCGTGGCGCTGTCGATCGAGATCTTGCGACCCATGCGCCACGTCGGATGGTTCAGCGCATCCTCGATCGTCGCGCTGGCGATACGCGATGCGTCCCACTCGCGAAACGGGCCACCCGAGGCGGTCAGTATGATCCGCCGCACCTCACCAAGTGGTCGCGTTCCGATGCACTGCAGAATCGCGCTGTGCTCGCTGTCAACCGGAACAATCTCACCACCGCCTTCAGCGCAGGCCCGCAGCACTGCATCGCCACCCATTACAAGCGATTCCTTGTTCGCCAGCGCGACGCGCTTTCCCGCGTGAAGCGCAGCGAGCGTCGCGGGAAGTCCGGCAGCACCGACGACCGCATTGACGACAATGTCCACGTCCGCACGCATCGCGGCTGCAATCAGGCAGTCGGTCCCGGTGCCCCACGCCGGATCGCTATCGCCATTCGGGTTTGCGATGCCTACGTACTCTGGCCGGACCGAAGCAGCCTGCTCCCTTAGCAGCGTGGCGTTGGACGACGCTGTAAGCGCCGTAATCCTGAAACGTGCCTGGTGACGCGCGATAACTCTGAGCGTCGCCGTGCCGATCGACCCGGTCGACCCCAGAACAGCAACTCCCTGCTGCTTCACACCGGCACCGGAATGAGCAGCGCGTGCAACAAGAGCGCTGCGACCGGGAGCGCAAACAGTAGACTGTCGAACCGATCGAGCACTCCACCGTGTCCGGGAATGATGGTGGAGCTATCCTTGAACCCCGCCTCTCGCTTGAGCAACGACTCGGCGAGATCCCCGATCTGCGCAACCGCACTCACACAAATTGCAAACACGACCGTTGCGATCGGCCTGAGTGAAAGCTGAGCGTAGGGATGCAATACGTAGCTCACATATAACCACCCAACCAGCACCGCGAGGACAAGCCCGCCAGTGGCACCCTCCACCGTCTTTCCCGGACTCACACTTGGCATCAGCTTATGTGAACCGAACATCCGGCCGAACATGTACGCGCCGACGTCTGTGGCCCAGGTAAGGAGTATCGGGAACGTTGCGAGAACCGTCCCGCCAAGTGCTGACACCACGTAGTCATCGTATCGTAGATCAAGTACGTAAGCCGCCAGACTCACATAAAGCACGCACGTGATTGTCGTCGCCGCTGCAGCCATTGGACGCCTGTCGACTCCGCGCCGGAATACAGTGGCCGCTATGACCGCGAGGACGGCTATTATGGCGTGAGTTATCGTCGGTGCAAACAGCCTGAGATGCACACCGTAAACAAGGAGCGGCACGGCAGCCGACGCAACGATCGCAGCTGCATCGAATGGCTCGGCACCAGTTGCGCGCGCCATTCGACAGAATTCCCACGCACTGAGCGCTGCAATCACTGAAAGCAGTGTTGCGAGGAAGGGACCACCGAGATACACAAGCAATATCCCGGCTGGTGCCGCGATGATCGAAAAAAGTATCCGCTTGGAAAGCTCTGACACGCGCTGCGTCAGACTTCCATGATTTCCGCTTCCTTCGCTTTCAGCAGCGACTCAAGCTGAGTCATGTGGTCGTCATGGGCCTTCTGGAGATCCTTTTCAGCGAGCTTGACATCGTCCTCCGAAACCTTGTCGAGTTTCTTCAGCTTATCACGTCCATCGGTGCGTGAATGTCGAATCCCGATGCGGCCGTCCTCGGCCAGCTTGGCAACGATCTTCACGAGTTCCTTGCGACGCTGCTCGTTCATCGACGGCAGCGGAACACGGATCAGACCACCCTGAGTACTCGGATCGAGTCCCAGATCCGACTCGCGAATGGCCTTCTCGATCGCCTTGAGTTGCCCCTTATCATATGGAGTCACGATGAGGGAGCGTGGATCTGGCGAACTGACGCTGGCGACCTGGTTCAGCTGCATCTGCTGGCCATAGACATCGACACGAACAGTGTCGAGCATGTTTGGCGACGCCTTGCCAGAGCGGATAGAGGCAAATTCGCGCTTGGAGTTCTCTATTGCCTTGTCCATCGCCACACGAGTGTCCTTCAAAATCTCCGGAATTGTCATCATGATACGCGCGTCCCCACTGGTTCACCGCGAACGGCTTTCATCACCGCACCCGGATGGTTGATGTTCAGTACTATCAGAGGAAGGCTGTTTTCCTTGCACAGCGTCACGGCCGTCTGATCCATTACGCCGAGCTCTCGCTGCATTACATCAGTGTATGAGATCTTGTCGTACAGTACGGCAGTTGGATCGCGCTTGGGATCAGCGGAATACACTCCGTCAACGCTCGTAGCCTTGATGATCACATCAGCGCGCATCTGGATGGCGCGCAGCGCGGCTGCGGTGTCGGTTGAGAAATATGGATTGCCAGTGCCAGCTGCAAAAATCACGGCACGACCTTTCTCGAAGTGGCGCAGCGCGCGTCGTCGTATGTACGGTTCGGCGATCTCTTCCATCCGGATCGCAGTCATTACCCGTGTGTCCACGCCGATGCGTTCGAGCACATCCTGCATCGCGAGGGAGTTGACGACAGTGCTCAGCATGCCCATGTAATCAGCGGCGACGCGATCCATGCCCATGCGCGATATCTGCGCACCACGGACAATATTACCGCCGCCGATCACCAGACCGACGGCAACCCCAGCGTCAACCACATTCTTGATCTCGTTGGCATAGCCGGAGATCACGTCAAAATCAAAACCAAAGCCCTTCTCTCCAGCGAGTGCTTCGCCGGAGAGCTTGAGCAGAATGCGGCGTAACTTGGGCTCGGTCAATCGCGTTTACTCCTCTCCGAGTTGGTAGCGCGTGAAGCGGCGAACCTGGATGTGTTCGCCCAGCTTGGCGGACGCTTCCTTGACGAGATCGCCGATCGTCTTCTTCGGTTCGCGAACATATGGCTGAGAAAGCAGCACGACTTCCTTGTAGTAGGACTCCACCTTACCCTCGACCATTTTCTGGACGATGGCGTCCGGCTTGCCACTTGCCTTGGCCTGCTCTTCGAAGATAGCGCGTTCGCGCTCGACCAGTTCCTGCGAAATGCCGTCCTTATCGACAGCCACCGGGGCGGCGCTTGCAATATGAAGCGCAATTTCGCGGCCGAGCTCCTTGAAGTCATCGGTGCGGGCGACGAAGTCGGTCTCGCAGTTGATCTCCACCATGACGCCAACCTTGCCATTGTGGTGAATGTAGCTCGCGATCAGGCCTTCGCTCGTCTGCTTGCCGGTCCGCTTTTCTGCCTTGGCGATCCCCTTCTTGCGGAGGTGATCGACGGCCTTCTCCATGTCGCCCGACATCTCCTCGAGCGCCTTCTTGCATTCCATCATTCCCGCGCCAGTCCGCTGGCGTAGGGTCTGAACGTCTTTAGCTGTAAACATCTTTAACCTTCGGTTGGTGATTATCGATATCTGTCAAACGAACGCCGCCGAGGTAATCCGCGGCGGCGTTCGAGGCTGATTGGTCGCAGTTATTCTGCGGCAGTATCTACGCTGCTGTCGCCGTCTCCACTTCCGCCCGCGTCGTCCGGAGCAGCTCCAGTATCGCCCTCGGCGCCCTCGGCGCCCGGAGCTCCCTTGAGCCTGGCTGCGATGGCTTCCTGATTTGCGCGACGACGACGCGGCCGCCGGCGGCGGCGACGCTCGTCGCCCGCTTCCGGCTCGGCTCCACGATCAGAGCTGTACGTGTACGACTCGGACTCCTCAACTTCAGTACGAACAGGTGCTTCACGACGAGCGTCGATGATGGCGTCGGCAATCGAAGCAGTCATCAGCTCCACCGCGCGGATCGCGTCATCATTGCTCGCGACTGGAACCGTGATGAGATCCGGGTCTGCATTAGTGTCCACCAGAGCGACGATCGGAATTCCGAGCTTGTTGGCCTCTGCGACCGCGATGCGCTCCTTCTTGGAGTCAATCACGTACATAAGGCCCGGGATGCGCGTCATCGACTTGATGCCAGAGAGGTTCTTGGCAAGCTTGTCGCGCTGACGCGTCATCATCAGCTGCTCTTTTTTCGTGTAGTTCGCGAAGTCTCCGCCACCCTCGATTCCCGCTTCGAGATCCTTGAGCTTGCGGAGCTGCTTCTTGGCCGTCTGAAAATTGGTGAGGAGGCCGCCGAGCCAGCGCTCAGTCACGAACATGGCACCGCAACGCTCGGCTTCCGACTTGACGATTGGAACCAGTTGGCGCTTGGTGCATACGAAGAGGACCTGATCGCCGCGGGCGACGACTTCACGCACGAGATTCTGCGCCAGCTCAAGCTGGCGGAGCGTCTTCTGAAGATCGATGATATGGATGCCGTTGCGCTCGGCGAAAATAAATCTGCGCATCTTCGGATTCCATCGGCGCGTCTGGTGGCCGAAGTGAACGCCGGCTTCGAGCAGCTGCTCGAGATTAGGCTGTGCCATTCTGAGTATTCCTTGCTTGGTTGATGTCGTCTCCTCCCGTCAGCGTCGCAACGACTGGCCGGAGCCAGCACCCGTTGAAACTCGGGGAGGATGAGGGATGTGTGGGGCGACGTATGGGCGACGCATGCGTCGCCCATACGCGGTCTAACGCTTGGAGAACTGGAAGCGCTTGCGCGCTTTTGGACGACCTGGCTTCTTGCGCTCAACGACGCGAGCATCGCGAGTGAGGAATCCGAGGCTGCGAAGTTTTGGCTTGAGTGACTCGTCCTGCTTCACGAGCGCGCGGGCGATCGCGAGTCTGAGCGCTCCAGCCTGGCCGGACAACCCGCCGCCATCGATATTGGCGGTCACGTCATACTGGCCGAGCATGTCGGTCGCGGCGAACGGCTGCTGGATGGTCGATACGTGAGCTGGGCGCGGAAAGTAGTCGCCAAGCGTACGGCCGTTCACGAGCCACTTGCCCGAGCCAGCCTTGATATAGACGCGGCACACAGCTTCCTTGCGCCGACCGATCGTGTGGATGGTTCCTTCTACAGGCATGCTTACTTGGTGGTGATGGTCAGCAGCTTGGGCTGCTGTGCCTTGTGCGGGTGTGACGCACCCGGGTAAACGCGGAGCTTCGTCCGCATATGTGTACGCGCGAGCGCAGTCTTCGGAAGCATGCCGTTCACGGCGTGCTCGATTACGCGCTCGGGGTGCTTGCCGAGCATGTCTTCGAAGCTGGTGAAGCGCTCATGACCCATGTAGCCCGTGTGTCTGAAATAGCGCTTCTGCTCCGCCTTGCGACCAGTGACCTTGACCTTCGAGGCATTGATCACAATGACGTGGTCGCCCCCATCCATATGGGGGGTAAAAGTCGGCTTGTGCTTACCACGGATGACTCGTGCCACTTCTGTGGCGAGTCGTCCAAGCACCATGCCTTCCGCATCCACGATGTACCAGTCGTGGTGGATATCAGTCGGTGTGGCGGAGAAAGTCTTCATTGGGGAGATAATCGAATGCGAAATGCGACAGCCTCCTAAGTTATGCACCCCCGGCGCTTTAGTCAATCCAAGCCCGGCATTGAGATTGGAGCTGCCACAGTGGACCGGGCTGTAGTCAGGGAATCTCTGTCTTTAGAGTAGGCGATCTCCCGATGGTCCCTCAATTGCCGGAGGCGTATCTTTAATGGTTGCACGCATAGCATAGCTCCAAGCGGCCCGCCGCTGGCGGGATCCGGACCCCAACGCGCCGTACGCGAGGCACTCATGAAGCGTATTCAGTCTTCAGCTATCCGAGGGCTCTGGCTCAGTGCTATAGCCGTCTGTTTACCACTCGGCCCCCTTTCAGCCCAGGGATTCGGGCTCAACGAAGTCGGTACCTGCGCAGTATCCCGAGGCTTCGCCGTAACTGGCTCACCTTGCGCCGACGCTTCCACAATCTTCTGGAATCCAGGCGCTGCAGCGGACCTTACAGGCAAGTCCATCAGCATCGGGGCAAGCGATATCGCCGTCCGAGGCTCGTTTCGGCAGGATTCGACGGGTCGAAGCTACGGCAGCAACATCTCGCCAACTATCGTTCCAGCCGGATTCGCCGCAATGCGCATCGGAAGGGCGTCAGTCGGATTCGGTGTCTATGTCCCTTACGGACTGACCTCCCAGTGGCACGATGACTTTCCGGGCCGCTTTTCGGCTCTCCGAGCGTCGCTGCAAACGATCTACTTTCAGCCCAACATTGCCTTCCAGGCGAATGACCACTGGTCAATTGGAGGGGGGCCGGTATTTGGCCATTCGACGGTTGATCTGAAACAGGCACTGGATTTGTCGCAGCAGTTTGCGGAGCCTGGCGTGACGTTCGGCATGTTGGGTATCGCCTCCGAGACTGAGTTCGGTCGAGTCGACTTTCGCGGAACATCGAACGCAGTCGGATACAACGTGGGAGTCCACGGCAAGTTTGGTGACTGGTCGATGGGTGCACGTTTTCTGTCGCAACTCGTGTTCAATTACCGTGACGCCGAAGCAAAGTTCACGCAGGTACCGACGAATCTCACGCTTCCCGTCAACAACCCGATCAATCCAGCGACACCCGTACCGCTCGACGCAGTGCTGAAGGCGCAATTCGCTCCTGGCGGTGCGCTCGTCAATCAGACCGGTTCTTCGCGCATCGTTCATCCCTGGCAGATGCAGGGCGGATTCGGTTACAACGGATTCACCGGGACCAAGCTGTCGGTTGACCTCGCCCGGTTAGGATGGTCGGCATTCCAGACTCTGCCCGTGACGTTTGACGGGCCAGCCGCCGCCAGCAGTCGCACGCTACTGGAGAACTACGCCGATTCATGGTCGTACAGATTCGGTGCAGAGCATCAATTTCGCTCGTGGATCGGACGTCTCGGTTACAGCTACGCCAACACTCCCGCGCCCGACGTAACGGTCACACCGCTGCTTCCTGACATGAACAGGCGCAACTTCTCGGGAGGGGTCGAGATTCCGGTTGCCAGGATGTACAAGTTCGACATAGGATACCTGCACGTTAACACGCCAGGTCGCCGAGGTCGGATAGTCGAGCGTTCCAGTGCATCGCAGGATGTCTCGCAGCTCAATACCGGAGCCTACGCACTCTCGGCCGACGTGGTTTCGGCCGCTCTCAACATCAAATTCTAACCGCGCGTGAATCCGATGATCAGATCCACCAATACGATCCACGCGATCGCCGCCGCGACGATTGCGATGCTGGCAGCAGCTTGCGCGGACAATGGACCGACCGCTGTCGTACCGCCGCCAGTCCCGGCTAACGTACTCTTCACCAGCTACGTGGCCATCGGCAACAGTCTCACTTCCGGATACCAGTCCGGCGGTATCAACGACAGCACGCAGCGGCTCAGCTACCCATCCCTGCTGGCTCAGACGATGAAGACGCGATACGCATATCCGTCGCTCCTCGACCCGGGCTGTCCACCACCAATCGTGAACTTTCAAACGCAGGCGCGGCTCGCTGGTGGCACTTCCAGCACGTGCGCGCTTCGAACGGCGAGTTCGATAAGCGTTGCTCTAAACAACGTGGCTGTGCCGGGGGCTCTCGCGGCTGATCCGACAAGCGTAAGCACGAGCGCGTCCAACGCTCTCACAACGTTCATACTTGGCGGCAAGACACAGGTCGCGAAGGCCGCAGATGCGAACCCAACTTTTGTTTCGGTATGGATCGGTAACAACGACGTGCTCTCGGCGGCGATCTCTGGATTGCTCGTGCCGACGCCTGGCGTTACGACCGGGGTGACATCTACGGCGAATTTCCAGACGAGCTACGGAGCACTCGTAGCCGCGTTGAAGGCGGTGCCAACGCTGAAAGGCGCGGTATTGATCGGCGTCGCGAATGTTGCTGCTGTCCCAGCCCTTTTCCCAGTCGCTGCGCTGCAGAATCCAGCGTTCAAGGCTGGGTTTGATCAGTTCGCGGGTGGTACGACCACCGTACTGCCCAACTGCCTCGTCGCTCCGGGCAACCAGGCTCTCGTTTCGATTCAGATCCTGGGACAGATGCACTCTGGAGCGCACCCGCGCGTGGTCGGATGCGCGCCCAATTCGATTCCGGGCACTCCGGTGGGTGACATATTCATCCTGGACGCAAACGAACAGGCGAGTCTCGCAGCGACGGTCGCCGCGTACAACACATTCATCCAGAGTCAGGCAAGCGCCAACAACTGGGCGTACTACGATCCCAACGCGTTGCTATCGTCGCTCAAGGCGTCGGGATGCATCGGCACCGTTCCAAATCTCGCGAATGCAACTCAGCCGTTCGGGCCCTGCATTTCGCTTGACGGAATTCATCCGACTGTGGTGGCGAATCGTGCGCTGGTTGGTGATTTGATTGCAGCGATCAATGCGAAGTACGGCACTTCGCTCAGCGCGACACCTTAACGAGCTTGTACTTGCGATTCACAAGGTGCCCGCCAGTGGGATTGGCGGGCACCTGTTTTTTTGTTGCACGGACTCTGCTGATGTCGAAGGCAGCGACCCGCGGGGCCCCGGAGCGTGAGATGTGGCATGCCGAGACAGCGAACGCTACATTCTTACGGATAATCTCGGGATAGCGCCAGACCGGCGCCGCCCCGTTTTTCCTCCGACAGGGTGCATGATGCGCGAGCGGGTACGGAGCGTAATTGCCGCATTGGTGTTCTCCACCGCGACACTCGTGATAGGCGGAACGCGTGCGTCAGCACAGACGAACCCCGAACACACCGAACACGTCACCAACGTCTCCTGGGGCGCAATCGACGGAAGTGTGCGTGATGTGAACGGGGCATCGCTTCGCGGCGTAGAAATCATTTCTGTCGATAACTCCCAGATAGGCACGCGGAGTGGCGCTGGTGGCGCATTTCGCATCGACAGCATTTCCGCAGGTCCGCATTTGATTCGCTTCCGGCGCCTCGGCGTCCTGCCGCTCACCGTCTCGGTAGTTGTCGATCCAAACGCTACAACGTCGATCGATGCGGTTGTCGAGCCGTTTCCAATCACGCTGTCAGGAATAACGATACAGGCTGTGAGCGGAGAGTTGGTGCATCTTCCGCCAGGCGTCGCGGATCGGATGCGCACAGGCATCGGAACCTACGTGACGGCAGAGCAGATCGAGAAGTTCCACGCAGTCAACACGACGGACATATTCCGGCATGTCGCTGGCGTGTCAGTGGTAAAGGTCGGCAATGAGACCGTGGTTCGCAGCGCGCGCGGCGTGCAGACTATCAACGGGAATGCATGTACTTCGGGGATGGCAGTAGCGGTCGATGGCGTGCTGCTGGATGGTGCATTCGCGCCTCCAATGCCGTTCACCGGTGCGCCGGCCAATCTCGCCGCTGCGACGGGCGGCCTGGAGTCGATTTCACCGCAAGACATCGCAGCAATCGAGATTTACAAGGACGGCGCCGAGACGCCTGCGAACCTCACCGATTCGGAATGCGGTGTGATATACGTGTGGACCAGGTAGCGATTCGGCTACTCCAGCTCGATCAAAACCGTCCCCTTCTCGACCGCAGTACCCTGCACCACTCGGACGGTCTTGACCGTCGCTGCAGCAGACGCGCGAAGTTCGTTTTCCATTTTCATCGCTTCCATCACGAGCACGCCCTGGCCGGCTGCAACGGTGTCACCCACGGCAACGTTCACACGGACGATCAAGCCCGGCATCGGTGCAATGACTGGCGCCGGCCCAGCTGGCGGAGCGGACTTCGCGGCCAGTTCCTGAATCGCTCGCGCTCGTTCGCCGAGTGCCTCGACATGGTAACGGTGACCGTCTATGTCGAGCGCGTAGCGACCCCGTCCTTCGCGAGAGTGCACAACTACCCGAACCACGCGATCGCCCATACGGAGCGTCCGCACTGGAATCGAGTCGGCAGGATCAAGCGTAGCACTTTCCCCCAATTCCCCAACGCGTGCGGCGCCACCGTCGGTGACAACAGACTGCCGCGCACCGTTCACATCAACCAGGTATTTCATCAAGCACTCCGAGTAGCGCGTCCATTCAAAGTCAGGACGCAGACCGTTTCAACGTGAGCTGTCTGCGGGAACATGTCGAACCCGCGGACAGTTTGTATATCATAGGCTGGCAGGCGGGCGACATCCCGTGCCAGAGTCGCCGGGTCGCAGCTCACGTACACGATGGCGCGCACCGAGTGCGAATCTTCCAGGTGCTGTGCGACATCCGCGTGTACGCCACTCCGTGGCGGGTTCAGAACGACAACATCCGCAGCTGCGAGTCGCGGAATGACCTGCTCGACCTTTCCGGCAATTGAGCGTGATGGCGGGGGAAGTCGCTGCTCCGCCCACCGGGCAGCATCCGGATCGAGCTCTATTGCCGTTACGGTCACACCGCACGCGACCAGGTCTGCTGCAAGATCGCCTGCCCCCGAATAGGCGTCGATCACGTGGTTCGGCTGAAACGACATCACTGCGTCACGCACAAATTCGCGTACCATGCCGGCAACTGCCGGATTCACCTGCGCGAATGATGCCGCTGGACTCGGAAGGATGCGACGGTCGCCGAGCAGGACGCGCGGTGCTTCATCTGGCTCCCAGTACAGCGCTGCAAGAGTTGGGACCGCCTCGAAGAACTCCGAGTGCGCGCTCCAACGCCTGCCTCCGATAAGTACGAAGGTCGGACCATCTGCAGTCCAGCGCACACTGCCACGAAGCGATGATTCGTTGGGAAAGAATGTCGACGCTGCAAGAATCTCGCGCCACGTCGAAACAACCCTGCGATCGGTGATCGGACAGTCGGCAAGAGCGAAGACGCGCCCGGGATCGTCGTACGGGTGCAATCCAGCGACCCAACCACCTGGTCGTCTGCGCATCGAGAGAGTCAACTTGGTCCGATAACGCCATTCTTCCGCACTTGGCATGACTTCCGGAGCGACAATCTCACGCTTGCCTATCCGCGCCATCGCGTCGACAATGATACGTTGCTTCGCGACGAGCTGAGCAGCGTACTGCATGTGCTGGATCTGACAGCCGCCACAGTTCTCGCGCGTATAGTGCGGACACGCTGGATCAGTGCGATCAGGTGACGGCCGCTGAATCGTTCGCAGTGTACCGCGCGCGAAGTGACCCTTCCCCGCGATGCTGGCGGTGATCAAATCACCGGGAGCGGTACGAGGAACGAACACAACCAGTCCATCGTTGCGCGCCACGCCATCGCCGCCCGCTGCGATAGCGTCTATGGATAGACTTACTGTCCGCGACACTATGTCAGCGATTCAAGCCTTGCTGCGCGCTGCCAGGCCGAAGCAGTGCTTCCTTTCTTCGACGAGACATCCGTCCGTACGCCTGACTCCGAATCCGCCAGCAGCGCGCCCGCGAGTGCCGCAAGTCGCACTCCGTCAGCCGTGCCCGGATCGGTAGTGAGAGAAGCGAGCCTTCGCTCCAACCACTGGATCTCGATTTCACCGGCTCGGAACTCCGCGTCTTCCATCACGCGCAGATGGAACTCCCGGGATGTCTCGATGCCCGTAATGACGAGTTCGGACAGTGCGCGATGCATTCGCTCAATCGCGAGCGGTCGAGTTGGGGCGTGTACGATCAACTTGGCGAGCATCGGATCGTAGTGAAGCGATACCTCGCTACCGATCTCGATTCCGCCATCCCAGCGGACGCCTGGTCCTGAGGGAAGATGCAGGAACGAGACACGCCCGGTGGATGGAAGGAACTCGTTCGCCGGATCCTCGCTTGTGATGCGGCACTCGATAGCCCATCCGTTCGGCGAGATGTCTGCTTGTGTAAATCCAAGCGGTTCGCCAGATGCAACGCGGAGTTGCCACTGCACGAGATCGATGCCAGATACCAACTCCGTGACGGGATGTTCAACCTGGAGGCGCGTGTTCATCTCGAGGAAGTAGTACTTGCCGTCGCGATCGAGGAGGAACTCACACGTGCCCGCGTTCACGTAACCCGCTGCGCGCGCCGCGCGAACCGCAGTTGCACCCATTTCGGCTCTGAGTGACGGGCTTACCGCTACGCTCGGCGCTTCCTCGATCATCTTCTGATGGCGTCGCTGAACGGAACACTCGCGTTCTCCCAGATGGATCACATTTCCGTGCATATCGGCGATCAACTGGATTTCGACGTGGCGAGGCCCCTCGATGTACTTCTCGAGGTATATGGCACCATCACCAAACGCATTCTTCGCCTCGCGACTCGCGGCAGCGAACGACGTGGCAATCTCCGATGCGTCGCGTACGACGCGCATGCCCTTTCCACCGCCACCAGCTGCGGCCTTCAGCAACACGGGATAGCCGAACTCTGCGGCAATCCCGGCCGCGTGTGCTGCATCCTCGATCGACTCAGTAGTACCCGGTACAACCGGGACACCGTGCGCGACCGCAAGGGTGCGTGCGGCTGTCTTGCTTCCCATTGCTGCAATGGCTTCAGCCGGTGGGCCGATGAAGACCAGTCCCGCGTCGCGCACTGCTCGCGCAAACCACTCACGCTCGGAAAGGAATCCATAGCCTGGGTGAATGGCTTGTGCCCCTTCGCTGATAGCGGCTTGGATGATGCGATCACCGAGCAGGTAGCTCTCGGATGAGGGCGGTGGCCCGATATTCACCGCAACGTCCGCCGCGCGCACGTGCGGCGCGCCTGCGTCCGCATCGCTGTATACGGCCACCGATCGCACACCGAGTTCACGGCATGCACGGATTACACGCAGCGCAATTTCGCCACGATTGGCAATGAGAACTGAATCAAACATCAGAGCGGGATATTCCCGTGCTTCTTGGGGGGATTCTTGTCCCTCTTGCCTTGCAGACTCTCGAGAGCATTGATCAAGGCCGGTCGCGTGTCCCGGGGATCGATAATGTCGTCAATGTATCCTCGGCCCGCTGCGACATAGGGATGGGCGAATTTATCGACGTACTCAGCCATCTTCCTGTCCGTCGAAGCAGCAGGATCATCGCTATCAGCGATATCCTTGCGGAAAAGGATTTCGACGGCCCCCTTGGGGCCCATCACTGCAATCTCAGCTGTAGGCCAGGCCACGTTGAAATCGCCGCGGATATGCTTCGAGCTCATGACGTCGTAAGCACCGCCATACGCTTTTCGCGTTATGACGGTCAGTTTTGGCACCGTCGCCTCGCAATACGCGAACAGCAATTTCGCGCCGTGCTTGATGATTCCACCGTGCTCCTGAGCGACTCCCGGCAGAAATCCAGGTACATCCTCGAAGGTCACGATTGGAATGTTGAACGCATCGCAAAAGCGTATGAACCTCGCCGCCTTCACTGACGCATTGATGTCGAGAACTCCAGCAAGCATCGCTGGCTGATTTGCTACGATGCCAACGCTGAATCCGCCAAGGTGTGCGAATCCGCAGATGATATTTTCTGCGAAGTCACGCTGCACTTCGTAGAAGTCGCCATCGTCGATTACACGATGGAGGATGTCCTTCATGTCGTATGGCTTGTTCGCGTTATCCGGTACGATGTCAAGCAATGCTTCATCGCGCCGATCGCGCGGATCCGTGCCTGCGCCGCGGGGCGGCTCGTCGATATTGTTCGAGGGTATGTACCGCATCAGGTCGCGAATTCTCGCGATGCACTCCGGCTCGCTGTCCGAAGTGAAATGCGATACACCGGACTTCATCTCGTGCGTGTCGGCGCCGCCCAGTTCGTCCATCGTGACGTCTTCGTGCGTCACTGTCTTTACGACATGCGGACCGGTCACGAACATGTACGAGGTGTGGCGCACCATGTAGATGAAGTCGGTGATCGCGGGCGAGTACACGGCTCCACCGGCACACGGGCCGAGAATCGCGGAGATCTGTGGAATGACGCCAGAGGCAAGTGTGTTACGGAGAAAAATCTCGGCGTACCCACCCAGCGAGACGACGCCTTCCTGTATCCGTGCGCCCCCGGAGTCGTTCAGCCCAATTATCGGCGCACCGTTGCGAAGCGCGAGGTCCATGACCTTCACGATCTTTTCTGCAAACGACTCGGAGAGTGACCCGCCGAATATGGTGAAGTCCTGTGAAAAGACGTATACGAGGCGGCCGTTGATGCGCCCCCAGCCAGTAATTACGCCATCACCGTAGTACTTCTGTTCTGCCAGTCCGAAGTCGCTGCTGCGATGAACGACGAATCGATCCAGCTCGGTGAATGAACCTTCGTCCAGCAACAGGTCGATGCGCTCGCGCGCGGACAGTTTTCCCTTCTTGTGCTGCGCCTCTATACGAGCAACGCCGCCACCGAGTTCAGACTCGGCGCGGCGTTGCTCGAGAAGCGCGAGCTTATCGCGCATGCTCATTAATTACTCTTCGTCGTATGTTGCCGGAAGGACCGCCGGTATTTCGGCTGCATAATCCGACACGCTGTACTCTTCGGTTTCCATTGGAATCACCTTGGACGGCTCCGCCGGGCGAGGTGGCTGCTCCTCTGGAATTGCGGTGACTGCGAGCACAATGCGGCGATGGATCGGATCCACCTCCAGCACTCGAAGATCCAGGTTCATTGCCTCGTAGACAATGTCTGCGGGGCTGTTGACCGGATTCCCGAAGTTGAGCTGGCTGTTCGGAACGAAGCCTTCGATATCGTTGCCGATATCAACAACAACGCCCTTGTCCATCAAGCGAACGACGTGTCCACGAAGTTCCGTACCAACCGGATACGTTTCGCCGATACGGAGCCACGGATCCTCGACCGCCTGCTTGAGGCCGAGCGAGATGCGCTTGTTCTCCGGATCGATGTTGAGCACCACCACGTCCACCGTATCGCCCTTCTTGATCACTTCCGACGGATGCTGCACGCGGCGCGTCCAGCTCATATCGGAGACGTGAATCAGACCATCGATGCCAGGCTCGATCTCGACGAATGCACCGAAGCTCGTGAGGTTGCGAACCTTGCCCGTGAGGCGCATTCCGATCGGGTAACGCTGCGGGAGCGTCATCCATGGATCCTCTTCCGTCTGCTTCATGCCGAGCGAAATCTTCTCCTCCGACGGATCGACCTTGAGTACGACTGCCTCGATGGTCTCGCCGATTGAAACGATCTTGCTTGGATGACGCACATTGCGAGTCCAGCTCATCTCGCTGATGTGGACGAGGCCTTCGATGCCGGGCTCCAGCTCGATGAACGCGCCGTAGTTGGTGATCGAAACGACCTTGCCGGAGACGCGGGTGCCGACCGGGTACTTGTCAGCCACGTCCTGCCACGGATAGCTCTGGAGCTGCTTGAGTCCGAGTGAGATGCGCTCGCGCTCCCAATCGATGTCGAGAACCTTGACTTCGACTTCCTGACCAATCGCGACCATCTCGGACGGATGCGTGACGCGGCCGTACGACATGTCGGTGATGTGCAACAGGCCGTCGACTCCGCCGAGATCGATGAACGCACCGAAGTCGGTGATATTCTTGACAACACCCTTTCGGATCTGATCCTTCTGAAGCTCCTTCATCAAGCGCTCGCGCTTGCCTGCACGCTCCTGCTCGAGAATCACGCGGCGCGAAACAACGATGTTGCGGCGGCGCTTGTTGAGCTTGATGATCTTGAAATCGAATGTCTGAGACAGAAGTTCGTCGACGTTCGGAACGCGACGAAGTGCGATCTGTGAGCCAGGAAGGAAAGCGTCAACACCCATGAGATCGACGACAACGCCGCCCTTGATCTTCTTGGTGAGAATGCCGGCAACCGGCTGGTCGTTCTCATACGCGACGCGGATACGCTCCCAGACGCGCATGAAGTCGGCCTTCTTCTTGGAAAGCACGACGGATCCTTCCATATCCTCGAGATGCTCGAGGAGAACTTCGACCTGGTCGCCCGCCTTCAGTTCGGGCATGTCCTTGAACTCTTCGAACGGAATCGTTCCTTCAGACTTGAAGCCGATGTCCAGGATCACCATGTTGTCGCGAATATCGAGGACTTTGGCGCTGACGATCTCGCCTTCCTCGATGGAGGCCATGGTTCCGTTGTACATCGCCATCATCGCCTCGAGCTCGTCGCTCGAGTAGTCGTCTTCGTCGTACAGTTCTGGGCGAAGGTTGGCAAGCGGCCGTAGCTGCGCGCGCTGCATGTCGCGCTTCTCCCGCGCCGTAAGAGCGTGGTCGACGGTCGTGCCGGTTAGGGTTTCGGTGTCGGGCATTTGCTATGTAAAAGGGTGGGTCCAGCTATTCTACGGGAACCTGGAAATATACCGGGGAAACTACTGTTTTGCAACGATTACCGCGAGCTGGCGACCCGCATCGCCGGCCCGGTGCGAATAGAACGAATCGTTGTCGCAACGAGTGCAGGATGCCGACATCGAAATCGAGGTCACGCCCGCCTCACGCGCCTGCTCAGCGATAAGCGAGCGAATGTCCACGTTTCCAGGCCTGTTGGCCGGCTCGCCGGTGAGTCGGGACCGCACGTCGGCAGATACCTCGTAGCACCTGCCACAAATCGCAGGTCCTATGTGAACCCGTAGTTCATCCGGGGATAGACCTACCCGCCCAAGCAGCCGGATTGCCTGGTCGATGATCCTGGCTTCCGTCCCACGCCACCCGGAGTGCACGATGGCAATTGCGCCAGAGGGATGCGCCAAAAAGACCGGGGCGCAATCGGCCACGGTTACCGCAAGCGCGAGTCCTCGCTCCTGGGTTGCGTGACCATCTGCCGGCTCGGTACGAAGAATCCCGTCCCACGCAGTCACATGGGGCAACACCCTGTCGCCGTGAATCTGCGGAGCGACGCAGATACCGCGTGCGCCTGTATCGGCAAGCAGTGCTGTCCATCGACCCATTACCTCACCAACTGGATCTGTACCGGAGAGGCCGAAAGTGCCAGCTTCGCGCCTCGTTGTAAAGGCAAGCACGCCGATATCATCAAACTCAGTGACTCGCTCGACGGCTGTCTGCAATGCGGTCACTCCGATCTCCGGTCACCCACCCGCGTGATGTTTGCGCCGAGCGAATTAAGGCGCTCGTCGATGCGTTCGTAGCCGCGCTCGATCTGCGCAACATTATTGATCGTACTCCTTCCCTCCGCACACATGGCTGCGAGCAACATCGCCATGCCTGCACGAATATCTGGAGATTCCATCGTCGATCCGCGAAGCGCGCTTCGGCCGCTGACGATGCATCGGTGCGGATCACACAACACAATCGTTGCACCCATGCCAATCAACCTGTCAACAAAAAACAGACGTGATTCGAACATCTTTTCGTGGATGAGGATTACACCGTCACACTGGGTTGCAGCGACGATTGCAATCGACATCGTGTCCGCTGGGAATGCCGGCCATGGCTGATCTTCGAGCTTGGGGATGTGCCCGCCGAAATCCTTCTGGATTCGCATCTCCTGATCGCCAGGTATGATCAGATCCGCGCCCTCGATGCGGCAGCGGATACCCAGTCGTTCGAAACCCATCAGAGTTGATCGCAGATGTTGGACTCCGGCATCAACAATTCGAAGTTCCGAATGCGTCACAGCGGCAAGTCCGATGAATGATCCCACCTCGATGTGATCGGGGCCTATCGCGTGGCTTACTGGCGATTCACCGAGAGAACTGCCGCCGTGTATTGTGAGAGTGTTCGTGCCAATCCCTTCAATGCGAGCGCCGAGTGCGACCAGAAACTCGGCGAGATCCTGAACGTGCGGCTCACTTGCCGCATTGCGAAGGATCGTTGTGCCTTCGGCGGCGGCGGCGAGAATCAAGGCGTTCTCGGTTCCCGTCACACTCGGCTCATCGAGGAAGACGTCGGCTCCGACGAGGCGATCGACTGTCAACCTGTATCCGTCGCCGCCAACGACAGTAACACCCAACTGTGTCATCGCGAGGAAATGGGTGTCCAGCCGCCGCCGGCCAATCACATCACCGCCGGGCGCGGGCAGAGTCGCAGTTCCGCAGCGCGCCAGGAGCGGAGCAGCCAGTAGTATCGAGGCGCGGATGCGCGCGCTCAACACTGGGTCCAGACCCTCCGGACGCAGTGATGAGGCAAAGATGTCGAGCGTATTCGTCCCGGACCAATCCGCGGTTCCACCTACGGAGCGAACCAGCTCGACAAGCGTCTCCAGGTCGCGGATTCTAGGGACGTTCGTCAGCCGAACAGGGCTTCGAGACAGGAGTGCGGCGGCGACGATCGGCAGCGCACCGTTCTTGTTTCCGGAGGGGCGGATGCTACCCCAAAGCTTGTGTCCGCCCTCGACGATGTATTGGACAGCTGTCATGGTATTGGCGACAATATAGGCCCCCGGCGCCGTTATTTGCCCCCCAAGCCCTATCTTTCGGTATACCGGGCTGGCCCTTCACTTGCACCAACAGCGCCCATGTACGAGTTGACGCACGCTACAACGCTGCTTATTCAGGCAGCGCACGTTCTTCCGGACACCCTGGTAGCCAGACTGCTGCCTCCAGACGTGGGCACCTTCGGCAAGGTCATCCAGATAACAATCTGGCTAATGTCGCTGGTGGTGCTTATTGCAGCGGTCGCGCTGGCGCCGGCGGTCTGGAGCCTGCGGAAGACCTACAGAAAGCTCAACGATCTCATAGATCGAGTCGGCGGAGAGGTTACGCCGCTGGTTCGCAGCGCCAAAGTCATGACGGACGACGCGGGAGAGATCGTGACGATGGTGAAAGGGGATGTTCGTCAGATTCAGCAGACGGTAGCCGCCGCGAATGCGCGGCTGCTCAAGGCGGTGAAGGAAGCAGAGGCACGGCTCGACGAGTTCAATGCGCTGATTGAAGTGGTGCAGGAAGAAGCGGAATCCGCTTTCGTTGGCACCGCATCGACAGTTCAGGGCGTCCGAACTGGCCTGGCACAGGTCTTTGACAATACGGAGGAATTCGAGGATGGCGGAGACGAAAGCGGAGCTTCGGCCGGCGCGACCGGCCCGAACGCCACGAAACGGCCGCGGCACTCACCGCGGAGGCGCGGTGACCTCTCATGACGAAGATTTCGACCTCCTGACGGCGGCACTCATCGGTCTCAGCGTTGGCGTCGGCGTTACAATGCTGTTCAGGCGGCGCCCGACAGCCCCCCGCACTGCATTGTCGCGTGGGATGGAGCTGGCCGGACGTGGTGCACGAATGGCGTCAATGGCTGGCGCTACCGGAGTACGCATGGCGGGCAAGGTAGCCGACGACGCGCGCCGTGGGTACAAGCGCGGGACAGAATGGGCGGATGATCTTTCGCTTGATGCTGTCGGTGAACAACTTCACGATTATTTCGATGCTGCAAAAGAGGCCGTCGAAGACACTGTATCTGGGGAATTGCAGGATCTCCGCAAATCGATTCGCCGGCGCCGCCGGCGGCTGGGCATTTAACGCGAGAGGAGCAGCAGTACTAGTTGTGCTGCTGCTCCTCCTGACGCCGAGAACTGCGCACGCCTGGACCCCGGGTACGCACGTATTTCTGGGTGATGCCGTGCTGCGCTCGCTCGCGATGCTGCCAGGCAGCATCGCAGAACTGCTCGAAGCGTTTCCGTACGATTTTCTTTACGGCTCAATCGCCGCGGACACGAGTATGGCCAAGAAATACGCTGAGGCCGGGCGACACTGCCACTCGTGGAAAGTCGGCTTCGAAATTCACGACTTCGCGTCGGGTGGCAGAATGCGCGCCTTCGCGCTTGGCTACCTCGCCCATCTCGCGGCCGATTCGGTTGCGCACAATTACTTCGTCCCGAAGCAACTCACGCTGACGTCGAGCACTTCCGCACTCGGCCACAGTTACTGGGAGAGCCGCATCGAAGCGCACCTTGGCGGCGACTCACCACACCGCGCACGCGAACTGATTCTTCTGGATCACTCCCAGGCTGATGAACACCTGGATCGTATCCTCAGCCCGACTATTTTCAGCACGCACACCAACCGCAGAATCTTCCGCGGAATGGTTTACGTTGCTGATACGGAGTCGTGGCAGCGTGTATTTCAGCTCATCTCGGAGAAGAGTCGTTGGGACCTGGGTGACGATGACGTATCCGCGTATATGACACGGTCGTATGACTTCATCATGGACCTGTTCACACGGATGGATGAATCGGACCCGTACGGTCTCGATCCCTCCGGCGATGTCGCGCTACACAATGCAAAGCGAGTCCGCAGACTCGCGCTTCGGCGTGGCGGCGAACTGGCGATCCGCGAGGAAGCGGATCGCCAGTTCGGACTGCCGGCAACGTCGCTTGAGTTTCACAACAAGCTCGGCGGTCCGATCCTTTCGGCAGAGTAATCTGATGGTTCGCGCGTTGCACTGTTTCAGCTCGAATACTTGCCCAGCAACGCGTTGACCTTCTTCGGATCAGCTCGACCCTTTGACTTCTTCATCACCGCTCCGACGAGGACTCCTGTCAATTTCTTTTCGCCCGCGCGGAAACGACCCGATTCCTCCGGAAGCTCGGCGAAAACCTCTTCGATCCATTGCTCCAGTTGCGAATCGTCGCCTACCTGGGTGACACTCAGCTCGGCCGCAACTACAGGGGCGGTCTTTCCCGTGGTGCGCATCGTACCGAAGACGGTCTTGGCCGCCGTATGGCTCAACTTGCCATCGCGGATCATGTCGAGCAATTCGGCAAGCTGCGTTGAGCGTATCGGGAAATCCTGAATCTTCGTAGCCGATTCGTTCAGTGCAGCCGCGACTTCTCCCATCACCCATTTCGCGGCGTGGGCGCCGTCGCCGTGGGCACGTGCAACGCCTTCGAAATAAGTGGCAATCCTGGGATCTGCAGTCACCGCGTCCAACTCCGCGTCCGTAATACCAAATTCGCTGCTGAAGCGCTCGCGCATCTTCTGCGGAAGCTCCGGTAGAGTCGATTCGATCTTCTTCACGAATTCTGTCGCGAGCAGCAGCGGTGGCAAGTCGGGTTCGGGGAAATACCGATAATCATGACTCTCCTCCTTCGAACGGGCCGGCCGTACTGTGCCTTTGGACGCGTCCCAGATCATCGTTTGCTGGAGTATGTGCTGACCGCGTTCAAGCATTTCGCACTGACGGTCAAACTCGCTCTGCAGGGACCGTTCAACCGCTGAGAAGGAATTGACATTCTTGACTTCTGTTTTCGTCCCGAGTTTGGGCTCGCCATGCAGTCTTGCGCTGACGTTCGCGTCAACTCGAAGGCTGCCCTCCTCCATACTTACGTCGCTTACGTCAGCATACTCCAGAATCTGTTTCAGCGTCCGCAAATACGCACCAGCCTCTGCGGCGGAACGCATGTCGGGCTCGCTTACTATCTCGATCAGCGGAACTCCGGCGCGATTCAGGTCGATCGCTGTCATGTGTGGATACCGATCGTGAACCGACTTTCCTGCGTCCTCCTCCATGTGCAGACGCGTAATCGCGATCGGGTGCGTATCCGCATCGCCCGGAATGCGAGCATGCAACGTTCCGTTGACCGCCAGTGGCTGGTCGTACTGGGAGATCTGGTATCCTTTCGGTAGATCGGGATAGAAGTAGTTCTTCCGCGCAAATACCGACTTAGGATTCACGGTGAAGCCCAGCGCGATCGCAGCACGCACGGCGAGTCGGACAGCTTCAGCGTTCAGGACTGGCAGCGCACCGGGCAGACCAAGGCACACCGGACACGTGTTCACATTAGGCGGCGCACCGAAATCCGCCGAGCAACTACAGAAGGCCTTCGAGCGCGTCTTGAGTTGGACATGCACCTCAAGCCCAACCACCATTTCGTACTTCTTGCTCCAGTCGCTCACTGGTGTGCCCCTTCCCCGAGTGCCGCTTCGAGCGCTTCGGCCGCACGAAACATTCGCGGTTCGTCAAAGTGTTTCGCAAGGAGCTGACCACCTACGGGGAGACCCCGCACACGACCGATGGGCAACGAAATCGCCGGGATACCAGCCAGGTTGGCCGTGACCGTGAATATGTCGCTCATGTACATCTCGTAGGGATCCGTGACGGCCCCAAGTTTGAATGCTGGTGTCGGGGTCGTGGGGGTGAAGAGGATATCCACACCGGACCCGAATACATTCGTGAAGTCACGCGAGATAAGTTCCCTGACTGCTTGCGCCTTCCTGTAGTACGCATCGTAGTAACCGTGCGACAGTACGTACGTGCCAATCAGGATACGCCGTTGAACTTCCGCGCCGAAGCCCTTGCTGCGAGTTGCATCATACATCGTTCGAAGATCAGCGGCGCTCGCTGCGCGGGGCCCAAATCTCACACCATCGAATCGAGCAAGGTTTGATGAGGCCTCGGCTGGCGCGATGATATAGTAAACTGGAATGGCGAGCGCAGTGTGCGGCAGCGACACGTTCACAATCGATGCACCGAGCTCACGCATCTTGTCAATTGCAGAATCGCATTTCGCTCGCACATCCGGTTCAAGCGAGTCCGGAAAGTATTCCGTTGGGATGCCGACCGTGAGGCCCTTCAGAGACTCGGGCCTGGCCGAGCCCGTCATGTCCGGAAGCGGCGGCACGGTGACATCCGCACTTGTCGCATCCAACGGGTCCAGCCCCGACATTACGTACGTCGCGAGTTCGGCTTCACGAACCGACCTGGCGCATACGCCGATCTGGTCCAGCGATGACCCGAACGCAACGAGACCAAACCGACTTACGCGCCCATACGTGGGCTTCACTCCCACGACCCCGCAAAACGCCGCTGGTTGGCGCACGCTTCCGCCCGTCTCGGACCCAAGCGCGATGTTTACGATCCCCGCGGCAACCGCGGCCGCCGAGCCACCAGACGAGCCGCCGGGAGCGCGCTCCGGATCGATCGGATTCCGCGTTGGTCCGTACGCACTGCTTTCGGTCGATGAACCCATCGCGAATTCGTCCATGTTGGTCTTCGCAACGATTACAGCGCCACTGCTTCGCAGCCTGGTAATCGCAGTCGCCTCATACGGACTGGTATAGCCTGCCAGAACTCGTGACGCACAAGTCGTCGGCATGTCGAGCGTCGCGATGTTGTCCTTCACCGCGATCGGTACTCCGGCGAGAGGCATCGCTGTGCCGCTACCGTAAGCCGCCGCCACATCCTCAGCCGCGGCGATCGATGACCTGCGATTAGTCGCGACAATGATGTTGAGGCCGTCCGGTCCGTACCGGAGATCGGTGGCCCGACCTATACTCTCGTTCGTTACATCAATGATGTTCCGCATCAGGCATCCTCGTGCGTTGCGAGGCGCGGCACAAGGATAAATCCGTCGCGGGAGTCCGGCGCGAGCAGCGGCGCCGTCGTATTCATCGGGATCGGTGCGACGCGATCGTCGCGAAGCGTCATCCCCTTTCCTGGCACATTGTCGGTAGCGCCAACCGACGTCGTATCTACCCGAGTCAGCACATCCATGTGCGCAAGAATGCTGTTCATCTGCTCCGTGATCGCTGGCAGATCTGTATCGGCGAGCGACAGACGCGCAAGATCCGCGATTTTCCGCACGTCCTTTCCGCTTACAGGCATTGTGTCACTCTCGCTCCAGCTTGGTATAGGCCAACTTGATTGTCTTGCTGCCGACATCGTCATCGTCAAACGTGATTGTCGCCTTCACATCACGCCCGGTGCCGCCGATCTCGAAAATCGTGCCAGTCCCGAAAGTCGTGTGGCGCACGCGTTCGCCCGGTACGTAGGCTGGCTCGTCCTGCGACTCTGCCGCCCAGTCACGTTTGGCGGATCGCCACTCTGGAACGGCGTGCGTCTTCCGGCTTGATGTATTGGTCCACGAATGTCTGCCACTCGTCTTGGCGCGCATGGTACTGCGCTCCTCAAGCATTCCGGCTGGAATATCTCTCAGGAAGCGCGACGGGATTGCTCCGACAATTTCCCCATTCCGTCGACGGCTTTCCGAATGCGTGAGGTACAGCTTCTGCTCGGCGCGAGTGATGCCGACATAGAATAGCCGTCGCTCTTCCTCGAGCTTGGCCGGGTCGTCGAAAGACTGAGACGTGGGAAACAGGCCATCCTCGATGCCAGTTATGAACACGACGCGGTATTCCAGTCCTTTCGCGTTGTGCATTGTCATGAGTGTGACAGCCTCCGCCGAAGGATCCAGCTGATCGGTACCGGCGACGAGCATCGCAGTTTGGAGGAAGTGATCGAGAGGAGTCAATCCAATCTCACCGCCGTAATCGACGACCGTTTCTACTGCCCCGTCGATCAGCGCACTCACATTCTCGATCCGATCGCGAGCCTGTTCCGGACTGTCGGCACGAAGATAGTCGCCGAACTTGAGCGTATCTACGAGATCGCGCAGCAATTCATCAACGCTTGATTCGCGTGCCATGTCGCGGAATCTGCCTATCAGCTCCGCGAACGCGACCAGGCCGGCGCGTGCTGCCGGCCGGATCGTGGACACAAGGTTCGGGAGCGCGGCCGCCTCCAGCATCGGGATTCCCGCACCACGCGCCGCGCCTGCGAGCGTTTCGATCGTCGTATCGCCCAGTCCACGTTTCGGCACAGCGACGGCTCGCCTGAAAGCTTCATCGTCAGCCGGATTGGCGATGAGCTTCAGGTACGCCATGAGATCACGGATTTCGCGCCGATCATAAAACCGCACTGCGCCAACGAGCCTGTATGGCAGCGCGTGTTTGCGAAGCGCGTCTTCCATGCTCCGGCTTTGCGCATTGGTGCGATACAGGACCGCAAAGTCACGCGCAGAGCGGTTCTCCGATGACATGCGCGACATGATCTCTTCTACAACCCAGTCAGCCTCATCACGATCATCCAGCGTCGCGACTACAGTCGCGCGCTCGCCAGCAGGGCGTGTCGGGCGAAGCGTCTTGCCCTTGCGCCCGACGTTTGCGCTGATCGCAGCATTTGCAACTTCCAGAATATTCGGCGTGGAGCGATAGTTCTCCTCAAGGCGAACTACGCGCGCGTTCGGAAACTCACGCTCGAAGTCAAGGATGTTTCGAATATCTGCGCCTCTCCAACCATAGATCGACTGATCGTCATCCCCGACGACAACAACGTTGGAATGTTCCGCACCCAGCAACTTGATGAATTGATACTGAGCCCGGTTGGTGTCCTGGTACTCATCGACCAGAATGAACTGAAATCGGCTGCCAAGCCGCCGCCGCAACCCTTCGTCACCGGAGAGAAGCTGGACGGGCAACGTGAGCAGGTCATCGAACGTTACAGCGTTGGCATTGCGCAGCGCGACTTCGAGATTGCGATATACCACCGAGGCGTTGCGGGACACCGGGTCGAGTGCGAGCGACGCATATTCGTCAGGAGAGACGAGCGCATTCTTGGCATCCGAGATCAGTGACGCGATCGCCTTTGCCGACCACGCCTTTGTGGATATACCGGACGCCTCCATCACGCGTTTGATGACGGCAATGCTATCGTCCTCGTCATAAATCGTGAAGTTCGGCGCGCGCCCGACTGCTGCTGCGTTGGCGCGGAGGAGTCGCGCTCCAATGGCGTGAAACGTCCCACACCACATCCCTTTCGGTTCATGCCCCAGCAATCGCGATATACGATCGCGCATCTCGCCAGCGGCCTTGTTGGTGAAAGTGACCGCAAGTATGCGTGTTGGATCGACCCCGTGATGCTCAACGAGCCGCGCAATTCGCGTTGTCAGCACTCTCGTCTTTCCCGAGCCAGCACCGGCGAGTACCAGCATCGGTCCTTCAAAGTGCAGTACCGCCTCTCGCTGAGCCGCGTTCAGGCCGGCGAGCGACTCCGTTTCAAACTCTGGATTCATGTCCAAGGATTATGTCAAACGTCGCGCCACGTGTGCCGGATTGCAGTAGCAGTCGTCCGTTATGACCTTCAGTAATGATGCGTCGTGCGAGTGAAAGGCCGATCCCCCATCCCTTCTCCTTGGTGGAAAAGCCCGCGTCGAATATCCGTTTCCGGAGCTCTCGCGGAACGCCAGGGCCATTGTCCTTGACGCGCACCCGCACGCGACCTTCGGGGAGTTCCTGCGTCGAGAGCGTCACACGACCGCCCCGTCCGGCAAGCGCGTCGATTGCGTTTTTTGCGAGCGACTCGATGGCCCACTCGAGCAAAACCGGATCACCATCCACGACGAGCGATTCACCGCGACGCACTGAACGTATCGTAACAGCTTTGGCAAGCGTTGGCACCCGGGCCCGGAAATATGTCGCGACGTTGTCCACTACGTCGCCGAGATTCACTTTCTCTCGTCGCGGCGGGCGCCCGATCCGCTCGAAGCGGAACGCAACGCGTCTAAGCCGCTCGAGATCGCCCTCCATGTGCGTGAGGGCATGCGTCAGCACGGGATCAACGGTGTCGTGGTCGCGCAGAACCTCGATCCATCCGCTCATGCTGGATAACGGAGTCCCAAGCTGGTGCGCGGACTCGCGAGCCATACCTGCCCATATCTGTTCGCGGTCCGCTCTGCCACGCGTTCGCAAGGCATAGATTCCGGCCGTCAGGAACATTGCGATCAGGAGCGCCTGCAACGCAGGGACGACGCGCAGCCCCTCAACGAGAGTGGTATTGCCGAAGTACACGGTGCCGACGCCTCGTTCCACAACGGGTGTGTTCTCGCTTGCAAGTTGCCGGGCGTACTCCCGAATTCTGGCGTTGTTACCGCGGATATTTTCCGGCAGGTTCTGCGATGCGGTGACCACGCCGCTTGCGTCGGTTACGATTACCGGCACGCCGGATTCACGTATGAGGCTCGACAGGTC
>Ga0209483_1000364_pt1 | contig 40670 bp, 31 predicted proteins | sample NGEPerA_FD_184508 | JGI IMG/M metagenome (GOLD analysis project Ga0209483, IMG submission 184508) | Arctic peat soil microbial communities from the Barrow Environmental Observatory site, Barrow, Alaska, USA - NGEE PermafrostL2-A... | ecosystem: Environmental > Terrestrial > Soil > Wetlands >...
GTTCCAGTTTGAAGAATAGCGAGGCGGTATGCTCACCATCTCGAAGTCCATTAGCTCCGGCCAGGCCCAGACCTATCACGCCAAAGAGTTCACCTCCGCCGAGCAGAACTACTGGAAGCAGGGCGACACCATTCGTGGCGAGTGGCAGGGCCAGATGGCCGAGAAGTACGGCCTCACCGGAGCCATCGATAGCCAACACTTCGCTCGTCTGAGCGAGGGGCAAAATCCCCATACCGCCGAGCAGTTGATCCAGCACCGCAAAGCCCAGGAGTACACCACCGCAGACGGAACTACCGTCAAGCCGATGGAGCACCGGGCAGGGTGGGACGCTACCTTTTCGGCTCCCAAGTCTGTGTCGCTGACCGCCCTTGTTGGCGGCGACGACCGTATCCGCGAAGCGCACCGGCAGGCCGTGACCGTCGCCCTTACGGAGTTGGAGCGGTACACGCAAGCACGCATCGGCGGCAACCATCCCGCCGAAACTACCGGCAAGTTCATCGTCGCCAAGTTCGAGCATGACACCGCTCGCCCGGTCGACGGATATGCCGCGCCCCAACTCCATACCCATGCCGTGATCTTCAATATGACGGAGCGCGGTGATGGCTCCGCTCGCGCGATTCAGCCGCAGAGCTACTTCGATAGCCAGCAGTTTGCAACCGCTGTCTACCAGTCGGAGTTGACCTACCGGCTCCGCAATCTCGGCTACGAGATCGAAGCGGGCAAGAGCGGCGCTCCCGACGTAAAGGGCTACACCGCCGAGTACCTTGAAGCGTCCAGCCCACGCCGCCAGCAGATCGAAGAGGCCATAGCGCGAAGCGGATTCAGCGGGCCGGAAGCCGCACAGATTGCCGCTCATAACACCCGCGACCGCAAGGAAATCCATACGCCCGCTGAGGTGCTAGCCGCCCACAAGCAGATTGCGGCCGAGTTCGGCAACCAGGCCGATCATGTCGTCACGGCAGCGAGAGAACGAGCTGAAGGTCTGACACAGAACCGGGTGCCGGATGCGCCACAGCGGGCCCAGGAAGCAGTCACCTTTGCCAAAGATCGCAGCTTCGAGCGTGAGGCCGTCACCGACGAACGGGACATCCTGCGCGACGCCTTGCGGCGCGGCATGGGCGACCTCACCTATGACCAGGTGCGGACGAACTTCGATCAGCGACACGCCAGCGGTGAGTTCCAAACCGTTGACGGCCAGAAGCATGAAACCGGGCGGCAGTTCACTACCCGCGACACCATCGCCGCGGAATTGGCGACCATCGGACACATGCAGCGCGGGCAGAATGCCGTTGAGCCGATTCTTCCGAAAGACCAGGCTGCAGCTCATGCCAACACGCGCGAACTCCTCAATCCTGCCCAGCGGAGAGCCATCGAGGAAGTGCTGACCTCGCATGACCGGGTGCATGGTTTGCAGGGACTCGCCGGGTCCGGGAAGACGACCGCGCTGGAGACGATCCGCGAAGGCGCGGAGCGCAACGGCTATGCCGTCGAGGGCTTCGCCCCGACCAGCCGAGCCGCTGCCCAGCTACGGGAAGCGGGCATCTCGGCAGATACCTTGCAGGGCTTCCTTGTGCGCGGAGGCCAGGAGCAGACGAAGGGCGACCCCGACCGGAGACACCTCTACATGGTCGATGAATCCAGTCTCGCCAGCACTCGCCAGATGCAGAGTTTCATGGAGAAGATTGGGCCGCAAGACCGCGTTCTCCTCATCGGTGACACGCGCCAGCACCAGGGCGTAGACGCCGGCAAGCCCTTCGAGCAAATGCAACAGGCCGGAATGCAGACCTCGCAGCTTGACCAGATCGTGCGCCAGAAAGACCCGGAGTTGCTGCGGGTCGTGGAGCATTTCTCCAAAAACGAAACCGCCGTGGGCGTCGGCCTATTGCAGCAGCAGGGGCGCGTGACAGAGATCCCCGACAACGCCCAGCGCATCGAGGCCATCGCCAAAGACTACGCCGCCAAGCCGGAGAACACGCTTGTCGTCTCGCCCGACAACGCCAGTCGCCGCGAGATCAACGACGCCATCCGCCAGGAGTTGAAAGGCTCCGGCGCCGTCTCAAAAGACGACCACCGGATCGAAGTGTTGACGCAGCGATCGGAGCTTACCAGCGCCGACCGAACCTGGGCCGTGAAGTATCAGCCGGACGATGTTCTCTACTACACGCGAGGCAGCAAGGAACAGGGGATCGAGCCTCGCAGCTACGCGACGGTGGTTTCCATCGACTCGGTAGCCAACCAGATCACAGTCGCCAAAGACGATGGGAAGCAAGTCACCTACGACCCGGAACGCTTGCGCGGCATCACTGCCTACCGCGAGATCAATCGGGACTTCGCCGAGGGCGACCGCATCCAGTTCACCGCAACGAACCGCGAGCTCGGCGTCTCCAACCGCGACCTCGGAGCCATCCAGCGGATCGACGGAACGCAAATCGACGTAAAGATGGACGGCGAGAAAGACCGCACCGTCAGCTTCGACTCCGCCAAGATGCGGCACTTCGACCACGGCTACACCGTGACCTCGCACAGCTCCCAAGGGCTGACGACCGACCGCGTATTGGTGAACATGGACACAACCGTTCACCCGGAACTCATCAATACCCGCTTCGCGTATGTCTCTGTCTCCCGCGCCTCGCAGGACGCGCGGATTTACACCAACGATACCGGAAGCCTTGGCGAACGCCTCAGTACGGACGTGACCAAGACTTCAGCCATTGACCTTCAAAAAGCGCCGGTCGAACCGACCACCAACCAGCAGACCAAGGAGCCACCCATGACCAACAGCAGAGAGCACCCGCAGGACGACCTACGTCGTGAACCGTCGCCGGAGACGATGGTTTCGCTTCCCGAAATCATCCGACACGAAGCAGAAGTGGATACCCGGCACTACGCGCCTATCGAAGCAGCCATGCCCAACGAAACAGCAGGGTACGAATGGAAGCGCGAGACAGGGGAGATTGAGAGCTATAAGCACGATCAGACCGGAGGTTGGTTGCATATTGATCCAGCGAGCAACTTCTACAACCGTGAGGCTCAACCAATCAGCCGAGAAAATGCCCTGGAGCACGCAGCGCACGAGCCGTCCCATTCAGTTGCGGAGAACGCAGTGGTGCAATCCAATAGCACCGGCGATAAGAACAACGATCAAGGAATCAGCTTGTAGTAGAAGTTCCAGACAGTTCACAACACCTTGCAGAGTAGCCATTACTAACTGCTTAAACAGAACCAGAAGGAGTCTGAGCGGGGAGGAGTTCCTCCCTGTCTCCGGCCCTTCGGTCCTCCGCCACCCACCTCAGCAGGGAGGTCCACCTCCCCGCAGCGCCCCATCGAAAAGAACAAGCTGAGTGTGCAGGTCTAATCTTCAGTGATCGTGCTGGTTCCAGTCACAGAGATATCTCGAAGTTTCCGACTCATCCTGCGCTAAGATCAAGGGGGTGAAATTCTCTACCGCGCCGAAGGGAAGTCATTGACTATTCAACACTTAGAGATGTGTGCCACCGAGAGCACCACGCGTAAAGAGTTCTTTGGCTTGCCTCTAATCGAGTATGCCATGCATGATGACCTCCCTTCTCCAACTGAAGAACACATAAGGCCCACAGAACTGAACGCCAAGCGCAGACGTGCTTTGGGCATTTACTATACCCCGCGAAGTGCTGCGGCTCTACTTGCAAAATGGGCTATCCGCAGTGCGGCAGACCAAGTCCTTGAGCCCAGTTTCGGAGGCTGCACAATTCTCGAAGCTGCGGTGAATCAGCTTCGTGTATTGGGGTGCAACGAACCCTCTACACAACTATTCGGTTTCGATGTTGACGAATCCGCATTTGGCCATCTGCGAAGAGTCCTGGGCGTATCTAAGCACAAGCACTTTACGCTTCAGGATTTTTTGACCGTTACACCTAATCAGACTGCCGTTGACGCCGTCATCGCAAATCCGCCGTTCGTGTCATATCACCGAATGGATCTCACACAAAGAGAGATAATTCGCAACTGGCGAACTCGCTATGGACCACCATTCGCGATGACAGCCAGTCTCTGGGCCTATTTCTTGACTCACTCAATCTCATTTCTAAAAACAGGTGGTCGGATGGCCTTTGTCTTACCATTTGCTGCATATTCTTCAGACTATTCACAACCTATATTGAATATGCTTCAGGCGGAATTCGATATGTTGGCCGTATATCGCATGAGAGAGCAACTCTTCATCCAGGCCGGCGCGGAAGAGAGAACGGTTATTTTGCTCGCTGAAGGCCGTCGTGCTCAAGCTGGCATACCGTGCAAGCGATTCGAGCGGCCTGTCGAGAATATCCAAGAACTCGCCGAACTCCTACAGCAAAGCAATTCGTTGTTTTACTCGATGCATCAGTCACATGCGCCTGTGCTTCCAAACGATCCTGCCATGTCACTGGTACACGCCGCCATTGGTCGTGAAGCAGTGCGCTATTTGGGAGATGTAGTCACGATCAAGATTGGGGAGGTTGTCGGTGACACCGCATACTTGGTTAAGTCGGGCGATGAATGGGATCTCTTGAAGGTTCCTAGACGGAGCTTGCGGCCTCTCCTGACTCGCGTCAAGCAAAGTCCCGGAATCCAACTGGTTCGGAGAGAGATATCGGATCTCTACGGAGCGGTTCCGTTCCTTCTCTACCCCGGCCAATCCAAACATACGGCGATACAAGAGTATCTGGAGTCGTATCCGTCGACTGTACGCCTAAGAAATAGTACATTCGCAAAACGATCCCCCTGGTATTCGGTGAGCTATGAAACCACTGCGTCCGCATTTATAGGCTCGATGGCGCATGAATCCCCAAGAATTATCTGGAACTCCGCCAAAATATCCTGTGCAAACGGTCTCTATAAGCTCCATCGTCGTAAGGGCTCTCGATGGGGGATTCTCCTAGCCGCGGTGGCATCAACGACGCTGTTTAGGCTCTCTGCGGAACTACAAGCTCGAGTGAGAGGGGCGGGCGTTCTCAAACTGGAGCCCGCTGATGTTGCTAAACTCATGATCCCGGGAACGCCTTTGACACTCGAATCCTCGGTGACTCAACGAATTGTTCGGCAAATCGACTCGATGGTAAGAAACAGGGAATATGAATCCGCAACTCGTTTGGCAGATAAAGTTTTTTACCTGGATACTGGCATCTTCACTCCCGCAGAGATAAACGTCTTGCGTGACCGACTGCATGATCTAAAGCGACAACGTTTGCCAACTAGGCGATCTAGATAATGTGATCTGTCGTTCCGGTGAAACAACGACTTCAATCAACCGACATATTATAGAGATATGTTTGAAGGAACCGTTTTTGCTTGTCGCCAGAACTCAACAGAAATTTCGAGGCCTCTGAAAAATATTTTGTGAGGACGGCACGCTCCGCACGCGCGACCATATTGCGCCATTCAGGACTATTCAGAATGCCCTGCGATGCTGGATCTGTTTGAAATTCAAGCAAGAGCCAGTTAAGCATCAGAGCGAGACTAGTGGGGGGAAGCGGAAAACGAGGCTTTTCCCAAGCTGGATACAGTCCATTGAGCCGAGTAGCCGTATATCCAACACTTATATGATGAGGGCTGAGTTTGCCGCAAATCTGTAAATGCGCCGTCGGCTTGGCCTCTTCGTGATTCCTTAGGGCAAACGATTCATAATCAAAATGTACCTTACGGACAATCGGACTCGTCTGCGGATTCGCGTAGCGACATATCAATAGGCTATAAGAGGCGTTGCTCACGGTCTTCTTGTCCGGCGAAACCTCAACGAGAGCTCCAACATCTATGCGTCGAGACACAGCCTTTCCTTGACGATCACCACGGAGCCTGATGTCTAACGCAAATCCCAAATGGACATTCACGCCTCCGCGCTGGTCGTTTATGCCGGCCAATCCGGCACTTGCGGCAGCTTGCAACTCACCGAGCCGTCCGAACTCGCTGATTCGGATTATCTGCTGAAGAGTTTCTTTTTCTAAAGTCCGAATCGTCACTATGTCCGGGTACACGGTTATTTTCCAGTCCTCTTGAGAATGAGCCGCGTTTCGAATCCTGGAGTCACACCAACATCCGATGGATTGCGATCCGAATACTGTCTCCGCACGACACGAAGTTTGGCGGCGGATGTCGAATCCGTCGAAACGATAGCGTCTGGTGGCGGCTCTGACTTTTTGGAGACGTAACAGACGCTGAAGTCGGCTGGCGTTAGCCCTGGAAGGGAGCGGCCCGCATACTGTGGGAGATCCGGTGAGTCCTCACCAGCAAGTTCATACAAGAGCTTTCGTACTGCGCTGGACCACCACTTAGGCTCCGATTTGGTCGCAAAGACGCCCTTGTATTTGGCCTTGTCAAATTTATCCTCGACCTTGGAAAAGCCATCTACCGTCAGCCCTAACAATGTCGCTGTATACAAGCGGTCGTATAGGAAGCCCGGTCTGCGCAGGAAGACGGTAAAAATCCATCGTGCCACTCGATGTTCAGTGGTGGTATGTTGTTCGCTCTTAAACTCTTCGGGAAGAACTTGGTTCAGATCCTCCCTGTCCCGCGCTGGTGGCTTCAAGGCCGAAATGAAGTGCTCCCGGGTCTTTGCAGTCGTTGGGTGGAGTTTAGGAAAGTCGCGGGCAATGGCAGCAAGATCTTCTAGTCCATCATTCAAGTGTTGATAGCGAAAGAGAGCGGTGTATTCCGAAATGTCTTCTTGATCAAAGGAGTGTGGCTTGTTGAACATGGCAGTGACGCACACCATCGGGACTCTCGGAAGTTCGCTCCGAAGAAGGTGCGCAACTGACGATCCTTTAAGACCAAACGGGAGTGCCATCGTGAAAATGTGGTCGATGATGATGAGGTCCGGCGGATGACTCTTGTTTGCCGAACACCAATCGTTCAACCTGCCGAGTATGTCATTATTGACCTCGATAAGCTCCAGGGAAGTCCTTTTACCATCCACTCCCGCTTCGATCACAGGCCTGTAGTCCTCTACTTTGCCTCTCTTATCGTCGATCCAAACAAAGCGCAAGGTCTTCACGGCAGTTCTACCTCCACACAAGCACTCCACGGTGCATCGGGAGCGATAAAGTGAATATCGCCACCTCGTGACCGGGCCACGTCTCGCGCAATCGCTAATCCCAACCCGCTGCCCGTACCAAAGATTGAACCGTCTTCAGGGTTGGATCTGGCCTCCAGCTTGTCGTAAAGGTCTCCTGCCGGATCAGAGATGAAGGGGGTAAAGACCTCGTCGAAAAAATCGGGGGCTAGCCCAACGCCGGTGTCTAGAATGCGAAGGACTGTCCTGTTTCCACTACGACGTGCATCGAATTTGATCGTGCGCATATCACCGCCTCCTGCGATCACCGATTTCACAGCATTCGATAGGAGATTCAAAAGAATGGTGTACAGCTCTCCTTCAACGATGGGTCCAACGGTCAGATCGGTTGGCACATCCAAGTCGTCGACGGTGATCTCATAATTGTCGATTATGAGCTTGAAGCAATAGGTCGCTCGGTCTATTGCGGTTTTCAAGTGTATGTCCGCAAGCTTGTCTTTGTTCTGAAATGCACCTACGATGCCAGTCATTCCTACCAGATCATCCAGACGCCCTTTCGTCTCCTGAAGCTGCGAGCCAAGTAATTTGAGTTCTTCGGAATGCCCCGGAATAACTCGCGCCAGCTGATTTAATCGGGCCGAGGATGCTCCAAGCGATCCAATAACGGTACGAACTTCATGCGCAAAGAGAAAGGTCAATGTTGATGCTGAGGCGACCAAGCGTAAGTGCTCAAGTTGTCTGTAACTCTCCGAGCTCGCGGTCTCCATTGCCCGGACGGTCCGGACTAGGTTGACTTCCGTTTCCTTCCTTTGCGTCTCAGGAAGACGCTGGACAAGCCGCTTGATCTCATGACGCAGAAAGGTCGCTGCCTTGGGAACAACGTCTTCCTTCGGCCCGTCGAGATTCAAGATTGGTCGAACTGCTTGGCGTGCCTGCTCCGCATCTTCGTTTTCTCTGAGGCGGATAAATTGATCTCGGTAAATGTTCGCCCAATCGACCGCGAAACGTGCGAATCTGCGCACTTCGGAGAAGACCTCATTCTCGATGAAGCCTTGCCGATCGATACGAGGAATCAAACCAACGATTTGAGACGTCAGCTCTACCTGGCCAAGATAGCTGCGCATACTCAACATATTCAGCAGCGCTCGAGTTGCGTTGACTCGGTCTAGGCTGGAAGCAAAGTTGAACAACTCCCCTTCGGGCTTGCCCAGTCTTCTACCTCGATCGGCGTCAATGCGAAGCCAGTCATCGCGAGAGTCACCATAGGGATACATCCGAAATCCGTTGTATCTGACATGGATACCTCCCCACTCGTCGACCAAATCTGTCAGCACATAATTTGCCAGCAGCTCAGGCTTTCTCGCCTCTTCTTTGCGGGTTGGCAAAATGCCTATCCGGAGATGCGCGCCAATGACTCTTGGAAATTTCTCACTACTGACGAATTTCTTGGTTCCACCGAGGCCCTTGGCATTCAGCTTGAATACGGCTCTTCCGTCTGCGCCGACCTCGGCCGTCAATGTTCCCCAGGTTGCATCCACCACCGCATCCCTGAGATCAATTGACTTGTCGGTCAGACCGGGCGCAGACAAAACCACATTGAACCCGGGATCTTCTCCAAAACCGGATCGCACCGTACCTCGATTGCTCGCAAGAACAGCTAGTTGGCGCTGCAAATAGTTGAAGCCGCGAGTTTGCCATTCATCGATTGGCCCTCCCCATATCTCCAAAGTCGTCCCCGGTATTCCCGAAGGCGAAATCGTCGTTTGGCCATCACATAACACAGATTCGACATCGATACCTGGCTTGAAGTCAGCCCAGTCAAATGCAATCTCCGTCGTTTGATACCGGGGATGTTTGGTCTTCGGTAGATGAATTTCAGCACACGTCGTTAGCTTCAAGTTGAACCCGAGACGGCGGCAAGCGAACCGGCCAATTCCTTTCGAACCTGTCTTAAGCCGACCATACTTGCTCGTCACCCTATCGAGGCTCTTGTTCGATGTTCCGATCTTCATCCAGAACTTTCGAACCTCGTCGAGGGTCATGCCGACTCCATCATCGTGTACTCGAACACGGGGGGCGCTCCCCTCCTCCGGTGAAATGGAGACTTCAACCTTTTGAGCGTCGGCATCGTAGGAGTTCTTAATCAATTCCGTCATCGCGACATGAACCGTTGAAACGAGCTTCTCTCCCAGCTCCCCGAGGAGTGCGCTATCGACCGCAAATTTAAATTTCTCTTCGGTAAGGTTTTCGGTAGTCACAGCGATGTTCAGTCATTGTAGACGCCACGGCATTGAAATTAGAAGACTTGTCAGAAAACGCGCCGATCACTTCGTTCTGCAAGGCCGATTTGAGAGGAAGTTTCCTCCCTGTCTCCGGCCCTTCGGTCCTCCGCCACCCACCTCAGCGGGCCTGTTCCTGCCCGCAACGCCGGCCCTGGTTTGCTCAAAAGCAAGAACAAGCAACAGACAAAACGCTAGGGGCTCTGCCCCACGCGCGGCGCAAGGGGTGTCCCGCATAATTTTTCCTTCGTAAAAATCACTCGTTTCTCTCGCCCTACGGGTGGGAGATACCCCTCCCCATTGCGCCTTGCTACCCCCGCTCTTCGCCAGGAGGCGTTCGGCATGTATGTACCTGCCACTTGCCCATTCACGGCAACAGCAAGGGCAACAGCCGGAGGACAGATGCACACCACCATACCAACCACACCAAACCCCTTCACATGGCGGCGTTTCGCCAATGTGCGGATGGGCGACTACATCCTCGGCGAGGACACCGTAAACCTAGAGGATTTGGGCTTTTGCGGAGATACAGTCGCCGTCTCCTGCCTTACCTGCGGAGAGGTTCTAGGGAATGTCCCCACGGAACTTCTCAGCGATGGACTGGAAGACCTCACCACAACCCATATAACCCCCGTGCTCGATTGGCACCAAGCGAAACACCACCCGCGCCCCGCATAAACAGGACGCACAACCCAAGGAGGAACCACCTATGAACACCGCAACCGTCACCACAGCCGCAGCCACCGTCAGCCCCTTTATCGCGAACCTCCAACAGCAGCAGCCACAGAAGCCGCAAACCTCCAAAGAGGCCATTGCAGCCAACGTCAAAGCCCTTATCGAGCAGTTGGAAGAGGGACACAGCGAAGGTCTAACCGCCTACCTCATGGCTATGGGCAGGTTTCACAATTACAGCTTCGGGAACATCTTGGAGATCGCACGGCAGAAGCCGAGCGCAACCCGCGTTGCCGGAATGTATGCGTGGAACCAGCTTGGCCGCAGAGTCAACAAGGGAGAGAAAGGCATCCGCATCTTGGCCCCCATGACAGGCGTTCGTCGCAAGAAGGACGACGAAGCCGCGAAGGATGTCCGCACACATAATCAGTCCGTTCTAGTCGGCTTCCGTTCCGTGTATGTCTTCGATGTCTCGCAGACAGAGGGCTTGGAGCTTCCCGAGCTTTCAAGCCGTGTGAGTGGAGATGTAGGAGAGCGCATGGAACGGTTGCTCGACTTCGTTGCCGTCCAGGGCATCTTGCTTGAGTACAAGGAGAGCATCGCCCCGGCGTTGGGTGTCAGCTACGGAGGCAAGATCGTTTTGCTTCCCGGTCAGACCCCAGCCGAGGAGTTCAGCACCCTTGTTCACGAAGTCGCACACGAGATGTTGCACAAGGCCGAACGGCGCACCGCCACAACCAAGGTTGTGCGTGAAACCGAAGCCGAGGCAATCGCCTTTGTAGTCGGCAGAACCATCGGCCTCGACACAGGCCGAGCGTCAGCAGATTACATCCACCTGTACCACGGCAACGCGGCACTGCTCACAGAGAGCTTGGAAGTCATTCAGAAAACCTCAGCCGTCATCCTCTCCGCACTTGAAACCCCCGCAGCGGAAGAGCCAACGGCGGAACCGGAAGCCGGAGGCCAGCCCCAAGACAACTAAGCCCTTCTCTATAGGCGGACGGCATGATGCCGTTCGCTCCAATGCCCCCGAACGCCCAACCGTACAAGGAGAACCACCATGAATCCCACCACCGCAACCGAGTACCGCAACCTTCCCCTTAACGTCCTCATTCCATCCAAGACCAACCCGCGTCGCATCATCGAAGATGATTCGCTCAGAGAGCTTGCCGAGAGCATCAGCGTACACGGCGTTCTGGAGCCTCTGATTGTCCGCCCTGTCACCGACCGGGACTTCGAGGTTGTTGTTGGAGGGAGGCGGTTCGCCGCTTCCAAGAAAGCTGGCAAGGATGATGCCCCATGCAGCATCCGCAATCTGACAGATGCCCAAGTGTTGGAAATTCAGTTAGTCGAAAACCTCCAGCGTCGTGATGTTCACCCGTTGGAGGAGGCACACGGGTTTCATGCGCTCCTAAAGTTGGAGGAACCGAAGTACACCATCGAACAGATCGGAGCCAAGGTTGGCAAAAATCCTGCATACGTCGCCAGCCGCGCCCGGTTGACCGAGCTTATCCCGGCAGTGGTCGAGGCGTTCTATGCCGAGGAGATCGGCGTCGGACACGCCTTGCTACTGGCGAAGCTCCAACCAGCCCAACAGGAAGCCGCTCTCGCAAGCTGCTTTCGTGAGGATTGGGGAGGAGCAGCAGGGAAGGCCAAGCGCATCGTCCTCCCCGTCCGGCATCTCCAGTATTGGATAGAGCATAACGTCCTCTTGCTTCTCAAACAGGCACCGTTTGACAAGCGGAACGCTCAACTCCTACCCGCCGCCGGAAGCTGTGTCGATTGCCCCAAGCGCACTGGACACAACAAGCTCCTCTTCTCGGATGTGAGTGGGAATGCGGACGCTTGCACCGATCCCGTCTGCTATGCGGCCAAGCTAGAGGCACACGTCCAGAAGCAGATTGCAGCCAAACCGGAGATAGTGCAGATCAGCACGGCCTACGGCAAGACGCAGGATGGCAGCAAGATTATCACCCGCAGCAAGTACGTTGAGATCAAGTCGGAGAAGCCCGATACCCCGGAGAAAGCGAAATGGCCGGAGTTCAAGATGTGCAGGTTCATCGCCGAAGCCATCGTCTCCGAGGGCATCGACAAGGGCGAAGTGCGGAGGGTTTGCTCCGAAGCCGATTGCCCTATCCATCACCCCAAGAAGCAGTCCACCAAGGCCGATGCCAGCTTCAAAGCCGAGCAGGACAAGAGTCGCAGAGAGCAAGCACTGGCGAACGCTACCGGGATGCGCGTGCTTCAAACCATCGTCGCCACCGTTCCAGTCCGATTGATGAAGCGGGATTTTCTCTTCATCGCCGAACAGATGCTCCCGTTGCTTGACGACAAGCGGGTGGAGATGATCGCTCGGAACCGAGGCATTCGGGCAAAGGAAGGTGAATCCGCAGCCAAGCTGCTTACCGCCTTTCTTCGCAAGGCCGAGGAAGGCGTTATCGGCAAGCTGATCGTCGAAACCGTCATCCTGCTTTCAGCCAGCAAGCAAGCGGACGGAGGAAAGATTCTCCGCGCCGCAGCCCAGGCGTACAAGGTAGACCCCGATGCGATTGCCCTCAAGGTCAAACATGAGTTCGCCGCCAAGGAGAAAGCGAGGTCCGCTGCCAAGATCGAGCCGAAGCCAGTAGCAAAGGCATTGAAGAAGAGTGCCTAAAAGCCACAACGCACGATTGAGCCTGTCCTGCGGGACAGGCTCAGCTTTTTTGCAGGCCCGTCTTTCCTACCCTGAAGGTCGCTCTCGCAACCGCGAGAGCGTCATGTTCTGCCCACCCGACGGGCTACGCCAAGCCAAACACCTCTCTCTGCGCGGCGTGTAGCCACAACACCGTTGGACGAAGCCGGATGGTGCTGTACATTACAGAATATGCGTAGTTTAGATCAGACAATCGAGCAGGAAGACGGCTCTATCCTCGGTGCAGCGGACGTGTGCGACCCAAAAGGAACGTAGAGAAATGCCTTCAGTGCCATCCAACTCAGGAATCAGAGATAACCATACACGAGGAGCGGTGGCTGACTTCCTGAAGGAGAAGATTCGGGACGGTACCAGGCTGTCGGTGGTTTCGGCGTACTTCACAATCTACGCATTCGACGAGCTTAAGCACATCCTGAATCACATCGATCATCTGGATTTTCTCTTTGGCGAACCTTCGTTCGTCAACCGGCTCGATCCCAGCAAGACGGAAAAGAAGGCGTTCATCATAGACGCCGACGGCCTGGAACTCGCAAACAAGCTTCAACAAAAGCGCGTTGCGAAGGAGTGCTCCGAGTGGATCGAGCAAAAGGTTGACATCAAGACAATCAAGCAGTCCAACTTGCTTCACGGCAAGATGTATCACGTCGCTACGGCAGGCGTTGAGGACGCCATACTCGGCAGTTCTAACTTCACAGTGCGCGGGCTTGGTTTGGGCGCCGGCAACAACAACATCGAGCTAAACCTCATCGTTGACGGCAACCGAGACCGCCAAGAGCTCAAACAGTGGTTCGACGATCTCTGGTTGAACGAAGAACTTGTCAAGGATGTAAAGAACGAGGTTCTTCAATATCTAAGGCAGTTATACGAAAATCACGAGCCGGAATTCATCTACTACAAAACACTCTTCCACATCTTTGAGAGGTTCTTGCTCGATAGTGGCAAGACCGATGCTGATCTCGGCCGCACCAGTCTCTTTGAAACCGACACATGGAAGGCCCTCTTCGAGTTCCAGAAGGATGGAGTTAAGGGTGCCATTAACAAGATTCTTCGTTACAACGGCTGCATCATCGCAGATAGTGTCGGTCTGGGAAAAACGTTCGAGGCGCTGGCTGTCATCAAGTACTTCGAGCTAAGAAATGAGCGGGTTCTTGTGCTTTGCCCCAAGAAGCTGAGGGAGAACTGGACCGTCTACCGGATTCCCAGCACCTTGAATCCCTTCTTATCTGACCGATACCGCTATGACGTGCTCTCTCACACCGACCTGAGTCGCGATAGTGGCCTGGTTGGTGACATTGATCTCAAGACCTTTCTCTGGGGCAACTACGATTTGGTCGTAATCGACGAGTCACACAACTTCCGCAATAACGCTCCGGGCAAGCGCGACGAGGAGGGAGAAATCATTAGAAAAAGTCGCTACCAGCGACTGATGGAAGAGATCATCCAAAAGGGAGTTCGCACCAAGGTCCTTCTCCTGTCAGCAACTCCCGTCAACAATGACCTAAAGGATCTTCGGAATCAGATTTACTTTCTTACTGGCGGGATGGAGAACGATGGAGCATTCGCCGAGAACCTGGGGATTGATAGCGTAAAGGACACCCTGACAGCCGCCCAGAAGGTCTTTACCACATGGGCACGGAAGCAAAGTGCGGATCGAAAAACGAGCGACCTTATGGAGAAGTTGAGCGCAGCCTTCTTCAAGCTGCTTGACGAACTCACAATCGCTCGCTCTCGAAAGCATATTCAGAAGTACTACAAAGACACCATCGCTTTGCTTGGGGGATTTCCGGTCAGGAATAAGCCGGTATCAATCTATCCGGAGATAGACACAGAGGGACAGTTTCTCTCCTATGACAAACTCAGCAACGAGATCGACGAGTACAAGCTCTCTCTCTTCAACCCTTCGAGGTACTTGAAAGAGAAGTACCTGAGTGAGTACAAGACCTCCACGCACGATCCATTCACTCAGGCGCAACGCGAAAAGTACCTTATCGGCATGATGAAGGTGAACTTCCTCAAGCGCCTCGAAAGCTCCGTGGAGTCCTTTGAAATCACGATGGGTCGAACAATGGCGAAGATCGAGAGTCTTGAGGCTAAGATAAAGGCATTCTTGACAACAGCGTCAGTCGAAGCGCTCGATGAAGTGGAGGTCGATACAGACCTCGGGGACTTCGGCGACGTTGAAGACCTTGACGACGAGACCCAGGTCGGCGGGAAGTTCAAATACAAACTCTCTCATTTGGAACTCGATCATGGGAAGAACTGGCTCAGTGACCTCAAGAAGGACAGAGAGCAATTGAAGGGTCTTTGGGAGGCCGCTCAGAATGTCACCGAAGAACGGGATGCAAAGCTCGCAGAGTTGAAGAAGCTAATCAGCGCAAAGGTCACCAGCCCCACCGTCAACAAACTTGGGCAGGCGAATCGGAAGGTACTCGTCTTTACGGCATTCGCGGACACGGCGAAGTACCTCTATGGTGCGATCAGAGTGTGGGCGACGACGGAGTTGGGCATCAACGTGGCACTCGTCTGTGGAGGCGGCGACCTCCGCGCCACGTTTGGGAAGGCAGAATTCAATGAAATTCTTACGAACTTTTCTCCCCGCTCCAAGAAGCGCGACAAGATCCCGACCATGCCTCAATCGGGCGAGATCGATCTCCTGATTGCAACTGACTGCATCTCTGAAGGCCAGAACCTCCAGGACTGCGACTATCTCGTCAACTACGACATCCACTGGAACCCCGTCCGCATCATTCAACGCTTTGGTCGTATCGACAGAATCGGCAGTGCCAGCCATACAGTTCAGTTGGTCAACTTCTGGCCGACGGAAGACCTCAACAAGTACATCAATCTCAAGAACCGGGTCGAGGCCCGGATGGCCCTGGTAGACATCGCAGCGACCTTTGAGGACAACATCCTCCAGAGCGATGAGATTCAGGAGCTGATTCACGACGATCTCAAATACCGGGACAAGCAGCTCCTCAAGCTGAAGGACGAGGTACTCGATTTGGAGGACCTTGGCGACAGCGTCTCGCTCACGGAGTTCACTCTCGACGACTTCCGCCTGGAGCTCTTGAAGTACATCGAGGCCAACCGTGACAAGTTGGCGGATGCTCCCTTCGGGCTATACAGTGTTGTACCGCCGAGCCCGGAACACAAAACCATCGCGCCCGGCGTCATCTTTTGTTTCCGCCAAAAGCTTCCCACTCCTAGCGGTGATGGCGCGACGGGCAGCAGTAGTGATGGAATCAACCCGCTCAAACCATATTTTCTGGTCTACGTACTCGACGATGGCAATGTCCGCTTCACCTTTGCCCAACCCAAGCAGATTTTGGATATCTACCGTATCCTCTGTTCTGGCAAGAGCGAGCCCTATGCCGAACTCTGTGATCTTTTCGACCAGCAGACGAATCATGGGGCGGACATGAAGGCCTACGATGGGTTGCTCAGGAAAGCGGTCGATTCCATCGCCGTGACGTTCCGGCGTCGCGCTGCTTCCGGCCTACAATCCGGGCGGGGCTTTGTTCTCCCGAACGAACGGGATCAAGTGAATGAGAAGTCCGAGCTGGATTTGATTACATGGTTGGTGGTGAAGAAGCATGACTGAAGTTGAGCTGAGACAAGCGATCGCCGGCGCATTGAAGAGGTTTCAGGTTGAACCCTTGGCGGATGCGGCGACGCATCTCTTGGACGTACTGGGTTACGCAAGCAAAAAGAGGTTGGTATTCAAACCCAATACACTCGCCAACTTTCTCTCTATGTTCTCGCACGGTCGTACGCTCAACGACCGCTATGCAATGCCGGACGAATGGAAGAGTGTCGATTTCCTCTTCCAGCTAACGGACGAAGAGGTCCGCACCTCGGCGAACCAGCAGTTCGATTTTGAGAGCAAGGGTGTCTATAACGGCTCGATCATCGAGTCCTACCTGTTCCTGGCCATCGAACTGAAGGGCAGCCACTACTCACGGACGGCTCTGGCAGGCATCACCCGAGAAGTGAATAAGCTCTTCGTTATGCCAGTGCTCATCCTCTTCCGGCATGGCGACACCCTGACGCTGGCAATTATCAATCGCCGTTTGCACAAGCGGGAGGCCGGAAAGGATGTCCTCGAAAAAGTCACGCTCATACACGACATACAACTTGCGAATACCCACCGAGCACACATCGACATTCTGACCGATCTGTCCCTCTGGGCCCTGCATCGCAGGCATTCGTTTACCAACTTCGTAGGACTCCACGAGGCATGGCAGAAGACCCTCGACACGTCGGAGCTGAACAAGCGCTTCTTTCAGGACCTCGCCAACTGGTACTTCTGGGCCGGTAGTCAGGTTCGCTTTCCCAAAGATGCGCCCAAGGATGCGGATGGGCGCGACTCCGTCAGCCTTATCCGCCTGATCACCCGCGTCATCTTCTGCTGGTTCCTTAAGGAGAAGGGCCTGCTCCCAGATGCACTCTTCGACGAGCGCAAGCTTTCTAGTCTGCTGAAGGACTCAAACCCCAAGGAGAGTACTTACTACAAAGCGATCCTCCAGAACCTCTTCTTTGCCACTCTCAATCAGGAAATGGACAAGCGGGAGTTTCGCAAGGATGGCCAGAACTTCATGGTGCATACCCTCTATCGGTACAGGAGTCTGCTGAAGGACCCGGATGCGCTCTTGAAGCAATTTGAGGATGTGCCCTTCATGAATGGCGGCTTGTTTGAATGTCTCGACAAGACGCTTGGCACCAAGGAGACGCCGGTTTACATCCGGATTGACGGCTTTTCAGAACACAAGGACAACAATCTGAAGGTCCCCAATGACCTCTTCTGGGGCTCCGAGAGAACGGTCGATCTGAGCGACTCCTATGGAGACAATAAGTACAGGTCGGCCAAGGTCGCGGGTCTCGTCCACATCTTCAACAGATACAAGTTCACAGTCGCTGAAAACACGCCTATTGAAGAAGAGGTTGCACTGGACCCCGAACTGTTGGGCAGAGTCTTCGAGAATCTGCTCGCGGCCTACAATCCCGAGACTGGCGCGACTGCGCGAAAGCAGACCGGCTCCTTCTATACGCCCCGCGAAATCGTCAACTACATGGTGGATGAGTCCCTCATCGCCAGCCTCAAGACCAAGCTGGAAGGTGCCCTCCCAAAAGCCGATGCCGCTGAGGAGCGACTGCGTGAGCTGCTTACCTACAATGACCTAGCCCATCGCTTCACTGATCCAGAGGTTGTGGAGCTAATCAAGGCAATCGACAACCTGACAATCCTTGACCCGGCTTGCGGCTCAGGTGCATTTCCCATGGGTATTCTGCACAAGTTGGTTTTCGTCCTCGGCAAGTTAGACCCAGGCAACCATCGTTGGAAGGCGCAACAGATTGCCAAGGCGAATGAGTTTACGGACTTCACAGTGCGCGAGTTCGCGATCTCAGAGATCGAGCAAACGTTCCGAGACAACGAACTTGACTACGGCAGAAAACTCTACCTCATTGAGAAATGCATCTACGGTGTGGACATCCAGCCCATCGCAGCACAGATAGCAAAACTGCGCTTCTTCATCTCGCTTGTTGTAGATCAACGAGTGAATCCCCACGTGGCGAATCGTGGCATTCGGCCCTTACCGAATCTGGAGACCAGGTTCGTAGCCGCCAACACCCTCGTCGGTATCGAGCGCCCGGAACAGCAGATGCTCAGGAATCCAGACATCATCTCAAAAGAGTCCGAGCTAAAAAAGGTTCGCGAGGCACACTTTCTTGCGAAAAGGCCAGCGGATAAACGGAAGTGCCGAGAACAAGATGCTCAGTTAAGGTCGGAGATTGCCAAACTGCTAAAGGCCGAGGGGTGGGGTGCCGAAACGGCCAAAGAACTAGCGTTGTGGGACCCCTACGATCAGAATGCATCAGCGGGCTTCTTCGATGCCGAGTGGATGTTCGGCATAACGAGTGGCTTTGACGTCACCATTGGGAATCCCCCCTATATTCGTGCGGATGAGCAGTCTGACGAGAACAAGGCGCTCCGACAGCTAATCCTCGAAAGCGAACAATACGAAACGCTCTGGGAGAAGTGGGACTTGTTCGTGGCCTTTATCGAGAAGGGCTACAAACTCCTGAAGCCCGATGGGGTCACGACGATGATCGTGTCAGATGCATATTGTCACTCCAAATACGCCCAGAAGTCACAGAACTGGTTCTTGCAAAATAGCCGAATTCTACGGCTCGACTTTTGCACCGATTTACAGATTTTCGATGCCGCGGTTCACAACGTTATTTACTTCTTTCAGAGATCCGATGGTAGCGATAAAAGACCCGAGCGCCGTGTCCACCGCGAGATTTTTGGCAACGTCATCATGCTACCTAGTACGGTGCAATCCCAAGCGACATATCGTGTATTTTTTCCGGAAGAAAAGAGCACTCAGACATTCGCGGGCAAGATACTCCCATTGCACAGTATCTGTTACATAAGTGTCGGAATGGTCATCAACGCTGACGAGAAGAAGTCAAAGGGAGCATTCCTCACGGGTGACTTGATCAGGCCCTCCAAGGACAAACAGCATCCTAAGGCATTCGTCGAAGGTAAGAACCTAACCAAATGGATTTTCTCGGAGAACTCTTGGCTTGAGTGGGGCACATCGCGTGCTCCCAGCCAATTCAGGCGCCAGACGTTCCCGGAACTCTACGAGCACTCAGAGAAGCTCATGTTGCCCATGGTGGGAGATATCCGCGGAGCAATAGATACACAGCAGTTTTACTGCAATCACGGAATCTTCGTCTCTGTGCTTTGGCACCAGCTCGCCAACGTCAAAAATCGCTCACTGAAGAAAGTTGCACGATACTCCGGAGAGAAGCCTACGCGTCCCGACCTTCCTAAGCGCGAGGATCTAGAGACGCTCAGTCGCCGCTTTTCTACCAAGTATCTGCTTGGCGTCGTAAACTCCTCCGCAGCTCGCCAGTTTCTCTTGGCCAACCGTCGCAATAACGTGCAACTTTATCCAGATGACTGGAAAGAGCTCCCGATACCTGACGTATCGCAGGAACAACAAAAGCCAATCATCAGTATTGTGGATAAGATTCTCACTGCGAGACGCGCCAACCCAAAGGCAGACATATCAATGCTAGAGGCTGATCTTGATTCGCGCATCGAGGCCCTATACGGCATGGCATCTTAAGGCCATCATTTGTTGGATAGCGGGGAATTGTCTATGGACTTCGTCGTTGAGAAGAAGCACTTTGACAGTGCGATGAGGCAAGTTCTGCTTGGCCGGAAGACGACGCCAGAAGACCTGGTTGACCTGACCGCTGAAGCGACGATGCTAACCATCGTCGCGCTAGGCACCAGTGCTCAGGTGCCGGTTGTGAGCGAGGTCACAGGCAGTGTCAGCGTGAGGGTCGGCGACCTCGCCAAGCTCAAGAAGATCAGCACGACATACAAGCCCGGCCCTATCCGGATTCGCATTGGCAAGGGCGGAATCCGCATTCAGAACACGTCGTTTGCGGCCCGAGTCTCCCCGAGAAGCGTGTCTCGCCGCATCGTCGATATTCCCAACGATGCAAGTGCAATGGACCTGCTCTCCCTGCCTTCGATCTTCAGTGTGGATGAAATTGAGGACTGCGGGCTGCACTCCAGGGTTCTTGAAGCACAGAAGAAGCTGAGCGACCGCATGGACTTCGAGGTCTCCTGGCTCAGCGACTATGGTTTCACTAGAGCCGAGCTGATTGCTATGTTGGAAACCAAGCTGAAGGTACACTCCGCTACGATGAGGCGGGTACTATTTCCGGGCGAAACAAGCACTGAAGAAACAGACACAGGAGAGGAACCAATGAACGAAGCGGAGATGAAAGCGGAGTTGGAGCGCCTGCGGGCCGAGAACACCCAGCTCAAGACCAAGGAGAAGGGCGGCATCAGTCTGAAAGTGAGTGAGAAAGGCGCACTGTCCCTTTACGGCATGGGACGATTTCCTGTGACGCTCTACAAGGAGCAATGGCTCCGCGTTCTGGAGCACGGAGACGAGATCAAGACCTTCATCGCGGAGAATGACTCCAAACTGAAGGCGAAGGAGTAGTCCTGGCCCCGCGTCACCAAGCAGAATTCGAGGCTGAGGCATGGATGCATTCGAACAGCTCGTGAGTGAGATTCTTTGGATGGAGGGGCTGTGGGTTCGCACCTCGGTCAAGGTTGAGATCACTAAGGAAGAAAAACGGCTGATTGGCCGGCCATCGTCTCCACGGTGGGAGATCGACATCGTCGCGTACAGCGGACGTGACAACCTGCTGTACGCCGTAGAGTGCAAGAGCTACCTCGACTCTCGGGGCGTCCGCCTATGTGGATTCGACGGCACGGACGCAAATACAGCAGAGCGGTATAAGCTTTTCTGCGACGACCCGCTCCGCGAGGCTGTCTTTAGCCGGTTGAAGGCTCAGTTTGCAGCCTCCGGCGCATGTCCTCCCGACGCACGAGTACAACTCTGTTTAGCCTGTGGTCGGATCGCATCCGATAAGGACAGGCAGGGCCTTCGAGATCATTTCGCCGCGAAGGGCTGGCTTCTCTGGGACGAACTCTGGCTGCGGGAGAAGCTTAAGAAGATGTCCGACCAAGGATATGAGAACCAGGTGTCAGCCGTGGTCGCAAAGTTGCTACTGCGCGGGAAGGCTGAATAGAAATGCGCGTGTATCGGCTACATATCCGGCCCGGTGCCGGGCAGAACTCCTTCGAATACTGCCTGAAGCAGCAGGTTCTAGGCGTCGGCTGGCAGGTTTCGGTGAAACCAAAGGAAAAGTTGACGTGGGAACAGTACGAAAAAGCAGCTAGTAAGGCTTCTTTTGGCCCCAAAGACATCAGCCGTGTTCGCTATCTCCACGATAACGTCAAACCGAAGGATCTCATTTGGACGCGGGATAAGAAGGGGAAGTATTACTTGGCTCAAGTCCGTTCCACAAAGGGTAACAGGCGGGCAGAATCGGCTTGGGAATACCTTGACACGCCGGATGGTCGGGAGGCGGACATCGCCAATGTCGTTCGTTGTCGCATTCTCCAAGTCCCGCAGGCAGACGACGTGACGGGCAAGATCGTCGCCTGCTTCCGTCCTAGTCGTACCATCCAGTCAATCTCGGATGAAACGACAGTTCTGTACTCTCAACTTCTATGGAACCAGTTGACGGGGTCGGAGGAGTACAAGCTATCTCAAATCGAGTTGTGGGACATATTTTCCTTCCTCGATGCCGAGACAACGGAAGACTTGGTCTTCATCTATTTGCAATACAATGGGTGGATCGTGGTGCCGAACTCGCGGAAGGCGGACACTATGACTTATGAGTTTATCGCCATCCACAAGAAGACGCACAACCGCGCCATAGTCCAGGTTAAGAGCGGACACACACAATTGGCGACGGACATCTGGGGCGACTTCGAGGAGAAGGTATTCCTCTTTCAGGCGCACGGGCACTACACAGGCGTTCCAACAGCAAACGTCATTCAAATTGATCCGAAAACAATCGAACAGTTCATGGCCTCTGAGATCGAGATCATGCCCAATGCGATCAGGCGCTGGATTGATTTCGTGGCGAAGATGAATTTGGCCGGCGCTTGAGTGCGTTCATTGAAGTCTGCATAATCTCCTGTTTGCACGTTCACTCGGCCACCGCTTCGGTGCAGGAGCTGCGCCCTTCGGCTCTGCGTTCAGAACTCGCGTACCGCGCCCTTCGGGTTTAGGACTCCTCCCCCCTCGCAAGCTCCGGGTCCCTTTCCAAAAACTTCTGCCCTTGGCAACGCGGCTATACCGCGACTTGGGAGCAGCGCACCTTTGCGCCCTTTGGGATGTGTCCCGATTGACCGGGCAAAAGGAGAACCACCATGCAGACCCAAAAGACCATCACCCTCTTCGGCACCGTCAGCAACTCAGCCACCAGCCGCACTTCCAAGAACGGCCGCAAGTACACCGCCTTCGGAGTCGCCATCATCTCTAACCGCAACCAACGGGCCTTTCACTACAACGTCGTTGCCTTCGGCAAGCAGGGCCACTTCGCTAAGCCTCTCCAGACCGGCACCCGCATCAAGCTAGTCGTCCAGGCGCAATCTCAGCCAGACAACATCGCCACTCTCCCACTCCTCACCGCAACCTTCGTGCGACCGGTTCGTCCGGTTGCACGGGGGTAGTCATCAGGAGGACCTCGAAAGTGCCGGGAAGCCACGCGGAGCTTGTCTTTGGTCATTCGGCAAGGGAGGCAGTAAGGTCTGCCGTTTCTTCAAGGATGTAGAAATGCAAGCGATATACTTGCGACTGTTCTCCAAGAAATGGGCACGTCTGCTTCTGCGTGACAGAAATCAGTTTGTAGCACCGAGGAATGATTGTGCGGAATAATGCTTTCCCGAAGGGACAGACGTGGCACTTCGAATGTGCTGATTGGCCGAATGCGGCGCCATCTGGAGTTCACCTGAACACATTAACGCTGATGCCTGAAGTAGGCCCGGAAGCGGTGCTGATCCTACGAGAAGAACGGAAGTTCATGAGCGAGTTGAGAGAGTTCGGCCCGTTCACTTTGAACATAAAATCAGGTGCGGTCCGTACGAGTGCGGGCCCTATGATCTTCATGATATGGTGGTTTCCGCCCATCGTTAGTCATACCCCTTATGCAAGCTATGAATTACTGCTCAGTCCGTTCCCGCCGCCTGGTATCTCTCAGGTAATAGAGGAAGCCTCGCGCCAAACTCACTTACACATGGTCATCCTTGACGAAAATCATGAGGTCTTCGACGTTGGGGAATTCAAGAATGTGTATGACCTCGGTGCTCTGCTCAGTGCAGCACGCGAGATTGGCACCCACCTAGAGAGCTACGATTTCGACAAAGCGAAGCAGGCGTTCTTCCACGAATTCTCAATGGAGCGCCTCATGGCGTTATAGCGGGAGTGTTTCTGGGGTGAAGTAGATGAAATGCTATGCCTACACGGACGAGTCCGGCATTTCAGGACTGAAGCTCTTTGGTGACGCCCATGCTCGCAATCGCATTGGGATTCATCCCAGACAGGAATCTCCTCCCACTTGAATCATTGTGCGGAGACCCACTGTTCGAAGTAGGTTTGGTCCGCCTGACGAACTCTTCGACCGTGATCTCTTAACTCCTGAACAATGCGAGGAGATTCGCCGCCACAACATACCTCGATATCACCAGCGAGCGTACCTTGCAAGAGAAGATTGCGTCCGCGGCGGTCGATCGGATACATGCCATAGCCACATACGACTATTCGCTCACTCGACTGTAGCGTTCGTTTCGCCGAGCGCCACATGCGGGTCCAGAATGGCTCCCACTGCCGGCCCAAGTTCGTGTCGAAGTAGAACAGCTTGTGGTTGGTTGGCAGCACAAGCGGTTGAGCTGCTGCGGATGGTCTAGTGAAATTCGGATCGGCAAGACCGAAATATCCGAGCGCCACTAGATCGTCAGTGCCGAAGACCGGTCGCGATCCCAGAGGGCCAGCTGCTGGGATAATTCCAGACCGCATACCGGCGAACAGGATCGCCAACCAATTAATGCTGCCATGAAGTTTCAGAATTTTAACTGTTGACCCCGTCGGCAGACCTTGAACGCGAAATCCATAGCCGTCACCAATGGCCCACTTTCCGCTTTGGCGCAGCTTCGAATCAAGGGATATGTCGTAATTAAAGGTGATGACTCTGTCTCCGGGTCTTACTACTTCAGCGGCGAAGCGTTCGTAAGCTAAAGCGGGTTGCTGCCGGTGGATGTCCCCAAACCACTGGCGCGTTGCTTCAATCAAGCAAGGGCGATAGACGTTAGCGATAATGAGATAGTCAGGTTGCCGCCCGTCTATCTTCATTTGCATACCATTGAATAGAGCCTCGATGTTGTCTCCGAAGCGCTCTTCTAGGAAGTCGGCCGATTCAGCAAAATCGTAGTACAACGTTTCTCTTGGCACTCTCATCCACGCGAGGAGCTGCGCACCCATTGTCTTTACAAAGGGATAACCGGCATGCAAAGACGCCCCAGCGCCGAAGATGTATGTCGTTTTATATTGCTTGCCCATAGGTTCTCGTCCTCCCAACGCACGCAACTTACTCCAAACGACTTCTCCTTGATAGGCCGCAGTTCGGCACCACCGCGAAGCCCTTTGGTCATTCGGCAAGGGAGGCGGTAAGGTTTGCAGGTTCTTCAAGGATGTCGAGCAATGCTTGAGCGCAGTAAACACGGTGTCGCTTGGCATCTGTCGCCCGCTTCACAACCCCCACGCGCTCCAACCGCTCTATCGCTCGCTGTGCTGTCGTGAAAGCAACACCGAGTTCGCCGGCGATGCCCGTGGCGGTGATGAAGGGATTGGCGGCCAACAGTTCGACGATGCGTAGCGGAGTATTGGTGGACTCGCCAGCTACTAGCCTTTGCCATTCAGCAAGAATCGTGTTGATGCGACTTGCGCGGCTCAATGCATCTTGAGATGTACGGGCGATGCCGATGAGGAAGTATTCCAGCCAATCGTTCCAAGCTCCACGCTCACTCACGCCGCGTAAGCCCTCGTAGTAATCCCGCCGCGTCGCCTCAAAGAACGCAGACAGGTAAAGGAGGGGAGCGGGTAGAATCTTTTGCTCGATCAGGAACAGAGTAATCAACAGGCGACCGACCCGGCCATTGCCATCCAGAAACGGATGCACGGCCTCAAACTGATAGTGCGCGAGAGCAATCGTTACCAGCGGCGGCAGTTCAGATTCGTACAGGAACTTCTCCCAGGCCGCGAGGCATGGCTCGACTTCACCCGGAGGCGGCGGGATGAACGAGGCCGTCGCCAAAGTGCTCCCCGGCTTGCCAATCCAATTCTGCGACCTTCGGAACTCGCCGGGAGTCGCCTGATCTCCTCTCACGTCAGTCATGAGTTTGCTGTGCAACTCACGGATGAGACGGACGCAGAGAGGGAGTTTGTTGAGCTGGGCGATTCCGTGTTCCAGAGCGACGACGTAGTTGCCAACCTCCCGGAGATCTTCCGGGCTGCGATCCACGACGGCCCCCGCCTCGGCAGCCAACAATTCGCCCAACGTGGCCTGAGTGCCTTCGATCTTGCTCGACAGGACCGCCTCACGCCGGATGAAGGGACGAATGAGAATATGGGGATTGGGCAGTCGTCCGCCCTCACCCGCGAGCCTTCCGATCAGACGATCCGCGTCAGAGAGCACCCGAATGAGCCGAGGCGTCCACTCCAGGGCCGGAGGCAGCGGTGCAGGAATGAAGGCGCTGTATGCGCCTTGGGAGACCTTCTGGCCGGGCATCTTGGTTGGTTTGCTCATAGGTTTCACGGGCGCAAATGGAGCCGAGCCGCTATTAGCGTTATACAGCAAAAACGAAAATAAAGGACGCGGCTATTAGCGCGATCGATGACAGCGGTTGTGCGACAATTTCAATGGATTTGGGAGGGGCGACGGATCGAAAAGTCAGCTCACACGACAGGCAAAATCAGGCCTTAAAAACTGTGGGGACTTTTGTGGGTACCCTGGCTCAAAAAGGTGGGTAATAACGGGTAATACCCACAGTCCCAGAATTTCAGCGGGAGCCGATAAACCTATTTATATGAGCAATATAGAGCAACGATGAGCAACGCTGAAAATACGAAATCCCTAACTGTTAACCGAAGGGTTGTAGGTTCGAGTCCTACCTCAGGAGCCAAAAACACCATAAGAATCAGCAAGTTATAGAGGCCACCCGAGAGGTGGCCTTCTTCGTTTTGGTCAGGTGGCTGTTTTGGTGGCTGTTGGGATTGAGGAGGCTAAGAAATATTTTGTGGACGCCCGATTGTTGGGCAGCCGGACGCCTTATCCGACAAGACGCTCTGGGTGGTCGGAGCGCGAGAATCTTTGCAACTCGGATAACGGGATGAGGACTCGTGTCCCGATGCGGCGTATGAGGAGCTGCTTGTTTGCGACCAGGTAGTCGAGGGCGCGGCAACTGATAGAAAGCATCCCGGCGGCCTCTACGCGCCCCACGAGGAGCTTCACATCGGGCGAGAGAGTAGCGCGGCCCGGAGGTTTGCGCTCGGCGGTGTTGGGGCGGTTGCGTTCGGTGATGCGGACTTCTTCCATGAGTGGCCTCCGTTGGGGGCCTACGGCATCGTCTTGCCCGATACGCCGCACTGCCTGCATTCAGCATGGGACTTCCCGCGAAGCTCGTCCAATACTTATTACCTATGGCATAAGAGGCTGCTCCTATGGCGGAAAGAACCGCTATTTGGTGTTCAATTCTTGCATCTCGCAGTAGTCGTCGAGGCTGTGCGGATGTGGGAAGCGCTCTCTGCTTTCCACATCTGCATAGCCTGTTTTCTCTTCAGAATCCTTCGGAATACGTGGGTTTCCCCAAGAATCCCTGAGCGTCACAAGTGATTGATGCTGTTCGACTCTCTTCAAGTATCCGTAAGGATTCCCAGCACGACCCTCGGAGGGATGGAGTGTCATAATTCATCCGGTGCGCAGCACCGTGCCTATTGCGGTACAGATGATTGCAGGGACAATGTGGCAGGAAAACGAACTGGTTGTCAGCTATGGACGGGTTTCGTACCAGTTAGTTGCCGATTTTGGTACAGGCTGCCGAACAGCCGATCAAACCGTGGAATTAGTCTGCGTGCCCCTTCGTGCGGTCGGAGTATAAGCATTTCGCAACTCCGAAAGGACATGTGGTCGTGTTACTTCCCGGTGTTTTACTGTTCAGGTGATGTCTGACTTTTGAAACGCTTGTACAACTCAAATGGCGTGTAGCCACCAAGAACTGGTTGCCCCATGTTTGGAAAGGATTCATTGGGGCCACCAATTCCGTACGGAACATAGCTTATGGTGCAGCCGTTGATGGTCGCTCTTCTCGGGCAAAACCGCTCTTTGAAAGTCTCTGAGAGGGTCTGGTGCGAGGGAAACATCGTGTCAATTTCGATGTCAACGCGTTCCTGAACCACGTCATCCGTTATTATTCCCAGTTGCTTTGGCGAGTAGAACTGGCGAGAGATCGTCAGATCAATGACATCAAATGGCGGTGCGACGATCCAAGTGTGACCAAAGGTTCCGCCATGACCATCTTCAGGTTCTAAAATCTTGGGAGCAAGTTTGGATTCAGTTGGAAAACGAACAACGACCCCTCCTTTCACAATAAAATTCCATATGCCTTCCACTTCCAGAAAGCGAGAGATAAGGAGCGTAGCGGGCATACAACGGCCATCACGATTCTCCTCGGCTAGAAGAGGCCCAATAAACGCTTTGACCTTATTGACCACGGCACGAGCGTTTTCTAGGTATCCTTCTCCCACAGCGGTTTCGAGGCAATATTCAGCATAGAAGTCGAGCAGTCCGATGCCATTCGCTTTAATGTTCTCTTCTTCTTTTAGAAAAGCGGGTTCATCGAAGAACCCTGGCTCAAGTCGGACTACCCCTATAGAGCGAAATGCGGCTTCGAGCTCATCTCGTCTAGCACTCATAGTAGCTTTTCCAACTCATTGGGATTTCTTATTTGCCACCCCGACCAGCAAAACTCATATAAGAATTATGGACTTCGCCACTGATTGAGGGTGGAACCTTTTCTGAAGCCGCCGTCGCCAAATGTTCATGGCTGATCGGGCAATCAAGCCGCATGGCGATCTTTGCGGCTTCGTCCACCAAAAGCTTGAGATCGCTCGCCGAATACCCCAAATCTGTGATTTCTGAGGCGAACATAGAAACGTCGATATTTGGCGTTGTCAATCGCCCTTTGAGGTGGAAAAGGAGCATCTCGCCAATCGCAGCAGTATCAGGAGGCCCAATGTAGATTTTTTTATCGAGACGACCTGACCGTTGAACCGCGGGATCGATAGACCATGGTTCATTTGTGGCTGCTACGAAAAGTATCCGCCGTTCAGCGCAAGATCCGATCTGAACAAGCCATTCGTTCACTTCCTCCGCCTTGTGTTGTTGGAACCCACCCAGACCGGATCGCGCGGGTACCAAGCCTTCAAATTCGTCTACAAACATCAACGCGGGAGACGATTCTGCCGCACTTGCAAACACTTGCTGAATCTTCAATGTTGACTCATGGATATAAGGAGAGCCGATTGCCGCAGGTGAAACTTCGTAGAAGTTGTAGTTGAGTTCTGCAGCCAATCGTTGGGCCACGAAAGTCTTGCCACATCCTGGAGGGCCATACATCAGAATGCCGTTGGGGATAGTGATTCCGTACCGTCGAAATTTCTCCGGCTCCCGCAAAGGCGCGATAACCTCCTCAAGGAGCATAGCCTTCAGTGTTTGCATACCTGCTAAGGCTGAAATACCTACTTTTACCTGCTCGTGATTTTCACGGGCGATCGCTTCCTTCTTCAACTCTTCCAACATTGCAACTACGTGGCTGGAGTTTACTTGGCTTCCCGTTGTGTTCAGCACCAGACTGCGCCCAAGAGAGACCTCTGTTTCGCTACCGCAAACGAAAGTTCGATCTGGGAAGTCAGAGTATGGAAGAAAACCGAACTTGCCTTCATTTTGGAAGTACACGGCCTTAGACCCGAAAACAATGCAGTCCTTAGCCGATCCCCAAAACGTACAGTCAATCAAAGCGTTGACGGGATCAAAGTCATCCAGACGAAGCTCATTCGAAGCGTTTGCGAGCTTTTCGGCTGGGATCGCGGGAGCGGCAAAGAAATCAGGCAGACCTCGAAATCGTTGAAGAGCCTTATCAACTACGGTGCTTGGGATACTGATGGAAGGTTTCGTCGTGAAGGGAATTCTTTCTGATCTCAGCCAGACGTAAATCTTCTCCGTGAGAGCTTTCTCCGACTCGTTCAATTCTTCTTCCGTTGCTAAATCTAGCTTGTCCCTATTAATCGTGTCCAAGTAAATGCGATTAGCCTCCCATACTGCTAACCGGGGCCTCTGCATTAGAAGTCGAAAAATGTTTCGTGCGAGATGTGGCTCGAGTTCACGTTCAGAAAGGCCGAGCTGTCTCTGCCTCTTTTCTTCCCAGGTCTTCTCTTCACGAATTACAGCGCCAAAACTCGCTTGATATGATTCGTATGATTCGTAATTGAGATTGTCACCACGGGTGAGGGAACAATATGCCATCACGAGGAGCGGACTCATTTCGACAGGCAGCTTACGGGCCTCATATCTGGCCATCAACTTCCATATAGACGTTTGAAGATTTGATTCAACGACAACGCCAATTGTAGGGTCATCAAGCTGCGGGTCTGGACCGTGGCTGAGGTTGTCGAGATGATTCACTGCATTGTTGGGTTTAGTCGTCATTGGCTGTTATGCCATACTAAACGGCGCGTCGAGAACTGCAAGGATTTGGATCACACCGCGCTCGATCCATATCACCACCTCATCGCCGCCACAAGCGCGGTGCTACGCACCGGATGAATTATGACACTCCACCCCTCGTAGGGAACTGCACGGAAACCTGAAAGCGCTCTGCGGCAACCTTTGCGGCATCAGAGAGATAGGACATTCTGGGATTCCGTGCGGAAACCTGCGATTCCATTCGGAATCAGGCCTCCGAGGAGGGTTGGAGTATGGCATTACTTGACGAAGGCAACTTGCTTGCGGAGCGGGCGAGGCACGCGAAGTTTCGGACGAACCACGTTGGAACGAAGCTCAACGAGGCCGAGTTGCACGAGCTGGGGGAGCTGGTAGCGAAGCGAAAAGAGACGCCAGCGGAGCTGATACGCGGCCTGATCCTTCGGGAGCTTAAGCGGGACAAAGAGGGCATGAAGCCGAGCGTGGAGATGGTCGAGATCACGGCATTACGGCTGCAAATCATAAACCTGCTCAAGCCCGTTCTGACTGGAATCAAGATGACCACGGATTGCTTCGACGGCATCGTGAAAGAAGTAAAACTTCGCAAGCGCGGACTGGCGTTGGAGGTACTTGAGGACTACGAGAAGGGGTGAGGCAAGGCCCTCGGCACCCGTGGCGAAGTACCCTCCGCTCCAGCGTCCGTCAAGGCGCTTCGCCCGCTGCGCGGCGCGCAAAATCGCGCGGCCCTGACTGACGCCCCCGCTCCGGGTGAGGCGCTGTTATGAGAAGAATGTCTTCTTCTCATGTGTCTAAAAACACATGAAAGAGCAACGGCGGTAGGGCAGTAGCGGTGCGGTGAAGCGCGGAATCAAATTGCCAGAGCTGAGAGCATCCGGGCAAGCGCTGGAACACCGATGGCTGTGGTGTTTGCATCGATCGGATACCGCTCCAGCCCCGCGTTCACGACGAACTGCTTGTCAGGTTTGAGGTTGTGACAAGCGATGTAAAAACCCTTTTCAGGACGACCGGATAGGCTCCGTTTGACTTCGATGGCCCACAGTCCGTGGCCGGGTATTTCCAGCAGCAGATCGATCTCGGCTCCCGCAGCCGTGCGATAGAAACTGGCGACGGTGCGCTCCGGCGCGGCGGCTAGCAGGTTCTCAATAACGAAGCCCTCCCAGGAGGAACCTGCCACAGGATGTCCAGCCAGATCGTTGAATGTCCTCAATCCCAAGAGAGCGTGTACCAGACCGCTATCCCGGATATAAACCTTGGGTGACTTCACCAAACGCTTGCCTGCATTGTTGTGAAATGGCTGGAGCCGCCTGACGAGCAGCAGATCGGCGAGCAGGTCGATATAGCGCTGTACCGTGGGCGCAGTAATCTGTAGCGCGGATGCGAGACGCGAGGCGTTCAGCAATGTTCCTTGCCCATGCGCCAGCATCGTCCAGAGCCGTTCCAACACGCCAGCCGGCACACGCGGCCCGAAGAGTGGAACGTCTCGCTCCAGATACGTGCGAATAAAATCGTCGCGCCAGCGCAGGCTTACCGTGTCGTTCGGCGCGAGATAACTGCCGGGAAACCCGCCCCGAGTCCAAAGCTGGAGGAGCGTCGGCTCGTCGGAAGGCAGCTCCAACACGTTGAACGGGCCCATATTGATGTAGGTGATTCGTCCAGCGAGGCTTTCGCCCGACTGCCGTAGCAAGTCAATCGAGGCGGAGCCGAGAATGAGAAATCGCCCCGTGCCATGACCGTTTCTCCGCCCTTGGTCGATGATGCCGCGCAGGGAACTGAAAAGCTCGGGAACGCGATGAATTTCGTCAAGGACGACCAGGCTGTTCTCGTACTGCCGGAGGAAGAGAGTGGGTTCTGCAAGCCTGTCCCGGTCCTCCCGAGCCTCCAAGTCAAGGTAGAGCGACGCGGGGCGGCTATCCGCAATCTCTCGTGCCAGAGTCGTTTTTCCAACCTGACGGGGGCCGATGATTGCCACAGCCGCCTGCTGCGTCAAGGAGTACTCGATTAGGGGCGTGACGGATCGCTCGATCATCCTTGCATAATAAAACATTTGAGTTCAATTTGTACGGTTTGATTGCCTTGCCCAAGTTGGGTGAACGCCTCCCAAGTGGGTGCTTAGGAGGATGATCGGTCGTATCCGTCGGTCGGAGGGCGCTCGGCGGTAGCGGCTACAGCTTGGCCTTGGCTAGACGCCGCAGAAAGGTTTCCTTGGCTGCATGGGTTTTGCGGAGATTCTCCAACACGGCCTGAAATCCTGATTCACTCCCTTGGAGGAGTGCAAGATCACGCAAGTCGGTCAGCAGAATGACGGCTCTGTCGTAGTCCTTCGGCTGTCGCTTCTGGATATAACTCTCTACTTGCTTACAGACCGTATTCGTGCGCTTCGCCAACTGTTTCAAATACTCAATGCGATTAGCTGCATCCTTTGTTTTCTGCCGCGCTGCATCGGCCACTCGCTTTGTTTCCTGTACCCGGCTTCGTTCCTCCGCGAGGGCATGAGCTGCGGCAAGAAGCTCTCCGGCAGTCCGCTGCCGCTTTGTACTGGATACGGTTGAAAGAGCATTCTGAAGTTGAAAGCGCCGGAGCAGTTCGTTCCTACACCGTTCACTGTGGTCCAAAGCGGTGGTAAGGAGAAGATCGTCCTTGTCCTTTTCGGAAAGGCCTCGAATCCAGGCCGCAAGCTCTTTGCGCGACGGGCCTGCATGCAGTGGAGTTGAAGCGGCGGTGGCAACCTGGACGAGGTTCTCATCGATAGCAAGATACTCGATCAGCGAGTTGAGCGATGCTGACAGTTCAGCGAGACCGGCAGGCACCGGAGGTTCCAACGCATCTTTAGAGAACTCCTCACTTTCCGCACAATGCAACCATCCGAGATAGAGACAGCGAAGATCGCCACGCAGCAGATCGGAGCGCAAAGAGATCAACGCACCCATCCAGCTATCGCCATCGTCCCAATCGTCGGACTCCACTTCAGCTTCGAAGGAAACGATCAAAGATTTACCAGAACTGCGTGCGCGCACGGACTTGCCTGGGAGCATCGCTCTGAGCTGTTTGGAGTCAACCGACTCTTGCGGCAAACGGAGGTGGAAGTCCCGCGTCCCCCAATTCGTCACGTAGACAAATGCGTCAAAATACTTTGCCAGAAGTTTGAGCGGATCGGCCTTCAGGTCGCCCCACTCGTAGTGGTTGGTAAAACTCGTCGAGGTAATGACGGCGCGCGTGGAGATGGCTCGCAGCGCGGCCATCTCGGCTTTGGTCAGCGCACGATCCATTGCTTTGAATTCGTAATACTGGTACTCGCTCACTCAAAGTCCTCTGCGCCAGTAGCTGTATGCGGCGATCCATTCCGCCCCAGCCGGTACGGGCTTTGGCAGCGGGAGGTCAAGGACATCAATCCGTTGCTGCACTCTGTCCCGCTGACAAACCGCTACGATTCGACCATCGCGGGTCATCGTTACCTTCTCCACGGTGGCCTCTACGCCGAGGAGGCTCACAGCGAAAGGCAGCGCAAGATGCTCCTGCATCATGGTGAGCAAGCCGATCTTTTGTTCCTCTTCGCCGTAAGCGTCCACTATCGCTTCGTCGACCAACGCTTCCAGCTTCGCCTTGCTGAGGGCCGGAAGGTTGGTCTCCGGCTCCGGTCTCAACTTGCGAATTTCCATACGGACGATCACGGGCTTGTCATTTTGCTTCGGCATATTTCCATTCCGATTCAGGTAGTTCTGTGTTCGATGTCTCCAGTTTAAGGAGTCTGCAGTTATTTGCCAACGAACTCATGAGGCATATTGCCAATCCGGTAGCCGATGGAACTATAGCTCTTCAATCGCCTCGCATACATTCTCGCCAGCATAGGGACGTTGGAATCTACATAGTCGTAAACCCTGACAACACGTTTCGTGTCATGGAGCCGATGAAGGCGTCCGACGTACTGTTGCAAGGTGCCTTTCCATGAGATTGGCATCGCCAGAAACAACGTGTCCAGACGTGCATCGTCAAAGCCTTCACCGATGTAGCTGCCAGTTGCCAAGATGACTCGTGGCGCATCTTCGGGTACGGCTGCGAGTGCCTCAGCTATCGACCTCCGCTGCTTCTTTCCCATGCCCCCTTTCAATATAAATACGTTGTCTACCTGCCCTGCAAGAGCCTTCTCGAAATACTTCAGGTGCTCGGTTCTGGCGGTGAGGAGTAGCGGTGAGCATCCGCCTTTGACTGCACGCAGCAGGTCCCCGACGATCAACTCATTGCGAGCACTATCGTCTACAAGGGCGGCGTACAAGTCCTGAATTGTCGTGTCAGTCGGTTCGAGCGGCACGCAGAAGTCTGTCAGTCTCGGGATCACCTCATGCTCGAACGGTGAGGCGTCGGTCATCGAGCGGGCGCTGAGCCTATAGCGTATCGGACCGCACTGCATATAGATAATGGGGTGGTGCCCATCTTTGCGTTCGGGAGTGGCCGTCAAGCCGAGAACGTACTTCGCCTTGACCTGCTTCATCACTTGCTCAAAGGTGAATGCAGATAGATGGTGGCATTCATCGACAATGACCTGACCGTACTCCGCAACGAAGTCTTTCACTCCTGCCTTGTCTTGAGTGCTTTGGATAATTGCAATATCCACGAGGCCACTGGGCTTGGTCTTTCCGCCGCCAACTTGACCAATGGAATTGGCTGGAAGTTTCAGAAACATCGCTAATCTGGCGCACCACTGATCGAGCAATTGCTGGCGATGAACCAGCACGAGCGTATTCACCTTTCGTGTCGCGATCAACCAGGCTGCTAAAGCAGTTTTTCCGAAAGCGGTAGGCGCGCAGAGTATCCCATCATCGTGTTGCGCAATCATGGAGGCGGCATCCAATTGCGCCGGGCGCAACTGGCCAGAGAACTCTGCGTCGATCTGATGGCCGGCAAACCGCTCGTCGCGGATCACAGTCTTGATATGGTGATTTTCAAACAGTTGCCCTACCTCCACGAAACAGCCGCGCGGTAACGCAATGTAGTTGGCGAGGTCGTCGCCACAGGCAATCACTCGCGGCTTGTTGAACGTGGGGAGCCGCATAGCCTGGGCTCTATAGAACTCAGGATTCTGAAATGCCGCCAAGCGTAGCAGCCGGTTGAGCATCGCAGGAGGCAGTCCGCTCTTTTCAATGTAAATAAGATTTGACCGAATAATTTGTACTTTTGCTGGGAAAGGTCCAGAAATTGTGCGTTCTGCTCGCGTTTGTGATGGCGGCAACATCCAAGGATCGACCTCTTCGTTTTCGGCCATACTGACTCTGACGCCGATGAGGTCTCCACGCCTCTGCGCTTCAAGCACTATTGCTTCGACGGTGTCAGCGGGCATCCTCTTGACGCCGGCTAAATACCCCCATTGATCCGGATATGGTCGGAACTCTTCATCGACAAAGACGCTGTTCCCATTTGCGCGCGGAAGCTTTTGAAGCGGGAGAGCGATGAGATTGCCAAGCCCTCCTTTTGGCATCGTGTCTTGATTTGGGAAAAAACGGTCGTAGGAATCCAGTCCTATCTGGTGCCGAGATTCCATGGTTTGAGTGAGGAGCACACAGCCAAGTTTTCGCGCAGTTGTGGCAGGCAGTGCTCTCTCAAAGAATATCCAGACATGGCCACCATTTCCTGACCTTGAACGCTCCAGTAACGCGGGCACGTTGTTCTCTCGGCAGGTTGCGAGAAAAGCCGCAGCGTCGTGCTGCCATGTTTTCTTGTCAAAATCGACTGCCAGCAGCCAGCAGGTCTCGTCCGGGAGGAGTGGATAAAGCCCCACAGTCTGCTCTCCCACAAGATGTCCACGGATAACATCATCGTTGAGCGGTCTGTATTTTCGGGTTAGGCGATCAACCTTCTTGCGATCTGCGTCTTTGGCCCCTAAATACGATTTCCAGTCGCGATCCGCCTTGGGCATATATCCAGATCGACCGTCATTGCTTTCCCAGCGAATGGCATAGGCATCCTGACGTCCGCGAAAGAGGCTACGGAACAAGCCGATTCGTTCTTCCGCTGTGCGTACTCCAGGACTCTTGTCCTCAGTGCCGGAGACTTGAGGTCTTTCAGCCTTGGATGGCGGGGCCGCCGAAATCTGTATGCCGTTAGCGATCAAGAGGCTGCGCAGATGGTTGTTTTCTTCTCGCAATCGTCGCACTTCCGTGAGAGACACCTCAGAGATCGGAAGCTCGCGATCAACTTTGTTCATCTGGGGCCTCCGCCCGCGTACACCTGTTGCTTCATCAGAATAATTGCCGAAAGTCGGATGTGGCCAGGACAGGTTCCGAGTTCGTTCGAGTGCCGTCTGAGAGCCTTCGAGCATAGAGAGCATTGTCTCAATGCACCTTGCAGGAGGATATTCAGCCGAGTTCTGTGACGGGAACAGCCCGGAATCCGTTGGGGAACGGGAAGCTATTCGGTGTCCGGGCGACGACGGAACCGCCGGTCACACGCGAGTTGCCCAGTATGTTCCGCACGAAGTCGAGGTTCACGGTGTCGCCCAGGTCGGGTAGCTCTGTCCACTTCGCTTCAAATAGCTCCAAGCGTCCGCCGGCATCGACTACGAAGTCCACTTCCCGGGTGCGGTCGCGCCAGAAGAAGAGGCTCCCAGTGCGTCCGGCGTTGCGCTCTCGAGCGCGGAGTTGAGCGAAGACAAACGTCTCCCAAACCGCGCCGACTGCCGGTGATTTGCGAAGTTCTTCCTCGGATCGGATATTGAGGAGTGCGCAGAGTAGGCCGGTGTCGGTGAGGTAGAGTTTGGGACTTTTGACAATAGATTTTGTGCGGTTCGAGAACCACGGCTCCAGCATGACTGCTTGCCCAGAAGCCTCCAACATGGACAGCCATTGGTTCGCCGTTGAAGGGGAGATGCCGACATCGCGGGCCAGGTCAGCTTTGTTCAAAAGGTTAGCGGAGCGTAGGGCACAGGCGCGTAGAAACCTCTCAAAGTCTCGCAGGCTCCCGACGTTGGAAAGGGCGCGGACATCACGTTCAAGGTAGGTAGCCAAGTAGGAGTTGTAGAAGGCCACGAGGTCGATATCCGGGTTTGCATATAGCTCTGGGAAGCCGCCGCGTACGATGGCTGTTTCGACCTTGGTATCTGGTAGCGCCGCCCGAATCTCAGCGAAGGAAAGGGTTTCAAGTTCTACGATGTCGGCACGGCCAGCCAACGACTCGGAGACGTTCTTCATCAGCGTAAATTTCTGCGAACCAGTAAGCAGGAATTGGCCATTGCTGGTTCGGTTGGCGTCTACTTCAGCCTTCAAATGGCGGAATAGACCTGGAGCATATTGCACCTCGTCGATGATGACGGGCGGGGGATGACGTTGCAGGAAGGTGCGCGGCTCCTTCTCAGCTTGTTCGGCTTCGGTGGGGAGATCCAGGGAGACGAAGGAGTGTCCGGGGAACAGGCGCAGAAAGGTCGATGTCTTGCCGGTCTGTCTGGCTCCGGTAAGGACGATCACTGGCCGCGTCTTAGCGGAGCGTACTAGCCGGGGTTCAACTGCGCGTGAAATCCACATATGCAAAATATACGACAGGATCGTATATTTTGCATCAAGGGATTCGGGCTGCCGTGTTTACTATGCCGCCGTCTCTTGCTCTTTACGGTACTCCGCCAATCTGTCTACAGCCGCCAGCTTATGCGCTGGCGCAAGGTGGGCGTAGCGGACGGTCATCTTGATGTCCTTGTGACCGGCTAGCTCCTGCACGGTCCTCAGATCGACCCCGGCCATGACGAGGCGCGAGATGTAGGTGTGGCGGAAGATGTGCCAGGTAACGTCCTTGACCGCAGGGTCATTCTTGATCGCTTCCTGCATCACCAGTTCAAACCAGGCGCGGGGTGAAACCATCGGCTCACCGTAGCGGGTGAGACAAACCTTCGGAGAACTCTGGCTGCGCCGTTCCCGCAACTCTTCAAGCGCTGTGACCGCTGCGGTCGTCAGGATGACCACTCGCGCCGTGCCGTTCTTTGTCTTCAGCAAGAGCAACTGTCTCCGCTCAAGATCGACACGATCCCATTCCAGCGAGTACAGCTCACCGCGCCGCATTCCGGTTTCGAGAGCCAAGGTCAACTCAGGTTCATGGATCGGGCACCGTTCGCGGATGATTGCGCGGATAGCTGCCTCTTCTGCGAAGGTAACGAACCGCACCCGGCTGTTGTCCTCGCGGTGGAGGCGCACCAGCCGTGCAGGGTTGGCAGTGGCCTTGCCGTTGCGGATGGCCTCTTGAAAGATCATCGAGATGGTTCCGCGATAGCGGTTGATGGTCGTCTTCGTCAGATCATCGCGGGTGTCCAGATACGCCTTGATTGACTGGGGAGTGATGTTCGAGAGGGGAACCTTGCCGAAGACGGGTAGCAGCTTGCCGACTGTCGAACGGTCGCCGGGAAATGACGCCTTATGCTCCTGGGAGTACGCCAGAGCATCTGCCGCTATCTCCTCAAAGAGGACTGCTCGACGAGCCCGAACCTCCGGCATCTTGATACCCATGCGGGCGTCGGTCTTACGACGCTGATAGAGAACGACAGCATCGGAGCGCCGACCGACCTTCTCCCGAAATCGCTTGCCTTCGATGTAGTAGATGATCCACCAGATGCCGCTTCCATCTGGCCTCTCGAAGACTCCTTTGATAGCTTTTTGCTTCTTAATCGTCCCGCTTGCCATCGTGTCTCACCCTGATTCCGCTGCACTTAACTATGACACCGAACGGGGATAGTGGTGGCTGTTTTGGTGGCTGTTCGGATTGAGAAACAGTGCTTTTCTGTGCGATCCCATGCAAGCCGAGATCGTATAAGCCCTTTGATTCCAATGAAAGTGCAATTCTGTGCGACGCTGTGCAAGCCGTCGTATGCCCCTGTTAACCGAAGGGTTGTAGGTTCGAGTCCTACCTCAGGAGCCAATATAATCAATAAGATACGAGCATCATCTCTCCCCGAAAACCTAGAAAAAGACCTCACTGTGGGGACTTTTGTGGGTACCCCAAAGAAATACTGTGGGTAAACGTGGGTATTCCCGAGCAATTGGGAGATGGCGGAATTTCGTATCCAAGATCGGTCCGCCGGCCGGGTTATGGATGTTCTTGCTCACCCGCGAGCACGGAGTCGCTGTTACGGTGGCACTCTCCATACATCTTGTGCCGACCACACCAACAAGGCAGCGTCGGCTTAATCTGACGGAGATGCTCCGCCGGCGTCATCGCCTTGGCCGAGCGGCCTGGCCAATAGCCCGACCAGAAATCCATCGCCCGCGCGGGACCGCTTCGCGTCTGTACCCATTGGAAGCGCGGAGCATCTTCGACAATCGCCTCGCCGGGTAGCGGCTGATAGAGCGGAGTGACGACGTGGCCGATCTTCCGGCAGAGCCTTCGGGTGCGGAGCCAGACCAGATGTTTCGCGACGTACTGCGTGAGCTGGTCGAGAAACTGCGTGTAGTAGTCCGCGTCTTCAACGAATCGAAACTCGGCACTTGAAAACACGCACAGGCCGGGCAGCGGCCTGCCACTGTAGTCAATGGTTTGGTCGCTCCTCGGGTGCGGGTGGACCGCGGTATCGGCGTAGTACGGCTGGTAGCGCGGACTAAGCAGGTAAGCGCGCGGCACGGCGTCCGGCTGCGTGCAGACCATCACCTCGCACGGCGCCGCCATGTTCACTAACAGCGGGTGCGCCCAGTGGCTTTCTGTAGACGCGCCGGGACGAATCGAGCCAGCAGAGATCCATAGCGTGCGCTCGGCCTCGATGTCGCAAAGGATGGAGCGCGCGGCAGCATCGCCTGAATAGGGCTGAATCACACCGCGCCAGGCGGAAACCGTCAGCCCATCGGCTGGCGGCTCCGCCTGGACGAATTGCTGGTAGTCCGGCGTTAGCATCGGCTTTACTTCAGCAACTTCACGCCGACACAGTGGCCGCGCTGCACCGGCGCGGGACGGTACGGGGCCGGCGACGGCGCGACAGCTTGAGTGTGCCGGCAGATTGGCAGCCGGCCCAGGTTGTCCGTGACGACCCCGTCGCGGTGGGTTTCGAGGAAACGGCGGGTGCCGTTGTGGGCAACGCGCACGTCAGCTTGGTTGTAGTGCTTGAGCATGTTTCGCGAGACGTGCCCCGCGATATCCATGATCGTCTGCTCGCCAGCGCCGCTCTCAGCGAGATCGGTGATGAGCGTGTGACGGTGTCCCTGGGGTTTACCGCGCGAAGTGGTCCAAGGACATTCACGAAGAGTGGATGTCCAGCCTGCTCCTCAATCGGCCCGACCTCACAAGAGGGCAATTGGAGCGAACGCGAGAACTGATGGACAAGAACGCTCCCGATGCACTCGTGACGGGACATGAAAGCCTGATCCCGAGTTTGAATCTGCCCGACGAAGGGGATCGCCATGTGCTGGCTGCTGCAATCGAAGCCAAGGCCAACGTGATCGTGACCAACAACCTGAAAGACTTTCCTCCAGAAGTTCTCCAGGAGTTTGAGATCGAGGCGCAGACCCCGGATGAGTTCGTAATGAACCTGCTCGATTTAGCCGCCGAGGACGTGTACGAGGCTGCCGAAGCTCATCGCCTGAGCTTGAAGAATCCGGCCAAGACCGTTGCGGAATATCTGGATACTCTCGAATCACATGGCTTGGTGCGTACCGTTGCAGAGCTGCGTCTGGCACTCTTGTAGTTTGTTTCTGACAGTCGATCCGGTGTGAGGTGGACTGCATAATCTCCTGTTTGCTCGTTCACTCGGCCACCGCTTCGGTGTAAAAGCTGCGCCCTGCGGCTCTGCGTTCAGAACTCGCGTACCGCGCCCTATGGGTGTTGGACT
>Ga0209483_1000367_pt1 | contig 40516 bp, 44 predicted proteins | sample NGEPerA_FD_184508 | JGI IMG/M metagenome (GOLD analysis project Ga0209483, IMG submission 184508) | Arctic peat soil microbial communities from the Barrow Environmental Observatory site, Barrow, Alaska, USA - NGEE PermafrostL2-A... | ecosystem: Environmental > Terrestrial > Soil > Wetlands >...
GGTCTAGGGCGGCACGCCCTTGTGCCGGGGTTTAAGGGGCGGCAAAGCCCCTGCCGGAGCGTCAGAGCGGAGGCGGTGAAAGCGGGGTCTAGGGGACGGATTCCGTAGTCGCCGCCAGCGCCTACCGCGCTGGCCTCAAGCTCAAGGATGAGCATAGCGGCAAGACTCACGACTATTCCCGCCGTAGCAAAGGCGTCGTTGAGACGGCCATTGTCAGCCCCGACAATGCGCCCGGATGGGTGCATGATCCGGGGCAGCTTTGGAACAAAGTCGAGGCGGGCGAGAAGCGCAAGGATGCACAACTTGCACGCGAATTTATTCTGGCGGTTCCGAAGGAACTTTCCGCCGAAGCCCAATTCCAGACGGCGCTGGATTGGGCGAAAAAAGAGCTGGTCGCTTCCGGCATGATTACGGAAATCTCCCTGCACCATAGCAAGACCGGCAAGAATCCCCATGTCCATGTCCTTTGCACCATGCGGAAGCTGGACGGCGAAAATTTCAGCGCCAAAAAACCCCGCGAATGGAATGACGTGAAGCTGCTGCTTCACCAGCGCGAGTCCTGGGCGGACGCCGTCAATGCCGCCTTGGAAAAGGCTGGTCGCCCGGAACGGGTTGACCATCGGTCATTAAAAGACCGGGGCATTGACCAGATTCCGCAGCCGAAAATTGGCAAGGAAGCAACCGCCATGAAGCGCAAGGGCATCCTGTCAGACCCGGGGCGGTTCAAGGCCGTCCGGGAAGTGAAAATGATGAACGAGGTCAAGGCCATGATGCGGGCCGTATTGAAGCGCGGCGAAGTGGCTCAAGTCGGAATGGGTGATACATGGTGGGAAAAATCCATAACCTTCATGTCCCGCATCCGGGAACAGGCCGCGACGGTCGTTAAAAATTCTTGGCGGAAACTGGTGGACAACAGCCGCCAAAAGGACGGGCCGGAAATCGAAATGTGAATTTATGAAACCAACCGACGAAATAAAAAAGCAGGCCGTGAACGCCTTCACTTGTGCGGAAACGGTCGCCCATGTGGGCATGATTAAGCTGACAGGCGGCATTGCCCTGTATGCCGCCCATATCCGTCAAATGGATCGGCAATCGCCGCCCCCGCCGCGACAGGTGCGGCGGGATGCGGTGGGGAGGGAAGTATGACCGACCCGCTGGCACAATACCGGAAAAAGCCGGATGGCGTGGTGGCGCAGCCGCCCCCGCCCAAAGGCCCGGATGGGTATGTGGCGTTTGACGCCAAAGACCGGGTTGCCCGCCTGAAAATTCGGCGGGCCAGCGAAGATGACCCGACACGCTCGCCGGGGTATCACTACCTGCTGGACGTGGTTTATAGCGGCCCTAACGTGACGCATCTGGTGTTGCTTTACACGTTTCTGATTGTGAAGGTGCGCGGGACAAATTTACTGCCAATCGTGATGGCGTTGGAATTAGGCACGGCGGATTTCATACAGGAATTTGACGCGGAAAGATGGCCGAAACCAAAAGACAGCAAAGCCCCGCTGATCGAATCCATTGAAGTAGTCGTTAAGGAGAACGGGCCAGAAGTCGAGGAAACGGAACAAACGGTTAAGGCCAAGCCGGGGCTGAATCTGCATTAAGGCGGCCTGGGCTTGAAATTTGACAGGATTACAGAAAGGGAGTTTTATGCTGCACACTACGATTCCTGAAACCGGGTTTGTCCGGCTTTCACAAGTCTTGACGGTGATCCCCCTCGGCAAAACGTGCTGGTGGGAAGGCGTCAAATCTGGACGCTTCCCCAAGCCGGTGAAATTATCGGCGCGTTGCGTTGCCTGGAAAGCAGAGGATATACACGGTTTGATAAAGCATCTCGCGGGACAAAACGAGGACTCGAAACCAGCGAATAATTAAGGGGTATAATCGGGGGTATGTCATTTCTGGTAATAGAAAATTGTTATTGTATTTCATGGTGATATTTCATTTCCGTGATGGCCGTAGGGGTCACCATCTTCCTGGCCGGTGGTGTCCGTCAGACCTAACCAAATCGGCTCTCACCGCCAACATCAGAGTGATTCGGCCCGGCGGTGGCCGTTCCGACTCGTTGACATCCGGCCTAATTTTGGGGTATAATTTTAGGCAGATACCCCAAAGGTGGAGAGAAATACCCCTGATGCCTCTTTCGGATGCGAAAGCCCGCAACGCCAAGCCCCAAGCCAAGCCCTACAAAATTACCGACGGCGAAGGTTTGTTCCTGCTGGTCACTCCCTCCGGCAGCAAATACTGGCGGCTAAAATACCACTTTGCAGGCCGGGAAAAACTGCTGGCGCTGGGGGTCTATCCCGAAGTCAGCCTTGGCGATGCCCGCGAACGACGGACACAGGCCCGCAAAACGATTGCCGCCGGGAATGACCCTGGCGAAGTGAAGCGGGAAGCCAAACGGCTGGCGGTGCTTCAAACCGAAAGCGCTTTTGAAACGGTTGCCCGCGAGTGGTATGAACAACGCAAACATGAGTGGAAGCCAAGTTCCGCCAAGACCACTCTTAAGCGTTTGGAAAAACACATTTTTCCAAAACTCGGCAAAAGACCGATTACCACTATCACTGCGCCGGACATTCTGTCCATGCTGCGCGTCATTGAAAGCAGTGGCGCTTTGGACACCGCGCAGCGGGTCATGCAAATGTGTGGGCAGGTTTTCATGTATGCCATTGCCACGGGTCGCGCTGAACGCAATCCGGTTCCTGATTTGCGCGGTGCGTTGAAAACGCCCGTCACCCAACATCATGCCTACCTGAAAGCCGCCGATCTGCCGGAATTTTTGAAAAAGCTGGAAGCCTATGACGGGGCTTTGCAAACCAAACTCGCGTTGCGTTTTCTGCTGCTCACCTACGTTCGCACCATTGAGCTGCGCGGGGCGAAGTGGCCGGAAATAGATTTCGACAAGGCCGAATGGCGGATTCCTGCCGAGCGGATGAAAATGAAGGAGCTGCATATTGTGCCGCTGTCGCGGCAGGCCGTCGCCGTGCTTCGGGAATTGCAGAAGCACACCGGCAATCGGCAATACATTTTCCCAAATCAGCACAATCCCGTTTCCTTTATGAGCGAAAACACCATGCTCTATGCGCTCTACCGGATGGGCTATCATTCGCGGACAACCGGCCACGGTTTCCGCTCCACGGCCAGCACGATTCTGAATGAGAATGGTTTCATGCCGGACGTGATTGAACGCCAGCTTGCCCACTGTGAACGCAACAAGGTTCGTGCCGCCTATAACCACGCGCAATATCTACCAGAACGCCGGAAGATGATGCAGTGGTGGGCGGATTATATTGATGGCGTCACGCCGAAAACCAAACGGCGCGGTTAATTTCTTGGTGACTTGAAATCAGGTTTTCCCTCTCTGCCACCTCTGGCCTGATTCGCATTTTATAGCCGGTGCTTCACAACGTCCAAGGCTGCTTGCTTCCGCGCTATGCTTGTGCAGCTTCACCCCGCTCCCCGGCGCTGCGCGGCCTTTCCCGTTCTGTCCTGCCACCGGCTTTCAACCTCGCTCACGTCACGCCAATCAAGGCGGACAAAACGAGGAGAAAAACCATGAAGATTATCACCGTCGCATTGCTGATTAACGCAATCGCGGAACTGATTGCCGCTTTCGCAAAATTCATCAATGCAATCCGGCATCGAAAGTGAGGTCGGGCTAACTTTTGAACTTCTGCAAAACTTTTGTGCAACGGCCTTCAATAAGCGCCGCCACTGTTTTTGTAGTGGGGTTGTCAGTAACGAATGCTGGTGCTTTTGAAAGGACGGTTTCCGCCACTTCCTGCACCCGTCGTTTCACGCTTGGTTTGGCGAGTCCCGTTTCATCTGCCAACTGGTCAAAGTTTTTGGGCGTCACCTTGTCGGATTCATATTCCCCGCCGATCTTCATCGCCATTTTCTTGGCGAGATCGGGGTAGTAGGTGGTGCTGAGAACATCATACAGCGGTGCAAGCCGTGTCTCGCCGCCGTAAAGCAGCGAGAAATTTTTTCCGTGCGCGTCATGGTTTCCAATCAGGAAATTGAAAATGACAGCATCAAGCAAACCTTGCAGGTCAATCACCGGGGCGCTGGATAATTCGCGCAGCAAGTCAAAGCACTGCTTTAGCGAAGGCCCGCCTTCGTTTTGATATTTGTTGTCGGGGATGACTCCAAGGGCTTGGCAAAAATCCTCCTGATGCTGTCGCTCTAGGTATTCAGCTCCGCTGGCGTCTTTATGCACTGTGCGGTCATAACGCTCGACAAGTAGATAATCAACATCTTCAACTTTGCCAACTTCCGCCCTCGCCGTCTGCAAGCCGATGGCGTGGGCAAGTTTCATGCAAAACGCTTCGTTGAAAACAATCCCTTCAAAATGCTCAATCGCCGGTTTGAGAATGTGAGTGCTGGGCGCTCCGCCAAGCGGGATGGAAATCTCCCCATCGTGGACATGCACCGCAATTTTGTCCTGCGCCCCGGCCAGTGACAGGCGGATGCCGTCTTCCCCCGCCATGAGCGGACGGCGCGGCAGCATTTTAAGAATTTCCGCCAGCTTCCCACTGGTCAACGGGCGGTAGCTGTAATTGCGCTCCGGCAATTTTTCACCTGCCGGGATGAATGTCACCGCCCCGGCGCATTCGCCGCCGATTTGCTCCAGCATGGCAAAATCGTTTCTGGCACTGATGCCAAGATTTTTTGCGATGATCTCGCGCTTGCTTTCATCCGGCAAAATACCTGCGAAAAATCCCCGGCATTCGTTGCGGCTGAATTTTTCTTTTCTGAGCAATAGCGAGTGGGAGAGCGGCACGGCCTTGGGGTTGTTCAGCCAACCCTCATCATAATAAAATGCCAACTGCCCATTCTCATCCTGAATGAGCTGGCCTACCAAGTCCCGCTGCAAGTAAACGTCCAATGTTCGTGACATGGTTTAAGTTCCTTTCTTGCCATTGCCTGCGGGCGCAATGAATTCGGTTTTGATCCCCAGCGTATGCAGGACGGTCAAGACTTTGCCAAGCTGGCAAGTGGGCTTCCCTTTCTCCATATCAATGATGAACCGCAACCCCGTGCCGGAGGTCATAGCTAAATCCTTTTGGGTCACGCCCATTGTTTTGCGGGTGGTCTTGACCAACTCGCCTATGGTTTCAGGGGTGTGTTTCATGGCTCTTACCTATATGTTACCGTGCGGTAACATTACGCTTATTTTCGAGTCCAATCAAGTGAATTATTCCCGAACGGGAACAATAGAGGCTTTCGGGGCTGTAAAACAGGTTTTATTCCCGTTCGGGAATATGGCAAGGGTCAATCCCCAGGTTCCGGGGGCTTCGGCCCTCGGTCTTTGTCGGGGCTTGGCGCGGGCCTGCTGGCGCGGCTGGCGGTCTGCTCCTGTTCCCATTGCTCCCGCACGGTGTTCTTGACCGACTCAAGGTTCTTGTCCGGGGTGGGATGTTTCTTTGCCCAGCCAAGGCGCAACCGATGCCTCAGCTTTTGCAGGGCGGCTTCGGCGTCTGTGTTTTGGTCTGGCATGGTCAGGCAACGAGCGACTTGGCTTCGTCCAAGCACCGCCCGATTTTCATCCGCACGTTATCGTAATTCAGGTTTTGCTCCTCGGCAATCTCGCCGTAATCGAATCCTATCACATAATGATTCCAGAGATAACCCCGGCATTCAGGTTTGGAACCATCCAGCAATTTTAGCGCATATTCCAAATCGTGCCGGTCTGCTGCCGTCAGGGGTTCAGCCTGTTCTGATGCGTCTATCAAGTCCAGAAGCTCGTCTTGGGGCATGGGCTGCAAGCGGTCGCTGGCTTGCTTGCGGAAATGGTCGTTCAGCCGGTTCCGGGCGATGCGGTAGCTCCATCCCCAAAATTCTTTTTCCGTCCCGCCTGCAAACTTCGGCAAACTGACGACGATGGATTTCAAAATCTCCTGCAACACGTCTTGGGCGGCGGACGGCTGGATGGCGCTGAACACAAAGAAGCGCAAGTCCGGCTCAATCAGGCGGAAGATGGCTTCCGCCAGTCGTTGCCGTTCCAATAGTCCCGCCGTCAGGCGGTAGGTGCGGACAAGTTTAATCAGGTCGTCCATTGCTCGCCAAAAGGCTAAAGCCTCGCGCTCCCGCGTGGCAATTCCAAAAGATTAAATCTTTCTTAATGCTCTGGCCGGTATATTCGAGGGTGAAAATTCCCGCCATGAGGCCGATGAATGGTTGCGCTGCGTTCCCGCATTAAATCCCCGCTGAAAGCAGGCTTCACGCTCGTTGAAATGTCCATTGTGCTGGTCATCATTGGCCTGATTATCGGCGGCGTGCTAGTGGGGCGGGATTTGATCAAGTCAGCACAGACACGCTCGCTAATCCGCCAAGAAAAACAGTTTGAAACCGCCGTGCAAACTTTCCGCAGCAAATACGGGTGTCTGCCGGGCGACTGCCAAAATGCGACTTCTTTTTGGGGGCAACTCAGCAGTTGCCCTGGCGAAGCCAACAGTTACGGAACAACCGCCACATGCAACGGAAATGCGGATGGGCTGATTTCCGCCAACTGGGGCGATTCAATTGAATATCGCGAACAGTTCCGATTCTGGCAGCATCTTGGAAATGCTGGGCTGATTTCAGGTAGCTTCTCTGGTTCTATTTCTACACCCGGCGGCGGCAACAGGCCAATGGTGAATGTTGATATGCCGGAAAGTTCTTTCAAGAACAACTATGGATGGCTTCCGGGATATATGGACAGTGACCAAATAACCATTTACTTGCCAATGGGGAGTGCCAACAGTCTGTTTCTAAATCCAAATCAAAGTATTTTTAACGGGGGATCGGGAATCACTCCGACGGATATTTATGATATTGATAGAAAAATAGATGATGGTTATCCATTGACGGGGCATGTCGTGACGGCGAATTATGTGACATGGTATTCTCCGGGCTGCTGGAACAATGTAACTCCTGCGACCTACAATACCTCAAGCACAATCGTCACTTGTCCGTTGGTTTTTACTAACGCATTTTAGAGTCCCCGCCAGTTGGTGTTTTTAGCACGCACTCAATTTTTGAAATAACGCGGACGATGTTCGTAAAAATGCCGTGTTCGATTTTCAGCGCGGATGCGGACTGGTGTTGCGTATGAAAGACGATCAACACCGTTTTCTGTCGCTGCTCGGACAACTGCCCACCCGCCTCATGGCGGAACAAGCTGGCTGGGTGCTGAACTGCCAGCCGCATGACATTCCCGCGCTGGTCAATGCGCGGCTGCTCAAGCCGCTCGGTAATTTTTCCAAAAACTCCACCAAGTATTTCGCCACGGCGGATGTTCTGGAAATGACGAAAGACCGCGCTTGGCTCGTAAAAGTCAGCAATACAATTTGCCAGCATTGGCAAAAGCAGAACGCCCGTAAAAAAGAAACTCCCTTCAACGGCGAAAGAAACGGTCACGTTGCTTTGGCGGCGGCGCCCTAGCCGACTACTTTTCTACCCGACCTGCTCTGCAACGAATGCGCCACCAAATTACAGGAAGTTATATCGAGAGAACGGCGTAAACTCGTCCGTTGATGAGGCAAGCGGACGTGAAAACGGTAATCGCCGCAAGTGATTTGCCTGACGAGGTTTCCCAATTTCCAAGATTCTCAACCGCATTTTGCTGCTCGCCGCTGACGAATGCCTGGTGGATCGGCGAACCTATCGGCACTCGCATGTTGGGAAAGAACATCAGCCCTTTTCGGTTGGCATAATCATTATGTCCTTGTGAAGTGACGCGCAACGCCGGGTCCGTGCCTGGAGAACTTAACCGTCCGCGAAACTCTGCCGTTAAAGAAGCGGCGGCGCGAGGCCAATATCGCACAATAGCCTTCATCGTTGAAAGCAAGCTTGCGGTTGGAGCATATTGCTGGCGGATCTGCTCAATCACTTCAAAGCTCAGCCGATTGTTTCTGGCATAGTCTGCGACCAGTGGCCGGAAAACAGGCTCGTAAAAAGCCATTTCAGCGGCTACGGAATCCATCAGCGCTTCAACGGGATTGCTGGCCTCAAATTGATGCCGACGTAGCGGCAGGATTTTTTGCGGCGGCTCCGCAATGCGATGCGACAATTCGTGGAATCGGTTCCAATATGCTTTTGAGCCGCTTTCCTGCAAATTCAATACGGCAACCCAAGTATCAGGATCGCCTGCCTTGGCGTGCATTCTTTGAAACAGCAACGCGTCCACGCCGGGGTTTTCAAGTTCGTCGCGTAACTGAGCAAAGCCAATCTCTTTCTTGCCTTTGAGGTAGTGGTCTTCCAGCTTGACGACATCGTGCGGGCCGTGAACTTCCTCGAATTTGAGGCAGAGGCTTTCACCAAGACCGATGGCGATTTCTTCGCCGGTGCAAGGAAGCAGCTTTTTTAGGACAGGGACAACTCGCGCCAGGCACGCGGCTTTCACGTCCGTAGTGAACGTGGAATCTTCAAATCGCGATTTAACTTTTAAATTTTTCGCGATGGCGTCAAGACGCAAAATATCTTGAACATTTGGTTTTTTAGTTTCCCGTGCCATTTTTATTCTTTAACATCCGGCAAGTAGTCCTTCACTTGCTCGTAAAATTTCACCCACTGTTCGACATCCCATTCGCTCTGCTCCGATTTGGAGCGGCGTGCCAGTAGGGAACGCTGTCCCTGGAAAAGTGCCAGTGTCGCACGGTAGGACAAATTTAACTGCTCTGCTGCTGATGACAGTGCGGACGGAATCTGAACCACGTTTTGGCCTTGGGCGTCTGCCGGGTAATCCCCAAGCAAGACATCCACGCCCACGCCCAGCCCTTCGGCCACCTGCTTTAATTTGTCCACCGAGACAGCCGACAGGCCGCGCTCCACTTCGGACAAATAGCCCGCGCTGATATTCGACCTTTTTGCGAGTTCCTGGCCGGTGATGTCCTGCGCCTGGCGTAATCTTTTGATTCGCCTGCCAACCTCTAACCGTTGCGTTACGTTATCCAAAATGGGTCTCCGGTAAATATTTGTTAAAAACTACTTGCCATATTCGTCAAAGCGATTATTATTCGCTATAACGAATACAGATTCGTGACAGTGATTTAAAATCACCTACAGCGAATCTAGCGGCGTTTGAAAAAAAGTCCAGTGAAATGAGCAAACAAATGAAAAACGAACGGTTAACCAAAAAATTAAAGGAAAAGAATCATGAGTAATGAAGCACACAATCCACATCCGCACGAAGTGCGGATTCACATCGACCAGGAACCGCATAAATCGCCCAACCCCACGACCGGCGAGGCGCTTTACCGGCTCGGCCACGTCAAAGCCGGGTTGAAACTCTATCGCGAGGTCAAAGGCGATCACGAGGATCGGGCCATTGAGAACGGTCCCGAAATCGTCCACCTTAAGGAGGATGAGCATTTCCACAGCGGTGAGCCACGCGGCGTCACCATCATTGTGGAGGGAACCCCGCACGAATGGAACAAGCCTGAGATTTCCTATGTGGAAGTCGTCACGCTTTTCGACCCTACATTTCCCCAGCACCCGGAAACCACCTATTCTGTCAAATACCGCAAAGGCCCGAGCCGCAATCCCGAAGGCATCATGGCTCCCGGCAGCAAACCTGTAAAAGTCAAAGAAGGAATGACATTCAATGTTTCACCAACTGGTCAATCATAATGCAGACATTAAGAGGTTGGTTGAAAAGGGGTATGCCGTCGCATTTGACGGCTTACCCTACCTCGTCGTGCGTGACATTCCATATCTCGACCAGGCTCGCGTTCTCCGGTGGGGCGCGATTGTCAGCAAGTTTGTTGATAAGGGCAAAGACGTGATTGAGCAGGAAGATCACCAGATTTTTTTTACTGGATCACACCCATATGGTCTGGATGGAAACCCTATACTCAATCTCGGCGGCGGCGGTGTCGGACTTGCGCTGAGCGACAGCAGCAAGGACGTTGTTGTCCAGCGGTCTTTTTCAAACAAGCCCAAAGTCGCCGGGAAGTTTGGCGACTTCTTTGAAAAAATCGAAAGCTACGTCACCATTATTTCAGGTCCAGCCATTGAACTTCACAATGCAAATCCTCTGACTTTTCGCACGATGGAAACCGCGCCATCCGATTCGCCCTTCAAATTTCGCGACACCCTGACCAGCCGGGCGGAAATCGGGGATTTGTCCGCCAAATTTAAAAATGATGTGATTGCAATTATCGGTCTTGGCGGCACGGGCGCATACATTCTGGACTTCATGGTTAAAACGCCTGTGCGGGAAATCCGTGGGTTCGACAAGGACCGATACTTTGTCCACAATGCGTTCCGTTCGCCTGGCAAACTTGATGAGTCGGAAATCGGAAAAACCAAGGCGGAAATTTACCACGCCCGTTATGACAATTTCCGCATCGGCCTGACAATCGCCGAAAAGTTCGTGGATACAACCTGCGCCGAGGATTTCAAGGGGGTGACGTTTGCTTTCGTATGCGTGGACAAAGGCTCATCGCGTGCTGGAATCTTCGACCTGTTGATGAAGCTGGGAATCCCGTTTATTGATGTCGGCATGGGACTGAATCGCAAACACGGGCCGCTAGATGGAATGCTCCGGGTGACATACTACAGCGCTGAACGTGCTGGCGAAATGCGCGAGAAAGGATTTTCCCCGCTTACTGATGACCCGAACGATGAATACCGAACGAACATACAAATCAGCGAGCTTAACGCACTCAACGCCTGTCTGGCGGTTCTCCGGTTTAAACAAATCCGGGGATTTTATTTTGACGAACTTTCACACAACCATCTCCTTTTTGGGGTTGGTGATTTAAAGGTGGCTGGCGATGCAGAAACTAACCAAGATTAAGCTGCTCAAAGTTCACTACATTCCAAAGACGCTTGAAACGGGCGTTTTGTATGTGTCGGAAGAATTTGGTGCGGCCTTGCATCTTTGTGCGTGCGGTTGCGGCACCAAGGTGAGCACGCCCATTGGCCCTACAGACTGGGCAGTTGAGGAGACACCTGATGGGCCGACCCTGGTGCCGTCGGTTGGCAATTGGCAGTTTCCCTGTAGATCGCATTACTTCATTCGCGAGGGGCGAATTGAGTGGGCCGGTGCTTGGACGCCAGAGCAAATTACGTCAGGGCGGGAGGCGGAAGAACAACGTCATCTGGCTTACTTTGAAGAACGCGCTCGCGAGCGGAGCGGAGCGCTCCAACGGCTATGGCGATGGGTCAAAAATCTTTTTAATATGGATCATTGATTCGCCATGCTGGCGTCGGCCTTGTCGGTTGGATAAAACCCAGATTGCTGCATTCCGCACTGGTGGCCACGTCATAGTTGCTGCTATTTCCCAAACATTATTCTTTCCGCCGTGCGGAAAGCTGCGCGTCAGCGATCAGGCCAGCGCGAGCGGGTGACGGATTCCAAAGGGCAACGCCCTTTGGCGCGGGGCTTGGGGATGGCGCAAATCCCCAATGAACACCAAAAGCGGTTGAGTCGCCGGGAACTCAACCGCTTCGTTTATTTTGGCGGCTCAAGCCGCGACTAACTTTTGCTGCGCCGCCTTCGCTTCGTATTCCTCAAGTGACGGCGCGATGATGATAGCCTTTTTCGCATAGGCGCGGTGAATCGCTTTGCTGTTATGCCCTAGCGCGGCCTGCGCGAAACGCTCCGGCATCCCGACAACCTTCGCCCGTTCCGCCCATGCGTAGCGGTAGCTGTGCAAGGTCACGCCCGACACGCCCGCCCGCTGGCAACGGCGGCGGAAACGGCTGGCGCGGTCGCTTTGCGAAAACGTGGACAGCTTGGGGAACAATACGCCGGTGGTCGGCAAGTGGCTCAACACGGTTTCCAGTTTCTTGCTGACGGTGAACTGTGCCAGCGAGCCGGTCTTTTGCCGAAAATAGGAAATCGTCCGGGTCTGCCAGTCAACATCCTCGGCTTTGAAATTAACGGCGTCGCTCTGCGCTGCGCCGGTTTCCCAAAGCAATTCCAGATATAGTTTCCATTCGGCGTTTTTCTCCTGCTGCAAAACGCTCTGGTGTTCGTCCTGGGTGATGCCGCGCCGGTCTTTGGCTTCGTATTTAGGCCAAAGGTAGGGCGCGACAATCGGAATCGCAATCCAGCCCAAACTCAAGGCGAAGTTGTGAAGCCGCTTTAGGAAATAGACGATGGACACTTTGCCGTCTTTGAACACGGCAAAAAAATCGTCGGTGGTGGTTTCCAATAGCTTCTTGTTTCGCAGTCCGTCAAAGGACGGCGATTTGAACACGCTGGCGTAACGCTCACGGCTGGTGTCCTTGCCGCGTGATTGTAATTGCTGCATGACGGTCTGCCATGTGCGTTCCACAAAGGCGGGGTCGCTGGCCGTCAGGTAGGCGCGGGCAAGGTGCAAGTTTAGCGTTGGCTGCTGCTGCGCCGCGTTGCGGGCGTTTAGCAAGCTGCTGGCCTCGGCTTCATCTTTGGTGCGTAGGCTGGTCTGTTTGCCGGTCGCGCTGTCCTGCATATAGAACATTGCGCCGCGCCGGAACATCGTGAATTTTGTTTTCATAACTGGCTTTCTCTGTTTCGAGATACCAGTCCCGTTTCAACGCCGTTTGTGAACGCGCGTTGTGGCAAAGTTTCAGCAAGTTCTAGCCAGTTTTGGCGAATTGTTTTACCATCCGCCCCATGACTGACAGTTTTGCTGACAGTGGCCGTCCATCGTGCGAGCAAACCCTAATAAACAAAGGGTTTAATTAAACCCGCCACAGATGGGCACGGATGGACACGGATTAAAAATGCGAATGAAAATTAAGGCAACAACTCGGCGCGGAAGAATTTTTCAATGCTTGGGACTGACCGCTTTAGAACTTGAGTGTTATAATTGAAGATGCAAAATGCAGGCACGGGTATGAGCGATTCATCAAAAAAAACCTTTGCAGAATTTTTCGCGGGCATTGGCCTGATGCGAATGGGATTGGAGCGTGCCGGTTGGCATATCAGTTTTGCCAACGACATTGATGAAGATAAGTGGCAGATGTATAAAACCCACTTTGGCGATTCGGGAGAATTTGTTCTCGGCGATGTGCATCAACTTGACGCGAGCGAAATTCCATCTGTCGCTCTCGCTACGGCTTCTTTTCCTTGCAACGACCTTTCATTGGCAGGAGCGCGCGCAGGATTGGCTGGCGATCATTCTTCGGCTTTTTGGGGATTCATTGACGCTCTTACGAAAATGGCGAAACGCCGTCCGCCGATGGTGATGCTGGAAAACGTCACGGGGTTTTTGACATCGCATGATGGAAATGATTTTCGGGATGCTTTGCTTGCCCTCAACCGGCTCGGCTATGCGGTTGATGCTTTCATAATTGATGCGTCGCGCTTTGTTCCTCAAAGCCGCCAGCGTCTTTTTGTTATCGGAACCAAAACTTCCAACGTCTCCGCTTTGAATGACACGCCGAAATTTTACGAGAGTGATTGCCGGCCTCCGGCTTTGGCGGACTTCATTTTGTGGAATCCAGAAATTAACTGGCAGATTCGGCGGATGCCACAGCTTCCGGCTGTCAAGACAACGCTTGAAGACATCATTGAGAACCTGTCGCCCAACTCGCAAATGTGGTGGAGTCGTGAACGGCGTGATTATCTTTTGAATCAAATGAGTCCGAAGCACCGGGCTACGGCAGAAATGATGATTCGTGGAACGCACACAACTTACGGGACAGTTTTCCGCCGGGTTCGCAATGAAAAGTCCATGGCGGAATTGCGAACAGATGGCATTGCTGGTTGTCTGCGAACGCCACGCGGTGGCAGCGGTCGGCAGATTCTCTTCGCGGCTGGGAGTGGTCGGTTCGCGGTAAGACTGCTTTCTCCGCGCGAGTGTGCGCGACTCATGGGAGCTGATGGATTCAAGATTCGCGCCCCGCTTAATCAAGCATTGTTCGGTTTTGGTGATGCGGTTTGTGTGCCGGTCATTGAGTGGATTGGTCGAAACTATCTTAATCCAGTTTGGGAAGAAAATTATGACAAAAAAGAAATCCGACAAACTCCAGCAACCAGCATTAGCTACCGAAAAGCCGTCCGGCGGTAAAAGCCATCCTGTCGGGTTGCCATCGGATATCGCAGCCATCCGCAAGGAAATCAGTGCTTTCTTTGATAGCCTGGATGAAAACGGGCGAAAAATCGGCGGACACAAATGGGGCGTATATGCCTTTTATGATTATGACGGCGAGCCGATTTATGTCGGGCAAACATACGAAGGCGTGCGCAGCAGAATCAGTCGGCACCTGACCAATCAAAGAACTGACGCTGTCGCCATGAACGTGCTTGATCCATTCGAGGTGGCGGAGATTCGAGTGTGGCCGCTGGACTTGAAGCATTTGAACGCTGATGAGCAAATGGAGCATCTTGATCGTGCGGAGTTCACCGTTTTTCAAAAAGTAGTCGCTGAATCAAAACTCGGAGCCGTCTTAAACGAAAAACTGCCACGCCCAACTTCTCTCGTTGAACTTCCCAAGCATTACAGCCAGCGAATTATCCCCGAAAGCATCTACCCGCATCGCAAGCATCCAGACACTCGCATAGCACGGCGGGCAAGCACGATTGCCAGCCTTGCCCGTGTCATTAGTGAAAGAAAGGTGTCCAAAGGACTGCGGCAAACATTACTGACTCAAGCCAGACGGCTGGAAAAACTAGCAGCAGAACGACTCAAGGATTTTCCCAAAGATGATTCGGATGATCCAAGTGATTGAATCCGCTGGCTGTCCATTGAAAAGACAGGAGGTCAGTTCTTATTTTTACTTCGCCGGAGTCGCCGCCGGTTTTGCGCGCGGGACGGGCATTCGTTTCACATTCAAAGCCGATATATTTTTCATTCGCAGCTTAAAATTAAAGCAAACCCAGTTGCAGCTTCGCCGCCTCGGTCATCATGCCTTGGTTCCACGGAGGATCCCAGACGAGCTCGACGTTCGCCTCGTCAATCGGTTCGAGCGAGATGAGTTTGTTCTGCACGTCCTGCGCGAGCACCGGACCCATGCCGCAGCCGGGCGCGGTCAAAGTCATTTTCACGTCGGCCTTGTAATTGTCCGCGCCGATGGGCGTGAGGTGGCAATCGTAAATCAGGCCAAGGTCCACGATGTTGACGGGAATCTCCGGGTCGTAACACGTCTTGAGCGATTCCCAGACTTTTTTCTCAAGCTGCTCCTGCGTGAGCGGGCTGCTCGGCGTGGCGGTGGTGGACGCGGGCGCAGCCGACACTTCGAGGCCCAGCGCGTCGGCGTCCTTCGTCTCGATGCGGAACATATTGCCGTTGACGATGACGGTGTAAGTGCCACCGAGCGATTGCGTGATGTGCGCCTGCTCACCTTTTTGGAGCGTGACCTTGGTGCCGATGGGAACCACGGAGGCTTCCACATCGCGCGTCAGAATTTTTTGTTCGGAACTCATAAAATGTGATTCAATTTAATTGCCGCCAACATCATCGCCGCAAACGCCGGTGAAATCAATTAAAGGATTAACGTGAAGCGACCGTGTTTGAACCGTTGTGCGCTGATTACCCCGGCACCTGGCTGGAGTCGTGCCGGCGTTCAGGCTGCTTTCACTGCTTTGGTTCTTTCTCCAAATGTTCGGAGTGCCTCGCATAAAAGGCGCGCTGCATTCGATTCAGCCGCACACGCGGCGGTAGAGCGCCTCGTAACGCGGCACGATGACCTCCGCTGAAAACCGTTCGCGCGCCCGGCGCTGCGCGGCCTCACCCATCGCCATCCGGCGTTTTGGTTCCTGAATCAAACTTTCAATCGCTCGCGCCAGGTCGTCTGGATTGTCGGACGGCACCAAAATCCCGCTCACGTTGTCCTCCACCACTTCCGGTATTCCGCCTGCGCGCCGGGCAACGCTCGGACAGCCAAAATACATCGCCTCAAGAATGCTCAGGCAAAAGCTCTCCGTCTCGGACGTGAACAGTCCGAGGTCGGCGGCTTGCAGGTAATCTTCAATTTCATTCACGTTCTCGCGCACCATCACGCGGTCTTTTAATCCCAGCTGCTGCATATCCTTGACGAACGGCTCGAAACTTCCACCCGCTAGAACAACTAGCTTGAAGGCATCGCGCGGGCGGACGCGCGCGAGGGTTTCAAGCAGGAGATCAATGCGTTTCACCGGGCGAAGATTCGAGGAGTGGAGAACCATCACCTCGTTGTCCGCCACGCCCAGATCCCGTCGCACTTCCTCGCGCGAACGGCGCGTCGGTCGCGGCGCAAAGAAATTGTGGATGACCTCCAACGGGCCGTTGAATCCGAGCACCCGCTGGGTCTCTGCTTTCAGGTAAGCCGAAACCGCCGTGACCGCATCCGAGCGGGTGAGCGCATGGTGGATGGCCGGTCCATAGCCTGGATCGTCACCGAGCAGCGTTGTGTCCGTGCCGTGCAACGTCGTCACCACGCGCGGCTGCAATTCCGGCGGGAGCATGGCCTTCGCGAGGATTGCCGCCGTGGCGTGGGGCACGGCGTAGTGGACATGGAGCACATCCAGCCGGTGTTCGCGGGCTATTTCGGCCATTCTGACCGAGAGCGGCAGCGTGTAGTCGGGATATTTGAACAATTGATATTCGTTGATGACGACGGGATGAAAATGCAGTCGCGGCGCGTTTTTCGGCAGACGGAACGGACGTTCATAGCTGAAAAAATGAACTTCGTGTCCGCGCCGCGCCAAGTCCTCACCCAAGGCGGTCGCGAGAACGCCGCTGCCGCCGACCGTCGGGTAACAGGCAATACCGATTTTTAATGAACCACCGGCTGCCATATCAAAATCTCCGCGCTCCACGACTTGATTGCGCGAGTGAATCCAGCACCAGCGGATCATTGGGAAACAAGGCGCTGGCATATCCAACGTCCGCGCGCAGGCCGCGCAAGCGCGCCCGCGTGAGTTGCAGTTCCACATAATTGCGGGCGGAAATTTGCGAGGTATGCGCTTCCATCGCCAACGTCCAAGCCTTGAGAACGTCCGGCGCGGAAACATCAATCAGCACGGGTGTAATATTCACCGGCTCGGCTTCTGGCGTTACCGCGTAGTAAAATAATTGCCCAATCGCGTGAGCTGGCGCTCGGCGCAGTTCCTTGATGCCGCCGTAACGGGCAAGCCGGCAGGCATCGCGCACGAGTTGTCCCAAACGCGGATGATCAGGATGCTGATTTTCGACCAGACTTGGCGCGAGCACGATGCCCGGCCGCAGGCGGCGGATGACGCCCGCCAGCTTGATTGCGTGGGCCGCGCGAACTTCCAAATGTGCGTCGCCGTCCAACTCGACAAACTCAACCGTTGCGCTGAGAAGTGCGGCGGATTTTTTCGCCTCAATAGTCCGTTGCTTTGGCGTGCCGTGAGTTCCAGATTCGCCGCGCGAGCAAATGACAAAATGCGCTTTGCGACCGGCTTTTGTTTCTTTTGCGATGACACCGCCGCACCCGAATTCGATGTCGTCGGGATGCGCGCCGAAGGCCAATAGTGGCAAAGGCGTCTCGTCTGTGTGTTGAAAAAGAATTTTATTTTGCATGTCAAAAACTCACAGGCGAGACGCCTGTGCCACTACAGATTTCCGTCCAGGCTTCATCATGGCAGTCAATGGCATCGCGATTTATAAAAGCAATTTCCGGTGATTCTTCCTGACGAAGATAGGCCCTTTCCCGGCTCCGGCAACGTAATGCGTGCAATGAACCACGGATTGCATCCAGCGCAGTCGCGTGTCGCGCGTCGGGCTGACCTGCTCCTTGCCGAAGGCCGCCGCCGGCAATGTGACGTAGGAATCCCCACCTTCGTGAAGTTGGAGTTCATGCTTTAGCGTGTCCCCGGAACAAGCTGAAGCTTGAACTCCAACAAATCGCGCTCGGACAATTTCATTTTCGGAGGGAACGTCCACAAAAAATTCCGTGACGTCACAGGCCGCGCGACGGATGGCTGGGTCACTGGAACGCACCACCCGGATGCCGTCCAACAAACCCATGGCGCGATACATCTCCAGACAGAAATCGGCAACATTGGCGGCGGAAATTCTTTTGAAAACGTTGATTAGCGGATGGTCAACGTAATTGGGCAACTGGAGCGCTGTTTTATCTTGCCAGCCGGCGGCAATCTGCTTGAGGTATTGCGGCGAAAATTTCCGTTGGAGCCGGTTCTTGAAAGCGAAATTAAGCTGGGCCGGTTCATTGGTCTTGCGGTGACGCAGGATGGTCTGCGTTTCGCGCGGGTCGTGGTCGCTGTCGTGGCAGAAGAAAACAATTTCGCCGCCGATTTCCTTTTGCAGCCGCCGGGCCGTCTGGATTTTGGCAAACAGGAAGCGCTTCGGGAAAAACCCGCACGGTTGCTGGCCGAAACAGATGACCGGTGCAAAGCTCATGAAACTTGAGATGCTGGCGCGGATTTGCTGGTTGCGCCGAGCGCGGCCTGAATGATCAGGCTCAACAGCACGCACGCCGCGCAGCCGATGAGCGGATACCAGAGATAGGAAATCGGAGGATTAAAATAAATGGGATTAAAATAAATGAAGTAAAGGAAGAACACGAGCATCTGGGCTGCCACCGCCGCCCAGAAAACCGCCGTGCCGCCGACGCGCCGGATGAAAAACGCCACGACAAACAGGCCGAGCATCACGCCGTAAAAAATCGAGCCGAGAATGTTCACGGCTTGGATCAAATTTTCCTCGAGATGGGCATAGAGCGCGAAGCCGATCGCGACCAGCCCCCAAAGCGCAGTGAACCATTTCGAGGCGGCCAGGCAGGCGGCATCGGTCGCGTCACGCTTGATGAGATGACGGTAAAAGTCAATGGTGGTGCAGGAGCCAAGCGCGTTGAGTTCGGCGGATTTTGAGGACAGCGCGGCGGCGAAAAATGCGGTGACAAGCAATCCGATGACGCCGTGCGGCAGCTGGTGCAGGATGAAGGTGATGAAGACGTAGTCGGCGTCGTTGGCCGTCGCGCCGGAATTTTTTACCGGCAATTCCTCGTTCGCGGCGACACGAATTTGTTCGCCCTGCCGATGTGCGGTCAAGGCGCCGGCAAATGCGGCTGTCGCGGCAGCTTGATCGCCGTTGTGCCTCGCCTTCAGCCAGTCTTCGAGTTGCTGACGCGTCTGGACGTGAGCCGAATTGAAATCAGTTTCGTAGGCGCGCAATTTTTGGTCGGCGCTATGTTCCGCAAGGTATTGACTGGAGGCCGCGTTGAAAAAAAGCGGCGGCGGCTCGAATTGATAGAAGACAAAAATCAGGACGCCGAGCAGCAGGATGCTGAACTGCATCGGGATCTTGCACACGGCGTTGAACATGAGGCCGAGCCGGCCTTCGCGCAACGACGAGCCGGAGATGTAGCGCTGCACCTGCGACTGGTCGGTGCCGAAATAGGACAGCATCAAAAATGTTCCGCCGAGCAATCCCGACCAAAAGGTGTAGCGCTCGTGAATGCTGGTGGAGAAATTCACCGCGTTGAGTTTTTGAAATCCACCCGCCAGCGCAAAGGTGTCCGTGAACGTGAGTCCGGCGGGCAGCTTCGCCACCAGCAGGCAAAACGCGGTGATCATGCCTGCGAAGATGATTCCAATCTGGTATTTTTGCGTGACGGTCACGGCGTCGCTGCCGCCGGCCACGGTGTAGATGATGACCAGCAAGCCGCTGCAAATGATTGTCAAGTCCAGCGGCCAGCCGAAGACGGTGGTGAGCACGATGGCGGGTGCGTAAATGGTCAGGCCCGCGCCGAGGCCGCGTTGCACCAGAAACAGCGCCGCGCCCAGCAGGCGGGTCTTGCCGTCGAAGCGCCGGCCTAGAAATTCGTAGGCGGTATAAACATTCAACCGGCGGAAAATGGGCAGGAAAAAAATGGCGATGATGATCAGCGCGATGGGCACGCCGAAATAAATCTGCACGAAGCCAAGTCCGCCGAGGTAGCCCTGGCCGGGCGTCGAGAGAAACGTGATGGCGCTCGCCTGCGTGGCCATGACGGAGAGGCCGATGGCGAACCACGGCGTTTTGCGGTCGCCGTGCAAATACGTTTCAAGACTGCGCCGGCCGCGCGTGCGCCAAATGCCGTAAATGGCAATGCCGAGCATCGAGCCGATGAGAACAACGAAGTCGAGCGCGCTCATGAATAGAATTTTGTCAGCGCGACGAGCAGCGCGACCCAAAAAATAAAACTGCCCAGGACAAAAAGATAGACGCTTTTCCAGGAACGGAAAAACGGCAGGCCGGTTTCTTCAGATTCACACGCGGATGGTTCCGTAGCGGCGGGATGTTTCATTTCATTTTCCGAGTGAAACCAGATTTGCAAACAGCCGGTAGGCGCCGGGCACGCCGTCGGGAAGTTCCCGGAAAAACACCAGCCCGGTATAAACGAAATAGCCCTTGCCGTATTGCGCGACAAGCAACCCGCCTTTCAGCGGCGACTCACCGGCGTCGTTGCACGCGAGAATCGGCGTGAAATGCTCGTCCCACTGGTCGGGATAATAAATTCCGCGTTCTTGAATCCAGCCGTCGAAATCGGCGCTCGTGATTTTGTTCGGCGTGTTCAGCGCCGGATGATCCGGCGCGAGGAACGTCATCGGCGCGGTTTCGTCCGTCACACGGTCGCTCGAAATATGCAGACTGTAGGGCGCGAGCTGGTCGGTTTTCAGGTCGCGGCCCGGACGGTTGTATTGCTCGATGACGTTGCCGCCGGCCTCGACGTAGGCGAACAGCGCAGGCAGTTGCGAAACGAGATCCGTGCGGACATTGAACGCGCGAACGCCGATGACCACGGCGTCAAATGTTTTCAAATTCTCCAGCGTGAGGTCCGCGCCGGTGAGTTGGGTGACCTTGTAACCCATGTCTTCCAGACACTCCGCCACGCTGTCGCCGGCGCCGGGAAGGTAGCCGATGTTCCGGCCATGGATTGCCAGATTTAGGCACACGGCCTTGAGCCGGGCGGACGGCTGGAGCAACAGCAGCGGGATGTGCGGATAATTTATCACCACGCGTTCGTTGTCGTAACGCCTGCCGCCGACCTTCGCCTCGGCGATGATGCCGGCAGTTGCCGGTTGCGCCGGCGCGGTGACGGTGAAAGTCAATTTTACCTGCTCCCCAGCACTCGCTAAACTGAATGATTGCGTCGCGGGTGCGACTTTCCAGCCAGACGGCGCGTTCAGGCGCAGCGTCCCGGCGGTGTCGGGCCGGGCGGCGGTGACCTCCACCTCCACCGGACGCGTGGCACCCGGCGCGAACAAGCTGACTTCCGATCCGAGTTTGAGTGAGACCGGCGAAATCACCGTCAGGTCGCGGGCTTCATCTTTTGCCCGGTCGGTCGTGAGTTGCACCGGCTGGTCTGGAACAATCACGGTCTGGCCGCCCACTTCAAAAACCTGCTCGACTGGGAACACTGGGGGATTTTCAGGCCGCCCGATGAGATTCGGGTCGTCCACGATGAACATTCCCGCAGTGTGTTCCGCGCGCAGCCAATACGGCTGGCTCACCAGCGTGCCGGCCGGAAGCGTTTCCACAACATCGTGGCTGACGGACTGCAAGGCGGTCATTTCGTCGCCGATGGAAAATTTCGCCTTGATCGTCGGAAACCGCGCCGCGACCCAGCGCACTGGAACAATGTCCGACCGGACCGTCGCGGCGAGATGCATCTTGAGCGGCTCGCCGGGCACAACCTCCGCGTCCGGAATTGCCGTCCCCACGGTCAGGCCGAGACATTCCTGGATGATGCGGTCCAGTTGCTGGCGTTTTTCATTCAGCACCGGGTCGTCGGCCGGGAGCGCGGCCAGAAGTTTTTTGATTTGCAGCAACACCGGCACTCCGGCAGCGGGGTCTTGCGGATTGAATTGCGCAATGACGCCATCAACAAGCTTTCCAATTTCCGCGCCGCCAGCGACGCGGTTCCAAGTGTCGTCCACGCCGTCGAGGATGTCATTGGTCGCCGGCGCGCCCGCGAGCAGCGTGAAGGATTCAGTCCTCGGTCCGCTGCCGCCGCCGCCGGTGAAATTCCCGAAGCCCTGGGTTTTGTGCATGGACCGGCTGCGCCCGGCAATGTCCGTGAACGATTCGCCGGTCACCGGCTCTTTGCCGCCGTCGTCAATTCGGATAAGGTTGGTTTCGCCGCCGCCGCGCTGGAAGCCGCCTTCGTTCCAGAGAATGTGTTTGGGCTGCCACGGCTTCAGCGTGTCGAGCTGTTCGGGAAAGGCATTGGGATCGCCGGCAAGTTTGAAGGCTTCCAGCGCCAGCACGGTCGAGGCCGTGTGATGCCCATGCGTGCCGCCCGGCACCGTGGAAAAACGCGTGATCACCACGTCCGGTCGGAATTCGCGGATGACGCGCACGATGTCGGCCACCACCTGCTGCCGGTCCCAGATTCTCAACGTCTCCAGGTAATCCTTGGAAAAACCAAAATCAGCCGCGCGCGAAAAATACTGCCGTCCGCCGTCCACGCGCCGCGCCGCGAGCAGTTCCTCGGTGCGGATGACGCCTAGTTCATCGCCGAACTCCGGCCCGAGCACGTTCTGGCCGCCGTCGCCGCGCGTGAGCGAAAGATAGGCCGTGCGATAATCGCGGCCTCGCGCGAGATAGGCGATCAACTGGTTGTTTTCATCATCGGGATGCGCCGCGACGTAAAGCACGCTGCCCATCTCGCGGAAACTATTCAAGTCCTGCAAAATGGCGGACGCCGGCGGCGGCTCGGCAACCTGGCCGAAGCCTGAAAGACCGGCCAGCAGGCACGCGCCCGCGGCCATCAGCCTGAAGAAACCTTGGGCGCGGCGGCCGGATTTGAGAGGCGACATTTTTATTCTCATGCGCGATGTCGCACGTTCGTTAAATTCAAATGGCAGGGCCAATTCCGCGCCACGTTATTTCGCGACGGTGAACGGCACGGAAAATTGCGTGCTTTCCCACATCAGCTTCAGCACGCCGCCGCCCGCCGGATTTTTCGCGATGCCCATCGTGAACTGGTCCGCCGGCTTGTCCAACGCGTCCTTCGTCAAATCCACCTGCGCCAGATCATGCTTCGTGTCCACGGGAATTCCCCAGCCGCCAAGTTGCGTGCTGATGGCCAGTTTGGAGACGCCGGTTTCGCTCGGCATCATGTAAAGAGTATAGACGCCGGCGGGAATGGTTGTTCCGCCCATTTGAAGCGGCTTTTGCGTGATGAGGGTCGTGGCCTCGTCCGCGCCCATGCGCCACGGCTGGCCGTAAGGCACCAGCGTGCCCCAGATTTTGCGAACCTCGGTTGTGCCGGGCTTGATCGCGTAAGGACGACCGTAAGTGATGGTGACCCGATTGCCATCAATAACCGCGCTGATGGTTTCGTGCGGGCTGACATGGCGTTCCTGCGCCATGATTGGCAGCGTGCCGATCAAGGCGGCGGTGGTGATAAGCAGGGTGGATAGGATTTTTTTCATGTTATCTATGACAGTTGTGGTTGGTTGATGTTGAATTTTTGTTTGGGAAACGAAATTTCACGGTTGCAGGCTCGAAATCAAATCCTGGTTCATCTTCACGAACGAACTGCCGGCGTCTTCGGCCTTGACCAGCGCCAATCCTGACATGGCCGCGACGACGTAACTAAGCATCTTGGGATTCATTAGGCCATGAATCTAAAATAGCTGGACTGAAAGGAAAGAGAAAAATGGGTAGTGGTATAGTTTGAAATCGGAAATCTCACTTTGAGCTTGAAACTTTCCGGCGTCTAGTCAAAGTTGCGCCATGCCTAATCTATGAACACGCGCGTTTCTTCTGTTATCGGTTTCATTCTGACCGCTCTGCTTTTCGCCGGTTGCTCGAAAGAGCCGCAGCCCAGCAAATCTGACATTGAGCAATCGCTCAACGCCCAACTGCCTGCCTTTGCGCGTGTTTCAAGCTTTTCGGTGGAGGCGATGCAAAACATGGGCACGAAGGTTGAACCGGTGTGGCAATCCCGCTTCCACGCCACCGTCACAGTAACATCTGATACATTCACACCAGATGGAAACGATCCAGGAGTGGTTTTCGTTCGAGTCGTAAAAAAAGACGGTGAATCAACGGAACTGTTCGGCAAATCTGCGTCTACACTTTACGAGGGGAGTTGGCGCACCTCACTTGAGTTCGATGGTCAGCCAATTCCAGCTCTTGGAATGCCAGAGAGTGCCTTTGCCCCAAATAAAGTAATTGTTCGCGGGAGCAAGGCAGAAACCGACTACCTCGCCGAACAGGCAGAAATGAAGCGCGCCGCCGCTCAACGCGAGGTGGAACGGATTAAGGCGGAGTCTCAGATGGAAGCGGAGCGATTGCGTGCCGTCGCAGAAGCTCAAAAGCTCAAGGAACAGATATTGGCGGATCAACGACGGGAGGCGGAGCAACAGGGTGAGCTCCGCCTTCAAGCTTGGATTACGCCAGGATCGTCCTTTAATGGCAAGTTATACGATGGCCAAAATGATATTCGAATAGTCTTCGTTTCTGTCGACACGGAAAAAAAGGTCCTAAATGGTAAAGCGTATTGGGACAAGTCCACAAGCGGGGGCATACCAGCTACATATACCTTTGAGGGGCGGTGGGTCGGTGGCACAATCAGCGCTACCGGAACGGAGGCAACGCCTGCGTATGATGCCGGGTTCGCTCCTGCAGAAAACAGGCAGTGTAACCTCAATCTAACGGCTGAAGCGTCAGGCCGACTCGAAGGCACTCTCTGTGGCGACAAAATCTGGTTTACTAAAGATTATCCGGAGAACAATGCTGACAAGTCAGGAAAACGCGGTCGCCTTGGCTTTACCAATAATGATATCGACGAAACGTTGGTTGCAAAATACAACCTTACAAAACGGTCAGGTGTAGTCGTGGTCGCGGTAGTGCCGGGTTTGCCGGCTGCGAAAGCAGGCATCGAACCCGGCGACATTATTCTAAAGTTCAATGATCGCGAGGTCGCAACGGCAAAAGAATTGCATGATTTACACCTAGATCCTCAGACCCAAGTGACTTTGGAGCTTTTGCGGAAGGACAAAATAATAACAGTCATTGCTGAAACAGTGGATTCGGGCCAGTAAAGGGTCAATCAATGGTTTCGTGCTGATGATGACCGTCCATTCATCTTCGCCGGGGATGGTGAAAAGCCCATAGGTGCCGGCGGGAATGTCTTTGCCCTCGAGTTTCACCGGCGTGCTGAAGGTGATCTTGGTGGCCTCGTTGGCGCCGGTTCGCCAGACCTGGCCATAGGGAACGATGCCGCCAAAAATGGTCCGGCCCTTCACGCCGGGCCGGGAATAGACAATTTCAATGTCCGTCAGCCCGACGCGTTGTTTCAGCGCGCAAGCCGGGCTGGCGGCGGGGAAATCAATCTGGGGCGTTTGCGCCTGCAGAGCGGAGGCCAGGAACAATCCTGACATGGCCGCGACCACGAAACGAAGCATCTTGGAATTCATAAGACAAGAATCTAAAACTGCTGAACGTAAGGAAAGAAAAAAACAAGGATGGCAAGACTCCGTCGCCGCCACCAAACCAGGACATAACCCAAAAAATGTTTCCATTTGCACTGGGATTATGCACATGACAGACAATATGCACTTTCCTCGTTTTTGCATTGTCGTCTGCTGCACAGAAACGCCCGATTTTCTTGATGTTCACAACGACTTCTTCCAAACTTATCGCTCTATAAAATCCAATTATACGTCAACTACATAATCCCAATTTGCACAGGAAATTTCATTGACACCGGTGCCGTGTGCGCGAACCATTTCAAAAAATTGCCGGAAATTTTTTGATGTTTCTCAAACGCCAAGTGAAGTTGCCGCCGCCATCGCGGCCTGGATTTCCTGCCCATAATTTTTAACGTGAAGAACTACATTCTCGACACCAACGTCCTCCTCCACGATCCCAATTCGCTCCTTAATTTCAAGGAGCATCACGTCCTCGTTCCCATCGAGGTCATCGAGGAGATTGACCGTTTCAAGCGCGAGTCCACCGAACTGGGCCGCAACGCGCGCACGGTCTCGCGGATGCTCGACGGCTTTCGCGGCGACGGCAGCTTGAGCGAAGGCGTGAAACTGCCGAACGGCGGGAAATTAAAAATCGGCTTTCACAAGAACGGTAGCGGCGAAAACGGTTTCAACGGCAATTCGGTGGACAACCGGATTCTTTCACTCGCGGCCAGCATCCAGAAGGCCCAGCCGAAGCACGCGACCATCCTCGTCAGCAAGGACATCAACCTGCGCATCAAGGCCGACGCGCTCGGCCTGGCGGCGGAGGATTACGAGACGGACCGCGTGTTCATCACCGACCTTTACACGGGCATGGTGGAAATGCCGGCGAGCGCGGAAAAACTGGCCGCGTTCCGCGCGAACGGCGAACTGGAATTGAACGGCGGCAAAAAATATTTCCCCAACGAATTTTGCACGCTCATTGACGAGACAAATCCCAAAAAAACCGCGTTGACCAAAGTGGATCCAACAGGAACAAAACTGATTCCCATCATTGACTCGCGCGAAAGCGTCTGGGGCATCAAGCCGCGCAACCGCGAACAGCATTACGCCTTCAACGCGCTGCTCGACGACCGCGTCAAGCTCGTCACGCTCATGGGCAAGGCCGGCACGGGAAAAACTTTGCTGGCGATGGCCGCAGGATTGAAGCGCACCGTGCTGGACCGCGAATTCCGCCGCCTCGTCGTCGCGCGCCCGACGATTTCCATGGGCAAGGAACTCGGCTTCCTGCCCGGCTCGCTCGAGGAAAAACTCGCGCCGTGGATGCAGCCGATCCACGACGCGCTCGAAATGTTGAGCGACCTGAACATGGGCCACGACCATCGCCGCAGCGGCGACCTCATGCGCAGCGGCGCGATCGTCGTCGAAGCGTTGAGCTACATTCGCGGACGCAGCATCGCGAACCAGTTCATGATCATTGACGAGGCGCAAAACCTGACGCCGCTCGAAGCCAAGACCATCATCACGCGCGTCGGCCACGGCACGAAAATCATCTTCACCGGCGACCCGTATCAGATTGACAATCCGTATGTGGACTCCTCGTCAAACGGATTCAACTACATCATCAGCCGGTTCCGCGACCAAGCCATCTCCGCGCACATCGAACTGCAAAAAGGCGAGCGTTCCGAGCTGGCCGAGCTGGCGGCAAACATTCTTTGACGCGGCGGATTTTTTTGGAAAGCTTCTTAACCACCAAGGCACAAAGACACCAAGGATTTAACTTTTCCTTACTTTGTGCCTTGGTGTCTTGGTGGTCAAATTCTTCTTCGGCGTGGCTTTCATTTTGTGGGTTGACAATCCGGGCAAGTCGCTGACATTTTAGGTCAACTAGGAAAGCGAAGGGATTTATGATATCGAACGAACGACCATCACCATACGGTCGCCGGCCCTATCCAGGCCAGGGTTACGGCGCACCAAAATACGGCCAGCCCAGGCCGCCGGTCAACGAGGACACGCTCAAGAGCGCGGAAGTGCAGATCGAACGCAAAAATTTTGTGTTCACGCTCAAGGAAAATCCGCGCGGGCGCTTTCTCCGCATCACCGAGGACGTCGGCGGACGCCGCGACACGATCATCGTGCCATCCACCGGCCTTGCTGATTTCAAGAAACTCGTGGATGAAATGGTCAAGGCGGCGGATGAAATTCCGCCGAAGGCCCAGGGCCAGCAGCCGTAAATTTTCTGCCGCACGGCAAGTGTGAAATCCGCGCCTGACGGCGGGTTTTAATTCAAGTTGCGCGTCCGCTTCGCGGTTTTTCTCGGCTTGACCGGCTTGGCGTCGCCCCAAAGACCTTCCAGATCGTAGCGTTCGCGCACGTCCGCGCGCATGACGTGGACGATCACGTCAAAAAAATCCAGCACCACCCACGCGCCGGTCACCGAACCGTCCGTGCGCGCCGGACGCACGTCATGTTCATCGCGCAGCCGGCCGGCGATCTCCTCGACGACGGCGCGCAAGTGCGGCTCGCTCGTGCCGGACGCGATCACAAAATAATCCGTCACCGACGACAGCTTGCGCACATCGAGCACGGCGATGTTTTCAGCCTTTTTGTTGTCTGCGAAGTCGCGGCAAAGCTGCGCCAGTTTTTTTGAATCCATAGTTAGCGGAAGAATTTAACCACAGATGGGCACGGTCTGTATATCTAATTCAGATTTCAATAAACTAGCGAAAGCCATTGATATTACAATGCAAATTCGCTCTAACTCGTCACTATTTTAGCTAACTTTTAGGTGCTTTCACTGACACTTTAACTGACAGTTGGCGGTCAATCTTCATCCGGCATCATCACGGTGATGGCTGGTTGCGGGGCGTCCATGTCGAGGGGGCCGCACATGGCAACCAATTTGACTAGGCGCGGGGCGCGGTTGTCGTTGCGGACATAGAGCGCGAACGGCAAGCGGCTATGTCCCTGCGCTGCTTTGCGGATTGCAAAGCGGAGCATCCAAACAACATCCCAAAGGCGTCCGGCTTCATCCTGCCCGCTGACGTTCGGCGGCACGGTCACATAAGCATCAAAGGCGGTGCGGGTGATAAACACCGGAAAGCGGATTCCGGCTTCCTTTGCCGCGCTGGAAACGTCCACTTGAAAGCCGTCGGTGATGGCCTGTTTGCGGGTGTAGCTGTAAATGATTTCGCCAAAGGGCGAGTTTTCGTTTTGTGTGTTCATGGTGGATTAGGCGTAAAAATAACCAAGAGCGCGAAGTGATGAAAAATTGCCGTTGCCGATTACGACATGGTCAATCAATTCCATTTTTAGAAGCTGACCGGCGCGGATTAGGTCGCGGGTCACTTTGATGTCTGCCTCTGACGGGGTGCTTTCGCCGCTTGGGTGGTTGTGCATGACAATCACGGCACTGGCGGCGGCGATGATGGCGAGCCGGAACACTTCGCGGGGATGCACCAAAATGGTGTCCATCGTGCCAATGGAAACAAGCTGGTGGCCTTTGACGCGCTTGCGCGTGTTAAGTAACAGCACGGCCAAACATTCACAGTCCGGGTTAAAATGCGGATGGGTGGCAATGTGCATCCGCCAATAATCGGCGGCTTTGTCGGGTGTCTCGCAATGTTGCATTGCCTCCGGCGTCGGACACTCGCGCAAGGTGGTCACGCGGTATTCATAAGGGTTGGCCGCAAATTTGAACGGCTTAACAAGGGTTTCCATGCTCGGAAAAATGGCTGTGGTATTCATGGCGATTTCTCCGGTTAGGCGGGTTTCTGGTCGGCGGCAAAATAACTGCCGTATTTTCTGCGGGGGTCAAACCTCACTGACTGGTCACGAAACATTCCGCAAGGGTGCTGCCAAGACTGGCGCTTGTTGTTCCAATGAAAGCCAAGCTCTGACAAAACGGCGGTGACGGTGACGGGCTGTTTCCCGTCAAACTGAATCCAAACCCATTTGCCAACCACTTCGGCAAGTTCAAAAAACTTCGGCGTTTCCCTGCGGAGCAAAGCCAAAAGTCTTTCCGTGTTCAAGGCGCGGTTAGTCTGCCTGCGGGCGGTGTTAATTTTCGCCCGTGTATCGGTTTTAATTGATGATTGCTGATCGGCGTTTGCTGGAGTCGCTGCTTCAAATTTAATTTTGTTTTTCATAAGCTTTTTTTTTGATGTTCGCCGCTCGTGTCTCGCCGTATGTCGCTTGCTTCACCAATCGCGGAGACAGCTTTTGAGCTATATGAGTTTTATTTCCGGCGTGCATGGGACATGACAGCGAAAGATTCGGCGTTACCTGATAGCCGGGTCGCTGGCGTGGCCCATGCCCTTCGTCGCTGGAAATAAAACGCCCCGCGATAGCGGGAATCAGAAGTTTGAAAAAGATGGCGTAGCAGCAAGCGCACTACGGAGAGACCTCGGCGGCGTCTGTTCTTAAAAAATCGCGCCATGTCAAAAACACCAACCAAAACCCTCTAGCCTCGCAGAGTCGCCAAAGGCTCAACTCCGGTCTGTTCTGACTTTTGGCTGGCGGTGTGAAGCAAGGGAGCTGTGGCTTGAAGGGTGAAGGGCAAGCCGGAAGGCGGACTGCGAAACACGACGGCCAAATGTCAGACGCACATGGGCAAAGGACAAGTGGCACAAGTTGCGCGGTGGCTTGCCACGCTGAAAGCGAGCGGCTGCTTGTGCCTCTTGGACGGCGGGGGAAATTACGTCTTCTCGAACACCATGCACACGTCATGCAATCCGGGAATGAAGCTGCTGCGATAAACCTTGCGGCTGCTGGATGCCCCGTGACTGAATCGGATGATGTCAGTGCAGCACTGGCGAAGTCCGGCGGCAAAGGCAAGTTGCTTGGTGTGGTAGGTGAGTGAAACGAATCCCGCCTCGCGGTCGCAATAATCACCCATGAGAATTGCGAGTTTGCCGTTTGGCGACAGGACGCCCGCACAGTTGCCGATGAACGCGGCGTAGCGGTCAAGGAATGTTGCCAGCGTCGGCGTCTGCGACAAGTCCCGCGAATCAGGCGTGTAAATCTTCTGCCGCCAGTAGGGCGGATGCGCCCAAATGAAATCGAATTCCGATCCTGCGGGCAGGCTGCGAAAGCAGTCGGCGTCGGTCGCATCGAAGCCTTGGCGGATGTCCTGCGACAAACAGGGGATGCTCATTTCGCGGCACACGTCGGCGCAAGTGCCGCTGCCGGTCATCGGGTCAAAGACGTTTTGGGAGCGGAAGAAAAGGAGCAAGTCGCGGATGAGTCTGCCGCCGCAATTGCCGGGATAATTGCGGTCGCCATATTCACCGGCACGGTGGAAATGGTAGAGACTGGTCAGATGCGGCACGGGGCTGGCGTTCCTGGGTGCGGATGGCAACCGGGCATAAACCGGCCTGTCATTATAGACAGGATGGGAAGTCGGGACAGGGTTGCAGCGTGTGGCGTAGAATGGATTGATGGCGGATGCGGTCATGGTTAAAACTCCTTAACGAATGGGGGCGAGCCGTGAAGCCCGCCCCGGTTTGGGTTATTTGGTTTTTTCAGAAGCGACGCGTAGTGTGATGCGTCCGTCCAGCGGGACGGTTTCGATCTGGATGTTGAACCCGTTACCGTCGGCGTGTGGCCATGCGCTGCCGATGCGCGTCCAAAATCCTTCGCCGCCTTCGCGGTTGCGGACATGGTAGGCAATGTGGCTGGGTGCTTTGGAAGCGGTTTGGGTTTTCGTATCAGTCATTGGAAGTCTCCTTTTTTAGTTTTCGGGCTGCGCCAATCGCGGCCTGATGGCACAAAACAGAAGTCCCTTTCAGCCGGGGCGTAGCGCACCGGGCAAGTCGGAAAATTGGGGGAAACCTCCGGGGGAACCGATTTTCTGATTGCGCGGACTGGCGGGGACTTCAACGTGCCTATCAGAAAGGCCGTGTGGCGTGACCGGCAAGAATCAGCAAGGAGACGGAATATTACTGACTAAACCCGGTAACGAGATGCCAAGCCTTCAAAAGTCATGTTGCCCGTAACGGCAACATGCGGGATAAGCAGGTAGCCCTATTACGATTTCGCCGCACTCTTATGTGCCGATGTTATGTGCTTCTCCAAAATGGCATCTCCAAGCGCACGAACTTGATCCACTAGGGGTTCTCGCTTTGTTGCGGAGTCCTGTTCATGGGCTTGCTTGCACAATTTCGATAGTTTCAAATGCAGTGCATTATCTTTATCAAACGAAGGTAGATTCATGTGTTTGAATATATCTCCGACTTGAATCGAAATATTGTGACTCTCGACAAACTCTTTAACAACAGGCGAGTTCAGTAAACCGCACAGATAGTAAGCTGCTATTTCTTCTTGGAACTCCACAAAAAATATCTTGTGATCGGGCACAAATGGGCGCTTGCCCATTAAAGGAACGTTTCCCGATGCCGCCACGGCTGCACAAAAGCTTCCTGACATTTCGGCCCAAACCACTTTGAAAGGGGCGAATGTGTAGTCTCCTACGTTATACACGGCGTAGTAAGGAGCATTGGGCATCCGATTGGAATAAGTGGATCGAGCTTTAAGTAGCTTTTGATACGACTGGAAATACTTGCGTAAATTCGGCTGATTGCTGTCAATGTCGGCGGCGGCGGCCTCATAATTTTCTCGACGAATTCCTGTATTTGGCACGAGCGTAAAAAGGTTGTGCGTAGGATTTAGATAACAAGCCTCGAAGTCAGAAGCCCCTTTCAACAACGGATAAAGATATGTTGGTTCAATCCAAAAGGTTTTCGCCGAACCGATGTCTATCTTTCCGGCATCTGGTCGAGTTGTAACTTCCACTAGATTTGATTTGGCGTTCTGGCCTGTCACGGCTAAAAAATACACCCCATTCAAATCGGCTGTAATTCCCTTTCTTCCCTGCACCCAAGTGCATACACCGCTCAAAGCACACACAAAAGCGAATCTGCCCTTTGCGAGGATAGCCCATGGGCTTCCGTCCGAGCCGACTGGGTTTGCTTCTTTGTTTTCAATAGTGACTCGCGCCAAAGCGTCGTCTTTAGAGATTTGGGGAGGGATAGCCCGCGTGAATCCTTGGGCTGCTTCCCATATACGATATGGAACCGGATATTTTGGTTTCGTTGTCTGTTTGCGGAACACTGCAATAGCGGTCTTGTTGGCCGCATTTGGAAATGGCTTTAATGCTTTAAGGTCATCTACAGAAAGTGGGACAAGCCATTGTTTGTCGTCAATGTTGAATTTCCTAAATCCTTCCGAAGAAGGGGACTGAAAATGCGTTTGTGTGATGAGGAATACGAGTTTGCCACCCGGCTTTAACCATTTGTCCGCTGTCGTATAGGCGATCATGCCCGAAATGTCCAATTCATTGCCGCCGTGATGCGGTGTGCTTGAAAATATTTCGTAGCCCTCACACATCGGCTTGACACGTTCTCTATATGCTGTCGGTAGCTTTGACCATCTTACCCAGGGCGGATTCCCTATAACCAAATCGAATTCACCGGCTGTCGCAGACCAGAAGAAATTACGAACGATTCGGAACCAAATGCCGTTCCAATTTTTCCGATGCAACCCCAAAACTTGGTCATAGGTCGCGCGTAGTGGGAAATCCCAATCATTCAACTGTTTGGCTTTTAGGATGCCACGTTGTTTCAAAATATCGCGGCAACCATCGTATTCTACATCTCCCTCGACCTGCTCTCCCATAACTTGAAACACACGATCAAGCAGCAACCTATCAAATGCCAAATCGGCTGGCAGCATAATTTTAAGATTCGCTATCTCACTGCCAATTGAATATTCCACAATGTTTTCATCTTGATTGGGATTGCGGGCTGGCGAATACACCGCATCAGCAAGCAGAACGGGAACTTCAAAAGACGTGCCGGGGACTGCGCGTAAAAGGTCAGCAATCGCAATGAGGAAATTTGTTCGGGAAGATTGAACCGCCAGAGGATTAAGGTCAAACCCCCATACAGTGTGAGCAAGCATTTCCAGTGTAGCCGCTGGGTCAAGTCCTTTTGCCTTTGCCGCCGCTCGTTTGCGTTGCAAAACTTCCCAAAGAAACGAGCCTGATCCGCAAGTAGGGTCAAGCACTCGAAAACTCAGCCAATCTGTGACCTTTGCACAATCTACTGTATAATCCACTAGCCAATCGGGCGTATAGAACTCTCCCAAACTCTTGCGCAAAGCTTCGGGCACCAAATCCTGATAGAAATCTCGCAATACATCGCGTGAATGTTCGAGACGATCAGTTCTATAGAGCGATAATTGAGCAAGAATATTCCGTAACGCTCCGATAATTGCACTCTTGCCTTGTCCAGCGTTTACGTCCAGATACCAACTAAAAATTGCTTCCTCTACAAAGCCTTTGATTCCGACTGCATCAAAGAACCCGCCGTGCTCAATATCACCGTTAATACGAGTGATTAGAGTCTCATCGTCAGTCAAGGCGGCTAATTCCTGTGCAAACGCCGTGCCCGAAGCTAAACCATGAGCGGCAACAATTTCCGCCGCTAGTAACTTAATGAGCAGGGAATTGTATGTATGGATAACGAAAAGACAGGCGGGTATGCGATCCGCAACCTTGCCTTTGAAACTAAATTTCAAAGTTTCGTCAATGTCGTAAAGTTGCTCTTTGGATAAATCTGCCACTTGTCCATACAAAGTGCGCCATTCCTCGAATAGCATTTTGATTTTGTGATGTTTGGTTTTCTCCAAAGCTTCAGCCAAAGCATCCGACAGAGTTTGCATCATTTGGACGCCTCTTGCGGAAGAATGCCCGAAGTCCACTATCAAATTGTCGGCTGTGACTGCGCGGCGAAAGGAACGTTTGCAAGATTCAACCACCATGCCAAATGTTACGGTTGAAATCGGAATCAAATGTTGGGGGCAAATTACTCCGTCCACAACTTGCGCAAAACACAAATGTTTATCGTCAATTGCAATCCCGATATAATCGCTCTCAGCAACATTTTCTGACTTTGAAGCCTTTTTGATGTATGGCAATAGCCTCTCGTTCATTGCTTCTTGGAAAGATGCGCTGGTTTTCTTCCCATTGAATTTTCCGGGGCCTTTGAATTCAATAATTACATTGTTATACGAAAGATCGCGCTTTCCCTGCTCCGCATCAAACTCGATATCAGTTGCCTTCTCAAGGGCGCTGACCCAAGCCAAACGAACCTCTTCCTCATTCTTACATTTTGCCAATCGGCCTTGAAGGCTGGTAAAAATGGATTGCGGATACAATGCACCTGCCGCTTTGGCTGTGCGTTTTGGGTCGCGAAGGCTCTTTTGAGACTTTTTCATGGCCTTACGATCAAACTCTCAAAAAATGGTTGTTAAACATTTCGAGAACCTTAATCGAAAACTAAAACAATTCACACCAGAAAATTGGCTAGAACGTTCTCGGCCAAATTGTCAGGGCGGGACTGCGTTTCCCGCGTCTGGTGTGGGGTATGGCGGCAGAATTCCAAAAAAATCACAACTCGCCCAAAGTCTGCTGCCGCTTGGCGTCATATTCCGTTTGGGAAATCAGTTCCTTTTCGAGCAATTTTTTGAGGTCGCTCAATCGCTGTTCCGCTGGCGTTCCCTCCTCAATTTGCAGGGCGGGAAGTTTTGGCGGCATCAAAACCGGAGCCACCGGCAACGGGGGCGATTCATGGATGGTTTTCATTTCCTGAACATCCACGGCGGCACGAAGTGGCGACGGCTGCGCCTGCTGCTTCTTGCGTTGCCAGACCACAAAGGCAACGCAACCCGTCCATGTCGGAATCAGATCAAGGCCGGGGACGATTTCCACAAGCAGGGATGGCAGCAACATCCAATGAAATCCAAGCAGCACGGTCGTTGCGCCCATGACAAAACAATCCACGACAAAATCCGCAAGCTCGCCCGGTATGGTAAAAAGCCCGGTGGCTTCAACGGCGGTGATGGGGAATTGAATCAGGTCGGCAATGATGGCGATGGCGAACGCGCCAATGATCCGGCCTTGGGTTAATTCGGGTTTGTCCATAGACGATTATTTTCCCCGGCGGCGTTTGATGTGTTCCCGCACGTCCTGCCCTAATCCGGTGGGGATGCCGGTTGCCTGATTTTGTGGCCGTGCGTCCTGAATATTCTCAAATTGCTCGACCGTCCGGCCTTGGCTTTCGGCATGAATCAAGCCGTCAATGCTATCCATATCGAGATTCCGGTCGCGTTCGTGAATCATATACTCATAGGCCCGCAGACAGAACGCCGAAAAAAGCAGCCAGCACGTCAGCGCATGCGAAAGCGGATAGAACGCGAAAGCAATCAGCCCGCAAAACAGCGGGTCAATGAAACGGGCGACGCGCCGGTTACGGTGCATGAAAACTGGCAGCCAGCGAAAAGCAAAGGGCGATGTTCCAATATAAAAACTATGCTGACGAACGGCGCGATTAAATTGAAACCAGCGTTTGATACGCTGTGCGATTGCCAAAACAAGAAAACAGATGCCGAAATAGAACAAGGCAATCGGCTCGGCGCTCTCATTGCCGGGTTGCGCCAGCACGCCAAAGAAAATTAGAAAAATGGTGATGCCCAAAACCCGGAGCGGGTCTAGCAGCCGGTAGCCCAAATCATGCCGGAAAAAAACCATGACCGACAAGGCCGGGAACTGCATCAGCCATTTCGCCTTGGCGTAGCTCTCGCGAAACGTCGGGCCTTGTTGTGGTTGGGGTGGCATTTTATCGTTGGTTGAACGTCAGCAGGCGGAACGGCAACGCAAGATTGCCGTCGTAAAATACATTGCCGCCGTTATAGACGATAGCCTCCACCTGAAAATTATGAGCCGCCCCGCCGCGCTTCAAAGTTGTGAAGGTCGCCGATTCGACAAAGAGCTTTTTCTGTTCGCTGCGGTTCACCCCGGAATTGTGGCTGCGCTGCTCATCGGGGTTTTTGGGAGTGGCCTCATTCTGCGACTGGCCGGCGCTGGTGCTGGTCATCTTTATCCAGCGTTGGCCCAAAATGAACGAAGCCCAATCGTTCGTTAAGCCGGTGTTCTGGCAAAAGAATTTGCACTGCAAATTTCCGAGCAACGAATCCACCGCATTCATGTTTTTCAAAACCCGCCCGTAGCTCTCGCGGTTCTGCGTCAGATACACGGTGCATCCGCCAGCGGATCTTGCCGTGGCCTGATATTCGGCGTCAAAATTGGTGACGAAATTTTGCGCCTCGTCAGCCCATAAAAAAACCGGCCGCAAATAGGCGTCCGGTTGGGTCGGTGGCGTCCGTCGCAAGACGGCCACTTGGAAGCAGTATTTCCAAGCAAGGTTGGCAATCCGGCCAACGAGCCTAAATTCTTGGACGGGCAAATCAACGATGATGATTTTACCGTTGAATGTGTCCTCCGGTTTGATGTTGGTGTCGGCGGAAAAAAGTTCCCGCAAGGGCCGGGTGACTAGCGGCCTTGCCAGCATGGAAAACGTCAAGCTGATGATGCTGCGGGTTTTTTCAGCCAAATTGGGAAACTCGACTTCCCAATATTTTTGGCATCGCATGAAGTCGTCGCGGGTTCCCGCGTCGGCTTTTTCGGTGGCCTCGTCCGCTTCCCTCAAAATCTTGCCGCACACGCTTTGCTCCTTCCATTCATCACTGCTGGCCTGTTCTGGATTCAACGGGGCGGAAGCGACGATGTCGGCAAGTAGCGGAAGGGAAACGGGGATTTCGGCAAACAGGGGCAAATCCACCAGATTGGTATTCATGTGGTGAAGGGCATCTTCCCAAAACTTGTTTGATCCGCCGCCCCCTTCGGTCTGCCCGCTGCCCCCGGAAATCGCCGTGGCGATTTCGTCCAAAAGATTGACGATGTTAATCGTCAGTCCGCCGCCCGCCTCCGGGCGGCTGGCCTCCCATGCCATGAAATTGAAGCGGTTTTGACCGCTGGCATCTATGATGACAAGGTCGTCGGTGCGGTCACATTCCGCCGCCCATTGTTCCCATTGGCGGCGTTCTTCTTTTTTTGCGCAGAGCACAATTCCCCCCAGTCCAGCGGCGAGATAGCCGTAGGCCAGGTGCTTGGCTGGCCCGGAAGTTTTTCCACTGCCGGTTGCACCGAAAACGCAGACGCCCGTGAGGGCGTCGGAAAGGCGGAAGCCTTCCCCATTGCCCCAATCCCGCAACACCGTCTGCGGGTGGAATTCGGGCAACTGTGTTTTGCCGCTGGTCATGCTAGACAGCGTGGCAAGCCCCGGTTTGCCCGGCAAGGCAAAACGGGCTTCGGGGTGTCAGGGGCTTGCCCCTGCCAGAGCGCAAGGCTCTGGCGGCATCCAACCGGCGGACGGTTGGGCATGGTTCCAAGGGTGGCAACCTTTGGGCAGGGTCTAGGGCGGCACGCCCTTGTGCCGGGGTTTAAGGGGCGGCAAAGCCCCTGCCGGAGCGTCAGAGCGGAGGCGGTGAAAGCGGGGTCTAGGGGACGGATTTGGAGTCCCCTTGCGCGGTCAACATCGGCACGATGTATAACCGCGCTATTCAGGCTTTTTTTGTTTTGCTGCTGCTGCCGGGGTGACGCGGCGAAGCCAAGGCCCACGGCGTCTTTTATGGGTGTGCCGGGTAGCTTTTGCCCGTGTGGGGCAAAACGCTAAAACCCGCACTCAGAGCCAATCTCACGCTGTAACGCCCGGACGATTATGATATAATGTTCTATATGGAGGGCGGCTGGCGACTGTGTAGGGGAATGGCAATTTACCGATGCGAAGCACGAATTATCAGCCGCGAGAAACGGGGGCATTCCGTCGTCGCCGCCAGCGCCTACCGGGCTGGCCTCAAACTCAAGGACGAGCTTAGCGGCAAGATGCACGACTATTCCCGCCGTAGCAAGGGCGTCGTTGAGACGGCCATTGTCGGCCCCGATAATGCGCCCGGATGGGTGCATGATCCGGGGCAGCTTTGGAACAAAGTCGAGGCGGGCGAGAAGCGCAAGGATGCACAACTTGCACGCGAATTTATTCTGGCGGTTCCCAAGGAACTGTCGCCCCAAGCCCAATTCTCCCTGCACCATAGCAAGACCGGCAAGAATCCCCATGTCCATGTCCTTTGCACCATGCGGAAGCTGGACGGCGAAAATTTCAGCGCCAAAAAACCCCGCGAATGGAATGACGTGAAGTTGCTGCTTCACCAGCGCGAGTCCTGGGCGGACGCCGTCAATGCCGCCTTGGAAAAGGCTGGTCGCCCGGAACGGGTTGACCATCGGTCGCTCAAAGACCGGGGCATTGACCAGCTTCCGCAGCCGAAAATTGGTAAGGAAGCAACTGCCATGAAACGCAAGGGCATCCTACAAGACCCGGAAAGGTTCAAGGCCGTCCGCGAAGTTAAAATGTTGAACGAAGTCCGGGGCATGATGAAGGCCATATTGAACCACGGCGAAGTCCGTCAAATCGGGATGGGCGATACATGGTGGGAAAAATCCATCACCTTCATGTCCCGCATTCGTGAACAAGCCGCGACGGTCGTTAAACACTCTTGGCGGAAACTGGTGAGGCGTCCAAAGGACGGGCCTGAAATTGAAATGTGATTTTATGAAACCAACCGATGAAATAAAAAAACAGGCCGTTACCGCCTTCACCTGTGCCGAAACAGTGGCGCAAGTCGGCATGATTAAACTGACGGGCGGCATTGCCCTGTATGCCGCCCATATCCGTCAAATGGATCGGCAATCGCCGCCGCCGCGACAGGTGCGGCGGGATGCCGTGGGGAGGGAAGTATGACTGACCCGCTGGCGCAATACCGGAAGAAGCCGGATGGCGTGGTGGCGCAGCCGCCCCCGCCCAAAGGCCCGGATGAGTATGCGGCGTTTGACGCCAAAGACCGGGTTGCCCGCCTAAAAATCCGGCGGGCCAGCGAAGATGACCCTACGCGCTCGCCGGGGTATCACTATCTGCTGGACGTGGTTTATAGCGGCCCTAATGTCACGCATCTGGTGCTGCTTTACACGTTCCTGATTGTGAAGGTGCGCGGGACAAATTTGTCACCAATCGTGATGGCGCTGGAACTCGGCACGGCGGATTACATACAGGAATTTGACGCGGAAAGATGGCCCAAGCCCAAAGACAGCAAAGCCCCGCTGATCGAATCCATTGAAGTAGTCGTCAAGGAAAACGGGCCAGCCGTCGAGGAAACGGAAAGCACGGTGAAGGCCAAACCGGGGCTGAATCTGCATTAGAGCCGATTCTGGCAGGGTAGCAGTATTCCGCCCCTCGCACCAAGCCCGCCCGTTCCGCTGCTGGGCGGGCATTTTTCGGGCTTTGTCTCCTCGGCAACGCCGGTAGCTCGTCAATCAAGTTGCTTCTTGGTCAAACTTTTCTCTCTTGCCGCCTGCGGCGTGGTCGTGGGCAATCCCTAGCCGGTTTCGCACAACGTGCAAGGCGGTTCGCTTCCGCTGCGCTGGCTTCCCGCGTTCCCCGGCGCATTCGCGGCCTTGCGCGTGGTGCTGGTCAAACCGGCTTTTGCCTTCCTCACGTCACGCCAATTAAGGCGGGCAAATTGAGGAGAAAAACCATGACTAACATTGATTTCACATTGCTGATTGACGCGCTCGTTCGGCTCGTTGCCGCGCTGACAACCTTCGTCATCGCCCTTAAACGCCGTCGCCGCTAGGCGCTGGTGCGGGTGATCGGGGTCGAACCGATACTCCTTTGGGGAACGGGTTTTTGAGACCCGCGCGTCTGCCTGTTCCGCCACACCCGCCGCTTGGTTTCTGTAGCGGTGAAAAAATGATTCTGCAACTGGTATTCCATCCGCCGTTGCGGATTCACTTCCTTGGCTTGGCCTTTTTCTTCTTCGGCGGCTTTGGCTTCCGCACATTGATTGCCGCCGCGTCCAGCGTGTTCTTGATGTGCGAAGCGTAAAATTTTTCAATCATCTCAACGCTGGTGCGGCAATTTTTCGCAATCTGGTAAATGTCCGCCCCTTCCATCAGGCGCATACAGATGTAGGTATGCCGTAGGCTGTATGCCGTGCGCCGGTTGCCGTCGCGGTCAAATTTCAATTTCAGTTCGTCGAGAATCGTGTTTAGCAATTCGCGCTGGATTTTCCCGAAAATCTTTTTTGTTTCTTCCTCGCCGTTGCGCTTCCGCAACCGCTCGAATGGTCTTACCGCACCTGCCATGCTTTTGCAGTAACCAACCCCGCGCTTGCCGCGAACCTCGATTTCGAGGATGCGTTCGCCCGTTGCTTCATCGGTGACGATGGCAACGTCTCGAAATTCAAGGCGGCTGGCCTCGTCAGGCCGCAGCCCGGTGT
>Ga0209483_1000368_pt1 | contig 40454 bp, 35 predicted proteins | sample NGEPerA_FD_184508 | JGI IMG/M metagenome (GOLD analysis project Ga0209483, IMG submission 184508) | Arctic peat soil microbial communities from the Barrow Environmental Observatory site, Barrow, Alaska, USA - NGEE PermafrostL2-A... | ecosystem: Environmental > Terrestrial > Soil > Wetlands >...
GCTTCGTCAGCTCCGGCACCGAGGCCTGCATGTCCGCCATCCGGCTGGCGCGCGGATTTACCGGGCGGAATTTTATCATCAAGTTTGAAGGCTGCTACCACGGCCATGCCGACGCGCTGCTGGTCAGCTCCCCCGCCAACGTCCGATATCTGACGGGTTACGCAGGCTCGAACGGGCTGGCGCTGGTGACCCCGTCCGAGACGCATTTCTTCACCGATCCCCGCTACGCGATCGAAGCCTCTGAAACCATCACCTGTAAGCTGCACATCGCCAAGCGCGCCCTGATTGAGGATGTCGCCGGCATCGTGAAGCGCAAGAAGCTCAAGAAAATCGGATTCGAGCCCGCCTGGATGAATTTAGACCAGCACCAGAAGCTAAAAGATCTATTGCCTCTGGGCGCCTCGCTCCAGCCGATTCCCGGAATCGTGGAAACTCTCCGGATGACCAAATCGCCGGCCGAGATCGACATGATTCGCAAGAGCGTGCGGGTCAATTCCGAGGCTTACGCGCGCACGCTGCGGCGGGTCCGTCTGGGCATGCGCGAGCGCGATATTGCGGCCGAGCTCGATTACCAGATGCGGCTTCACGGCGCTGAAAAGCCGGCCTTCGATACGATTGTCGCGGCGGGCGCGCGCACGGCGCTTCCCCATGCCCAGCCGACCGGTCGACGCCTGGAGGAAAACGATCTCCTGCTGATCGACATGGGAGCCTGCCTGGACGGTTACATGAGCGACATGACCCGGATGGCCTTCCTGGGTCAGCCCACCAAGCGCGTCCAGACGATGTATGGCGCGGTTCTGGAAGCGCAATTGGCCGGGATCGAGGCCGTGCGGCCGGGGGTAACGTCGGCGCGAGTAGACGGGGCCGCCCGGGAAGTGCTAAAACGGCATGGATTGGACCGGCAGTTCGTCCATTCCACCGGTCACGGCCTGGGACTCGAGATCCATGAGGGTCCTCGAATCGGAAAAAAGGACCAGACCAAACTGCAGGCCGGGATGGTGATTACCATCGAGCCGGGCGCTTATATCGACCGCTTCGGAGGTGTTCGAATCGAAGACACCGTGCTGGTCACCGCCAATGGCTGTGAAGTCCTGACACCCACGACCAAGGAGCTTGTTCACCTTTAATGCCCCCCCGTATGACCATCGACGAAATTAAGGAGCTGCTGGATCTATTCAACGAGAGCGGCGTGGGCGAGTTGGAGATCGAGCGCGAGGGCGAGCGAATCCGCATCCGCAAGGCCGGTCAGGTAGCGGAATACCAAGTTTCCCCCGCCGTGACGCCAGCCGCCCAGCCGCCGGAAACGGCGGTTTCCGTTGAATCCGCGCCAGTCGCTGCGGGAGCGGAGGCCTCCGGGCAGATCCTGGTGAAGTCGCCCATCGTGGGGACATACTATGATGCTGCGTCGCCCGGGTCGGCGCCGTTCGTCAACGTGGGCGATGCGGTCGAGCCCGGCCAGGTGCTGTGCATCATCGAGTCCATGAAGCTGATGAACGAAATCGAGGCGGAAACTGCCGGAGTCGTGGCCGCGAAGCTGGTGGAGAACGGCCGTCCGGTGGAGTACGGAGAGGGGCTGTTCTCGATAAGGCCGCGTTAGTCTCATATGTTTCAAAAAATCCTAATCGCGAACCGGGGCGAAATCGCTGTACGGGTCCTGTGCGCCTGCAAGGACCTGGGCATTCGCACGGTCGCGATCTACTCCGAAGCCGACCGCCACAGCCTGCACACACGCTTCGCCGACGAGGCTATTTGCGTGGGTCCAGCCAAGAGCGCGCGCAGCTACCTGGACATTCACGCGGTGATGAGCGCGGCCGAAATCACCAACTGCGATGCGGTGCATCCGGGCTACGGGTTTCTTTCCGAGAACGCCGATTTCGCGGAAGTGTGCGAGACCAGCGGCTTGAAATTCATCGGTCCGCCGGCCGGGGTGATTCGCCGCATGGGCCTGAAGCAGATCGCGCGCGCAGCCATGGAAGAAAATGGTGTGCCGATCCTGCCGGGTTCCTTGGGCATCCTGAAGAGCCTGGAAGAGGCCGTCGAAATTGCGGAACGCATCGGATATCCGGTGATGCTCAAAGCCTCAGCGGGCGGCGGCGGCAGAGGAATGCGAATTGTCCGCAAACAAGACGAGCTGGGGCCCTTGATGGCGCAGGCGCAGGCCGAGGCTGCCGCGGCATTTTCCTGCGGCGACCTGTACATGGAGAAGCTGGTCGAGAATCCGCGCCACATCGAATTCCAGATTTTGGCGGACCAGCATGGCGAGGTCGAGATTCTGGGCGAGCGCGAATGCTCCATCCAGAGGCGGCATCAGAAGCTGATCGAAGAATCTCCTTCGACGGCCATGACGCCGGACTTGCGCAAGTGTACGGGAGATCGTTTACGATCCGCGCTGAAGGCCGTGGGATACGCCAACGCCGGAACGGTCGAATTCCTGATGGACGCGTCGGGCAAGCTGTTCTTCATCGAGGTGAATGCTCGCATCCAGGTGGAGCATCCGGTCACCGAGATGGTCACCGGCGTCGATCTGGTCAAGAGCCAGATCCTGATTGCCGCGGGCAAGCGGCTGGACGAGATCCTGACGCGCCCGGTTCAACTGCGCGGACACGCGATCGAGTGCCGCATCAATGCCGAACACCCGGAAACTTTTGTTCCATCGCCGGGGACCATTACCGGCTTGAATCTGCCGGGAGGCGCGGGCATCCGCGTGGATACCGCGGCGTATCAGGACGGCGTGATCTCGCCGTACTACGACTCGCTGGTCGCCAAGCTGATCGCGTACGGTTCCGACCGCGCGGAAGCCATTGCACGGATGGAGCGGGCGCTGGGAATGTTCGTGGTGGAGGGAATCTATACGTCGATTCCATTGCACCAACGCATCCTCAAACATCCGGAGTTTGTCGCGGGACGGATCGATACCGGGTTCCTGGCCCGCAACGGGTTCATAGGCGAGAAGAAGTAAGCTCCAGTACTCCGGCGCGAAAAGTACTGTTTCGCAAAGTCCTGGGCGTGCTATACTTAGTAGGTCAAGGTCACTTCTTGGAGGAGGAGTTGGCCCCTGACATTCGTAATAAGCGCCCTGCTTTTCGGAGGATCAGCGGCCGCTGCTAGAACTACTAGAACAATCCCATCTGGGTGTCTATCCGTTCACTGTAGCGATTTCACGTGTCTGTCTTCCTCTGGTTGTAAGGTTACCTTACTACGGAATTAGGTAACATCTCTGCCCCAATCTTTATGGGCCTCTGAATTGCCAGGGGTACCAGTACCCCGTATTATCGGGACGGAGAGCAAGAGGAAGCCCTATGGAAACTTTAAGCGAACCCATCAACGACAGCCCACAAACCACGGAAAAGAAAAAGTCCACGGTGCGGATTCTTCTGGCGGACGATCATCCGATTGTTCGCGACGGGTTGAAGAAGCTTCTCCAACTGGAAGACGATTTCGAGGTGGTGGGCGAGGCCGGAGACGGCCGCGAGGTTCTGGAGAAGGTCCACGAGCTGGATCCGGATGTACTGCTCCTGGATCTCCGTATGCCCAACCTGGACGGCCTGTCGGCGTTGCAGGCGCTGCAGCAGACCAACAAGCGCACGCGCGTTATCATCCTCACGGCTTCCGAGGATAAGAACGAGTTCGTGCAGGCCATGAAGCTGGGCTGCAGCGGCATCGTGCTGAAGCAGACGGCTCCGGATTTGATCGTGAAGAGCATTCGCAAGGTGAACTCCGGCGAAATCTGGCTGGACTCGCTCACCACAGCGGCGGTGATGCGGCACTTCTCCACGGGTCAGGAACAGTCCGGTGGCGGCGGAGGCGGCAAAGGCCGCGAGCGCAGTCCTCTTTCCACGCGCGAGCGGGAAATCGTGGTTCTGGTGGCCCAGGGGTACAAGAACAAGGAAATGGCCGAGAAGATGTTCATCAGCGAGCAGACGGTCAAGAACCATCTGCATAACATCTTCGACAAACTGGGAGTTTCCGACCGCCTGGAACTGGCGCTCTATGCAATCCACAAGGGTCTGCATCTGAGCCCGGACACGACGCCGGCACCGTAACCGCTTAGAGGACTGCTGAAAAGGGGGCAGACCGCCGTGTCCACTCCCACGCTTGTACGTGAAATAGGAGTTTGCGGGAGGGGACAAAATAGCCGGTCTCCTTAACTGATTCAGTCTCATTTGTGAAGGGCCGGGCACATCGCCTGGCCCTTTTTAATTTGCAGTTTCAATTTCTGGGGGCCCCGTGCCGTGCGTTTTACTCCCCACGGCGGGAGTCCGGTGCAATGTACCGGACACATCCACCGTACTCAGGCCCTAGACAGCAGCATCTAGAATGCTATTTCCTGGCCGATTCGGCTCTCCGGTGGAAGAGCGCGCGAACTCCTTGGCTTGAGGTTAGGGGGTGACTGCTTGACGGCTCCGTGGGGTGGAGAGCGAAGTCGTAGGGAGGATGGGTAATAGCGGTCATCGCGAGGAGGTGACCGGGCAAGAGTTAGGGAATGTCGTCTGTCCCCTTTAAGCCCCATGGCTCTTCCCGTTTAAGCTTCTCTTCCAACTTGGTTATCGTCGTGTTGGCCGATGCTCCGAATGTTTCTAAGTTCAGTGAGCGCCAGAGCTGCCTGTTGAAGCCAACTATCTCGCTGAGAATCACTCCGAGCATAAAGTCGATTATGAACTCTTCTCTCCGTTCAAACGCTTGTCCTGAGAAGATATGGCCAAGAGCCGGTATAAACGCGGCCATCGTGAGGATGAACATGCGCGTTATCTTGAGGCCAATCATCGCGGTCAAGACCTGCAGGTTGTCATGCAGCTCTCTTGCGGCTACGATTCTCCGCTTTAACGACTTGATCCGCGCGTTCCGAAATCCGCGCACGCCAGCTGTTATGAAGCCTCGGAGCTCTTTCGAATAGACTGAAACCAACCCGGATAAGACGATGCCGGCCAAGGCAACGAGGTAGTTCTCGAAACGGGCCATTTCGGGAAAGTCTAGCATGAAGTTGTGGATGACCGACTTGATGCCGCCAAGAAGGCTTGTTCATTGCGGGCAAGACCTTCTCAAACCGGGGGGTAAAAGGGGACAGACGACATTTCTGAGAGATCCATCGCTCCTTATTCGCACTATCTTGCGTGCCGCGCCGACCTCGCTTCGTGGTCCCGGGAGTGCCGCTTCGTGATGAGAATGCTGCGGTCGCACAGGTGTGAGGTTGACACCTCATTCCTTCGACGGTAGCTTACAGGTATGACGATTCGTCTAAGGCCCGAACTGGAAGCCCTCATCCAGAAGGACGTGGAACGCGGCCCTTATCAGTCCGCGGATGAATTCGTCGAGCAGGCTGTTCAGATGCTACATGAGCAGGAACAGTGGCTAAAGGACAACCATGCGGATGTCGCCGCCAAGATCGAAAAAGGCTACGCTTCCGCCGAGCGCGGAGAGCTTCTCGACCCGGAGCAGGTGCGCGTTCAAGTCGACGATCGCAAGCAGGCTGGCGAAACGAAAACCAGCGGTGATCATCGGCTATCGGTTCACGCGCGAGGCGGCGGGCGTGTGGCCCTCGTACTGGCGCCGATTGGAAATCGGCGCGCAGGTTGAAAAACCTGCCCCACAATGAAGTTCTCGCCACAGGAATGGCAAACGTGGGACAGCCAGCGAATTTCCGCGCCGCCGTGCCATGTGCTGCCGCTAATTTGCGCACGCGAAAATTCGTAGGCAGTCCCTACTTTGCCTCCATCATGGTCGCTTGGCTTGGTCGGGGGCGCAGTGGAGCGCCGGCTGGAAAGCCCCGGAACGGGCAAGCGGCGGCGGCTTCGAAAGGCCGATCCCACGTGGGACGTCTTCAGGTACAGTAGGCGTATAGGTGTTTATCCACCTAACTGCATAGGCGCCACATGGAAGAAGCTGCTGTCCGCTGGAACATCAAGGTCTCGAAGGAGACCGACCTCACCTTGCGCACCTACCTGGGCTCCCAGGGCGCAAAAAAGGGCGACCTCTCGAAGTTCATCGAAGAGGCCGTGCGCTGGCGCGTGTTTCATCGCACTGTCCAGGACATCAAGGCACGCAACGCCGATACCGACCCGGACGAGCTGCAGAGCATCATTGACAGCGCCGTGCGAGAGGTTCGCAAAGACAGGCGCGCCAAACGGCAGACCGGCAAAGCCTGATGCGCGTGGTGCTCGACACCAATATTCTCATTTCCGCCCTCATGGTCCAAACGGGACACCCGGCTGCGGTCTACCGAGCCTGGCAGGAAGGGTATTTCACGCTCCTGACTTGCGCGGAGCAGCTCGACGAGTTGCGGGCAACGCTGCGCAAACCAGCGCTCGCGGAGCGCATTAAGCCATATAAGACGGGCCGTCTGATGAACGAGATGAAGGGGCTTGCCGAGGATGTGAGCACGCTGCCGCGCGTCCAGCGCTCCGCCGATCCCACCGACGATTTTCTCCTGGCTCTGTCCGAAGCAGGCAAGGCGGACTATCTGGTGACAGGCGATAAGAGCGGACTGCTGGCCATCGCCCGTCACCACAGTACGCGGATTGTGTCCGCGCGCGAGTTCGCGGCGTTGCTGGCGTGACTCTTTACGGCCTTTGCGATTGCGATTCTCTGGGACCGCGCCCTGGTGAGTTCTTAACTCGACGAGGGATCGTACGGCGAAGAGCTACTCGACCCTGAGCAGTTGCGCACCCACACAAGCGCCGATTGGAAATCGGCGCGCAGGTTGAAAACCTGCCCCACGCAGGGGGCGGCAAACCTGGGACAGCCAGCCGATTTCGGCGCGCTACTGCGGACAGCGGCCACGTTCGTTCTTCGAAATCGGAGGCAGTCCCTGGTTTGGCTATTTACGGGCGCCGCGGCGGGGATGCTTCAGGGCCGACTGGCGGCGCTTGGCGGCTTTACGCTTCGGCTTGGTGATGAGAAATGTCCCGCTGCCCATCGATACGGACTTATAGAGTTTGTCGTCTGCCATGTGAGTCTTTATTGTACCTTGCGCCCGCTACTCGCATGTTACGCTGGTCACGTCAGATGCTCCGCAGCTTGTTCCTCCTCCTGACCCTCGCCGGCGCGGCCTTTTCGCAACAACAACCCTCGATCTTCTCGCAGGTCGACGACATGCTCCGGACGCTGTCGGATATCACCGGCTGGAAGGTGGAGCGAACCGTCCCGGCCGAGATCCTGTCCAAGGACGACTTCCGCAAGATGGTGGAGGAGGGCGTCAAGGACGCGGAGGGCGACAAACAAACGCGCGCGGCGGAAATCGCGCTCAAGATGTTCGGCCTGGTACCCCAGGATTTTAACCTGGCGCAGGAATCCGGGGACCTGCTGGCCGAGCAGGCCGCGGCCTTCTACGATTACAGGAAAAAACGCCTGTTTGTGCTGGATTCCACAAAGAACGATAATGAGCAGCTCTTAGCGCTGGCCCACGAACTGGCCCATGCGCTGGCCGATCAGCAGCACCCTCTGCGAAAATTCATCAACGACGCCGATGGCGATGAGCAGAGCACGGCCCGGCAAGCCGTGATCGAGGGCCAAGCCACCTGGCTGAGCTGGGCTTATCTTTCGAAGAAAGCCGGCGGGCGGGGGGAGGTCCCCAAGGCGCTGGTCGACCGTCTGGCCGATGGAACCGGCGCTTCCGGAGACGATTTCCCGGTGTTCACGCAAGCGCCGCTGTATATCCGGGAGTCGCTGACGTTTCCCTACACCCAAGGCATGCGCTTCCAGGATGCGGTGTATCGCGAGCTGGGGCCGGCCGCGTTCGAGCGGGTGTTCCGCGATCCGCCGCGGAGCACGCAGCACATCATGCACCCGGAGACGTACCTGGCCGGCCGCATGCCGGTGAAGCCGGTTTTGCCCCATTTAGAAGAGACGGCCGGCAAGGAGGCTCGGCACTTTAAGATCCTGGCCGACGGGGACGTGGGCGAATTCGATTATTCGATTCTACTGCGCCAGTACATCGGCGACGCGGAGGGCCGGGAGGCCGCATCGCATTGGCGGGGCGGGGTGTATCGCTTGTATGAGCACAAGAAAGAGAAGTATCCGGTGCTGGCACATTCCTCCGGGTGGGATTCGCCCGAAGCCGCGCGGACGTTTTTCGAGCTGTATCAGCGGGTGTTGCGGGCGAAATGGAAGAAGCTGGAAATCGCGACTTCGTCGGCGGTTCAAGTGACTGGGACCGGCGACAGCGGCCAATTTTCATTACGTTTGGACGGCGACACCGTCCATAGTATCGAGGGGATTCAATCCTCGGGAAGGGTGCGGTAGACTGTCTTTTATGCGTACTGCTACGTTGGCTCTATTGATCACGCTAGGGACCACATTGGGACTGCCGGCGCAAGCCGCGGCTCCAGTGCCTCGTCCGGCCAAGGAATTCACCGTCGCGACCCCGGAAGGTAAACATGTTCTGTTATCCAGCCTGAAGGGCAAAGTGGTGGTGATCCAGTTCCTATTCACCTGGTGCCCGCACTGCCAGGCGTTCTCCAAGGTGCTGACGCAGTTTAACGGCGAGTACGGGCCTCGCGGATTCCAGGCACTGGGCGTGGCCTTCGAGGATGACGTCACGAAAGACAAGGCCATATCCTATGCCCAGCAATATGCGGGATTCCCGGTGGGGGTTTCGAACCGGTCCACCGTGCTCGGTTACCTGGGAATTTCGGAGCTGGAACGCATTGGGGTTCCGCAGATCGTGGTGATCGACCGGAAGGGCGTGATCCGCGAGCAGAGCAGTTCGCAAGGAGGCGGCGAGTTGAGTGATCCGGCTCACCTGAAGTCGCTGGTGGAGAGCTTGCTGGCGGAAGGCGGAGGTGCGAAGACGCCTGCGAAGACCGGGACCAGAAAGAAAGCCACAGAGAAGAAAGCCAGCGAATAAGGAAACTCACAACATGCGCATCGCGATTGTTTCGGCACTCTTAGCTTCGACCTTGGCGCTCCAGGCGGCCGCGCCGGTTCCACGGCCGAGCAAGGAATTCACGATTATCCTGCCGTCGGGCAAACAAACGCTGCTTTCCAGCTATCGCGGCAAGGTAGTGATGGTGGCGTTCATGTTCACCACCTGCCCGCACTGCCAGGCGCTCTCCAAGGTCATCACCAAGCTGCAGGCGGAGCTGGGTCCACGCGGATTCCAGGCGTTGGGCGTGGCCTTCAACGACGAGGTCAATACGCCTAGCCTCGCCGCCAATAACCAGGTGACCTCGAGCTTCATCAGCCAGTTCCAGGTCGGCTTCCCGATGGGTCACGCGCCGCGAGAGAGCGTACTCAGCTATCTGGGCGTTTCCGATATTGAGAGCTGGGTGGTGCCGCAGGTGGCGATCATCGACCGCAAGGGCGTGATCCGAGCCCAGAGCGCGTCGCGGGGCACGGCGGATCTGCAGACGGAAGCGTATCTGCGGAAGTACCTGGGAGATCTGTTGAGCGAGGGCGCCAAGACGGCTACGCCTTCCAAGACTGGCGCGAAAAAGGCTGTGAGCAAGAAGACCAGCTAGCTACCGCTAGCTGCGCAGTTCGGTCGCGATCGCTTCGGCGATTTTACCGCCGTGGAAACGGCCATTCTCGATAAAAATCTCGTTGGTGTGCATCCCCGCGACCAGCACGCCGGCGAGATACATTCCCTTGCGATCGCTCTCAAGCGTCTCGGGATGCGTGTACGGCCGCCCGGTTTCAGCATCGAAACGGATGCCGTGCGCTTCCAGGAACGCGGTGTCGGGACGATAGCCGGTCATGGCGAATACGAAGTCGTTCTTCAGCTGCTTTTCGCCTTCGGGAGTCTGGAGGCGGACGAAGGTCTGGCCGATCTCGAGCACGGTGGAGCGGAAATATGCGGGGATCTCGCCGTTCTTGATGCGATTCTCGATGTTCGGCTTGATCCAGTATTTGACGTTGTTATGGATGCCTTCGCCGCGATGCACCAGCGTCACGCGGGCGCCGGTCCACCACAGCTCGAGCGCGGCGATGGCCGCTGAGTTCTTGGCGCCGACCACCAGCACGTCCTGGTTGTAGTAAGGATGCGCTTCTTTGTAGTAGTGGATCACTTTCGGCAGATTCTCGCCCGGCACGTTCAAGCGGTTGGGCACGTCGTAGTAGCCCATGGAGAGAATGATCTTCTTCGAGGCATATTGACGCGCACAATCGCGCGCGTCATTCGAATTTGAAACGACGGCATGGGTGACGAACGCGCCGTTTTTGCCGGTGATATTCTCGACGCGCTCATACTGGCGGATATCGAGCTTGTAGTGATCGGCGACGCGCCGGTAATATTTGAGGGCTTCCGCGCGCCCCGGCTTGTCGTTCAGCGAGGTCATGGGAATATCGCCGATTTCGAGCAGCTCGGGCGTGGTGAAGAACACCATATTGTTGGGGTAGTGGTAGATGGAGTTGACGACGCAGCCCTTGTCGATCAGGACGGCTCGTACGCCGCGTTTCTTTAGTTCGATGCCGCAGGCCAGGCCGGTTGGACCGGCGCCAACGATGACAACGTCGACGACGTCGCGCGATTCCACTACAGCATCGCCTCGACGCTGGTGTAAACGTCGGCGAGAGCTTTCGGCAGGGCGGACGGATCCTTGCCGCCGGCCTCCGCCATGTCGGGACGCCCGCCGCCCTTGCCGCCGACGGCTTGCGCGATCGCGCCTACGAGTTTGCCGGCGTGCACTTTCGCCGTCAAATCTTTCGTGACGCCGATGACGATAGACACGTTCGAATCCTCGGACGACGCCAAGGCCACCACGGCGGTTTTCCATTTGTTGCGGAGCGAATCGACCAGGGTGCGAAGCTGCGCGCGGTCGAACCCGTTGACCTGTACTGAGAGCACCTTAACACCCTTGATGTCGCGAGCCTGCGATTCCAGATCGCCGGCCTGACTCTGGGCAACTTTGGTTTTGAGCTGCTGGAGCTCGTGCTCCAGCGCTTTTTCGCGTGCCTGCAGTTTTTCCAGGTCGACGCCCGCGTATTTTGCCTGTTGCTGGAGAGCTTCCTGGAAGCGCTTGAGCGCGCCTTCGCCGGTGATGGCCTCGATGCGGCGGACGCCGGCGGAAATCGAGCCTTCATAGATGACCTTGCAGATGCCGATATCGCCAGTGCGGGCGACGTGCGTGCCGCCGCAGAGTTCCTTGCTGAAGGTGTCGATCTTTACTACGCGGACGCGGTCGCCGTACTTTTCGCCAAATAGCGCCATCGCGCCGGTTTGCAGCGCTTGGTCAAGATCCATGACGTCGGTGTGAACTTCTACGTTGGCCAGGATCTCCTGGTTCATTAGGCGTTCGACTTCGGCGAGTTCGTCGGCGTCCATCGCGGTGTAATGGGTGAAGTCGAAGCGCAGCCGCGAGGGTTCTACGACGCTGCCCGCCTGCTTCACGTGTGTGCCTAGAACAGTGCGCAGCGCGGCATGCAGGAGATGCGTGCCGGTGTGGTTACGCATGGTCGCATTGCGGGATTCGGGGTCGACGCGGGCGATCACGATATCGCCTTCCTTCACCTCACTCACGAGCTTCACCTTGTGCACGGTTCTGCCGGGAGCAGGCGCGTAGGCGGATTCGACGATCGCCAGCGTTTGGCCGTTTTCCGAGAGTAGCTCGCCCTTATCGCCCACCTGGCCGCCGGCCTCCGCATAGAACGGAGTCCGATCGAGCGCGATTTCGCCATGCAGAACGGCGGTCACCTTCGCGGGCGCTTCTAAAGTCTCTCGGCCGACGAATTCCGTTTTCGGCAGGGCCTGATAGACGGGATTGATCTGGGCTTTCTCGGCTCCCTTCCAACTCGCGCGGGCGCGAGTGCGCTGCTTTTCCATTTCGGCGGCAAAGCCTTCGGCGTCGATGGAGATGCCGAGCTCGCGCGCCATGTCTTCCTGCTCTTCGAGAGCAAGACCGTAGGTGTCGTAGAGCTTGAAGCTGGCGGCTCCGGTGATGGCCCCGGTCATTCCTCCCTTTTGGGCCTCGTCCTGGAAGAATTTCTCGGCGACCTGGAAGGTGGTGGCGTAGCGATGCTCTTCGTCTTTCACGACGCGCGCGACGCGAGAGACACTTTCCATCATTTCGGGATAGGCGTCGCGCATGTGTTCGGCGACGAATCCGGTCAACTGGTACAAATACGGATCTGAGACTCCGACCATGCGCGCGTTGCGCATCGCACGGCGCATGATTTTGCGAAGGACATAGCCGCGCCCTTCGTTTGAGGGGAGCACGCCGTCATTGATGAGAAACGCCGTGGCGCGGGCGTGATCGGCATTGATCCGCAGGACGGTGTCCGTGCGGTCGTCATCCCCGTAGGTCTTCCTGAACAGCTCGCCGGCGCGGCCGATGATGGGCAGCAGCAGGTCGGTATCGTAGTTCGAGAGCTTGCCCTGCAGTACCGCGGCGGTGCGCTCGAGGCCCATGCCGGTATCGATCGAAGGCCGCGGCAGCGGAGTCATCTTGCCGCTGGAATCGCGATCGTACTGCATGAACACGAGATTCCAGATCTCTACGAATCTGTCGCCGGGATTCGCAGGAAAGGCGCCGGGACCTGATTCGGGACCGAAATCGTAATAGATCTCCGAGGATGGGCCGCAGGGACCGGTTTCGCCCATCTGCCAAAAATTGTCCGCCTCATCCAGCCGGAAGATGCGGTCGGCGGAAACGTCGGTCACCTCCCGCCACAGTTTTTCGGCTTCGTCGTCCTCGCGAAACACGCTGATGTAGAGCTTGTCCTTGGGTAGACCGTACTCTTTGGTGATCAGTTCCCAGGCGTAGGCGATGGCATCGCGCTTGAAATAATCGCCGAAGGAGAAATTCCCCAGCATTTCGAAAAAGGTGTGATGGCGGCGGGTGTAGCCGACGTTGTCGAGATCGTTATGCTTGCCGCCGGCGCGGACGCACTTCTGGGACGATGCCGCGCGCGTGTAATCGCGCTTTTCCTGGCCCAGGAATACGTCCTTGAACTGGTTCATCCCGGCGTTGGTGAAGAGCAGCGTGGGATCGTTCGCGGGAACGAGCGACGAGCTTCGGACTACACGGTGGCCACGTTCGGAGAAATAATCGAGAAACTTCTGGCGGATCTGCGACCCTGTCATGGATGATTTTATTGTGGCACGGGCGTGGGAACGTCTATGAGTCTGTCCGACCCAGCGGCTGGGAAAATGTGGAGCCGAAGCACACTCCGCCCCGGCCCCACTCGATTGACTTCAGCCCGCCTGCTGCTGTCTGAGCGCCAACTTCAGCCCAGCAATCGCGAACGAAAGGCCGCGCGTAGCTTCGTTAACTCCTGATGAGAGTGCCGGTAGATTCGCCTGAACCGCGATCAAGTTCGCTCGTTCGGCGAGATCCAGCACCTCCCGTAACATCTCTAACTGCTTTTTCGTAAGCATGGCAATAAATCCTCCACAGGTATATTGCCACTCAGTATGGTGAGCCACACAAAGCCCTGATGTTGCCCGTCTCCCCCAGGGGTCGGCCCGTAACATCTCTATTTATCAAACACTTGAACGCCTAGAGGAGTCTGAATCGGCATACGGGAGCTCCTCTAGTACAGATCTGGCCAGGAAACAAAAACCCTTTGGGAGACAGCGTGAATCAGCAGCACACTCTTTAGCGCGCTACGCTCGATTATCCCCCAGTACGTTCCACTCGTCATCGTCCGCGGCGGGTCCGACAATATCGCCTACGATTTCAACCGTGCCTGCCATGCATCCGAGCCAACGAGCGCGCGGCGAGTGGGGAATGATCTGGGCAAAGGGCTTCCCGTAGCGGGTGACTAGGATGGGCTTGCAGGTCTTACGGACCCGTTCCAAGACTGATAGACATGTGGCCTTGAACTTGGAGATGGCGATCTCTTCCACGACTTGATTGGACCATAAGTTATTGACCATGGTCCACTTTACGACGATGATAGGGCGGCCGCTCACTGGCGTTCGCGGTTCTGTGCTGCGGCATACAGAAGCGCGAACGGTAACGAGTGGCCGACGCCTCGCGCGGAAGCGGGCGACCGGGCGCTGAAGCGCCCGTTGCAGGCTAAAGCCCGCTCCACCAAGCAAGAACTACCAGCCGACGGGCTTGCCCTTATTCTGCTCATCGAGCCACTTCTGGAGCGGCGCGAAGTAATCCAGAATCGCCGTGGCGTCCATCTGGCGCGTGCCGGCGATTTCCTGAAGCGCGTCCTGCCAGGGCTTGCTCAATCCCATGGCGAGCATGGTGTTCAGCTTCTTGCCGGCTTCCTTGCTGTCGTAAATCGAGCAGCGATTGAGGGGCGTGCCGCTGTTCCCGGGGCAGCCGGCCGCCTGTGCCAGCGCCCGGTGGAACTGGAACTGCAAAATATCGGCCAGGAAATAGCGCGTGTAGGGGACATTGGCCGGCACGTGGTATTTCGCGCCGGGATCGAAGAACTCGTCCGAGCGGGGCTCGGGCGGCGCGATGCCCTGATATTTCAGGCGCAACTGCCACCACGCCTGGTTGTACTTATCGGGCGGGATCTCGCCGGAGAAGACACGCCAGCGCCACTGGTCGATCATCAGGCCAAAGGGCAGGAATGCGATTTTATCCAGGGCTTTTTTGAGGAGCAGCCCGATGTCCTTGGAAGCATCCGGAGCCTTCTGCAGCAGGCCCAACTTCACCAGATACTCGGGCGTGACGGACAGAGCGATAGTATCGCCAATGGCTTCGTGGAAACCGTCGTTGGCGCTGTCGCGATAGATGATGGGCTGGGTATTGTAGGCGCGCTGATAGAAATTGTGACCGAGCTCGTGGTGAATGGTGGTGAAGTCTTCCTCGGTGATGTCGATGCACATCTTGATGCGGAGATCGTCTACGTTATCCACGTCCCAGGCGCTGGCGTGGCACACCACTTCGCGATCGCGCGGCTTCACGAACAGGCTGCGCTTCCAGAAGGTCTCGGGCAGAGGAGCGAAGCCCAGCGAGGTGAAGAATCCTTCGCCGTACTTGACCATCTGGATGGGATCGGTCTTGCGGGCTTTGAGGATCGAGGTCAGATCGTAGCCGGGATCGGCATCGGCGGGCGCGACGAGCTTGTAGATATTCGACCAGTCCTGCGCCCAGATGTTGCCCAGCAGATCGGCTGGAATCGGACCGTTTTCGGGTACGATGTTGCCGTATTTCTCGTGCAACTTGGTACGGACGTAGGCGTGCAGCGAGAGGTACAGCGGCCGGACCTGGTCCCACAGACGGTCGAGATCCTTACTGAAGTCGTCGGCCGGCATGTCGTATTTCGAGCGCCACATGGCGCCGGTATCCTTGAAGCCTAATTCCACGGCGCCTTTGTTGGAGAGCTCGACGAAGCGCGTGAAATCCTTGCGCATGGGCGGAGAAACGGTGCGCCAGCCCTTCCAGACATCCAGCAGTTCGGCAGGATTGGTACTGGTGGCCATGATTTTGGTGATGTCGTTGATGTCGAGACACGTCTCTTTCTTGTCAGGCGACCCGCCGTCTTTGCAGTACTTGCCTTTGCCGTACGTCGCGTCGAGTGAAGCCGCGATCTTGCTCACTTCGGCGCTTTCCTTGGGGTCGGAAGGCGGCGCGAGGGTGAACCCGATTTTCAGCAGCTTCAGCATGCGGGCAGTATCGGCGGGTACATCGACGCCGTCGAACTTCTTGGCCTGTTTGGCGATGCGGACGGATTCATCGCCGGCGCGCTGTCCGGAGGCTGCGGAAAGCGCCTCGGTGTCATCGGTGATGAAGTTTTCCTGGACCCATTCGGCGCGGGCGGCCTCGACGCCGAGGTCGTTGAGCTTGACTTGGGCGTCGTCGAGAAATTTCTTCGCGTCGCCGGCGGTGGGCTTGGATTGCGTGCAGCCTGTTAAGAGAGCGAGAACGGCTGGAATAGTGACACGCAGGACGAGCGTTCGCATAGAGGCATGATACCCCGCGCGGGGACTAAGGGCCGCTCCATCACTGTCGCGGTTCTGAAGCGGCGTTCCAGTTGACGCGCACGGTGAGAGGCGGCGTGGCGGGTCCGGCGGTCGAGTTAGCGGAGGGGTTCGTGGCGACAAGAAAACGCTTCCCGTCAGCCGTCACGTCATAGTTGAAATACTGGGTTCCGGATGAGAGATGCGCGTCAAACAGCGCCACCGGAGCGCCTGCTTTGAGTGACGGCTTGGGTCCCGGAGAAACCGTCACCGCGACCGCCGTCAGTTTCCCGTCCGGAGTCACGTAGAACAACTCCTTGCCGTCACCGCGCCAGCGTGGCTGCGTGCCGCCCGCGGTCGAGATCCTCAATTCGTTGTCGGCGGACGGGAAGGGTTGCACGTACACCTCGCGTTGACCGGATACGTCGGAGGTGTACGCCATCCAGCGGCTGTCCGGTGAAAGCTGGCCCTGGATTTCATTGAACTCCGAGTGCGCGAAGGGCATCGGTTTCCCGGACGGCTTCCTGTCTTCACCCATGGGCAGATAGCTGACGTCCCACTTGGTCTTCGGATCCTGCTCCGCGTAGACGATGAATCGCCCGTCCCGCGACCATTGATTGACCATCTTGCCGTCGGGTGTGGACAAAAGCACTTCATCCTGGCCCGAACCATTGGACGCTCTCCAGTAAAGATCGCCGAGATGGCCACCGCGATTCGAACGGAATACGATGCGGTCGCCACGGGGAGAGAAGAAGGGAATCACGTTCGTAGAAGCATCGGTAGTCAAACGACGGTCGTTTTGACGGCCCAGATCCCGGAGAATGATATCGCGATTACCACTTCCCGAATCCCCGCGCGAGAATGCGATGGTCTTCTCGTCCGGGGAAATCGCCGGCATGCCCACCCGACCGGGCGGGACCACGCTCTCCAGCAGCTTTCCGGCGCGGTCGTACCAGACGATCTGGTTCGTTCCTCCGCCACCGCCGCCGCCGTTACCTCCGGTCCAATACAGCAGCACGCCGTTGCCGGAAGCGGTCACGGGCGCAAAGTTATTGACGTTGGTAAACGTGACGCCCTCGCCCACGGGGAATACATCGCCGGAGAGCTGAGCAGTTCCGCTGTCGAACGGTTGGGCCATCAAGGTGTTCTCGCGGATGAAGATCAGATGACCGGGCCGGCCGCCGGCGGCGGACAATGCGAATGTGACGCTGGAGTCATCCGCCAACACACGGCGGTTCTCCGTTCCATCCAGCGAGCTTACGTAGATGCCGTTCTTTTCCGGGGTCGACCCGCTTACCAGGTATAGGAAACGGCGGCCATCCGGCAGGAACTGCGGGAAGCGATAGATGCCCTTGGTCTTGGTCACGTCCTGTGGAACGCCGCCGCCCGCTGGAACGCGTTGGACGGCCGTGGCCTGCGGCATTGGCGAAAACACAATCACATCGTCCCGGTTCCATGAACCGCTGCGGCCGTCTGGGGCATCACACACGGGCTGAGACGGGCCTCCTTTCGCCGCGATTCTCCGCAACTTGCCCCCGGCGAAGAAAGCGATGTTGCGGCTGTCCGGCGACCAGAAGGGGTATGCCGCCCCGTCGGTAAAGGGCATGGGCTGCCATTGAAGGGAATCGAGCGGCCGCTGCCAAAGCTGCTGCTTGCCGTTGATCGCGGCGGCCATGACGACGGTCCACCCGTCGGGGGAAACCGCGAAGCTCGCTATATTCTGTACACCCTCCGGCGGGGCGATGGTGTAGGTCAGTATGTGCTCGGGCGGCGGGGTTTCGCGGAAGTGGACGAACGCCAGGGCTGCCAGCCCTACGGCAAGAACACCCCCGGTGGCCCAAGCTCCGATTGCGAGCCGTGAACGTGATGGAGCGGGAGCGGGCAACACAGGCTGAAGGCCTGTGCCACCTTCCTCCAATAGCTCCCAGACGTCGCCGATGTCGCGCAGGCGCTTCTTGGGATCCTTCTGAAGGCACTTCTTCAGCAGCCTGCGGACTTCGACCGGCACACCGTCCCATTCCGGCTCCCGGAGGACCACGGCCGCCAGCGTTTCGGTGACATCGTCCCCTTGGAACATCCGTCGTCCGGTCAGCAGCTCATAGAGCACCACGCCGAAGGCCCAGATGTCGGCGCGGCGGTCGACGGGCTTGCCCTTAGCCTGCTCGGGCGCCATGTACGCGGCTGTTCCGAGGATCATGCCGGCTTGCGTCGCGGCCATGCTGAGGGTGGGCGATTGGGTGGCGGCTTGATCTGGGCCCCCGTCCTCACGGACGGGGCTGAATTTGGCCAGGCCGAAGTCGAGAACTTTTACCGTTCCATCGGGCTTGATCCGGACGTTGGCGGGCTTGAGGTCGCGATGTGTGATGCCCTTTTCGTGCGCTTCGCCTAAAGCTTCTGCGATTTGCTTCGCAATTCGCAGGGCCTCTTCGAGGGGCAGCGGGCCTTTGGGAGCCTCGCCCTCGACGTACTCCATGACCAGGAAGTTGGGGCCGACATCGAAGAGACTGCAGATGTTGGGATGGTTCAGTGCGGCGATGGCCCGCGCTTCGCGCTCAAAGCGCTCGGTGAACTGCTGGTTTGAGGTCTTGATGGCGACCTCGCGACCCAAGCGCGTGTCCTTCGCCAGGTAGACCTCGCCCATACCGCCGGCGCCGATCTGCGCAAGGATCTCGTACGGGCCGAGGCGCTCACCGGCGGATAAAGACATGGTGTCTCAGGCATTCTACCTTATCCTAGGTGTTTGGTTCGCTCCAAGATCAGGATCAGAATTGTCGCCATCGCGCTGCTGGTCGCGCCGTTGCTGGTGGCGTTGTGGGCTTTCGAGATCGAGCCCGGCATGCTGGTGGTCCGCCACCTGCGCATGGAGCTTCCGGGGTGGAAATCCGACCTGCGGATCGCGGTGATCGGTGACCTGCATATCGGGTCGCCGCATGTGGGGCTCGATAAGCTGCGGGTCATCGTGGAGAAGACCAACGCGGAGAATCCGGCGCTGATCGTGCTGCTGGGCGATTTCGTTACGGGCGGCCCGAACGGCCGGCGGGCAGGAGGCTTTGTCGAGCCGGAGCCGATCGCTGCGGAGTTGAAGAAGCTGCACGCTCCTCTGGGCGTGTACGCGGTGCTGGGCAATCACGACTGGTGGTACAACGGCGAGCGCGTGGGAAAGGCCCTGACGGACGTTGGGATCCCGGTGCTGGAGAACAAGGCCGTACATGTTGGATCTATCTGGCTGGGCGGGATCGCGGACCAGTGGACGCGCGATCCGGACGTCGCCGGGACGCTGGGGCAAATGACCGACCACGTTGATAACAGCGATCCCGTACTGTTGATCACGCACAATCCGGATATTTTCCCGGAAGTTCCGGCGCGCGTGAGCCTGACGCTGGCCGCGCATACGCACGGAGGCCAAGTGAAGCTGCCTATCGTCGGGACTCTGATCACTACGTCGAAACTTGGGTATGTCGCCGGCGAATATGTGGTGCAGGGCCGTCACCTATTTGTGACCACCGGCATCGGCACGAGTATTCTGCCGGTGCGGTTCGGGGTGCCGCCGGAGATCGTGATCCTGACGCTTGCTCCGGGGAGATAATTCCGGACTCATTCCCACTGTAGTTTTTGATTCAGGCGAACGATTTCCGGCGCCAGTGGCATGAGATTCGGGAAGACGCCTTGGCGGCGTTCGAAAAGGTCGGAGCGAGCGGCCAGTACGTGCTGGGCGAGGAGGTGCGAGGGTTCGAGGCAGAACTCGCCGCGCTCTGGGGCTTTCCGCATGCGGCTGGGGTGGCCAGTGGTCTGGATGCGATCGAGATCGCGCTGCGTGCGCTCGGCTGCGGACCGGGAGACCGAGTTCTGACGACGCCCATCTCGGCCTTTGCGACGACGCTGGCGATCGTCAAGACCGGTGCCGTGCCGGTGTTTGTCGATACCGACGATCAGGGCCTCATCGATCTCGAACGGTGCCAGGAGCTGCTGAAGACGAGAAGCGACATCCGCTTCTTTGTGCCGGTTCATCTGTACGGATTCATGCTGGACGCCGGCGAACTACTGCGGCTGCGCGATAAACACGGATTGCTGATGGTGGAAGATTGCGCGCAGTCGATGACCGCAGTGGGAGAGATCGCGGCGACCAGCTTTTATCCGACCAAGAACCTGGGGGCGATGGGCGACGGAGGGGCGATTCTCTCGCGGAATGCGGAGTTTGACGCGCGCGTGCGGGCGCTGCGCGACTATGGGCAGACCGCCAAGTATCGGCATGACTTCATCGGGTACAACAGCAGGCTGGATGAGTTGCAGGCGGCTTTTCTCCGGCGGGCGTGTCTGCCGCGACTGGAACGCTGGACGGCGCGGCGGCGGGAAATCGCGGCGGCGTATCTGAAGGGAATCTGTAATCCCGCAGTCCGTCTGCCTGCAACCGTAGTTGGTTCGGAGCCGTCGTGGCATTTGTTCCCGGTATGGATCAGTCCCCCACGCCGCAACCCCTTTGGAAGCCGCCACTACCCGGTCGCGATTCCCGACCAGAAGGCTCTCTGCGGTGTTCCTTTTGAAGCGCCCGGCGGTTGCGAAAACGCGCGGCGACTATGCGCGAGCGAAGTGAGCCTGCCGATTCATCCGTACCTTAGCGACACCGAAGTTGAGGAGGTCATCGCGGCGGCGAACTCCATTTAAGGCTTGTTCAGTTGCGCTGTCATGCGCTCGGCCAGGGCGATCTGATCGGCAGTGCCGCGCACCGCAAAGGCCCTGGGGCTGTTGTAGGTGAAGATCCTCTTGATTTGCGTCGCCGCGCGGATTCCGGTGACGGCCTTCTGAAAGTCCTGAACGCTGGCGGCTTGCGGGAGACGGAGCACTCCCACGACGTCGTCGTTGTTACCCGACGGGCCCGCCATCCGGTATTCGTGGGTGGAAGAAGGGGCCTCGGGCTCAAGCTCCTTGAGTAGCCACTCCGCCAGTCCGATCTGCGCGTCGGTTCCACGGATAACCAACGCTTTGCGTCCGTTGTACGTAAATACCCGCCGGGTATCGGAGATAGTGCGAACCAAGGTGGAGACCTCCTGGAAGTCCTGAATGGTGGCGGCGGTGGTGACGTAAAACACGCGGACCACATCGTCCGTGCTGCCGGGAGCGCGGTATTCGTGCGGGACGGAAGGCTCGGCCGCGGGGCTATCCAGCTCATTGAACAACCACTCCGCCATCGCGATCTGCCCCGGACTCGCATGGACGGTTACGCTTTTTTGAGCCTGGCCGGCAGATAGCTGCTGGATATCCGTGATAGTGCGTATGGTGGTGCCAACCTCCATGAGTTGCTGGGGGGTATCGGTGTGGGTGAGGTAGAAGGTGCGATCGCGATCCTGCGCGAATGCGAAAGCAGAAATAACGGCGAGTCCCAGGACGATAGCGCGCATACGGCGTTCCTTTCAGAACGCTAGACGCAATCGATCGCGCGAACGTGCAGAACCGTTCGCGCGATCGGACACGACTTGGTCAGCTCTACTTAATCTCGAAGCCGCTGGCGCCCTTGGCCCGGTGGGCCATGTGACAGCCGCCGCAGGTGCCGCCGAGCGCCATCATCGCGGTGTTGGCTGCAGCGAAGTCGCCCTCCGAGCCGGCTTTAGCGATATCGGCGGAGGCGGCCACGGCCTGCTTGGCAAAGCCGCTGGCATCCTCGGCGCCCTTCTTGGTCCAGTAGTCCTCGATATGCGCGAACGATTCCTCCATGGACTTGGCTTCCGTCGCGACAGTTGGACCGTCTTTGGCCGCGATTCCCTTCGCCACCTTGCCCTTGCTGGCGACCGCGGACTTCATCCAGCCCATGTATTCGGCGTCGGACTGCGCCAGAAGCACACAGAAGCTAACGGTAGCGAGTAACGCCACCAGGACTTTGATCACTTTCATCGGGAAGAACCTCCAATGGCCGACATCATATCGTGCCGGGGGCCTGGAAGTCGAGGGGGGCTGGAGGCCGAAGCCTCCAGCTTTTGAAGGATCAGGAGAACCCGCTTACGCCGCTTTGGGAGGAGCTACCGGCGCCTCGTGCACGACGCTCGGGAGCATCGCCGCCAGAACGTCGCGGACACGGTCGGCGAAGATGAACTCCATCTCTTTGCGAACGTCTTCCGGAAGGTCGCGGAGGTCTTTCTGGTTGCCGCGCGGCACGATCACGCGCTTGATCCCCGCGCGGCGCGCCGCCAGCACCTTCTCTTTGAGACCGCCGATGGGCAGCACCAGACCGGTCAGGGTGACCTCGCCGGTCATGGCCGTGTCGCTGCGAGCCGGCACGCCGGTATAGAGCGAAGCCAGCGCCGTGGTCATGGTCACGCCGGCCGAGGGGCCATCCTTGGGGATCGCGCCCGCCGGGACGTGGATGTGGAGACCGCTCTTGAGGAACACGCTCGGATCGAGGCCGTATTCGGCCGCGTGGCTCCACAGATAGCTGCGAGCTGTCTTGGCGGATTCCTGCATGACTTCGCCGAGCTGGCCGGTGATGGTCAGCTCCTTGCCGTCGGGCAGGAGCGCGGCTTCGATGTACAGCACGTCGCCGCCGGTTTCGGTCCAGGCGAGTCCGGTTGCAACGCCTGCGGGCAGCTCCTTACGGGCAAGCTCCGGCAGGATCGCCTCAGGACCCAGCATTTCGGGAACGTCTTCGCCGTGCACCACCACGGAACCGGGTTCGCCTTCGGCGAATTTGACCGCGACCTTGCGGATCAAGCGCCCCAGCATCTGCTCCAGGCGACGAACGCCAGCTTCCCGCGTGTAGGAAGTGATCACCTTCTGGAGAGCCTCTTCCGTGATCACGCACTGTTCGGCGGTCAGACCGGTATGCTGCAACAGCTTGGGCAGCAGGTAGCGCTTGGCGATCTGGGTCTTCTCCTCCTCGCTGTAGCCAGACAGGCGCAAGATTTCCATGCGGTCCAGCAGCGGCGCGGGAATCGTATCCAGCGTGTTGGCGGTGGTGATGAACAGGACCTTCGACAAATCGAAGGGCAGGTCCAGGTAATTATCGCGGAACGCCTTGTTCTGCTCGGGATCCAGGATTTCGAGCAAGGCCGCCGCGGGATCGCCGCGGAAGTCGTGCCCGAGCTTATCCACTTCGTCCAGCATCAGCACGGGATTCATGAATCCCGCGCGGCGCATGGATTGGATGAGGCGTCCGGGAAGGGCGCCGATGTAGGTACGGCGGTGGCCGCGGAGCTCGGCTTCGTCATGCAGACCACCCAGGCTCATGCGCTCGAACTTACGTCCGAGAGCGCGGGCGATGGATTGTCCCAACGACGTTTTGCCGACGCCGGGCGCGCCCACGAAGCACAGAATGGGAGCCTTGGCCTCCGGATTCAGCTTGAGCACCGCGAGCTGCTCGACGATACGCTCTTTGACCTTGGCGATGCCGTAGTGGTCCTCATCGAGAACCTCGCGGGCGCGCTTCAGATCCAGATTGTCGTCGCTGCGCTTCTTCCACGGAAGCTCGATCACGTATTCGAGCCAGGTGCGGATGACGTTGTGCTCGGGCGAGGCGGAATTGATTTTTTCCAGCCGATCCAACTCGCGATCGGCTTCCTTGCGGACATCCTCGGGAAGATCGGCCTTGGCTAGTTTCTCGCGCAGGTCCTCAGCCTCGGCTTCGTCGGTCTTGCCTTCGCCGAGCTCCTGCTCGATGGCCTTCTTCTGCTGGCGCAGCACGTAATCGCGCTGCTCTTTCGACATTTCGGACTTGGCTTTTTCGGTAACTTTGGCGCGCAGCTCCGCCACGTCCACTTCGTGCGAAAGCCAGCCCAGCACCATGCGCAGGGCTTCGATCCGGCTGGAAGTCTCGAGAAGGGATTGTTCCTTCTCCACGTCCAGATTCATGACCGATGCGATCAGAAACGCCAGTTGCAGAGGATCGCTTTGAGCCGCGAACGCCTGGGCGATCTCTTGCGCCGGCTGGCCTTGGACCAGATTGACGTACTTGGACGCCATCTCGACCACGGAAAGGGACAGCGCTTCGAGCTCGCGGCTGGAGTCGTCGGGGAGAGGCAGCGGGCGCACCTTCGCTTTCAGGTAGCCGTTCTCCTCCACCTTGACGATGACGACGCGCTCGACGCCCTGCACGAACAGGTCGAGGTGATCGGGACGGGGACGCCCCGACTTGCGAATGACGGCGCGGGTACCGATGGTGTACAGATCGGCCGCCCCGGGGGTCTCCACCGCGGGGTCCTTTTGAGCGACGACAATGACTTCCTTATCTTCGGTCGCCAGCGCCGACTCCACTGCGGCTACGGACGCTTTACGACCGACACCGAGCGGCATAAGAAGTCCCGGAAACAGCACGGAGTTCTTCAGCGCCAACAAGGGCAATGTTTGGATTTTCTCTTCGTCTGTCATATTCGTCTCTTTCATTCTTAAGATGCTCGAACCGCCTTCGGGGACTCCACTTCGAACACGAGTTCATCCTTGCGGAAATCCAGGAGAACTTTCTTTCCGTCGCGTATTTCGCCCGCGACCAGCATGCGAGCCAGAGGCGTCTCCACTTCCTTCTGGATGGCGCGTTTCAATGGTCGCGCGCCATAGGCCGGATCGTAACCGACGGTGACCAGATGGGATCGCGCAGCGTCGGTGAGTTGCAGATCGATGTGGCGCTCGGCCAGGCGCACCCGCAGGGTTTCCAGCTGAATGTCCACGATCTTCTTGAGCTGATCCTGCGTCAGCCGGTGGAAGTTGATGACTTCGTCGACGCGATTCAGAAACTCGGGCCGGAACAGGCGCGGCAAATCTTCCTGCTGCGCGTTGGAGGTCATGATGACGATGGTGTTCTTGAAATCCACCGTGCGGCCCTGGCCATCGGTCAGACGGCCGTCGTCGAGCAGTTGCAGCAAAACGTGGAACACGTCGCTGTGGGCTTTCTCGATTTCGTCCAGCAGAATCACGCAATACGGCCGGCGGCGGACGGCTTCGGTCAACTGGCCGCCTTCTTCATAACCGATGTATCCGGGAGGCGCGCCAACCAGACGCGACACCGTGTGCTTTTCCTGGTACTCCGACATATCGATGCGGATCAAGGAACGCTCATCGTCAAAAAGATACTGCGCCAGCGCGCGAGCCAGCTCGGTTTTTCCAACACCCGTAGGCCCTAGGAATATGAAGCTGCCGATGGGACGCTTGGGATCTTTCAGACCGCCGCGCGCGCGCATGACCGCGTCGGCTACCGCGTCAACGGCTTCGTCCTGCCCGACCACGCGCTTGTGAAGCTCCTCGGGAAGGTGCAGAAGTTTCTGAACCTCGCCTTCGAGGAGCTTCGAGAGAGGGATACCGGTCCAGCGGCTGACCACCTGAGCGATGTCCTCTTCGTCGACTTCCTCTTTGAGCAGGGTCGGAGTGTGCTCTTCTGACGTGAGCTTTTTTTCGAGGGCGATGAGCTGGCCGTATTTGAGCTCGGCGGCCTTGTTGAGATCGTAGGCGCGTTCGGCCTGTTCGATTTCGGTCTTGACGTGGTCGATCTGCGCACGGATCGCGCGCTGCTTCTTGAGCGCTTCCTGATCCGCTTGCCACTGCGCCCGCATGCTGGCAGTGGAGGTTTTCAGCTCGCTCACTTCTTTGTCGATTTTGCCCAGGCGTTCGCGCGAGGCTGCATCGGATTCCTTCTTGAGCGCTTCCCGCTCGATTTCGAGCTGCATCTGGCGGCGGGTGGCTTCATCCAGCTCGGCCGGCATCGAGTCGATTTCGGTGCGCAGCTTGGCCGCGGCTTCGTCCACCAGATCGATGGCCTTGTCCGGCAGGAACCGGTCGGCAATATAGCGGTTGCTGAGGATGGCGGCGGCCACCAGGCTCGAATCCTTGATGCGGACGCCGTGATGGATCTCGTAACGCTCGCGCAGGCCGCGCAGAATGGAGATGGTGTCTTCGACCGACGGCTGGTCGACCAGAACGGTCTGGAAACGGCGTTCCAACGCCGCGTCCTTTTCGATGTGCTTACGATATTCGTCGAGCGTGGTCGCGCCGATGCAGTGCAGCTCGCCACGAGCCAACATGGGCTTCAGCAGATTGCCGGCATCCATGGCGCCCTCGGCCTTACCAGCGCCGACGACGGTGTGCAGCTCGTCGATAAAGAGGACGACGTTCCCCTCGGAGGACTGGACTTCCTTGAGGACGGCTTTGAGGCGCTCCTCGAATTCGCCGCGGAACTTGGCTCCGGCGATGAGCGCGCCCATATCGAGCGAGACGACCTTCTTCCCTTTCAGACCTTCGGGGACGTCGCCGCGGACGATGCGCTGGGCGAGACCTTCGACGATGGCGGTTTTGCCGACGCCGGGCTCGCCGATCAGCACCGGGTTGTTCTTGGTGCGCCGGGACAGGACCTGGATCACACGCCGGATTTCTTCATCGCGTCCGATCACCGGGTCGAGCTTGTTTTGCTCGGCCGCCTTGGTCAGGTCGCGGCCATATTTTTCGAGAGCTTCGTAGGTGGTCTCGGGATTCTGCGTGGTGACGCGCTGCGATCCACGGACTTCCTGAAGCACGCGCATCAGGCGGTCGCGGGTGATACCGAGATCCTTGAAGACTTTCTCGTCGGTCGCGGCGAGGATGACGTGCTCGATGGAGACGTACTCGTCCTTGAGGCGCTTGGCTTCGCTCTCCGCCGCCGTCATCAGCTTTTGCAGCCGGGCGGTGATATAGATCTGGTCCAAGGCCACGCCAGATCCGGAAACCTTGGGGAGCTTATCGAGCTCCTGGATCAGGCGGCGATGAACGTCTTCGAGCTTCAGGCTGGCCCGGGCAAGAATCGACTGGGCGAGCCCCCCTTCCTGTTCCAGCAGGGCGAGCAGGAGATGCTCGACGTCAATCTGCTGGTTTCCGCGCGCTGCGGCCAGGGACTGGGCCGAGCGGAATCCTTCCTGGAGTTTTTCCGTAAAGCGGTTAAAATCCATAACGTGCAGTCCTCTTGAAGAGACTATAGCATGTTAGCATAACCCTATGCAATAATCTTAGTGTGTTGTTGTTAGATTTGTAAAATTGGATGCGGAAGGAGCTAAAACGATGCTGCCAAAACTCATAACGTCCCTGCCTGGGCCCAAAGCCAGGTCGATTATCCAGCGCGACGATCAAGTTATATCCCCTTCTTACACAAGGTCTTACCCTTTGGTTGCCGAACGGGGCGAAGGGGCCATTGTGGAGGACGCGGACGGCAACCGGTTCCTGGACTTCGCCGCCGGCATCGCGGTGGTGGCCACGGGGCACTGCCACCCGAAGGTCGTGAAGGCGATCCAGGAGCAGGCCGCCAAGCTGATCCACATGTCGGGTACGGACTTCTACTACGAGAACATGGTGGCGCTGGCTGAGAAGCTGGCATCGCTGGTTTCGGCTGGAGGTTCTCCACGACGCGTTTACTTTGGCAATTCAGGGACCGAAGCGATTGAGGCGGCGATCAAGCTGACTCGCTACCACTCCGGGCGGGGCCAGTTCGTGGCGTTCGTGGGCGCGTTTCACGGGAGAACCATGGGCTCGCTGGCGCTGACCGCGAGCAAGAGTACGCAGCAAAAGGGGTTCTTTCCGGTGATGCCGGGGGCGCATCACATGCCGTATGCCTATTGCTACCGCTGCGCTTACGGGAAAACTCCGGATTCCTGTGCGGTCGAGTGCGTGAAGGCGATCGAGACCGAGCTATTCCGCACCAAGGCGCCGGCGGAGGACGTCGCGGCGATCTTCGTGGAACCCATACAAGGGGAAGGCGGGTACGTGGTGCCTCCCCAAAAGTTCTTTGACGAGCTGCGACGCCTGGCGGTCAAACATGGCATTCTTCTGGTGGCCGACGAGGTCCAGAGCGGCATGGGTCGAACCGGCAAGATGTTCGCCAGCGAGCACTTCGGGTTCGAGCCGGATGTGATCGCGCTGGCCAAGGGGATCGCCAGCGGGCTGCCGCTGGGAGCGATGGTGGCGCGGGCGGAGCTGATGGACTGGAAGCCGGGGGCGCACGCATCGACTTTCGGCGGGAATCCGGTGGCGGTGGCGGCGTCGCTGGCGACCATCGAGCTGCTGGAGCAGGAACTGGTGGCGAACGCTGCGAGTGTGGGGGCGCACTTGATGGCTCGTTTGCGCGATTTGCCGCAGCGGTGCCCGGTGGTCGGCGATGTTCGCGGGCTGGGACTGATGATCGGAATCGAACTCGTACGGGACCAGAAGACCAAGGAGCGCGCACCGGACCTTCGGGATAAGGTCGTGCAGATGTGCTTCGAGCGCGGGTTGCTGGTGCTGGGGGCGGGACCGAACACGATCCGGCTGTGCCCGCCGCTGGTGATCACGAAGGATCAGGCGGATTTCGCGGCGGAGACGATCGAGGAGTGCTTGCGGCTGCTAACATAGCCGCAAATAAACGCGAATGAACGCAAATGATATACTCGACCCAATCGGGAGGTTGCGGCATGTTGCGAGCATCGGCGGTGGGCTTACTGATGAGTGTGGCGGCGTTGGCCGCGACTCCGACGTTTAACAAAGATGTTCTTCCGATTCTCCAGAAGCACTGCCAAGGGTGCCACAGGCCTGGCGAAATCGCGCCCATGTCGCTGCTGAACTATGCGGAAGCGCGGCCGTGGGCCAAGGCAATGAAGGCAGCCGTGATCGCCGAGAAGATGCCGCCATGGTTCGCGGACCCGAAGTACGGTCACTTCGCCAACGACCGCCGGCTGAGCACGGAAGAGCTGGCCACGATCACGGCCTGGGTCGACGCGGGTGCGCCGGAGGGCAACCTTAAGGACGCGCCCCTACCGATCCAGTTCCAGGACGGGTGGAACATCAAGCCGGACATGATCATCGAGATGCCCAAGGACTTCCAGGTGAAGGCCACGGGCACCATCAACTACCAGAACATCCTGGTGAAAGCTCACTTTGATGAAGACAAGTGGGTGGTAGCGGCAGAGATGCGTCCAGGGAATGCGAAGGTAGTTCACCACATGCGGGCGATTGTGCGGCCCCCGGGATCGACGTGGCTGGCGAAGGCAGTGCCGGGAGAGGCCTACGAAGAGGGATCCGAGGCGATGGGCGGCGCAAAAGACGGCACCGATCTGCTGGGCAAGTATAATCCCGGGTTGGGCGCGCAGAGCTTCGACGTAGACGGCTCGGCCAAGTTCATTCCGAAGGGTTCGGACATCGTGTTCAATATCCACTACACATCGATCGGGACGCCGCAGACGGACCGGTCGAAAGTCGGACTGGTGTTTGCGAAGGCTCCTCCGAAGAAGCGCTACTGGATGTCGCCGGGCACGCCCGCGGCGTTCAACCTGGTGATCCCGGCGGGCGACAGCAACGCGGAAGTAGTCAGCGAAGTGACGGTGGGCGTGGATGACGCCAAGCTGGTGTACATCCAGCCGCACATGCACCTGCGAGGGAAGGATTACGAGGTTCGCGTGACGTATCCGAGTGGCGAAGCGGAAACGATATTCAAAGGGAAATGGAATTTCGACTGGCAGGTGGGCTATCAGCTCGCCAAGCCGCTGGCGGTTCCCAAGGGCACGCGGATTCTGACCATCGCGCACTACGATAACTCGGCGAACAACAAGTTCAATCCGGATCCAGGCAAAACGATCCTGTGGGGCGATCAGAACTGGGACGAGATGCAATCGGGTTTTCTCGGCCTGGTGTTTGACGTCAACACGGACGTGAGCAAAGTGTTCAAGTCCTCGGGACCGAGTTTGATGCCGCGCGGTACGTCCGGGCCGACGCTGGCGGCCTACGAAGCAACCTTGAAAAAGTAGCGGCGATTCAACCAGCCGCAAATGAACGCGAATGAACGCGAATAGGCGTGGTTGCGCCACCTTCCTCTATGAAGAATAAGCGCAGCAGCCAGTGGTTTCAGGCACCGGGATATCACGGGATGGCGCGGCGGGCGTGGCTGCGGTCAGAGGGGTATCCGGCGGACGTGTTCGACGGCAAGCCGATCGTCGGGATCTGCAATTCGTGGAGCGAACTCAACAATTGCAACGCCCACTTGCGCGAAGTGGCCGTCGCGGTGAAACGGGGCGTGCTGGCGGCAGGAGGTCTGCCGCTCGAATTCCCGACCATCTCGCTGGGCGAGATGTTCATGCTCCCGACCACCATGATGTTCCGCAATCTGATGGCGATGGACGTGGAGGAATCGATTCGGGCGAATCCGCTGGATGCGGTGGTGCTGCTGTGCGGGTGCGATAAGACCACGCCGGCGCAATTGATGGGAGCGGCCAGCGCCGATATTCCGGCGATTATGGTGCCGGGCGGGCCGATGCTGGCGGGCCAGTTCCAAGGGCAGAGGCTCGGTTCGGGCACGGACGGGCGAAAGTTGTTCGATCTCTACCGCACCGGAAAGCTGACCGATGAGGAATGGAGCGAAGTCGAGGGCTGCATCGCGCGCACGTCGGGGCACTGCACGGTGATGGGGACGGCGTCCACGATGACCAGCCTGGCGGAAGCGCTCGGCATGACGCTGCCGGGATCGGCGAGCATTCCGGCGCCGGATTCGCGCCGCATGGCGAACGCGGAGTTGAGCGGGCGGGCGGCGGTGGAACTGATTGAAGCAGGCCGGACGCCTTCGCGGATTCTGACACGCGAGGCGTTTGAGAACGCCATCACGGTACTGATGGCGCTGGGCGGATCGACGAACGCGGTGGTGCATCTGATCGCGATCGCGGGGCGTGTGGGGATCCGGCTGACGCTGGACGATTTCGACCGCATCGCGCGCAAGACGCCGTGCATCGTGAACGTCAAGCCATCGGGCGAGTACCTGATGGAGGATTTGTTCCACGCGGGCGGCGTTCCGGCGGTGATGAACCGCATCGCGAATTTGCTTCACGGCGACTGCCTGACGGTCAATGGAAAGACCATCGGGGAGAATGTCGAACGAACCGAATCGCAGGACGACAAAGTCATCCGGCAGGTGTCGGCCGAAGGGGGAATCGCCGTGCTGCGCGGGAACCTGGCGCCGGATGGGGCGGTGATCAAGGTGACGGCGGCATCGGCGGAGCTGCTGAAGCATCGCGGCCGCGCGTATGTCTTCGAAACGCGCGATCAGATGATGGCCGAGATCGATCGCGACGATCTTGCGGTGGATCGGGACACGGTTCTGGTGATGCGGAATTGCGGGCCGAAGGGCGCGCCGGGATTTCCGGAATGGGGGCACATCCCCATGCCGAAGAAGCTGCTGGAACAGGGCGTGACGGACATGGTCCGGATTTCCGATGCGCGCATGAGCGGGACGTCATTTGGAACAGTGGTGCTGCATGTTGCGCCGGAGTCGGCGGTGGGCGGTCCGTTGGCGATTGTTCGGACGGGCGATGAGATTGTGCTGGACGTGGAGGCGCGGAAACTCGATCTAGAGGTGGCGCCGGAAGAGATCGAGCGGCGGCTGCGTGGTTTCGTCGCGCCTCCACCGCATTACCAGCGTGGATATGGAAGGCTGTTCCTGGATCATGTGACGCAGGCCGACCGAGGTTGCGATTTCGATTTCCTGATGGGGAAGTAGGGACAGCCCGCGAAATTCCGCGCCCAATGGTGTGGAGTTATCGCGAATCGCGGTCGCGGAAATTCGTAGGCTGTCCCAGGTTGTCCCTAGCCGCGGCCGACGAAAGGCATCTTGGTCGCCATCACCGTCATGAACTGAACATTGGCGTCGAGCGGCAGATTCGCCATGAACACGACCGCGTCGGCGACGTGCTTCAGATCCATGCGGGGTTCGACCACGGTCGTGCCGTTGGCCTGGATGATGCCGGCGGCCATGCGCTCGGTGAGTTCGGTGGCGGCGTTGCCGATATCGATCTGGCTGCAAGCGATATCGAAGTTGCGGCCGTCGAGCGAGATGGATTTCGTGAGTCCGGTGATGGCGTGCTTGGTGGCGGTATAGGGCGCCGAATTCGGACGAGGGGAGTAGGCGGAAATCGAGCCGTTGTTAATGATACGCCCGCCGCGCGGCTGCTGCGCCTTCATCATGCGGATGGCTTCCTGCGCGCATAGGAACGCGCCGGTCAGGTTGACCTGTACGACGGCATTCCACTGATCGTAGGTGATCTCTTCCATGGGGACGCCGGGCGCGCCGATGCCCGCGTTATTGAAGAGCACATCGAGCCGTCCGAAGGTTTCTTTGGTTTTGGCGAAGAGCGCGCGGACGGATTCGGGCTGGCCGACATCGGTGGGCACGACGAGCATTCCTGTCCCAGACGCGGTCTGCTCGAGCTGCGCGGCGCGCCGTCCGGCCAGGACCACGCGATATCCGGCGGCACACAAGGCGAGGCTTGCGGCGCGGCCGATTCCGCTGCCGGCGCCGGTAACGAGAGCGACCTTAGCGTTGTCCATGAGCGCTGGCGGTGCCGCGCAGCGCGGCCATGCCGGAGGCCATATCGGCCGCCATAGGCAGGATACTGCTCAGGCGCGTGAGGTCGAGCACTTCACGCACGCGGGGCTGCGCGCCCACCAGGACGAATCGCCCATCCGGGAGCTTGGTCACGGAGGAATACATGGCGACGACAAATCCGATCCCGGTGGAACCAACGGAGACGACCTCGCGGAAATCGACCAGCACTTTCCCGCAGGCGAGCCGCTTTACTTCGTCCAACTTGCTGCGCAGGTACTCCGGATCGGAGCCGGTGGCGATGCGACCCTCACACCGCACGATGCAAACGTCGTCGATTTGATTCAGTTCGATGAGCATGGCGATAGTCCAGAGGCTGGGGACTCTGGTATCGTACTACATTGGATGGCATGCCTAAGCGCATCCTGATTGTGGACGACGACCGGGATGTGCACGGCTTGCTGCGTGCCGCCCTGGCCGCCCCGGATCGCGCGATCGAGAGCGCCTACGACGGAAACGCCGGCTTGCGGCTGGTGGAAAACGCCCCTTACAACCTGGTGCTGACCGGTCTGGAGCTGCCAGGCCTGGACGGGATGAGGCTGCTGGAGCGCATTCACGAAGTGCGGCCGGAAACGCGAGTGGTGGTGATGACCGTCGCCAGCACGCCCGAGACGATCGTCCGCGCGCTCCGGGACCGGGCTTTTTGTTATTTCAGCAAACCGTTCACGGTGGAAGCCGTGGCCGAAATGGCGGAGCGGGCGCTTAGCGGGACGGATGCGGAGGACGATATCCAGGTGCTCTCGGCGCGGCCGCACTGGCTGGGCCTGCGAGTGCGCTGCAAGATGGAAACCGCGGGCCGCATCGTGCAGTTCATTCGCGAACTGGGGATGGAATTGCCGGCCGCCGAGCAGGAGCGCATGACCACGGCGTTTCGCGAAATTCTGCTGAACGCGATCGAGCACGGTGCGGGATCGGATCCCGATAAGAGAGTCTTCATCACCTACGTGCGGACCAAACGCGCCGCACTGTATTACGTTCGCGATCCAGGCCAAGGGTTTTCCTTCGAACATCTGGAGCACGCGGCGGTTTCGAATCCGAAGGATTCGCCGGTGGAGCATGCCGAGATCCGGGAAAAGCTAGGGATGCGGCCGGGCGGATTCGGGATCATGATGACGCGCCAATTGGTGGACGATCTGATCTACAACGAGCATGGAAACGAAGTGCTGCTGATCAAGTATATGGATCCGAAGTAGGCGTTTGCATGCGAATCCTGGACGTGGGTTGCGGGATCAACAAGAAGGCGGGCGCGATTGGCGTCGACCGGAATCCGGCGTCCCGGGCGGACGTGATCGCGGATCTGGACCATTTCCCGTATCCGTTTTGCGATTCGGCGTTTGACGGGCTGCAAGCGGTGCACGTGATCGAGCATGTTTCCGACGTGATGCGCAGCATGGAGGAATTTCATCGTCTGGTCCGAGGCGGTGGTGAGGTGTTGATCGTGACGCCGCACTACACGGATTTCAGCTCCTTCTGCGATCCCACGCATCGCTGGCACCTGAACAGTTTCTCGATGCGCTATTTCGGCGAGGATAATGCCGGATACGGTTACTATTCCAAGGCGCGATTTCAAGAGAATTCCGTGCGCGTGAAGCTACTAGCTTTTTGGAGATGGCTGGGATTCGAGTGGCTGGTGAACGCGTTCCCGCGCTATCGGCGGTTCTGGGAACACTACTTGTGTTACGTGGTCCGCGGCAAGGTGATCGAATGGCGGTTACGAGTGATTAAAGCATGATCGGGGCCGTACTGGATCGCTTGCGACATGCGCGCAGGCGGCGCACGTGGGATCGCGATCTGGCGGCAGGACGTCGCGGCGAGGATCTGGCGCACCGTTACTTGCGCCGCGAAGGATTCATCATCGTGGCACGGAACTACCGGTTGTCTTCGGGCGAGGCCGAGGCGGACCTGATCGCGCGGGAGGGCGAGGATCTGGTGATCGTCGAGGTGAAGACGCGCGAGACCGCCGAATTCGGCCCGCCGGAACGAGCCGTGACGCCGGAGAAACAGCGGCATTTGATCCGGGTGGGCCGCGAGTACGCGCGCAAGACGGACACGCCTTGGGAACGAGTGCGCTTCGATGTAGTGACGATCGTGATGGGCAAGCCGCCTGTGATTACGCTGCTGCGCGCGGCATTCCATTAGTTACTGATTACACAGTAGTTAAGTATATTAGATGAAGGTTGGTTGTATTTGGTGTAATCTGGTGACATGGGAACGGTTCTTGAAGCGCCAGTCATCAGACGAAGCATTACGGTCCCCGCTGAAATAGCCGAAAGGATCGATGCGATTGCGGAAAGCCGGCACGTGAGCGGTAACCGGGCAATCGTTGATCTCTTAAGCGATGCGATTACCGCGTACGAGCAGCGGCGAACAGCCTTCCTTGAACTCGCGGACCGGTTTCAGAAGTCCACCGATCCAATCGAAACCGCACGTCTTCGCGAGGAACTCGCGCGAATGACTTTCGGCGGCTGATGCCGAAAATAAAATGGCTGGACCTGCCACCCCAACTTCGCGAGCATCTTTTTGATCGCGCCAAAGAGCGCAAGATCACGATGGAGGACCTGTTTGCCCTGGAGGAGTGGCGCAAGCATTCCCCGAACGTTCCCGATGGCCCTTGGTACAAAGACTTCGGATCGTTCAAGCTTTGCGGAGACGGTCAGTATCCGAAGACATTCCTTTTGAAGGGTCAACCGGCACACGGTCAAGAAGTTGAGTAACGACCGGGCTGCGCTTCAAACCGTTAGAATCAAGAATTCATGGATGCAGAGAAGCGGCGTCTGCTCGAAGCCGGACGGCGCGAATATCACTGGCGGCGCTGGGGTCCCTATCTATCGGAGCGCGAGTGGGGAACAGTCCGCGAGGACTATAGCGAAAACGGAACCGCGTGGGAATTTTTTCCGTTCGAGCACTCGCACCTGCGGGCGTATCGCTGGGGCGAGGATGGCATCGCCGGAATCTGCGATAACCATCAGCGGCTATGCTTCGCGCTGGCCTTCTGGAATGGCCGCGATCCGATTCTGAAAGAGCGGATGTTCGGCCTGACCGGCAATCAGGGGAATCACGGCGAGGACGTGAAAGAGTATTACTACTACCTCGACTCCACGCCGACGCATTCCTACATGAAGTGCCTGTACAAGTATCCGCAGGCGGAGTTTCCCTACAAGCGGCTGCTGGAGGCGAACGCCGGCCGGTCGCGCCAGGAACCCGAATACGAGCTGCTGGACACGGGCATCTTCGATGAGAATCGCTACTTCGATATCTTCGCCGAGTACGCCAAGGTGGACGCCAATGACATCCTGATCCGAATCAGCGTGGCGAATCGCGGACCCGAGACCGCCGTGTTGCACCTGCTGCCGACGCTATGGTTCCGCAATACCTGGACGTGGGATCCGAGGGAGCCGAAACCCGTGCTGCGGCGTAGTGACGATGGAGCGATCGAGGCCGAGCAAAAGGATTTAGGGCACTACCGGCTCGCGCTGGATGGAAATCCGCCACTGTTGTTCACCGAAAACGAGTCCAACGCCCAGGCGCTGTGGGGCCTCCAGAATGCGCGCCCATACGTGAAGGATTCGTTTCACCAGCGCATTGTCAAGGGCCGGGAGGAGGCGGTGAATCCGGAGCAAACCGGCACCAAGGCCTGCGCCTGGTACACATTCCACCTGGAGCCCGGGCAGACCACGATCGTGCATCTGCGCCTGACGGAGACGACCGAGCCATCGCGGCTGGTGTCGTACGTCGACACGGATTTCGACGGGCTGTTCGCGGAACGGATCGCCGAGGCTGACGAATTTTACTCGTTTTGTCCCGGATCGCTCTCCGACGATGCCAAGCGAGTTCAGCGGCAGGCCTTCGCGGGACTGCTGTGGACCAAGCAGTTTTACAATTTCGTGGTCGAGACGTGGCTCAAAGGGGATCCAGGCCAGCCAACGCCGCCGGCGGCGAGATTGCAGGGCCGGGACGCGCAATGGGTCCACTTGTATAACGAAGACGTCATCTCGATGCCCGACAAGTGGGAATACCCGTGGTACGCGGCCTGGGATCTGGCGTTCCACGCGATTCCGCTGGCGTTGGTGGATCCCGAATTCGCAATGGCGCAATTGAAGCTATTTCTGCGCGAGTGGTACATGCATCCGAACGGGCAGGTGCCGGCGTATGAGTGGGCGTTGGGAGACGTGAATCCTCCAGTGCATGCCTGGGCGTGCTGGCGCGTGTATCAGATTCATCGCAAGCTCACCGGGACGCCGGACTACGCGTTTCTGGAAAGCGTGTTTCACAAGTTGCTGCTGAATTTCACGTGGTGGGTGAACCGCAAGGATTCCACCGGCAACAACATCTTCGAAGGCGGATTCCTGGGGCTGGACAACATCGGCGTGTTCGACCGGTCCAAGGTGTTGCCGTGGGGCGGTTATCTGGAGCAATCCGACGGCACCAGCTGGATGGCCATGTTCTGCCTGAATATGCTGAAAATTTCGCTGGAGCTTGCCACCCAGGTCAACCAGATTTACGAAGATGTGGCCAGCAAGTTCTTCGAGCACTTTCTGTACATCGCGGCGGCCATGAACGGGCTCGGCGACGGCGGACTGTGGGATGAGACGGACGGATTTTTCTACGATCGCCTGCGGCTGCCAAATGGGCAATCGATTCCGATGAAAGTGCGATCGATCGTCGGACTGATCCCGCTGTTCGCGGTGGATACGATCGAGCCGCAAGTCATCGACCAGTTGCCGGGGTTCCGGCGGCGCATGGAGTGGTTCATGGAGAACCGGCCGGATTTGTGCGGGAACATCGCTTCGCTTTCCCGGGAAGGAATGGAATCCCGGCGGCTGCTGAGCCTGCTGGCGCCATCGCGGCTGATGCGCGTGCTGGAGCGCATGCTGAGGGAAGACGAGTTTCTCTCGCCGCACGGCATCCGGGCTCTGTCCAAATATCACCAGCAGCATCCGTTTGTTCTGCCGGTGGACGGCCAGGACTATCGCGTGGATTACGAGCCGGCGGAATCGAACACCGGCCTGTTCGGGGGCAATTCGAACTGGCGCGGACCGGTGTGGTTCCCGGTGAATTTTCTGCTGATTGAATCGCTGCAAAAGTTCAACCACTATTTCGGCGGCGACGTTCAGGTGGAATTTCCGACCGGCTCGGGCAACAAGCGAACCCTCGGCGAGGTCGCCGACGAACTGTCGCGCCGGCTCTCACACCTGTTTCTGCGCGATTCCCAGGGGCGCCGGGCCGTATTCGGAGGTACGGAGAAATTCCAGACCGATCCGCACTTCCGCGACCACATTTTGTTTTACGAATACTTCCACGGCGACAACGGCGCGGGCCTGGGTGCGAGCCACCAGACGGGGTGGACGGCGCTGGTCGCGAAGCTTCTGCAACAGAGCGGCGAATAGTGTCCGCGATCGCGCCTGTTATGATGAGGAGGTAGAGATGTCGCAGTCGCAGCCAGCTCAAAAACCTCCGAACCTCTGGGGCGTGGCGAGCGTGACCTACGGAGCGGTGATCGCAGTCCTGATCATTTCCGTGGTGGGTTACTACTCTCTGGCTCCCAAGCGAACCGTATCGCAGCAGCTCACCGATGCCGAGCGATCCATGGCCGTGGGATCGGTATGGATGCCCATTTATCCTGGCGCAACCATAGAGGGCACGGGATCCGCCAAGAAGGACGGTGCGACCGAGAGCACTTTGACCTTCGGAACCAAAGACCAGCCGGATCGGGTTATTCCGTTCTATCGGGCTGCTCTCAAAAAAGGCGCATTCCGATTTGACACCGTGACGAAGGACTCCACCGGCGGCACGGTTCAAAGCATGGCTCACGACGGCAAAACGACGGTGGCGGTGACGATCCATGCGACGGGCGCGGGCTCGCAGGGAGAAATCCGCACCACCGACAAAGATACGGGCGATAAAGATACCCAAAATTAAGTCCGATAGAAACCTATACCCTTCGGGTATCCTGGAGTTTTGTGTCCACCAGTCCTGTATCCAGCAATGATGAGGCGCAGCAACGCCGCTCATTTATTCTGGTTGTGTGCTGCACGATCATCGGCGCGGCAGCCCAGGTATTGATCAAGAAAGGCGCGGACGGATTAGGATCGAATGCGACTGTGGTGCAGGCCGCACTCGCCATGCTGTTCAACCCGCCGCTGTTCGCCGGCTATGCGATGTACGGCGTCAGTACGGTGCTGCTGGTACTGGCGCTGCGTCACGGACAGCTCTCGTTGCTCTATCCGGTGTTCGCCATGACGTATGTGTGGGTGACCATTCTGTCCGTGCTGATCTTCCACGACTCGATGAACGGGTTCAAGCTGGCGGGTATCGCGACCATCGTGGGGGGCATCGCCGTCCTCGGAAAGGGATCGTCCGCGTGAACGGCACTCCGTGGTCGTCGGTAGGCTGGGTTCTGGCGGCGTCCTTCGTCGGCAGCTTTGGGGCGTTGTTTTTGAAGATCGGGGCCGGCAAGCTGGGGAAGAGCATTGCGTCGGTGGCCACCAACTGGCGGCTGATGCTGGGAATCGCCTTCTACCTGTTCTCGTCGGTGTTGTTCGTGATGGGCGTCCGCAAAGGCGAACTGAGCGTGCTGTATCCGATGGTCTCTCTGGGATCGGTGTGGACGCTGTTCTGGGCGAGGCTGGTGCTGGGCGAGCCGCTTACGCGCCCCAAGTTCGTCGCGCTAGGAATGATCCTGTGCGGGATCGCGCTGCTGGGCCTGGGGACACGGTAGATAGTGGGCGAACAGGGGACAGCCAGCCTGGTTCCGCCCGAAGTAACGTAACTCCGCACTTCCGCTTGCCTCGCGGAAACAGGTGGGCAGTCCCCGCGCCAGCTTATTTGATGTGGCCTTCGCTGAAATCTTTGTTGTTCTCTTCGCAGGAATATTCGATCAGCTCCTGGCCGGGCGGCAGGCGCGCGAAGACTCGTTCGTTTTTCCACGGCTTGGTGTACATCACCGGATCGTCGATGGTCACCTCGTAGGCCAGATGATCGGGGTCCGTATATCGGAACTTCTGGATCACGTGCAGCTTGTCGGAATGCGGATGTCCGATCGTATCGAGCCGGGTCTTGCCGTTGAACCCCACGGTATCCACCACCAGCGTGTCACCATCGAACTTTCCGATGGAGTGGCCGAACCAGGTCGGCGCGAGATCCGCCGGGTGGCCGCGCCCGTCCAGATAGACCACGTTGAACCAGGTATTCTGCTCGAATAGAAAGGCCAGATACTTGGAATTCTGCATGACCTGGATGGGATAGCCTCCCACGTTCATGGAACGCAGCAGGCCGAAGGGCAGACAATGGCCGGTGTAATCGAACTTGGCGGGATCGTAGTTCTTGAAATTCGCGGCACCCGCGGGTGTAAACGGCAGCGGGCCCTCGCTCTTCTGATCCTCGCGATTCTTGCTCATGTCAGGAACGTAAGGATGCTGCCAGACTCCCTGGAAATCGGGCCTTTCATCCGGCATGCGCGGGATCTTAGGGGTTTGGCCCCAAACCATCGGGATCGAAAGTGTCAAAAGAGCAGCGAGCGTGGCGATCTTCATGAGGATACCCCCATGCCGATTCTACTCACTTTTGGTCGAATAAGGTAGACCGGTCCACCCGCTCGCCCGCGCTCTTCACGGCCCCGGATACTTGAAACCGAATAGTGCGGCAGTCGCCAAATCGGTGAACGGCGCAAAAGGCAGGACCAAGGGCGGGGTAGCGGCGGGCGTGACGCCGGTCCTGCTATTTTTGGTGGCGGCGGAGGCGGTAGAGGTCCGCGGTGATCGACTTTTCCTTGAACTTCTTCCAGTCGTCGGCCACATGGATCATCCGGCCGGTGATGTGGTTGGACTGGGGAGAAGCCAGGAACAGCGCCAATTCGATCTGCTTTTCGGCTGGAACACCGCCGGTCATCCGAACTTGACGAGCCGCGTCGATCTCGCGCCAGCCGGCGCGGTCGCCCGCCGCCAGAACCTGATCGGTCATATGGGTGTAGGTCTCGCCGGGCGATAGGCAGTTCACCTGCACGTTGTGTTCGGCGACTTCTTCCGCCAGGCTTTCGGCAAATCGCACGATGGCGGTCTTGGTGGCGCTGTGAACCGCGAAATTCGGGCGGGCGGGCGTAAGACCTCCGACTCCGGCGATCACGATAATCTTGCCGCTGCGCCGCTCGATCATCTGAGGCAGCACGGCGCGGCAGGCGTTCAGAACGCCGATCAGGTTGGTCTGGACGATCTCCTGCCAGGATTTCGGTGATGTATCCACAAAGGGACCGATGTGCCCCAGAACGGCGGCGGCACATACCAGCACCTGCACTGGACTGCCGAATTGGACCCGCATGCGTTCCAG
>Ga0209483_1000369_pt1 | contig 40412 bp, 16 predicted proteins | sample NGEPerA_FD_184508 | JGI IMG/M metagenome (GOLD analysis project Ga0209483, IMG submission 184508) | Arctic peat soil microbial communities from the Barrow Environmental Observatory site, Barrow, Alaska, USA - NGEE PermafrostL2-A... | ecosystem: Environmental > Terrestrial > Soil > Wetlands >...
TTTGTTGGCACTGCCGCGCTGCTGCACGGCCAGATCAAAAAAAGTCGGTTGCTCGTTGCGTTTGGTTTGCATGGCTACTCTGATCCTTCGCCGCGTCAGTTGTTCAAAATACTTTTGCAGAGATTTCTTTAAGTGTATAACCCAACGGCATGAAAAATTCACAACAGGCAGTGAATGTCCGAAGCGCAACCGCGCAACCGCGCAACCGCGCAACCGCGCAATAGTGCGGCGGATTATTTGTCGGCAGTCGTAGCACTTGCGCCGGGTGGTGAATTTTCTGCGACAAGTGGCGCGTCCCTTTTCCCAAGTGCTTCATCACCTGCCCTAAAAGCATCACCATTTGCGGCAGGTGCGCCACCACCTGCCGCAAAAGAGACGCCACTTGCCGTAAGTGCGACGCCGCCAGCGGCAAATCAGCCGTCACTTTCCAAAAGGGGCGCATCACCTGCGGCGGGTGAGACGCCACTTGCCGCAGATAAGACGCCACTTTTCACAGGTGCCGCCCCCATTTCACGGAAAACCGGCCATTTTGCCTTAATCGGAACGATGCAGTCGAAACATCTGGCGGATGGACGGCTCGCGCGTAGGACAGGCGTCGCGCCTGTCTCCAACCGTTCGCAAAACCCTTGTCCCATGAAGTCAGAGACAGGCGCGACGCCTGTCCTACGGAATCGTTCCGGCCTAAACTAGCCCTCTTTTCGCCAAAAACCTCAAACCCCCAACCCAACCAATCTATGCGCAGAAACACCTACTACCCGCTCCGCCAGACTGACCAAATCGTCTGGCTGGCCAACTTCTCCAACAAACTGCCCGCGCTCACCGCCACCCTTGGCCTGACCGCCGCGCAGGTCAACGCCGCCGTGGCGGATTGCGGCTGGCTCATTTACGTCCTGCAAACGTGGCTGCCCGCCGAGCGCGCGTGGGCGCTGGCCACCACGGATGCCGCCGGCGAAGCGCAGAATGGCGACGGCACGGCATTGATGGCGCTGCCCGTTTTCACCGCGCCCGCCCTGCCTGCCGGAATCGTGCCGGTCAACACCGGCGCGCTCACGCGCATCTTCGCCCTCGTCCAGTCCATCAAGGACGGCGGCCAGTGTTCGGACACCAACGCCACCAACCTCGGCATCGTTGGCAGCACGCAGACCGGGCCGGACTTGACCACGGTGCAACCGGTCATTGCCGCCAGCATCATGGGTAATCAGGTGAATGTGAAATGGGGCTGGGGCGGCAACAGCGCCTTTCTGGACAGTTGCGAAATCCAGGTGGATCGCGCCGACGGCAAAGGCTTTGTGTTGCTGACCATTGACACCACGCCCGGCTACACGGATACGCAACCCTTCCCCGCCGCGTCCGTGAAGTGGACTTACAAAGCCATCTACCGCTTGGACGACAATCAGGTCGGCCTCTGGAGTCAGCCCGCCAGCGTCACCGTCCCGGCATAAGAATTTGACGAAGAAAAAGAATCAATAAAATCCAACCCGAATAAAACCATGAAAACAAATGCTTCAATCATCATGCCGCTCATTATGAGTGGCTTTCTTGCAACCGCTACTCTCGCCTTTGGCCAAGGCAGCCTCATTCCGCCGGGCGCACCTGCGCAAACGATGAAATCGCTCGACCAAGTTCAACCACGCACACCAATCGCATTTGCGGGGTATGGAATATATTTACCAGGCTCATATTATTTGACAACCAATGTTGTTGGTTTCGCTGGCGCTAACGGTATCAACATTATCTGTGACAATGTTACCATTGATCTCAATGGTTTTACTTTACAGGGTGTATCAGGTTCACAGAGCGGTATTAACATTTCGGGTGCTAACACCAATATCATTGTGCGAAATGGGGTGATCAGAGATTGGGGCGGCAGTGGGGTTAACGGTGGTTTATCATCTCAAAATTTGATTGCGGCACATTTGATTGTGTCCGGCAATGTTGTGAATGGAATTCAGGGAAACAATTGTGTTATATCTGATTGTTCTATTCAAAATAATCAATGGAATGGAATCGCAGTTGTTGGCAACGGATCGAGTGTCATTGGGAATACTTTAAATGGAAACAATTCGGCAAACCATGCGAATGGCGCGGGCATTCTGATTGAAGGCAGCAATAACAGAATTGAAGACAATCATGTAACAGGAAGCAGCACTTCAGGGAACGGCATTGCGGTCTTTGGGGGCACGGCTAATAACATCATTATTCGGAATAGCGTCGTCGGCAGTGTTGCTAATAATTATTCCATCGCCTCTGGAAATGATCCCGGTCCGATTGGCACCGCTGCTACCGCCGCCAGTCCGTGGGCGAACATTTCTCACTAACTTGCGAGTTCAAATGCAAACAAACTCATGCTTATGAAATGGCTCGTTTTCTTAGCGATTGTAGCTGGCGTTGTTTCGCACGCTGACGCTGCTTCGACCATTGACGCTGCCAACCGTTACGCTTACGGCGCAAACATCGGCTGGATGGATTGGCGCGGTGATACCAACAACGGCGCGGTCATAGGCAACTATGTTTGCTCCGGTTACATTTACTCGGCAAATGTCGGCTGGATTAATTTAGGCGGCGGCAGTCCGACCAACGGAATTCATTACCAAAATCTTTCTGCAAACGATTTTGGCGTGAATCAGGATGGTCTCGGCAATTTGCGCGGCTATGCTTACGGCGCAAACATCGGCTGGATCGCCTTTGAAAATACTGGTGCGCCGAAAGTGGATTTGTTCACCGGCAATTTGAGCGGTTCCGTTTGGAGCGCCAATTGCGGCTGGATTTCCTTGAGCAACGCCGTCGCCTATGTGCAGACGGATATAATTACGCCCGGCGCGCTCGCGCCCGATGGCCTGCCAATCGCTTGGCTGCTGACAAACTTTGGCACTACAAACGTCAATGCCAACGCTGACCCCGACGGCGATGGAATGTCAAATATGCAGGAATATCTCGCTGGAACTGATCCTAACAATCCAAATGATAGTCTGAAAATCACGGCTATTGGCGTTAATTTTGTGAGCGGCAATGACAATGACACATTGACATGGATTAGCCATCCAACACGGCAATATCAGGTTCAAGAGAACACAAATCTGGTCAGTGGAGCATGGGAAAATGCGGGATCATTGTTCTCACCGGATTCAGGCATGAGCACTATGCGGATACTACAATTGTCCAGTCCCGCATCGCAGCGTTTTTTCCGCGTCCAAGCAATTCAACCACTCGCACATTAAATAGAAGTCAACATCAGAAGAAAATATCAAATGAGACCTCTGCAAAACCATCCATCAACCGTAGCGGCGTCTCGGCAGAGCGCCGTAAAACCTTGGAAATTGCCGAAAGCCGCTACGTCCTTTTTGCCGAGGTCTCAAACCCTATGAAAATTAAAAACAGATTTGCGACTTCGGCTGCTGTCCAGAACGAAACGGGAAATTTCAATCTACAGGATACACGCCTCTTTCGTTTTGGACAAGACTTAAGCGCAAATAGGAAATCACTTATGAAAATAAACCTTCAAAAATTATTCGGACGCACGTTAATCATCGTTTTCAGCATGGTTCTATGGATGTCGTTTGCCACGACGAGTATTGCAGTCACTTACTCAATCTCGCCGAACCCCGCGTCGGTGAATGAGAACGCCGGAAGTTTGACTTTTACCGTCACTCGCTCCAGCAGTTCAGGCACTGCGACGGTGTATGCCAGCACGGTGCAGGATCAAGGCTACTCCAACAGTGGCGACTATGTTGGTCTGTTGAATCAGACGGTCAGCTTTTCCTCCGGACAGACCACGGCGCAAGTGTCGGTGACAATCAATGATGTAGGGCTGACTTCCGGCAGCAAAATATTCCGCATTGAAGTGCAGCAAAACTCGACCGACCCGATTGGCACTTATCTGGCAACCGACAATTTCACCATCCTCGACAATGACCCTGTTGCAGTTACCTACTCAATCTCGCCAAATCCCGCGTCGGTGAATGAGAACGCCGGAAGTTTGACTTTTACCATCACGCGTTCAAGCAGTTCAGGAACTGCGACGGTCTACGCCAGCACGGTGCAAGACCAAGGCTACTCCAACGGTGGCGACTATGTCGGCTTGGCGAACCAGACGGTCAACTTTTCCGCCGGTCAAAGCTCCGCGCAAGTGTCAGTGACAATCAATGATCTAGGATTGACCTCCGGCAGTAAAATATTTCGCATCGAAGTGCAAAAGAACTCGACCGACCCGATTGGCACATATCTGGCAACCGACAACTTCACCATCCTCGACAATGACCCTGTTGCCGTCACCTACTCAATTTCGCCAAACCCAGCATCGGTGAATGAGAACGCCGGAAGTTTGACTTTTACCGTCACTCGCTCCAGCAGTTCAGGCACTGCGACGGTGTATGCCAGCACGGTGCAGGATCAAGGTTACTCCAACGGTGGTGACTATATCGGTCTGGTGAACCAGACAATCAATTTTTCTGCCGGACAGAGCAGTGCCCAAGTGTCGGTGACGATCAATGACGTGGGGCTGACTTCCGGCAGTAAGATATTCCGCATAGAAGTGCAAAAGAACTCGACCGATCCGATTGCCACTTATCTGGCAACCGACAACTTTACCATCCTCGACAACGACCCGATCGCCGTTACCTATTCAATCTCACCGAATCCGGCGTCGGTGAACGAGAACGCCGGAAGCCTGACTTTCACCGTCACGCGCTCAAGCAGTTCGGGCACTGCGACCGTCTATGCCAGCACCGTCCAAGACCAAGGCTATTCCAACGGTGGCGACTATGTCGGCTTGGTGAACCAAACGGTCAACTTTTCCGCAGGACAGAGCACGGCGCAAGTATCGGTGACAATTAACGACCAAGGGCTGACTTCCGGCAGCAAGATATTCCGCATCGAAGTGCAAAAAAACTCGACCGACCCGATTGGCACATATCTGGCAACCGACAACTTCACCATCCTTGACAATGACCCTGCCGCCGTCACCTACTCAATCTCGCCGAATCCGGCATCGGTGAACGAGAACGCTGGAAGTCTGACCTTTACCATCACGCGCTCCAGTAGCTCTGGCACTGCGACTATTAACGCCAGCACAGTGCAGGATCAGGGCTTTAGCAATAATGGACTATACTATGTCGGCGTGTTGAATCAAACGGTCAATTTTTCTGCCGGACAGACCACCGCCCAAGTCTCTGTGACAATCAATGACGTAAAGGCGGCTTTCGGCAGCGAGACATTCCGTTTCATCGTGCAGCAAAATTCGACCGACCCGATCAGCACCTATCTGGCAACCGATAACTTCACAATCACCAATGGTGATGTGCCAGCATCGGGCACTAAATTCGGCGTTGACTATCGCGACTCCGGAGCTACTGCAACCACAGGCGTCACCGTTTCTGGCTTCACGGCTGCTGGCAAGCAATTCGTCTGTGAATACATTGGAGGAGCAGCCAACGATGGCTATCTACGGGCATCCGACGTAGAGGTATTAACGAATCAGGGACTGCAAATAGTTTCCATTTTTGAAAGAACTCCTAAGTCTGTATCATATTTCACTATAGCCAATGCCGACACTGATGCCGCAGATGCAATAGCTGCTGCGATTCTAACAGGCCAACCATCTGGGTCAGCAATTTATTTCACCGTTGATTTTGAGCCGGGTTCTAACCCAGCATCACTGTCTGCGATTGACAGTTATTTTCAGGAGATTAGAACGGATTTTAACCAATACTTTAATGCTCATCCTGGAGTTACGTTCAAAATAGGCGTGTATGCTGCGGGAGACGTGCTGCCGACAATAATGAACGACGCAAGCGTCGGCGCATCGTATAGTTGGTTGGCAGAACCGTTTGGTTCTCCGTATCCATCGCCAAATCTTGCACAAACTCAAGATAGCACTCCATCAAATCCAATTTCGATTGGTGGCATCAATGTTGATCTTGATGAAGCTTACACTGCAAATTTTGGTCAGTGGGGTGGCTCTGCCACCCTGCTGTCACCACCGATTTTTGGCAACCCGTCCGTTAGCGGCGATCTATTGCAAACAACATTGTCCGGGCTTTCAGCCGGAGAAAAGGTTGTTATTTACGTTTCTCCTGATTTGAAGAATTGGACGCTTGTTCAATCCAATGTCGTGAGCGGCTCAACGATTCAATTTACATATCCCATCAATCCGGCCACGAAGAGCCAATTCTTCCGCGCCACTGTGCAATAGAACAAATTGGCGTAAATAAGCAACAAAGCCGCTGCGGGCAACCGCAGCGGCTTTCGGCAGAAAGGCGCACGCTTCAATTTCCAGGGTTTGCGGCGTTCTGCCGAGCCGCCGCTACGCCGGATCGTTGGTTTTGCAGAGATCTCAGTTCATCAAATTTCACGGCGCAGGGCTTGTCGAAAGGCGGAACGCGGTTTATCTTGCGGCCATGAATGTAAACGCCATCGTCGGCGGAAAGCTGATCAGGCTGAAGCTCTCGTCCGGGCTTGCCGCCGCCTGGAAACAAAACAAAGGGCGGCACATGAGCGAGACGGAAGCCGTCCGGTTTGTGGAAACCAAGCGGCGCGAACACGCCTTGCGCCAAGCCAGCCCCTACCTTGCGACTCGTGCTTGACACCTGTGTTCTGAAGCTCGCCACGCTGCCCAACCCCGGAAACAAGGCCGCCATCATCTGGGAGTTGTGCCGTCGGGAAAAGCTTCAGATTTTTGGCAGCCCGGACACGTTGGGTGAATATCACCGCGTGCTGGCAGACCATCCGTTGTTCCTCGAAGAAATCCAGGCGGCCATTGAACTCTGCTATCCTTTTTTCACCGCGACCGCCATCGCCCACGAGCCGGACAACCGGTTTCTGGAAGTCGCGCTGGCGGTGCAGGCCGACTACCTCGTCACGGTCAACACGGCGCGCGGCCACTTTGACCGGAAAAATTATGAAAACGTGCGCGTCGTGACGCCGGGTGAATTTCTAAAACAGCGCGAGGTTCAATCGCTGCTGGCCGGCATTTAGCCGCTGCTCATTTCGGTTTCCCATTGCGCCAGATTTCATTCTGCATTCCGCCTTCGCCTCACGGCCCGGGCAGTTCATCAACGATTTTCCGGATGATGTTTCGCTGGTTTTTTCCCCGGCTCCGGCTTCGCAGGTGATGGGGGAAATGCTTTGAAAATAGCCCAGCCATTCATGGCTGGGGTGCTGGCGCACGGCCACCATGAAGTCCCGTCAGGGACGAAAGAAATGGTCTGCCGTCCCGGCCGGGACTTGGAAAATAGGATTGCCCGTATTCGCTATTCTCGCGGATAACCAAGCCGTTGCGGGCAACCGTGGCGGCATTTTCTTTGTTCCAGAACGCGCGCGGCTTGATTTATTTCGGCAGCAAATCAGCGACCATCGCGCGTTCTTCCTTCAATTCGTTTTCCGTCGCGGCGATTTTTGATTTGCTGAAATCGTTCAGCGGGACGTTCTGGACGATTTCCCATTTCTGGCCGTCGGTGCGGATCGGGTAGCTGAAAATCAAATTTTTCTCGATGCCATAGCTGCCATCGGAATGAACGGCCACGCTGAACCAGTCGCCGTCAGGCGTCGGGTGCGTGAGTTTATAGACGGTGTTGACGGCGGCGTTGGCGGCGCTCGCCGCGCTGCTCAAACCGCGCGCCTTGATGATGGCCGCGCCGCGCTGCTGCACGGTGGTGATGAAATCTTTTTCCAGCCATTCGCGATGGCTGATGACCTCGGGAACGAGACGGCCATTGATCTTCGCATTGAAATAATCGGGAAACATCGTGGCGCTGTGATTGCCCCAGATGGCGAGGCTGGTGACATCCGTGACGTCCACGCTGGCCTTTTTGGCAAGCTGCGACTTGGCGCGGTTTTCGTCGAGCATCGTCATCGCAAAAAATCTTTCTTTCGGCACGCCAGGCGCGTTGTTCGCGGCGATGAGCGCGTTGGTGTTGCACGGATTGCCGACGACGAGCACGCGCACATCAGCGGCGGCGTGTTTGGCAATGGCATTGCCCTGGCTGGTGAAAATTTTTCCATTGATGCCGAGCAAATCTTTGCGCTCCATGCCGGCCTTGCGCGGCACGGCACCGACGAGCAGCGCCCAGTTCACGCCCTTGAAACCTTCATCAAGATTTGAGGTCGGCACGAGACCTTTCAGCAGCGGAAACGCACAATCATCGAGTTCCATGCAGACGCCGCCGAGCGCGGCTTGCGCTTTTTCGTCCGGCACTTCGATGAGGTGCAGGATGACCGGCTGATCCGGCCCGAACGCCGCGCCGGAGGCGATGCGGAACAGGAGTGAATAACCAATCTGGCCGGCCGCGCCGGTGATCGCCACGCGAAGGGGAGCTTTGTTCATAAAATAAAAATTGGACGCCAGTATAGTTGCGAATTTCAATTGCACGCAAGCGCGGACAACGGAGTTTCTTCAACTGGCCGGTTCTTCCGTCACGTCAAACCGCTCGAACAGTTTGCCCAGCAGCCGCACGCCCAGGCCGGCCTCCACCGCCACAATGACGGCCGCCGCCAGCGATGCGAACGGCACGGGCGCGACGGGACCGAACGCAATTTTCAGCGGAAAATAAACGGCGGCGAACGCGAGCGCGGCGGGCAGGAGCGCCAGCAGCAGCACGAGCAACTGGCCCACGGCGAAAATCAGCCGCTGCCCGGTCGCCTCGATGCCGCGCGGGCTGTCCTTGCCGGACTGAATCCACGATGGAAACAACAGCACGGCGGCGTTCGGGATGAGCAGCATCAGAAAATCCAGAACTGGCAGCAGCATCGCCGCGCCGATGTCGATGGCCAGCATCAGGGTTTCCTGCTTGCCGGGCAAAAATAAAATCAGGGCGAAACCGGCGAGCAGCAACAGCCATTGGAATCCGGCCAGCACGGCCACTGGCGCGAGGATTTCGCCGAGGGCAATCTGCCAGCCGCGCAGGGGAAAAGTTTTCAGGATGTCGGCCATCGGCAGATCGCGCCGAAAATCCAGCCGCAGCAGTTGCGGTCCCAGCAGCAGCGAATAGCCCAGTGCAATGGCAATGAGGAGCGCCACCATCACGGAAATATTTTGCCTGTGCGCGTTGCCGCCCAGACAGGCAAAAAACACCACGCAGACAATCGCGATCACAATCCACAACCGCGCGGAAAAAACCTGGCGGATGCCGATGAGATTTTTCCACAAGAGCGCCGTCAGGGCCGGGCCGGCGGGCGCAAGCTTGAACCACGCGCGCTGCGCTTTTTGATTTTTCCGGGCGGCCTGCCAGTTGCCGGAGCGCACGGCGGCGGTGCGTGTGGCGAGTTTTTGCGACGCTTCCACCGAGGCTTCCTCAAAGGCCACGTCGGAATAAACGACCCAAAGATAATGCAGCAAAAACAACAGCAGCGCGGGCGCAAGCGCGATCAAAAAGGCCGATGCGGACGGCGCGAAAAACGGCCGCACCATCAGGTGGAACGGATAAAGCAGATACAACGCCGGGCCTGTGTTCAAAACCCGCTGCGCGTAAATCAGGATGGATTTGAAATGAGCCGTGTCGCTGTCCGTCAACGGCGGCATCGTTTGTCGCGCCCAAATCCAGACGGCGACCGACGCGGCCGCCACCACGACCACCACCACCGCGCGTCGCAACCGGTTGGAAACGCCGTGATCCAGCAGCAGTGTGCGCGCGAATGACGAGCCGAGAAAATGCAGGTTCAGCGTGGAGAGCACCAGCCACCAGCCCAGCCCGTGAATCCAGATACTGCCGCCCAGCCGATGCGAGAACAACGCAAGGAGGAGCGTGCTGAAAAAAATCCGCAACTGCGAGCGCACCAGCTTGAAATGGATGAGCGTGCGGCGCGTGACCGGCGCGGGAAACAGAAACGCGACCTCGGCCTCGGTGAACGTGAGCGCGGCGCGTTCGTGCGGAATCAGCCACGCGAGCAGCACGATGACAAAAACCGCGAGCGCGGCGAGCGATTCAAACTGCAGCGCATTTTCGGGCGAAGCCAGCGGCCCCACCGTGGGATGCGGGCCGGTGCCGTAGCTGCGAAAAAGGTAGCGGAAAAAATAAAAATAAAAATAGAGTCCGCCCGCGATGGCGCCAAAAAGGTATTTCGGCTGCTTGAGCCGCTGGAACCGCGTGACCAGCCGGTTGCGGGTCGAGTGGTATTGCAGGTAGCAGAGCGCGGCGATCATTTGGTTTCAGCCGGCAGCACTGGCGGCAGAGCGGGTTCGCTGGTGGCGCGGAAGAAAATTTCCTCCAGGCTGGCGTCGCCGGATTGCGCGGAAAATTTTTGCGTCACCTCGGCCAGCGTGCCGTCGGCAATTTTCCGGCCGTTCTGCAAAATCAAAAGGCGCGTGCAGATTTCCTGGACGAGGTGAAGCAGGTGCGAACTCAAAATGATGGCCGCGCCGGCGCGGGCGCGCTTCAAAATGGAATCCTTCATCCGCCGGATGCCGAGCGGATCGAGGCCGGTCAGCGGCTCGTCGAAATAAATCACCTTGGGCGAATGCAGCAGGCCGCAGGCGATGGCGAGCTTTTGTTTCATGCCGCGCGACAGCTCGCCCGGCAGCGCGTCGCGCTTGTTGGCGAGTTCAAGTTCCGTCAGCAATTCGCCGCCAATCTTTTCATAATCTGCCACCTGGTAAATCCGCGCGACGAAATTCAGATGCTGCCAGACGGTGAGATAATCGAACAGGCGCGGTTCGTCTGTGAGAAAGGCGAGCTGTTTCTTGGCCGCCAGCGCGTCGCGGACAATGTCGTGGCCGCCGACCAGCACGGTGCCGCGCGACGGCGGGATGATGCCGGCCAGGCACCGCAGCGTGGTGGTTTTGCCCGCGCCGTTCGGGCCGACGAGGCCGACGACTTCGCCGGGCTGGATGGAAAATGAAAGTTCATTCACGGCGGTGAATTCGCCGTAAAGTTTGGTGAGGCCTTCGACTTGAACCATGTTTGGAGCGGGTTGCCAGGTTGCCAACTGTTTTGCCGCCGGGACTCTAGCAGCAACCCGGCGGCGGCGTAAAGGCTGTAAAATTTTGCTTGGATTTTTTTTTATTCAGCGTAGAAAGGAGATGTTCTTTGAAACCGGCGGAAAAGTTTCCGCCAACATCGCAGTCAAATGTCTGAGAACCCGGTGAAATTCCGGGACGGTTGCGCCACTGTGACGGCTACAAACTCCCAATGCCACCGAACGAAAGTTCGGGAAGGCGGGAGTGAGGTTTGAGGCCCAAGTCAGGATACCGGTTTGATTGCGCTCGTCGCTGAACGAGTTGATGGTTTTTAGTGGATAGTTGATGGTAAAGGACATTGCGTGCCTTCGCTCTCAACTAACGTCTCTCAACTATCAACTGCTTCGGCAACTTCTCCGCAAAGAGAAGGATGAGGCCAGCCAATTGAACTGTTTTCGATTGGATTCGTAAATGCCTTCATTTCCCGTCTTGCGGAACTGAAGGCGTTTTTGTTTTTCGTCTTCATTTCCGCGCTGGTCTCTCAACCAAAACCGTCCGCGCAAATTTTATTGCGCGGGCAAAATTGAAAGATCAGCACCATGAAAAAAATCCGTCCGCTGGCAATCGCCGGCCTGTTTGTTCTGTCCGCCGCGCGTTGCGGCGCTGCCACGTTCACCGAAGATTTCACCGCCGACCCGTTGCAAGACGGCTGGCGGGTTTTCGGCAACACCAATCAATTCCAGTGGGATTCGACGAATCAAGTCCTTGCCGTCACCTGGGATTCGACGCAACCGAACAGCTATTTCTATCATCCGCTCGGCGTGACGGTCACGCGCAACGATGATTTCAGCATCGCGTTTGATTTGCGGCTGAATGACATCGCCAGCGGCGTGGAACTGGGCAAGACCGGGCCGATGGAACTGGGCTTCGGCCTGTTGAATTTCGCGAGCGCCACCAGCGCCGGCTTCAGGCGCGGCGCTTACGGCAGCGCGCCGGACGTGGCCGAATTCGACTATTACCCGGATGGTCATTACACCGATCCGTATTACTACGCACCGGCGACGAGCACGCCGTCGTTCATTTCCGGCGTGGACAGTTACGATTATTGTCCGGCTGATCTGACCCCGTATGACAATGAGTTGCCGACGAACGAATGGATTCACGTCACTTTCACCTACACCGCCACGAATCAAACCGCTGTGCTCATCTTGACCACCAACAGTGTGCCCGTCGGCAATCTTCCGCCGCTCGTTTTGGACGCCGACAACGGTTTTGCGGACTCGGATGATTTTCGAGCGGACACGTTTTCCATCAGCAGTTACAGCAGCGTCGGCGATGATTATGATTCCATCCTCGCGCACGCCAGCGTCGCCAACATTACCGTCACCATTCCGCCGCCAGCGCAAAATCTGTCCGGCGCGTCCAGCAACGGCGTCTGGCAGGTGCGGTTCACCGACCATCTCAACTGGCTTTACACACTTCAGCGCACGACGGATTTCCAATCGTGGATCAATGTTTCCCCGGCGGCGGCGGGCAATGGAACGAACCTGCTTTTGCAGGACACAAATCCACCAACGGACAAATCCTTTTATCGCGTCCGCGCCGACCAGCCATGAACGCGCCGAAATTTTTCAATCCCGCGCTGTGTCCGCTCTGCGGCGGCGCGAACGAGTGCCAGCTCTGTTTGCCCGCCACTTACAAAGGCCGGTGCTGGTGCGCCCGCGTTGAAATGCCCGACGCGCTTCTCTCGCGCGTGCCGGATAATTTCCGCGCCCGCGCCTGCATCTGCCGTTCGTGCCTGGAAAAATTCAAGCGCGAACGGCTGGCGATTCAAGATTCAAAATTCAAAATTCAAAATTGTGCCGCGTTCACGCTCATCGAGCTGCTCGTCGTCCTTGCCATCATCGCCATACTTGCGGCCATCCTGCTGCCCGCCCTGGCGAAAGCCAGGCTCTCCGCCCAGCGCGCCGCGTGCGAGAGCAATTTGCGCCAGATCGGGATCGCCACGCAACTTTATCGGGACGACAACGCTGGGAACGGTTTTCCGTTGAATTACGATCCGACCAGCAGCGGCCGGACGTGGTGGTTCGGCTGGCTGGGGAACGGCCCGGAAGGCCAGCGCCCCTTTGACCTGTCGCTCGGCGCGCTCTATCCGTATCTCAACGGCAGCGACGTGCGGCTCTGCCCCTCGCTGGGCTACGACTTGGCGCAGTTCAAATTGAAAGCCGACGGCGTCGTGTTCAGCTACGGCTGCAATTCTTTTCTATTTCTGCCCGACGGCCAGCCGCCGGTTAACGAGAACAAAATCCCCCGCCCGGCGGATACCGCGCTGTTTGCCGACGCCGCGCAGGTCAACAATTTTCAGCCGCCCGCCTCGCACAGCCATCCCATGCTGGAAGAATGGTATTACCTCGATCTGGAATTGAATTATGCCAGCCCGGACAATTATCCCAACGGCCATTTCCGCCACTCGCAACGGGCGAACGTTGTTTTTTGCGACGGCCATGTGGGACTGGAAAAACCCGTCGCCGGCTCGATTGATCCCAAGCTGCCCGGCCAGTTCGTCGGCCAGTTGCGGCCGGAAATTCTGACGGCACCGTGATTTGCTTTCGCCGGACAATTCCAAAATGTTCCGGGTCGGGTGAAATCAGCCGGTGCGCGACCAAGAAGGCCGGCCTCTTCTCGTTTTAACCTGGATAAGAGTTTCAATGCGGGCCTGATTTTTAACCGACTGTGCGAAAGCCACTTGGAGCATTCATAAATCACTTGACTTTTCAGGGTGTTTTTATTATTCTTAACATTATTTTTTATTGTTACCTTTTCAATCAGGAGAAACAAAATGAGAACCGTATCGCTTTTGGGGTGTATCTGCCAAGTGACGTGTATTGTGGTTTTCCCTTCCATGGCATTTTCAGCCGATGACTGGTGGTTTGAGGTTGGGCCGGCGGTCCGCGGCGACATGAAGGTTAGCGTATCAGGTTCGTCTTATGCCCAGCAAGAGGGTGTGCATTCAGTGTATAATGGAATGCGAACCGGCCCGCTTGCTCCCCCGGATGGCATAGGTGCTCAAAATGGTTACGCCGACCGCGTTTACAACAGCGGATATGTCAAGCAGGATTCCGGCACGGGCAATCCCAATTCGCTTGACCCGAACACGACTTGGAACTGGGGCTTCACGCCTGGCCAATACGCGCGATATAGTTCATCAGCTCAAACGCTTGCCTTAGACGCGGTTGGTGCCCCCGGTTACACCATCCTTCAAAACGGCAGTGCAAGCGGCAGGGATGACATGTTTGGCGCGGGCTTTCAGGCCGTGATCGGCCGCAAGCTGATGGAATCCGGCAAATGGTCGCTGGATGGTTGCTTTGTTTTCCAAGCCATCTGGGGCCAGGACAACCGGCTGAATACTTCGACCTATGGCGAGGAGGTTCAAAAAGTTACGGTCACCGATACTTACAATGTTTCCGGAATCGGAGCGGCCAATTTCCCTGCCAATGGATACCAAGGCACCTTCTCCGGTCCCTTTGGAACGCAGGCTCCACCTTATCCGGTTATTCCCAACGTGCCCCAGACGCGTTCACCGGCCACTTCTGCGGCTCTCGCCACTTCATATAACAGCATTGGTTTCGATGTGCGTCAGTCGCTCTATGAGTTGGGGCTTGGCCCGCAAATCGGCTTTCAAGCGGCCAAGTGGCTGAAGCTGCATCTGCGTCCGACGATTTCCCTTAACATCATAGATGCCAGAATCCAGCGGACGGAGATGTTTGCGGGCCAAACCTGGTTGGATCACACCACCGGTCTGGGCGCGCGCCTTGGAGTCGGGATCACTGGCGGCGCGGATATGGATTTGGGCCGTGGCTTTTACTTCGGCGTTGCTGGCGGCTATGAATATATCACGCACAGCCTCGCGGTGGAGGTTGGGCCGAACACTATTACCTTGGATCCCAGCGGCTGGGTGGTGAGTTGTATGATTGGGAGGCACTTTTAACCACGTTGAACGAAATTGTCGCGGAAAAGTCCGATGTCGCACTGCTGGCTGGAATTAGAAAGGAATTTAGAGCTATGAACAACATTCTTGTGGCGGCGGTTTTCAGTTTGGCGCTGGCGACCGCCGAAACGTCGCGGGCCATCACATTCGGGCCGTTTGGTCCGCATGGTGAAGGTGGAACCAAAAACGGGCAGACCATGACGATTGGTCCCGGCGGCACCGTCTTCGAGCTGGACGGGTTTTTGGACATAGACGGCATGGATCTTAACGGCGCGCAGTTTGGAGTCAGCGCCCAGCTTTCGCGCGACCCCCTGCCGGCCGGGATGGGTTTCACCTTCACCAATTATCTATCTTCAGACTCGAACGACCTCGTGTTGAGCTACACGTTCACCAACACCACCAGCACGGTGTTCAGCAACCTTTATTTTTTCGTGCTGTTGGATCCGGAAATTGACGAGGCAGCCAACACCTTTTTCAACGAATACGGCAGCACCAACGGCGCTCCGGGGCTGCACGGCTATGATGCCAGCCAATGGCAGATTGATGAGCCGGGCTTTCAAGACGGCACCTTGCTCAAGAATATTTTTCTGGGCGCCTTGAACGACTCCAATGCCGTGCCGCCAAGCGCCCTGAATGATGTCGCGATGTCTCTGGGTTTCTCACTGGGAAACCTGAATCCCGGCGCCGACGCGACCGTGCTTTTCCAGATCTCCGAGCAGGGACATGGGCTGGGCTCATGCTTCCTCGCACAACATGACAGCGATCCGGCTTCGACGACGGTCATCACCTCTTCCGGCGTCATCCCCGCTACGGCCAGCCAGATGGCTAATCCGCCCTTTGAGTTACTCTTGCTCCAAGGCCAGGTGGTTAGCGATGGGAATACTACCAGCACCAATGCCCCCGCAAATCCTTCCACCATTGGCGTGTCCAACGTGGTCGTGTCTTTGCTGTCGAATTCAGTCGCGGTGATGACAAATGTGACGGACTCCGCCGGTCAATACTCTTTCAGCGTGCCGCCTGGGCTTCAGCCAGGAACTTATTCCGTGAGTGCTGCCGCGGATGGATTGACCTTCGTGCCAGTGCCGCCCGCCGCAAGAGCCTATTTCGCCACCAGCGATCCTGCCACCACGACCCTCCCGATGCCGGTGCCCGTCCTCAATTTTGATTTTCGCGGGGCAGTGACGCCACCGCCACCACCGCCACCACCGCCGCAAACCAATACCTTTGGAAATGTAAGCGGGCTGGTGCAATTCAGCCTGTCGTCATGGAATCTCAATTACGCCACCGGCAGTATTCGCGGGACTTTGAGCATCACCAATACGGCGACCAACAATGTATCCTTCGGGCCGCCGTGGAATTTGGGTCTTATGACCTCGCCCAGCTTCTTCTATGTGCATCCGGCCATGACAAACTTGCCGGACGGTGTGACTAACATGGATGTGAGCGCGGCGGTTAGCGCGCAGATCCCCGGCGGCGTGCTCAATCCGCGCCAGTCGGTCGTGCTGACCAACGCCGTCGAGATTTACAGCCGTTACCGGAGCGAGCCAACCAACACCTTGTTTGAGATCTGGGCGACTCAACAGGCTCAACCGGCCCAACAGTAAGGAGGATTTTTACCATGAAACGACATTTCAAATCGGCCATTTTAACGGGCTTGGGGGCGGTGATTCTGGGAATTTCCGTGCTGCACCTTTTCGCCGGCCAGACTTCCTTGAAACTTGTGTCCCAGCCGCAGGCCAAGCCGGGCCAGTTCACGCTCAAGATGCAGGTGCAGAACACCTCCAACAGCGTCATCTATGTCATCCAAACGAGCACCAACCTGGTGAACTGGGACACGCTGGTCTCCGGCAGGACCAAGCCGGGCGCGGTGATTCAAGTGGCTGACGTCGCGACGACCAACCAGGCCAAATTTTTCCGGGTGAACGAGCTTCCCGCCGACCTGATTGATACGAACCCGCCCGCCTGGACCAACGGCGTTGGCGGACAGATCACGCTCACGCCGCCTTCCGGGGTCACGGTGGGATGGAATCCGGCGACCGACAACGTCGGCGTGGCGCAGTATTCCATCTATCTCAACGACGTGCTGGTTACCAACGTGCTGGCCTCGACGTTTTCCTACCAGTTCACACTGAACTATCAGACCCCGGCCGACCTTCGCATCCAGGCCGCCGATGCGTCCGGCAACCTTTCGCCGATCCTATCCTTGCTGTATATGCCGGCCAACGGGATTGCGGCGGTCAGCGACGATTCGGGTCATGTCTATACCTTCAACTATCTTCAAACCAATTCCCTTCAGACCAACAGCGGGTTCACCGCCCGCCAGCAGGTCTATAACTTCGGGGCCAACGACCGCGGCCTGGGCTTGGGCGATTTTGACCGGGATGGAATCTTGGATTTGGTCGCGGGCTATGCCAGCGGCAATACGCTGAACGCCTATTTCTTCAAGGGCAAGGGCGATGGCACCTTTGCCGCGCCCGTGCAACTGCCAAATGCCGTCGGCGCAATTCAAAACAACTATGTCATGGACATGGCCGTAGGCGATTTTGACGGCGACGGCAACCTGGATGTCGCCATCAACGGGAACTACAGCACCGTGGTCTTTTATTGGGGCAACGGTGATGGCACCTTCACGCCCGAGGTCAAGAATTGGGCCGACGGCAATTATTTTTACGGTCGCGGCATGGTGGCAGGGGATTTCAATGAGGATGGCCGTGAGGATATTGCCCGGGCGACCTACGGCAGCGGCATGGTCAAGGTTTTTCTTTCCAATGGCGACCGGACTTTTATTGAAACCAATCTAGTCGCGACCGGCTTGGGAAACAACGACCCTTATGCCCTCGCGGCGGGTGACTTTGACGAGGATGGCCATCTGGACCTGCTGGTGGCAGGCGGCGGTTCCGGCGATGTGGCCTTCTTGAAAGGATTCGGCGACGGCACCTTTACCAATATAACTGGCACGAACGGTCTATGGGCCAACTTGGATATCAATAATAACAGCGCCTGGGATGCGTATGATTACAACGGCGATGGTCATCTGGATTTGGTGATGGCGGGCTACAATGGCCACGCCTATTTTTGGACGGGCAATGGCGACGGCACTTTTAGCACCAACCGTGTCACCATTGCGACAGGCATGAGCAGTGCGTTAGGTGCCTCGGCACCGCCCCGGCCGCCGCGCGTGGACGTGGGGATTTCACCGATGGATCCGGTGACCAACGTAAATTCAACCATCACCTTCACCGCCGTTGGCGCCGGTGTCACGGCGAACGATTTCTTCCGCTGGACGATTGGTGACACGGGGACCAATCCGGTGGCGTGGACCTTTGGGGCCGGCACAAATAACATGGGCTCGACGATCAGCCATAACTACACCAACGAAGGACGTTTCTTGACGCGCCTGTGGCACACGACCACCAATGGCATAAACAGTGTTCGCGGCACCTGGGCGATTGTGCAGGGCCAACCGCCGGTGGCGAATGCGGGCGGCCCCTACGTTTTCGGCAGCCGGGTGGCGACCAACGGTGTCTGGTATGCGGCCGTTGACGGGTCCGCCTCGACCGACGATTTCGGCATCGTCAGATATGTTTGGGATTTTGGTGATGGAACATCCTGGTCCACCAATACCCCCAAGGCGTTTCACGGCTGGCCAAGCAATGGGGTATATGCGGTCTCACTGACAGTTTTTGATGCCGCCGGCCAATCCAGCACCAATGGCACGACCATGACCTTTACCAATGGCGCGCCGCCGGTGGCGTCCATTAACGGCCCGGCAATCGTTGATGAAACCTACGCCCACAACGGCACCTGGACCGCCACTTATTACGCCACTAACTCGTCCAGTCCGGTAGGCATCTGGCAATACGCGTGGCGAAATGTCAAAACGGGGGCGACGGGCAGTGGCTCCAGTTTCCAAACTACTTGGAATGCGGTTGGAACCAACTATGTGACATTGCTGGTTACTGGCAACGACAACCAGACCAATGCCACCACTTTTGCGGTCTGGGTGAAAGCCAATGCACTCCCGGTGCCGGTCATCCAAGGGCCGCATCTGCTGTCCGTGGATGTCGCCACCAACGGACTTTGGTTCGGCTCCTGGAACGCAACCAACTCCGCCGATGACACGGGAATCTATGTCTACGGCTGGAACTTTGGCGACGGCAGCACGGCCTCCGGCGCGCTGACCACCCACAATTATGGCGCCGCCGGCGTTTATCCGCTGGTGCTGACGGTGACGGACAACGGGAATCAGTCCGTGACGGCGACGCAGAGTGTGATCGTGGTCGCCGGCAACCCGCCGGTGGCCAAAATCACCGCCAGCACTCTTAGTCCGGAAGGTTCCCAGCCGATTGCGTTCAGCGGCGACAGTTCCACGAGCGACCGCGGAATTTACCTCTATACCTGGTTCCTGCCGTCACGGCAGTTCAACTTTTTCGGGCAGTATCTGGATCCTAACCAGTGGGCGTCCGCCTATGCGGTGCAGAATAACAAGCTGACCGTCTCCGGTCAGGGCAATTGGGGCATTTCCTATTTTTTTTCCGTTGGCTCGCTGCTGCAGCGGGGCTGTTCCATTCAGGGCCAGGTGGATACGCCCTCGACCGCCAATTCGTATGCCATGGTCGGATTGAAGAACTTGAATGTTGCTGCGGGGACATACACGCAATACCCATACGCGATTTATTTTAATGATGGTGCGGTCTTTATTTATGAGAATGGCGGCAATCGTGGCCAGGTGACCAATTATCTCAAAGGCACCGCCTACGATTTCCGCATCGTAACCAAACCCGGAGCGGGCGCGAGCTACTATCTACGTCCTTCCGGCACAGGCCAGAATTTCGCGTTGATTTATGACACCAGTTACGGCTCTGACACGAGTTTCAGCTTCGGTGCCGATGTTTATAATAGCGTATGGAGCTTTGAAAACTTTCAAGTGGATCATGTCTATTTGAGTGGCAGCGACGTCACGACGCCGGTCAATCCGGGGGGCACGGTCACCTTGCAGGTGGTGGACAATGCTTTGCTGACCAACTCGACGAGCGTGGTGGTTTCGCCGGTCATTGGTTCCCCGCCGATCGCTGGCATCAGCGGCCCCACCAACGGCCAAAGCGGGGTGCAACTGGCTTTCACCGGTTATAGTTCCAGTGATGATTATGCCATCGCCAGCTATACTTGGAACTTTGGCGACGGCGCCCCGCCGTCGTTTGGTCCCGCAGTTTCACACAGCTATGGCATGGCGGGCATTTATACCAATACGCTCACGGTTCTGGATTACGCGAACCAATCCTCCTCCGCCTCGCTGGTGGTGACCATCACCGGCAGCAACGCCCTGGTTCACGTTCCTTGGCTGATCATCAACGGCCTCGAACAATCGCATCCCATCTATGCCGGCAAAACCAACACCCTCAAGGCGGTGGCCCGCGGGGTTCCGGTGCCCTTCACTTATGTCTGGACCTACGGTGACGGTTCCGGCTCGGTGACGAACTATGTCACAAACTCGGCGGTGGTCTATAATCTTGAGGCCACGCACGCTTATTCCGGCGGGGATGGAACCCCTTACTACGCCGGCATCAGTCTGATCCTGACCAACGGCACCATTTATCAGGACACCTACCCGTTGTTGCTCCAGACCAAGACTCTGGAAGTCGAGGAGAAGTTGGCCATTGACGAAGGCTTGTGGCATTTGCAGAAAACTCAGACTCGCTACAATGTTGACACGAATACGGCGGGAGGCTATTGGTCCTCCAGCGGCACCATCAGCGCGACGGCCTCGTCCGTGCAGGCGTTCGCCGTCAACGGCCATCTGATGACCGATGATCCATCGCGTGATCCGTATGTAGATACCGTTCAACGGGGAGTCAATTACCTCCTCAACAACCTTCTGACCGAGCAGATCGGATCGCAGCCCTACGGCAATCCCGACGCCAATAACAATGGCATTGGTCTTCAGGCCGGCACCAGCTATCCCATCTATGAGACTGGCCCGGTGATTGACTCCTTCGTCGCCACCGCCCGGCCCGAACTTATCGCCCCGACGGGCGGGGCCAACGTCAAAGGCCGCGCCTTCAAGGACATCGTTCAGGACATGGTGGACATGTTTGCCTGGGGTCAATATGACGACCCGGTTGTCGGCGGCGGCTGGCGCTACGGCTGGAACCAAGCCCCGGACAACTCGGCCAGCCAGTGGGGTGCCATTGGTCTTTTCGCGGCCAGTCAGTTCTGGGGTTCCATCGTGCCTGATTGGGTCAAGACACAGAATTTGGTTTGGGTCAACTATTCAGAGGGTCCAAACGGCTTCGGTTACACCGGGCCGGCCGATGGCATTGCCACTTCGCCCTCGGCGCTGGTTCAACTGGCATTTGACGGCATCACCACCACGAATGCCCTGTGGCAACATGGCGAAAATTACCTGGCCAACAACTGGGCGTCCTTCATGGGTCAAAACAATATTTACGCCAATTATTCCATGACCAAGGCCATGCGCACGGCGAATCCGGAACCCGTTCAAAGCTTTGCCCTGACCGGCAAGGACTGGTTTAATGATCCCGCCAACGGTCTGGCGCGAGTCACGATTGATCATGAGGCTGCCGACGGCTCATGGACTTCGGCCATCTGGGTGGACGAACCTTTGGCCAGCGCCTGGTCCATTCTCATCCTATCCAGTTCGCTCTTTCAACAGGGACCGGTCGCCGTCATCTCGGTCAAGCCCAACCCCTCGGCCATCGGCTATCCGGTGGTGTTTGACGGCAGCGGTTCCTATGACAAGAATCCGGCGCATAAGATTACTGACTGGCGCTGGCTTTTCAATGCCGCCAACGGCTCGGATTTCAGCCATCCCGACGCGACCGGTCCGATCGTGACCAATGTTTATGGCGCTTTCAGCACCAACACCGTCCTGCTCCAGGTGCGCGACAATGGCACGCCGCAGTTGGTGGATGTCTCCTCGATCATTGAGGAAACCACGGTGCCGCCTTATCCACCGACTGCCGACGCGGGCGGACCTTATGTGGCGTGCGCCGGACAAGATGTTCATTTGGACGGCTCTGGTTCGTTCTGTGTTGATGCCGCTGCCGGCAACTTTATCCAGTCTTACGATTGGGAAGTCAACTATGAGGTGCCGGTCACGTTTGACCAGGGTGTCAGTGGCGTGCAGGCAGTCATCACCAATGGCTATCCAATTTCCGGCGCTTACACGATCGGCTTGGAAGTCAAGAACGCCAATTCGCTGGTTTATACCAACTTTGCGCTGCCGGATGAGACCGCTGACGCCTTCACGACGGTCTATGTCTATGACCGCTTAATTCCCGACCTCAAGGTCCGCCCCAAGGCCACCAAGGCGCAACTTACCTGGACCAAGGCCGGCGATTACGGCGTCATCATGCGCAGCTCGGTGGGACCGGATCGTGGATTTGTTCAGGTGGGCCAGACGACCAGTTCGTATGCCACCTTCCTGGACGAGACGATTGATTACAACACGGATTATTATTACCGCGTTTATGCCTATAACAACGGCGGCACGGCGCCCATCGGTGTCTCCGACCCGGTGTTCATGCACTCGATCCCGCGATCGTTTGACGAACACGCACCGCAGTTCCAGTCCACGCCCACGCGCCTGGCCAAGGTTGGCCAGCTTTACGAGGTGACGCTGGATGCCAAGTCTCCCGAAAACGAGCCGATGTTTTTTTCAATGCTCACCGGCCCGACAAATATGACGGTCAATCCCACGTCCGGGGTAGTGGACTTTACTCCCTTGGACGCGCAGATCGGCAACATTTTCCTCTCCTTCCAAGTCGCCAATAGCATCGGGCGCGATGTGCTTAGTTACACGTTGTTCGTCTTCCCGCCCACCAATCATCCGCCGGTGGTGGCGGTCAACGGTCCTTATGCCGCGTTGACGGGCCAGAACATTCAATTCTCGTCGGCTGGCACAGTTGATGCCGACAACAATCCGCTCCGTTATTATTGGAACTTTGGCGACGGCAGCACTTCAACCGATCCAAATCCGGTCCATGCCTACGGCGGGATGGGTGATTATCTGGTGAGCCTGTTCGTGAATGACGGTTACGGCGGCACGGCATCGGCCCAGACGCACGCGCAGATTACGCGTCCCAACGTCCCGCCCGTGGCCTTGGTCAAAAACGGCCCGAATTTCACCGTGCGCCTCGGCGAAACGCTGACCTTGGACGGCTCCGGCTCCTATTCGCCGCTGGGCAATCCGCTCACCTATCATTGGCTCTGGGGTGATGGCACTGCAACTAATAACGCGCCAAGTGTGGTCTCGCATCTTTACGCGGCTGGCGGGCCATATCCCGGCAGCTTGATCGTTGCCGACAATAAGGGCGGCTCCAACACGAACAACTTCACAGTTACCGTGGGCCAGTCCAACCGTCCGCCGGTCATTGTCCTCACGGTCTCCACGAATAATCCGTCTGTGGCAAGCACGGTTACCTTTGATGCGAGCGGTTCTTCTGATCCGGATGGCGACCCGATGACGTTCGCCTGGGATTTCGGCGACCATTCCAAGACCACCGGTCCGCTGGTGACGCATGTATTCCAGCAAATCAACGGCTTCACGGTGACACTTACCGTCGCCGACAACCACGGCGGCATCTCCGTGGCGACCCAGTTGGTCAACGTGGTTGACGCCCCGCCGGTGTTCACTTCCACGCCGCAGCTTTTGACCCGGGCGGGAACCAATTACTCCTATTTGCCGGTCGTCACTGATGCGGCGGGTGCCGCCATCACATTTGAACTGGTTCAGGGACCGGCCACCATGTCTTGCGATACCAACACCGGTCTGTTGAGCTGGCTGCCGGGCACCAACAACCTCGGGCCGAATCCCATTGACCTGCGCGCGACCGATGCCAATGGCGGCGCGACCGACCAGTCCTACACCCTTGTGGTTTCGACGCCGCTCGGCCCGCAGATTGACCTGCAGCCGACCCACATGGTCATGACCAACGTGGTGGTGGACAGCCAGACGCTGGCTTATTCGGGAACCGTGCGCGTCTATTTGCAGAACAATGGTTCTGATCCGGTGCCGATTCCGTTCACCGTTTCCGTGTTTGTTGACGCGGACTTTGACGGCCAGTTTTCCACCAATGCGGATTATGTCGTGGGTTATGGCGTGATTCCAGCGGGATTCGCGGGCAACTCCGGCGCCTATGTGGATATGACCGTCTATGGCCGGGCGCTTTTCGCGGACTGTCCGCTCTATGTCTTTGTGGACAGCCAGGACGTCGTCCCGGAATACAACAAGTTGAACAACATCATGCGCTCCGGCTCCGACGCGGACACCAACACGCCGCCGGTCATTGACTTGAGCGCCAGTTCGCTGCAAGTCGGGCGCTTCACCCTGCCGACTAATGCGATTCTTACGGCCCGCCTGGGCAACTCCGGCCTGGTCGCCGTGCCGACGAACGTGCCGATGGCGTTCTATGATGGCGATCCGCAGGCCGGCGGAAGTTTGATTGGTGTGGCTTGGTCAACGAACGTGCTGGCTCCGGGCCAGTATGAGGACTTAAGTGTCAATTGGAGTTCGCCGACCATCACCGCCCACACGGTCTTTGTAGTGGCCGGCGATCCGGGCAACGGAACCTATCAATTCCAGGAAATCACCTATTCCAACAATACGTTCAGCGTGGTGGAGGATCTTGCGGCCATCCTGCCGCCGGTCGCCAATGCCGGCCCGAACCAGAACGTCAATATAGGTGATACGGTTTCGCTCAATGGTCTGGATTCCTTCGATCCGCAGGGAAGGGCGCTGACCTACCAGTGGTCAATGCGTTCCACGCCCATCGGCAGTCTGGCGCAGTTAGCTGGCGCCAATACCGCCAACCCCTCTTTCTTGGCCGACATTGCAGGTCTTTACAACGCCCAACTGGTCGTGAACAACGGCTTGGTGGCCAGCACCAATCCCGCCACCGTGTTCATCGCGGCCATTGATACAAACGTCTTTTATCCTCCAATGATCACTTCGACGCCTTCCTTCCAGGGAATGGTCAGCGTGCGCTACACCTATCAGGTGACGGCCACCGATCCGCAGAACAAGCCGCTGAAGTTCCGGTTGTCGCAAGGTCCGGCTGGCATGACCATCAACACGAACACCGGATTGGTTCAATGGACGCCTGCGAACACCGGCAGCTTCTTCCTCCAGGTTGTCGCTGATGGGGTTGGCGGTTCATACTACCAAGGTTATACGCTTACGGTCACACCGTTTTCAGAAGTCTCGCCGCAGTTCACATCCACGCCGGTCACGACCGCCGCACCTAATTCGGCATACAGCTACGCCGCCGCCGCCGTCTCGCCAGACGGCTACAACGTCACCTATTCATTGTCCCAGAAGCCTTCGGGCATGACAATCAACGGGTCATCCGGTGCAATTACTTGGACACCCGCTGTCAGCCAACTGGGTGGCAACCCGGTCGCCGTGGTGGCCAACGACGGACATGGCGGCACTGCCACACAAAATTACAATGTCGTTGTCTTCACCGGCGGCACCAACGGCCCCGTGGTCCAGCCGATTCCTGACCAACATATTACGGCACCGGCGGCCTTTGCGACCTTCTCGCTTGATAATTATGTGAGCGATCCAAACTATGCGCGCAATCAGATCATCTGGACTGCCACCGGCACCAACCTGCTGTCGGTCACCATTGATTCAAATCGCGTGGCGACGGTCTTGTATCCGTCGGGCGTGAATGTGGCCGAGCAGATCACCTTCCTGGCCACCGACCCGGCTGGCAAGTCGGGCTACTCTGCCCCGACGTTCACCGTGATCGGCAATGCAACTCCACCGGTAGCCGCCATTGCCAACCTTTCAGCCGATACTACCACGAGCATTACCAATGGCACTTTCCAGTTGCTAGGCACTGCCGACGAACTTGGATTGCCGGCCTCGGTTCAGATTGCATGGCGCCTCGGCCTCTACGATAACAGCGGAGCATTCGTCGCCGACGTGACTCCAGGCCCGGTTGATGCCGCTGGCTACCATGAAGGCCGTGTGGCCGCCGGTGGCAGCTTTGGCAAACTGGACTTCACTCTCATCCGCAATGGTGATTATACATTGATGCTCGAAGTGACTGATGGCTCCCAAATTGCCAACGCCACCGTGCAGGTTGCGCTGAATGCCAATGGCAACATTGGCCAGTTGGAGTTCAGCCAGCAGGATGTGGTGCTGCCGGTTCAGGGCATCGGCCTCCAAGTAACGCGCAATTATAATTCCTTGAACACAACCGCCGGCGGCTTCGGCTACGGTTGGACCTACGCCGTGGCAGACCTCGGCTTGAGCGTGGACGACCAGCGGGTGAATGCCCAGGATCTTAACGGAGAAACATTCAGCCAACGAGTTGGTGGAAGTTGGGATGTGACGCTGACGATGCCGGACACCGGCCGAACCGTCACCTTCACCTTCGGCCTGGCTCAAGGGCAGTTTTCTGCACAGGCGTATTGGAGTGCGCCGCCGGGAGTCAACGCCACGCTGGTGCCGACGGCGTCGCCCGTTCTATTCACTGCGTTCGATCTGCCGCCGACTTGGCAAGGTGCTGGCGACGGCAGTGATTGGCAGGCCTACGATTGGCCGGGCTTTATTCTGACGACGAAGGACGGAACTCAATACAGCATTGGGCGCGTGGACGGAGGCGAACACGACTACTTCACTGACAGCGGCTTCGGAGGCACCGCCCACATCTACACGGGAGGTTTCCTGGCCAAAGTGACCGAGACCGGAGGCCAGCATACTGACTTTTACCACAATGGCGCGGTGTTGACGAACATCGTGCAGTTCGACGCCTTGAACCAGCGGCAAAAGTCCATTCTGCTGCAACGCGACGCGCAGAATCGCATCAACGCCATTTACCTGCCCAGCAGCCTGGATTCCAATGGCGTCCCGGTCGGTCCGCCGACCATGACTTACGGGTATGACGCCAATGGCAATCTTGTGACGGCCAATAAGTTGATTGATTCCAGCGATCCGCTGAACCTGAAATATGCGACCAACAGTTATGCCTATGACAACCCGCAGTTTCCGCATTACATCACTGGCATCAAAAACCCGCTCGGCGTGAATACCTTGCAGACGGAATATGATTCCCAAGGGCGGCTCATTGGTTTCGCTGACGCCTCCGGCAATGTCACCAAGGTTCAACACAACCTCACCGGCCAGACAGAAACCGTTTATGACCGGCTGGGCAATCCCAGCGTCGCCGCCTACGACGACCGCGGCAACATTGTAGTCCAGGTTGATGCCCTCGGCGATGTCACGCAGTTTGCTTACGACCTTAATAATAACATGACCATGAAGATGGATCCGCTTGGCGACACAAACCTATACACCTACGACGCCGCTGGCAACCAACTGACCCATGCCGACCCGCTCGGCCACGTGACGGTCAACACCTATGACAGCAACTCGCACCTGCTCACGACGACCGACCCGCTGGGCCACAAGACCGTCAACGCTTATGACTCCGGAGGCAACCTCACCAACACCATTGACGCGGCCGGCAATGTGACCGCATATACTTACGATGCCGCCAACAATAAGACGTCGGCCACCGATGCCGGCGGCAACGTCATCCGCTTCGAATATGACAGTCAGGGTGATCTTACCAAGCAGACTGATGCCCTCGGAAATAGCACCAATTACACCTACGACGCCAACGGCGATCAAATCAGTCAGATGACCATCGTCTCGGTGGCGCCCGGCGTGTTCCGCACCAATGTCACCACGACCACCTGTAATGTGGATGGCGCTCCCACTTCCACCACCGATGCCGCCGGCAACACGACGCTTCGGGAATACGATGCCGCAGGCAACCCCACCGCGACCGTGGATGCATCGGGCAATCGCACGGAATTCATATACGACGACCAATATCAGCTCGCGCAGATGGTTTATGCCGACGGCACCAGCAACACTTACGCCTATGATGCCGGCGAGCGGAAGATTTCGTCAACCGACCGCGCTGGGCGAACCACCTATTATGCCTACGATGCCCTCAACCGGCTGACCACCACCTACTATCCGAGTGATCCAGGCAAACCCCTGCCAACAAACCAATACAGTTATGACGCGGCAGGACGAAATATCGCCATGATTGATGAGCTTGGGAATACCACGACCTATGCCTATGACGCCGACGGACGCCAAATCGCTGTGACCAACGCCCTGGGCTATGTGACGACGACCACTTATGACGCCAACGGAAACACAGTGTCAACGACGGATGGATTGGGCAATCCCACTTTCTATCTATATGACACTATGGGCCGCCAGATCCGCACAATCTTAGCCGACGGCAGCGCGAAGAATACGACTTACGATGCGTTGGGCCGCGACATCACCGATGTTGACCAGTCCGGGGCCGCCACGCATAACGAATATGACGCGCTGGGCAACCTGACCGCCGTGGTCAATCCGCTCAACCAGCGGACTGAATATGCCTACGACGCGGAGGGCAACTTGGCGTCGCAACGCGATGCCAACGGCCATGCAACCCGGTATGTAAATGATCCGGTGGCCCGCAGCCAATCCACGACCCTGCCGTCGGGTCAGACCTCGACCACGCTCTTCAATGGCATCGGCAAGCCCACGACCACCACCACCTTCAACGGACAAGTCATCCGCTACGAATACAATTCCAATAACCAACTGGCGGCGAAACGATTCCCGGAAGGCAGCGCCATTCTGTTCACTTACACGCCCACGGAACGACGTCAGACCATCACCGACACGCGCGGCGTCACGCGCTTTGCCTATGATGCGCGCGACCGCCTCATCTTGCGGACGGATCCGGATGGACGCGCGGTTCGATACGCTTACGACGCAGCGGGCAACCAGACCCAGCTCATCACCTTTGACCCGCAGTCGTCCATCTCCAGCACCCAGGCGTTCACCTTCGATGCCCTGAACCGCCCGCAAACCGTGACGGCTCCAGACGGAGGGGTGACGCGCTACACCTACGATGCGGCCAACAACCTCATCGCATCCCAGTTGCCCGACGGCACCGTGAGTTCCAACGCATATGACGTGCTGAATCAGCCGGTCCGCATGGAAAACCTGGCCTCGGCCAATGTGCTCTCCAGCTATCAATACACTTACAGTGCGACCGGTGATCGTCTGGCGGTGCAGGAGGCGGGTGGCCGCCACATTGGTTACCTGTATGATCCGAATCGTCAGCTCCTGGGTGAAAACGTATTCAACGACCCCGCTGGCCGGAATCGGACTAATACTTACGCATACGATCCGGTGGGCAATCGCCTGGCCTATAACTCGGTTGTCGGTGCCGTCGGCTCGCCGCAGCAGGCAGGCTACCTCTATGACACCAACGACCAGGTGCTGGCCGAAACCAACCTGATCACTGGGGATGTCACGGTCTACACCTACGACAACAACGGCAACACCTTGTCGCGAAGCAATTCCCTCCAAAGCGCCTTTTATTCGTGGAATTCGGACAACCGTCTTTCAGCAGCCACCATCACCGACAGCAACGGCGTCCATCAGCTCGCCTACCAGTATGATGCCGATGGCATCCGTGTCGGCGCAACCATTGTGGAAGGCGGCCACACCAATCAGATTAGCTATCTGGTGGACGCCAATGTCCCCTATGCCCGGGTGCTTGGGGAATGGAACTCGCTTGACGGCCAGCCCGCGAGCCAGAGTGCCGCCTACACCTATGGCCTTGGCCTCATTTCACAAAATCGTTCCGGCACGCGGTCCTACTACCATTCGGACGGCTTGGGCAGCACGCGCCTGCTGACCGACCAGGCCGGCCTTGTGACGGACGATTATGATTACGATGCCTTTGGCCAGATCACCGCCCAATCAGGAACGACGGAGAATAGCTACTTGTTCGCCGGCGAACAGCGGGACCAGCATCTTGGCTTGGATTATCTGCGGGACAGATATATGTCTCCCAGCCTGGGCCGGTTCTACGGCCGGGATCCATTGCCGGGCAACCTCACGGACCCCGCCAGCCGGCATCCTTACATGTATGCCCGCAACAACCCGGTGAACTATGTGGATCCTTCCGGCCGGGAATCCCTCTTCGAGCTTGAAATCGGCTTTGAATTGGAGAATCTTATCGGAGACTTTCAGATTTCGGCTGCCAAGGCTGGATTACGGGGCATCCGGCGGGTAGAGAAGATCGCGAATGATGTCATTAGTCCTGGCGTGAAACTCCAATACATCGGCTTGGATATGATGGAGCAGGGCAAGCCCGAAGGTGAAGGTGTTTTTAACACGGGCCTCCAACTCGAGCAACTTGGTTATGCACTCACGCGGTCGGCCGTTGCGGGGATCTATGTGGAATCGCTGGAAGTCGAGCTTAAGATCGGGCCGCTTAAGTTACAGTTGGGCCTCGTGGAGCAGAAGCTCAAAGCGAGTTTTATCCCGATATTATCCCACGACTCCGTGGAATTTGACGAGCACCTTAATGAACTTTGTGCGAAAGTCGGCGAAGAGGTAGATGCTGTAGGAGGCGGCGCGAAGGGCGAAGCCTCGCTGGATACCAAAGCGTATTATGTAACTAAGGCAATGGACTATTTTTTGAGTGGGGTCAAGTATGCCTCTCACTAACCGGACCGATCAATTGCCGGTTGTGTGCCGGAATGCAAATGGATGAGGAATTGCCGCCATCATTTTCGATGGCGGTAATTCGTTATGGACGGGAGTAACTTGGGAGGATGGCAGTCCTCCTCCGCCGACGTTGTTTGGAAATGTCTTTGGTCAAGAGCCAGTCGGGCGCAATTGCGGATCACTGGTCTTGACACCAGGCTGGCATGAGGTATTCTCTTTTCAAAAGGTTGAGCAGATATTGAACCGGCAAAAGAAATTAATCCGGCGTTAAAACGCAGGTGCTCGGTGAGATGCCATAACTGCGAAGCTGCAAACAACCAACTATGCCTAATCTCGAAGCGTTTGCGAACTTCTATCCCGACCTGCCGCCTTCCGTCATGTTAAAGGTGGATTTGTTGCGGCATGGCGTGCGGCTGGGACTGGCACCGGTCGGCTCCCGCCACTATCATCATCATGACGAGCAGGGGCAGAAGCCAGTTGACCCGCGCGCCCATCTTGAAGGCAGTGTCATTCTGCCGGATGGCACGACCGTGTTTGTGGTTCACAATGCCAGCAGCCCCTACACGGTGGTCATTGATCCCGAATCCAAACACCTTTCACTCGTGGAAAAGGACGAGTTGATTTGTGAACTAAAACCCGGCCCGCGTTTTAGTTGGACAAAAGAGCGAACCGCCCGGCAAACGCCGATGGCCGCTGTTTTCTCGCCCAGTTTGGGAGGCGTTTGCGGACCCATCGCGGCCTTTCTGCTGCGCTATTGTGAATTTGTCAAGGAGAACGAGGAATGCCGTTTTTGTTCCTGGGTGCGGATGGGCAAATCGCATGAACTGCGGCCCGATGTCGGCGATTTGCGCGAAACTCTGGGCGCGATCTGGAAGGAACAGCAGGCGATTGGCTACCTGGCATTCAGCGGCGGCAGCCTGTTCAACCGCACCAAGGAAGCCGATGCGTTCTTGAAATATATGGAGGCGGCGCATGAAACCGGTCTGCCGCTGCCGACGACCGTCGCCGCCATTCAGGCGCTCGACAAGCCTGATTCAAAACGCCTGCGTGAAGCGGGCTTTGATTACGTCTGTTACTCGATGGAAGTGTGGGACGAAAGCATCTGGCAGACGGTTCTTCCGGGAAAGTCCCGCTCCGTTGGCCGCACCGGCTGGATGCGTTGTCTGACTGATGCCGTTGAAGTCTTTGGCTCCGGGCACGTGCTTTGCAATTTTGTGGCGGGGGTTGAAACGCTCGTGCCGGGCGTGTATTCCTCACCGGAGGCCGCTGCTGATTCCACTTTGGAGGGAATACGGTGGTGTTATGAACAGGGCATCTATCCCAAGTATGCCGTGTGGGTCGCCCCGGGTGGAGCCATTTTCTCCCAGCGCGAGCCGGCGCCGCTGGCTTACTATGCACACTTCCTCAAAGGCCGTCAGGAGCTTTTTGCCGAATTTCCGATGGCCATTCCCGCGACGGATTGTCCGCATTGCCTGACCCAATCCTGCGAAGCCGACCTGGCCCGGCTCGATGGCCGCTACAGCCTTGGCCCGGCCACCGCGTCTGCCTGGAAAGGCCGTCATGCTGCGGCACATGTTGCCGCACAGTGAAACTTGGTTCTAAAAATCTTTGCAAAAGCAATTTCAAACCCACTGTTGAGCGGCGAGCCAGCGTTAGTGGCACAGACGTCTCGCCTGTGTGTTTCAGCACAGCGGGTTTGTTTTCCCAACGGAAAAACACAGGCGAGACGCCTGTGCCACTGCCAATGCGAAGACTTATTGCAACGATTGATTGAACCGTATATTCGACTGCAAACTTATCGCGCACCTTCCTACGCAATCTACTCCGGCGCCACCGGACGGCGGGACGCTTTCTTATCCGCGTGATGCGATTTGTCGGCGAGCATTTTGTTTTTGGCGCGGCGGGAGCGCCGGCGTTTCTGGCGGCGAATTTTTTCGATCTCGGCGCGCTGCGCGGCCACGAAACCATTTTTCCTGGCCTCAATTTTGTCGAGCAGCAGACGGCGGGCGATGAAACGGTTGAGTCCCTGCTGGCGCGTCTCCTGGCATTTCACCGACACACCGGTCGGACGATGAACTAACATCACGCAGGTGGAAACTTTGTTGACGTTCTGCCCGCCGTGCCCGCCGGAGCGGACAAAACTTTCCTCGATGTCCGCCTCGCGCACACCCAGCGCGGCCATGCGTTGCGCGAGCTGGTTTTCTTTTTCGAGACTGACGGGGAATGCGCTCATGTCTTAATTGTAGCGGCGGTCTGTGACCGTCGCAATGACGATGCAAATTCAAACACGGTCAAAGGGCCGTCAAAAATTGTAAGACTGACGACTCTTGTGCAGCACCATCAACTCGACGCCTTCGTCAGGGCCGGGCTGCCACGTTTTATCTTTTGCCAGGGCGATGTAAGGAAACATTTTCAGCAGATGTTAGCTCCGCACTTTTCCGCGTCAAGGTGTCTGCGCGGGAATCTGTTGCAGCCAGACGCGGATGGTCATGAACAGGCTGGTCGGGCCGGGGTAAGGCATGAGCGCACGCGCCTTCACGGTTTCCGTTATGCCGTCGGGATTATTGGTGGCCATAAATTCCTCGACGAAATTGGTGCCGGTGTTCCAGTCGAGCAGATTGGTGGAAACATAAACGCCGTATTCAACATCACGCGGTGGGAGGCGGCGGATATAGGTCAGCGTGAAATACAGCCGGTTGTCGTTGGTGTTGGTTTCAAGTCCCCACTGGTAGGGCGGCGCGGCATCCATCACGGTCGGGTCAAGGTTGAAGGCGTATTCGGCAAAGTTCTGGATGCCATCATGGTCGAAGTCCGCCGTCGCGCCGGACAGTTTCGGATTGGTGAGCTGCTCCAGCGTGAAGTGCTGGATGCTCCAAAGGCCGTAGGGCGAATCATGGATGGTGACGGCCGCCTGCGGGTTGCCGACGGTGTAGGCAAGGTTGGTCAGCACGGTCACGATCACGGACTCGTCGCCTTCAATATGATCATCGAGAATCGGCATCAGCGGCAGCGTCGTCGTGTCGCTGCCGGCCGCAAACGTCACCGCATTGGTCAGCGCGACGTAATCCACCCCGTTGCTCGCGGTGCCGGAAACGGCGAAATAAACCGTCAGTTGATTGGTGTCGTCAGAGCGCACGAAAGTAAATTCGCCGGGATCGGGGCCGAGTTCATACGCGTCGCCGTCGCTCGTATAAACATCCACGATGATCGGTTCAAGCACCGTCACCGTCACGTCGGCGAACGACGTCAGTTCGCCATCGAAAGCCGCCAGCCGGAAAACATAATCGCCGGAATCGGTGACAACAAAGGTGTTGGTCAGGTTCGCCGGGCCGGTGATGGCAATGTCGTTCGTGCCGAGATACGTCCAAAAATTTGTGACGACGCCGGGCGGATTCGGCAGGCCGTCATCGGTGACGCTGCCAGCCAGCGTGACCGGAATTCCAATTTGCACGGCGAGGTTGGTGCCGGCGTCCACAACCGGCGCATGATTCGTCACCGGGCCGTCGGCGAGTGAAAGAATTTCATCCGCGCTCAACGCCACCGCAAAAACGCGCACGTCGTCAATCGCGCCGTTCCACGATGCCGGGCTGTCGAACGCGCCTTTGCCAATGATGAACTGCGGACAGTTCGTCAGCACGCCTGACGCAGCGACAAAGCCGGACAGCGGCTGATCCAACTGGCCGTTCAAATAAAGTTTCGGAGCTTCACCGTTTGTCCAGGTCAGCGCGAGATGCTGCCACTGGCCGGGCATCAACGCATTGCTCGCGCTGGCGCGATGCACCACGCCTTTGGTCGTGGGAATGGCCGCCTCGATGACGTTGGTGAAATTGCCGCACGACGCATAAATTTTCGTGGCGAGACTGAAGGTCGTGTTGGTGCTGGAATCGTCGCCGGCCAAAATGCCGCGATCCGAATTGGTCGGCGCCGGTTTGAGCCACAGCGAAACAGTGAAGGCATCCAAGCCATTCAGCGTGTTCGAGCCGGCGGACTGGCGCACACAATCGTTGGTGCCGGAAAAATTCAACGCGCCGGCGATGACGCCATTGGTCGTCCAGGATGGCAGGCCGGAGAAAGTTCCGTCGCGGGCATTGGCGGACGTATCGGTCACGTTCGTGCCCGCGCCTTCATCAAACGTCCAATGCAAAATGTTTGTCGCCGACAGAACATCGCCGCTGACAAAGATGAGAATGTCCGCATGACCCTGCAAAAATCCGTTGTCCGCCGTGAGCCGCAGCCGATAAACGCCGGAGTTGGAGAACACGACCGTTGTGTCCGCCGCGTTGGTGCCGCCAAAAACATAACTGTCCGGCCCGCTGACCTCGCTCCAGTTCAGCGTGTCGTTGGTCGCGTTGTCATCGCCCACCGTGGCGTCAAGGACGAGGCCGGCGTTGGTGCCGTCCACAAACGCAACATAAGTTTTCGGGCTGGTGATGATGACAACCGGCGTTTGATTGGTGCCGGCGTCGGCAATGGTCAGCACCGCGCTGCCCGGCGAAAGAATTGTGTAGGCCGGATCCGGAAGCAGCGTGGCGGTCACAGTCTCGTCGCCTTCGACAATAACTTCATTCGTCGGGGCAATCAGCAGGTCAATGGAAGTGACGCCGCAGGTGAAATAAATGTTCGTGGCAAACGGCGGATAATCCGCGCCGAACGTCGCCGTGCCGCCGACCGCAAGGCGGGCGGTAAAATCATATTTCGGATCGCCGGTGCGCGTGACGCGGAAGACGCCGTTCGAGCCGCCGCCTTCGAGCACATTGGTCACGACGGCGGAAATCGTCAGCATTGGCATGTCATCGTCAATGGTCACGGTGCCATTCGTCGGCGTGCCGAGAAAGTAGGCGTTGTTGGCCAGCAGCGCGAGGGTCACAGACACGGGACCTTTGACGATTCCGTTCGGCAACGGTGAAATAGGCAGCGTCACGGTCAGTTGTCCCGATGGAATGACAATGGAATTGGTGATGCGGACATAGTCCACACCGTTGCTCGCCGTGCCGCTGATCGCATAAAAAACCGTCGCGGGCGCATTGGTCATGCCAAAGCGCGAGAAGGTGAACTGCCCGGGGTCATCACCGAATTTTGACGCCATGAAATCGCTGGCGTCCAGCCACACGAGCTGGTCATTGTCCTGAATCGTCACCGTGGCAGCGGCCGGATATGCGGTGCGGTAATGGTTTCTTTCGGCCAGCGACACAATGACCGTTTCATCGCCTTCGATGAGCGTGTCGTCAACCGGGATGACGGAAAGAATGGCATTGGATTGTCCGGCAGGAATTGTCACTCCGTTCGTGATGGCCGCGTAGTCCACACCATTATCCGCCGAGCCGTTGACGGTGAAAAAAATGGTGAGCGCGTTGGTCGTTGCGCCGGTGCGCGTGAAAAGAAATTCGCCGTTGCCGCCGCCCTCGACGGCGCAGGGATGATTGGTCGAAGTGACGGTGATGACCGGCAAATTATTTGTGTCATTGTCGGCAATCGTCACCGTGGCGACGTTGGGAGAAATGATATTTGCATTGGTGGCACTGGTCAAAGTCAGCACGACCGTCTGGGGAAATTCCATCGTGGGATCATCCACCGGCGTCACCGGCAAATCCACAAACGACGCGCCCGCTGGAATCACTGCGGAATTTCCCAGCGGCGCATAATCCGTCGGCGCGCTCGCGGTGCCGGTGATTTGAAAATTCACCGGCTGGTTTGCGTTCGTCGAACCGGCACGCCTGATGCGGAAATTTCCCGCGACCGGGCCAGTCTCCGATGCGCCTGGGGTTGTCGCAGCGACGCTCACGGAACACGCGTCATCGTCCAGAATTGTGTAGGTGTGGATTTTGATGCCATCCAGCGTGGCGTTGGCCGGGTTGAACAGCGCCACGCGGATGGTTTGCGGCGGTTCGGCCACGGAGTCGTTGACAATTTTCAGCGGGATAAAAGCGACCCAGTTGCTGGCCGGAATCGTCACCGTGCCTTGCGGCAGTGAGTAGCGGCTGGCCGGCGCGGTGCCGCCGATGACGCGATAATCCACCGTCACCGGCACGCTGGAAGTCTGGCTCAACGCCACGGCGATGCCGGGCGACTGGCTTTCCACAACGGCCGAGTTGGCGAAACAAAAACCCACTCCCGGAATCTGGCTGGTGCCATCGTCCAAAATGTTCAGTGACGCAGTCGCTGGTGAACCGGCGTTGTAATTTATGTTTGTCAGCACGGTGAGAATCACCGTCTCGGTCGGTTCCAAAATTAAATCGTGGAACGGAATCACGTCAATCGTCACCGAACTGGAGCCGTCGGAGATCACCACCGGATTGTCAACCGGCACATAGTCTGCGCCGCTGTCCGCCGTGCCGCTGACGGCCAGATAAACCGTCAGGTCGCCGGTGTTCCCCGTGCGCGTCACAGTAAATTGTCCCGGCACATCGCCTTGTTCGGAAACATTGTCCACCGTCGTATGAATGTCCACCGCCGGCTTTTCAGCAGCGTGGATGATCAGCGTCGCGCTGCCCGGCGTGCCGGCGTCGTAGTTAAAATTGTTGATGATTGAAATGATGACCGACTCGTCGCCTTCGAGCAGCGCGTCGTCAATCGGAATGACCGTGATGTCCGCCGATGCCGCGCCCGCCGGAATCGTGACCGTGCCATTCAAAGCCGCATAGTCCACGCCATTGCTGGCCGTGCCGCCGAGGTTGTAATTGACGACCAGCGCCGCCGTCAAATCGCCATCGCGCTGGACGGTGAACGTTCCCGGCGTTGACGGCGCGAATGCACCGCCACCCGTCGTCGAAACCGTCACGGTCATGAAATCATCGTCGAGAATCGTGTCGGTCGCCGCCGCCGGACTGCCTGCGTTGTAAGCCGCGTTTGCCGTGAGCGTGACAATCACGGTTTCATCCCGCTCCACATTTTTGTCGTCAATCACCTGCAGCGGAATTGTGACGCTGCTTTGCCCGGCGGGAATCAGCGCGACGCCCGGCAGCATGACGTAATCCACGCCGTTGCTGGCCGTGCCGCTGACGGAATAATTCACGGGCAAGTCACCGGCGGCGCTGCCGCTGCGCGTGAAAATGAACTGGCCGTTGTCCATGCCGTTCTCGGAAATCTCCGGCGTCGGTGTCGCGACCGTCACCGTCGGCTTGGCGGACGCGTCGTCGTCAAGAATGGTAATGGTCGCCTCGGCCGATGGTGCGAGCGCGTAGTTCGGATTGTCCATGTTCGCGTCGTCATCCAGCAGCGTGAGCGTCACCGTCTCCGGCCCTTCAATCAGCGAATCATTGAGGGCGCGGAAAATAAAAGTAAAACTGTTGGTGCCGGCGGGAATGGTGATGGCGTTCGTGGAACTCAAGTCGGTGTCCAGCGTGTAATCGGAACCCGCCGTGGCCGTGCCGGACAATACGATGTTCACGGACAAATCATTGCTCACGCTGCCTGTGCGCGTCACCGTGAAGACGTGCGCCGAGCCGTCGTTTTCCGCTACGGCATTGGTGTCTGCCGCGATGTTCACCGCCGGCAGCGGCGTCGCCATGAAATCCAAATCCACCGTGTCATTCGTCGGCTGAACCGGATTTGCCCACGTCAGATTTGTGAACGTATGGCCGAACTGAAATGCGTTCAAATTGAAGCTCGTCGCGCCGTCAACATTGACGAGAATGTAATGTCCGTCACTGTCGGTCCAGCCGCCGATAAAAGCGGCGGCGTCAATTTCGCCATTGCCGACGAGCACGCCTTCGAGCGGCACGCCGGCCGCATCCGTCACGCGGCCGCTGATGCGAAAACCACCGGAAGCACCGACCGTCACCAACACATTCGCGCTGGCCGCGCCGCCTTTCATGTCGCTCACGACACAGTGGACAACGTGATCACCCGGCGTGGAAAAATTTTTCGATGTCCACGGCAGGTTGTTCGTCGAAAAAGTCAAATCATCAAACGTCCATGAATACGCCAGCGTATCGCCATCGGGATCAGTCGCGGTCGCGTGAAAATGCACGAGCGTTCCGGGCGAAATATTTGTTTGATCCACCTCCACCGCTTGCACCGGTGGCTGGTTGCCCGGAAATGCGCCGAGGTTGACCTGATAATCAATCCACGGATCGGCACCGGTCGAGCCGCGCTGCAAGGGCGTGATGTGGACGCCCGCCGCGTTGTCATTGAATGTGCGGCCGATGACCAGCGCCGCGTCGCTGCGGCTGGCAAAATCGCTCGCGTCGGGCGAGCCGGGCGTGGTGTCAATCATCTGCGTGCCGCCGTTGCTTTCGTCCCACGGCGACCAGTTCAGCAGCAGGCCGTTTTCCAGCCACGGATTGCCGGTGAATTTTTGGCGGAACTCCAGCCAGTAAGCGCGCTGCGAATCCTTTTTCACCGCACCGGCATACATTCGACCGTCCACCCGGGCGGAACCCGGCACATCGAAAGGATAGATGCGATAAACGCCATTAGTCTTGATTGCCTGAATCGCATCGGCCTTGAGCCAGTCGAGAATATTTTTATGAACCGCGTTGAACAGATTCTTTCCCGCCGAAGCCTGGCCCATCGTGTCATAGATGTTTCCGTATTCGAGATTTGTTCCCGGCCCGATCATGCTGAAGTTCGTCAGCGTGTTCCAAAAATTCGCATGCCAGAGTCCGTAATTGTGGCCGAGTTCGTGCGCCGTCACGCCGACGCCCATGCTTTGCAGCCAGACGCCCTTGCCGCCGACATACGCGAGGCCGCCCCAGTTGTAACCGGGCACGCTCGTCAAGGCGACGATGTCGCGGTCGTAATTCGCCGTGGTAAAACCCGCCAGCTTCGCCGCCGCGCGCGCATCCGCAAGCAGCAGCGCCGGGTCCGTGGAATAATAAGCCTTCGTCTGCGGCATGGTAATGACCGGCGTCACCGTCGCGGTCAGCGAAGTGAGGTCGTAGGAATTTTCCGTGTAATAAGAATTCACGCCGTCCATCGCCGCATAAGCATCGGCCTCGGAAATCGGTTCCGTCAGGTCGTCGGGAAAATTTACGCGCATATAGAGGACGGATTTGTTTCCGTGCGTCCAGTTGTCATCCGTCACGGTCGGTGTGCCGACCGGCGTTTCGCCGCCGCTCGCGGCGGTGCGTCCGCTTTCGGCCAGCGCCCATTGCTGGTTCACCAGTTCATAATGATCCGTTCCGCAAAAACACATCACGCCGCCGCCGCTTTCGGCATAGACCGGATGGCCGCGCGCATTGGCCGCCTGGCCGGACACGGAGCAAATCACGTCCGGCTTCAAGACATTTTTATCCAGCGCGGCCGCTTCGGCGGCGGATAACACGCGGAGCGGTTCAGCCGAAACCGCCATTTTCCCGTCGAGGACAATCCCGTGCAGCGGAATTCCCGTCTGCGAAATCTGGGAACGTCTGCGTCCATAAACAGCCGCCTGAAAATTCCTTCCGCCCAGCCGCACCTGGCGAAACGTCGCCGTGTTCCCGCCGGCAAAATCCGTTTCCACGGCCACCAAAAAATCACCGCGCCCGTCCACCTGCTCCTCGAAAAATTTCGTGATCTGCGGCGGCAGGCTTTGGCGCAGCTCGAATGGCATGGACAATTCAACCGCCTTTTTCGGATCGTTCTGAATCAGTTCGAGCATCGCCTCGCGCCGTTTCCAGGCGAGCCGTTCGCCCTCGACGAGGCTGGCGGAGGAATTGGTGAACAGCTCCACCCAATGTGAAAAATCATTGAATGCAGAAGCCGCCGGCTTTGTTTCCAGCGCAGTTTCCGTGTGGCTGGCCGGCGCGGAAACCGGATGATTTGTTTGCGGCGCGGCGGCGGCGAAAGGTTGCGGCCGGACTTTTGCCGCCGAAGAATCTGTCAGGGGTGAGCTTAAGATTGGGCGGATTGAAAGCGGGTTGCGCAAAAAAAGCATCAACGCGGCGAGCGCAAGAACGCCGCCGATCAGTGTCCGGGCAATAAAGCGTTTCACATGATCCTCCCGAAGGAACTTTTCCGAGTTTGGATATTGCCCGGACACTGAT
>Ga0209483_1000370_pt1 | contig 40337 bp, 38 predicted proteins | sample NGEPerA_FD_184508 | JGI IMG/M metagenome (GOLD analysis project Ga0209483, IMG submission 184508) | Arctic peat soil microbial communities from the Barrow Environmental Observatory site, Barrow, Alaska, USA - NGEE PermafrostL2-A... | ecosystem: Environmental > Terrestrial > Soil > Wetlands >...
GCTGACGGGGATCTCGCCTAACTCACGAAGCCGGCGTGGCGCCGTCTCACTCATTCGATTCCGAAGTAATAGGGGTACAACGGCTGGCCCCCGTGATGGACTTCCACCGCTACGTCCGGATATTCGTCCGCGAGGAACTCGGTGATCCGGCGAGTGTTCGCGGGCGAGGATCCCTCGCCTTCGATAATCGTGACCAGTTCGTGCGCGGGGGTAATGAGCTCGTTCAAGAGGTGATTGCTCGCTCCGGCAATCGAGTGATCGATTGAACGCACGCCGCTGACGGACAGTCCGATCCAGTCACCGACGCGTACTTCGCCGACGTCGGTCGTCGTGTCGCGCACCGCTTGGGTGACTTCGGCCGCCACCACGTTGCACGCTGAGGCGCTCATCGCGGTCGCGTTGTCCGCGGCCGTGGCGTCGGGGTCGTACTCCAGCAGCGCCGCGAAACCCTCGACGATCGAATTCGTCGGTACGACGGTCACGGTCTGTTCGACGAGACCGTCAACCTGCTCGGCGACCGGTCGAATATTCTTGTTGTTCGGCAACAGCACCACTTGGTCCGAGCCCGTCGCCTCCACCGCCGCCACGAGGTCGGCCGTAGACGGGTTCATTGATTGACCGCCCGCTACGAGGACGCGCACGCCGAGCGAGTGAAAGATCCGACCGACGCCCTCGCCCACGACGACCGCGACCACCGACGTCGCGGGCGCCGTGTCGAGTTCGGCATCCGGCTGTTCGGCACTCCCCTCGCGAACCCAGCGCTCTTCGATGACCAGCTCGGTGAGGTCGGTCACGCGAATGTCGCGCGGTCGTCCGGCGTCGAGTGCGGCCTCGACCGCCGCGCCGATGTTGTCGGTGTGGATGTGGCAGTTGTAGAGGCCGTCATCGCCAACGATGACGATCGAGTCGCCGATCCCCGACCAGACCTCGCGAAAGGCGTGCATCTTGTCGTCTTCGGCGTCGAGGAAGTACATCACCTCATAGCGCAGGTCCGCGATCGTCGACTCACGCGTCTCGGTCTCTTCGTGCACGTGCACGATGATCGATTCGGCCAATGGCGCGATCGGCAGCGGATCGTGGGCGACCACGCTGCACAACGCGTCGAATAGCAACAACAGACCCGTGCCGCCGGAGTCGACGACGCCGGCCTGTTTCAACACCGGGAGCTGTTCGGGCGTGAAGGCCAGCGCGTCTTTGGCGCGGTCACGCGCCGAACGTACGAGCTCGATCAACGTCTCGCAATGCGCGCGAGCACCTTCGGCGGCGGCGCGCGCAATGGAGAGCATCGTCCCTTCGACGATGCGCACCACCGCCTGGCGCGCCAGGACGTCGGCGTTCTCGAGTGACTCGGCCAAGAGGTCGGCCGACACGTCGCCCTGCATGGGGAATTTCGCGACGAGACCGCGGAGCATCTGGGAGAGAATGACGCCGGAGTTGCCCCGGGCGCCCATGAGTGAGCCGTGGGCGATGGCCTTGCAGACTTCGGACATCTCGGCGTCATCGGCGAGTGGGCCCAGTTCGGCGGCGACCGATTCGATGGTGAGCGTCATGTTGGTCCCGGTGTCGCCGTCGGGCACCGGATAGACATTCAGGCGATTGATGACATCCTTATGGGACCGAAGGAGATCGGAGTAGGTGGCAATCGTTGAACGCAGTTCGCGCGCGGACAGCGTCAACGGAGAGGTCATCGTCTGAAATGCTACAATGGTCGTTCGGTTTAGTCCGATGGTGCCAGTAGGTGCCTGCGACCAAGGAAAGAGTTCATCATGGCATCCGTCTGCGAAATCTGCGGCAAGAAGCCGTCGTTCGGCATGAACGTCTCCCACTCGCACCGTCGCACCAAGCGCCGTTGGAACCCGAACATCCAGCGCGTGCGCGCGATGGTCGGCGCCACGCCCAAGCGTATGAACGTCTGCACCGGCTGCATTCGATCGGGCAAGGTCACCAAGCCCGCCCGCCGCCGCGTTGAGGCGTAATTCAAAACTGGTGCTGCCAGCCCCGACGTTCGAACGCTTCTCCCTTTAACGTCCTCGTCGCGCGGTCCTTCAGGACCGTGCCGATCGCCAGTGGGGCACGAAGTCCTCGGTCCCGAAAGACCAACCGGAGTCTCGCGACGTCGTCGGTCGCGATCAACAACTCGTAGTCTTCTCCCCCGCTGATCGCCTCGTCGAGCGTCGCCCCTTCGGCGACGGGGACGTCGTGCAGTTCGAATCCGACGCCGGAGGCGTCGGCGAACCGATGAAGGTCCAGGCCGAGGCCGTCACTGAGGTCCATCATCGCGTGCACGCCCCCCTCGCGTGCCGCCACGCCTTCGGCGAGGCGCGGCCAGGGACGGCGATGCGCGACGACGAGTTCATCCGAGAGCGACGCGCCCGCGCGGCGACGTCGAAGTCCGGCAGCGGAACGGCCGAGCGGACCCGTGACCAACAGTTGATCGCCGGGCTTCGCGCCGCTTCGATAGATCGCGCCACCACCGGGACACTCGCCAAAGACCGTGACCGCGACCGTCACGTCGCGACCCTGCGCGAGGTCGCCGCCGACGATCGGGCAACTCGTCACTCTCGAGGCGTCGGCCATACCGCGATGCAACGCCTCGAGATCCGTACCTTCTGGCGCCGTCACCGCCACGACGGCACCGCGCACGCGCGCGCCCATCGCGGCCAGGTCCGAGACCGCGGCGGCCACCGCTTTGAAGCCAAGGTCCTCCAACGAGAAGTATTCGGAATCGAGATGGACGCCCAGAACGGCAACATCAGTGCTGATCACAGCCTGTCCCTCGAAGGGCGCGAGGACCGCGGCGTCGTCGCCAATGTGCCGTTCGCCCGCAGGAATATTGCCCAGTCCGACTATTTGGGCGATACGCTCAAGGACGTCATCTTCACGCCGGGAGTAAACCCCTTCGGGGACTGTTGGGTCAGTCGGCGCGGGCATGAACCTGGTTCGCCAGGTATTCGTCACGATGTCGTGGCGTCAGATGAGTGGAGGAACTCAACGTGTCGTACCCGACCCAACACAAGAAACTCATCGCGTGGGTGGAAGAAATTGCGCGGCTCACTACCCCCGATCGTATCCACTGGTGCGACGGATCGGACAAGGAGTACGACGAACTGTGTCAACTCCTCGTCGACGCCGGCACCTTCACCCGACTCTCGGCGACGAAGCGACCGAATAGTTACTACGCGACATCGGACCCGAGTGACGTCGCGCGCGTCGAGGACCGTACCTTCATCTGCTCGAAGGACGAGGACGACGCCGGACCAACCAACAACTGGCGCGATCCGGACGAGATGCGCGAAGCCCTTAAAGAACTCTTCGAAGGATCGATGAAGGGCCGCACGATGTACGTCGTGCCGTTCTCCATGGGGCCACTGGGATCGCCCATCAGCCACATCGGCGTCGAGGTGACGGACTCGGCCTACGTCGCGGTCAACATGAAGATCATGACGCGCATGGGCACTGGCGCCCTCGAGGTGCTCGGCGAGAACGGCGAGTTCGTGCCGTGCCTGCACTCGGTCGGGTTGCCCCTCGAAGAAGGCCAAGCCGACGTGCCGTGGCCCTGCAATTCGACCGACAAGTACATCGTGCATTTCCCCGAGACCCGCGAGATCATCTCCTACGGCTCCGGCTACGGCGGCAACGCCCTCTTGGGTAAGAAGTGCTTCGCGCTGCGCATCGCGTCCGTCCTGGCGCGCGACGACGGTTGGTTGGCCGAGCACATGCTGGTCCTGAAGCTCACGAGTCCGGCCGGCGAATCGCGCTACGTGACCGGCGCGTTCCCGAGTGCCTGCGGCAAGACGAACCTCGCGATGCTCGTGCCGACGCTGCCCGGTTGGAAGGTCGAGACCATCGGTGACGATATCTGCTGGATGAAGCCCGACGCCGAGGGACGCCTTCACGCGATCAACCCCGAGGCCGGATTCTTCGGTGTCGCGCCGGGAACCAACATGCAGACCAATCCCAACGCGATGCTCTCGATCGAGGCGAACACCATTTTCACCAATACCGCGATCACGCCCGACGGCGACATCTGGTGGGAGGGCATGGGCGAAGCGCCCGAGGGTCTCATCGACTGGAAGGGCCAACTGTGGTCGAAGGATCTCGGCACACCGGCCGCGCACCCGAACTCTCGCTTCACGGCTCCCGCGTCCCAGGACCCGGCGATCGCCGCGGAGTGGGAGGACCCGGCCGGAGTGCCGATCGACGCGATCCTCTTCGGCGGTAGACGCGCCAGCGTCATCCCGCTCATCTTCCAGTCACGTAGTTGGGACCACGGGGTCTTCTTAGGATCGATCCTTTCCTCGGAGACGACGGCCGCGGCGACCGGGGCCGTCGGCAGGCTACGCCGCGACCCCTTCGCGATGCTCCCCTTCTGCGGGTACAACATGGCCGACTACTTCGCGCACTGGTTGACGTTCTCTGATCGCTTTGACGAATCCAAGTTGCCGAAGATCTTCTACGTGAACTGGTTCCGCAAGGGCGGGGATGGACGCTGGCTCTGGCCCGGGTACGGCGAGAACAGCCGCGTGCTCGAGTGGGTCTTCGAACGAACCGCCGGTCGCGGCGACGCCGTCGAGACACCAATCGGTTTCGTGCCGTCGACGACGGCGCTCAATGTCGAGGGATTGAATGTCACCGAGGCGGACATGTCCGAACTATTGACGGTGCATCACCACGAGTGGCGTGACGAGGTGCCCCGAATTCGAGAGCACTTCGCCACGTTCGGGCACGACCTGCCCAAGAAGCTCCACGACGAAGTCGATCGTCTCGAAGCGAACCTGCAGTAATCACGACGAACCGTCGTGCTAGACAAGTCGGGCACGTACGAGGGCATTTGACTGAGGAGACCACGGTGATTACGGACCTATTTCGCATCGACGACCAGGTAGCGATCATCACTGGCTCCGGTCGGGGCATCGGTGCCGCCAGCGCGGTCGCCCTCGCCGAATGCGGCGCCCACGTCGTCATCGCCTCGCGTACGGCGTCGGACCTCGACGAAGTCGCCCACTCCGTCGAATCCCTCGATCGTCGCGCCGTGAGCGTGGCCTGTGACCTCGCTGATCTCAGTGCCATCGCCGAACTCGCCGCAATCGCGCGCCGCGAATTCGGTCGCGTAGACATCGTCGTCAACAACGTCGGCGGCGCGGTGCCGTTGCCGTTTTTGATGACGACGCCGGAATACATGGAAGAGGCCTTCCACTTCAACGTCGCGACGGCCCACGCGTTGAACCTCGCCGCGGTGCCAATCATGCTCGAGCGCGGCGGCGGATCGATCGTCAACATCTCCTCGGTCATGGGCCGCGTCGCCGGTCGCGGCTACGCCGCGTACGGTTCGGCGAAGGCCGCGATGGCGCACTACACGCGACTCAGCTCGAAGGACCTCGCGCCCAAGATCCGCGTGAACGCGATCGCCGCCGGCTCGATCGCCACGTCAGCGCTCGAGATCGTGATGACGACGCCCGAGCTGAAGCAGATGATGGAAGAGATGACACTGCTCGGTCGCGTCGGCGACGTCCAGGACATCGCCGCTGGCGTCGTCTACCTGGCCTCACCGGCCGGCGCCTACATGACCGGCAAGATCCTCGAGATTGACGGGGGCGTTGACATCCCTAATCTCGACTTCCAGTTGCCAGATCTCTAATCACTCACCGCTAGTCGACCGTCTCGGCGTCGGCGACGATCAGTCGTGGACCGGAGGGCCAGTCGAAATAGCGCCACGTCCAATTGATGAACACGCGCAGGCGATTGCGAAATCCCACCAAGTACCACAGGTGCAGTCCGAGCCACGCGAGCCATCCGAGACGACCCTTCACGACGACGCCGTGCGGTAACTCCGCGACCGCGGAGTTTCGACCGATCGTCGCCATGATGCCCTTGTCGTGGTATTGGAAAGGTGTCGTCGCCTCGCCGCGGATGACGTGCAGGATCTGCGCGGCGCAGTGTCGCCCGCTCTGGATCGCGACGGGGGCGAGCTGTGCACAGAACGCACCATCCATCGATGGCACGGCCGCGGCGTCACCGACGGCCCAGACGTTGGCGCTGTCGAGGAGCCGAAGATCGGCACCCACGCTGACCCTGCCACCGGGACCGGAAGTTGACGAGAGGTCCTGGGGCAACGCGTCGCCGGCGCTGACGCCGGCCGCCCAGATGACGGCCGCGCATTCAACCCGTTCCCCGTCTTCGAAGTGGATCGAGTGCTCGTCGATACCGACGACCGACCGACCGAATTGGACGTCGACACCGCTCGATTCGAGTCGGCGCTTCGCGTAGTCGCTGGCGCGTTGGGGAAATGCCGTCAAGAGTCGCGGCGCCATGTCGACCAGGACGACTCGTATTCGAGCGGGATCGAGACGAAGGCCGTCGCGCTTGATCGCGATCTGAATCAATTCGGTCAACGCGCCCGAGGTTTCGACGCCGGTAGGTCCTCCCCCGACCACGACGAACGTGAGCTGGGGCGAAGTGCCGTCACTGTCACCGCGCACTTCAGTCTCTTCGAGGACCGAGAGCAGCCGATTGCGGAGTCGTCGCGCGTCGGACAACGTGTAGAGCGGCATCGCGAACTGCGACGCGCCGGGCACGCCGAAGAACGCGGCGACCGCGCCAGTGGCGATCACCAGGTGGTCGAAGTCGATTTGCGAACCGTCACCGAGCGTGACGAGATTGCGCGACTGATCGACGCGACGCACGCGACCGTGACGGAATCGCACGTTTCTAGCGTGACCAAAAATCGTACGAATCGGAAAGGCGACGTCGGCCGGCTCTAATCCGGCCGTCGCGACCTGGTACAGCAGCGGCTGGAACGTGTGGAAATTGTGCTGGTCGATGATCGTCACGCGAACGTCTTTGTCAGCCAGTCCCTTGGCGACCGCGACGCCCGCGAATCCCCCTCCAATGACGACGACGTGCGGCCGCGACGCGAGGTTCTCCGGCACGGATCGGGGGGAATTCACCATGTGCTTTTCAGCATAATGAGGTGCTGAATTTCAACTTCGCCCGTGCGCGAAGCGACGCCCGAGGCCGTAGACGAGACCGCCGACGATCGTGAGTACCGCCAGCAGACCGTCGCCCACGGCGAATCGCAACGTGATAGCGACGGGTATCAGCGCGCCGATCACCCACAACAACTGCTGACGAACGGCGAAACGCGCGAAGGTCTGGCCCTGCGCTCCGGGCGCCACGTTGCGCTGCGTGATCGCGTCAAACGTGGGCTGGGCCACGGCCGCGCACAGCCCCAGCCACCCGGCGAGCACGACCTGGGCGATCAATGTCGGATGGAGCGCGGCCAGGCCCGAGCCCAGTCCGGTGGCGAGTAGCGCCAACGTCAACAACGTCGATTCCGGAACGGCGTTGCGCACTCGCGTGACCAACGCCAGTCCCACCAGCGCGCCGAGCGCACTCGTCGCCAACGCGACGGCGAAATAGCCGAGACCGGCGTTGTCGCGCCGTAGACCGAAGGCCAGTAGGAACGTCGCGAATCCAACGGCGAAGCGCATAAGGGCGGCGGCACTTAATCCCCACACCACTTCGATGTCGCCCATCGGATTGAGCGCGTTGCGATCGCGCTCGGCCTGCGTCAGTCCCGTAACTTCGTCGCGCACGACCTTCGCCGGGCGCTGAAGTCGAAGGCTCGCGACCGTCGCCGCAATGAACACGACGGAGGCGGTGATCAGCACACTGGAGGCGCCGATCCCCTTCAAGATCCCCGCGCCAATCGATCCGACCACGAGTCCACTGAGCGTGCCGAGCAAAGTGAGTTGCGCGTTGAATCCGGAGTAGCCCTTCCCCTGTTCGACCGCGGTGTTCGGCCACCCCGCACCGCCGACGTGGTCCGAATGCTCGCGCAACTGATCGGTGCGCGCCATCTCGGGCACCAATGCGCCTCGCGTCACGACGTAGAGCTTCGAGGAGACCAAGATCAGGAACGCCAACGGAAAGAGCCAGAGTGAGTTGAGGTGCTCGCTCATCATCCAACAGAGCACGGCGCGCGCGAGCGCCGACATCGCGACCAGGATTCGCCTGCCGTTGGCCGACTTGTCGATGAGCGGTCCGAGCAGCGGTGACACCACGGCGAACGGGGCGATCGTCAACAAGAGATAGAGCAGCACTCGAGTCTTTGCTTCCGTGGGCGACACCGAGAAGAAGAGTGAGCCGGCCAGTGAGACCGTGACCAGCGTGTCGCCCGCCATCATGATGACGTGCACGAGCGCGAGACGGCCGAAGGCCGTACTTTGATCGAAAAGTTCCTGCGCGGAGGCCCACGCGAGGGAACCGAATCCCCGTCGTCGCACGACATCGAGCGTAGGTGATGCGTGCTCGGGCAACGAAGCGAGTGCGGTCGTGCTCTGCGAGACCGTCCCGGTGCACTGGACTATTTTGGAGAATCTCCCTCTTGCGCTCGGCTTCGCTGCTCGGGGCTCTGCTCGCATTTCTCGTCGGTCGATTCAATCATCGTCACACCACGATCGACGTCTTGTGGGGCGCCGGTTTCCTCGTCATCTACCTCGAATGCACCCGAATCGCGCGCGCCGGATACGGACATCTGCACGCCGGCATCACGGCACCCTCGTCGCGCTCTGGAGGCTGCGCCTCGCGTTCTATCTGGCCCGTCGCCAGCGCGGGGCCAAAGACGAATGCACTGATTCAGTTCGAGAAGCAGCCCTGGCGGTAGACGACACTGGGCAGGATGCTCGCCTTGCAGTCGACCGAGCGCGAGACGAAGGCCCAGCGTTGCGTGGTGGTGTTGAAGACCAAAACCTCGGTCACGCCAATGGCCTGCTCGCCGGTACCGACGGTCGCCCAGACGAAGGCCCACTCGCCTTCGCACCCGTAGTTCTGAATCGACGACAGGTGGAACTGACCGTCGAAGGCCTGACCGAGCGCTGACGTGGTGCACGGTACGGGCGGGGCCGCCGTCGCGGAACTCGACGTCGTTCGAAAGCTGAGCACCACCAACGCGGCGAGCACTAGCACGGCCACGACGAGTCGAAAAGACTTCATACGTCCACTACACCACAATTTCCTGGTTACGAACGAGCGAGGATCACGCCGAGCATGATCACCATGGACGCTTCCCACACCGAATTGTCGATCGGCGTCGTCGACACGTCATCCAGGGTGCGACCGACCAGCAGGACTTGGATCAATACGGCGACCGCGTGGGCCGAGAGATCACGATTGAGCCACTCGCGCTGCTGACCGTATTCGACGATCGACCGCAATTCGTCCGTGAGACGCGACTGCGTGCCACCTATGAGCTCTCGCAGTTCGGGGCGCATCATCGAGGCAGCAACGATACGGGCCCGCAAGGCGCGACGGGCGCGACGGGCGTCGCTCGAGGCGAAAGTCCCGATGAGGCCCTGCATCGCCACGAGATACTCTTCGAAACTCTGCGATGAGACGCTGACCGAGTGCAACGTTTCGAGGTCCTCTTCGGCCAATGTGGTGAACATCTGGTGATAGGCCGCGTCGATGACACCCTCGCGCGATCCGAAGTGGTGGTACACCGAGCCGTAGTTGACGCCGGTCGCTTCGCAGATTTCTGGAATGCGAATGAGCGATTCATCGCCCTTCATCAGGCGATCTCCGACCGCGTTCAGCACAGCCTGCATGACCGGCGCGGAGCGGCTCTGTTTTGTCATCAAAATATATTAACCGGATGATTCAGACCTTTGACAATCTGTATAGGGCAAATGACCTGCTCACGCCATGATTGTTCAAAAGTTGTGGAGGGACAACGGCACCGTTTCCGGTTCATGAGGCCACCATTTTTCGATCGAATCTACGTGGCCCGCCACACCCGTTGCCTTGGCAGTTGACCGGTACGACGCGTCGGAATCGAAGTCGTCACCGCGAAGGTTGGTTCACCAGGTGACGGGCAACTCGGCCATGCCGCGCAAGAAAGGGTGCGGCTGATAGGTCGGGGTGAATCCTTCGGCGAGTCGAAGTCCGGGCAGACGTGATGAGAGGACCTCGAGCGCGACCCGTGCTTCCAATCGCGCCAACGGAGCCCCGATGCAATGGTGGATGCCCCGACCGAAGGCCAGGTTCGGAGCCACTCGCCCGCGCTCGATCGAGAACGAAGTGGCGTCGACGTATTGGCGCTCGTCGCGATTGGCGGCGAGATACACCAAAAAGAGTTTCTGGCCGGCCTGCACCGACTGACCGAGCAACACGGTATCGCGCGTCGCGATTCTCCACATGCCGTAGACCGAGGGATCACAGCGAAGGGCTTCGTCGAAGAACTGCGGTGCGAGGCTCGGGTCCTCGACGAGTGCGCGCCAACGTTCTGGTACCGACAAGAGTCGCCAGAGCACGTTGGTGAGCTCGTGGGCCAGGGTCTCATGTCCGGCGAGGAAGAGTCCCGGTACGAGTGACAGCATCTCTCGTTCGCTCAAACTGAACTCGTCGCGACCCTTGGCGATGATCGTCAGGAGATCGTTCTGTGGTCGCACGTAGCGCTCTTCAATCAACCGAGAGACCATTCGGTGCATCTCGAGGATGTTGTGGGCCATGGTGAGTTGCTCGTCGAGCGGCACGCCCATGAGAAGCGCGATCGCCAGTTCCGGCCAATCCTTGACCCCACGGCGCAAGGACGGCATGGCCTTCTTTGGCATGCCGAGCAGCAACGCGACGACTCGTAGTGGCAACGGATAGGAGAACTGACTGAGCAGGTCGGCGCTGGTGCCGCGTTCGATACCGTCGACGAGTTCTTCGCACGCGTAGCGGATCATGGCCTCGTGCGACGCCACGCTGCTGGCGGTGAACGAGGACTCCATGACGCCGCGCAACCTCGTGTGATCCGGCGGGTCCACACCGATCAGGGTGCCCTCCATCGGGATCTCATCGCCGAAAAAACCGATGACTTCAGGTGAGAGCAGCTCGGTGATGGAAAGGATCTCCTTGGAACAGAACAGTTCGGGGTCTCGCAGGACCGACACCACGTCGTGGTAGCGAGTGATGATCCACGCGCCGAGGATGGGGCTGAAAAAGATGGTCCCCGCGTCACGTGCCCGAGCCAACACCGCGTCGGGATCGGTCATGAACACCGTGTCGAAGGGATTGAAGGCCGACTCGAGTGGAATGCCGTCGTCGATATTTTGGACTGCCATAGTGCTGAAACCCGCGTTCATTGGTCGGTGGGGCCGAACGCTCGGTGCGAACGCGCCATCGAATTGACGACGCCGCCAATGTACCAAGTTGAGCATTCATTGCTGCGGACACGTCGCGTGAGAAACGACCACAATCGAGCCGCGACGCGATCTGGAGAGGTCCCACGCGTTTGACAATCCGCTCAAAATTTGTCGGTTGAGGTCACCAAAAAAGTCTCGGTCAGGAACTATTTTTGGTGTATGGATCCGAGTATTCAGTTCCTCTTGGGAAATGACGTTCCAACGCCCGAAGGGGCCACGATTCATTCAATCGTGCCTCCGCCGCCCATTGCCAATGACGACGACAAGATTGGCTGGACGCTGGACGTCGCCATGCGGCTCGATCAGGAACGGGCGGTGAAGGAAGCTCCGCAAGGCGTCATTATTCCAATTATCAGAAACTCACCCGAGGAGCTCGCCGACTCCGCGTAACAACGGTGTTGATCGGTCGATCACTCGATCGACTGAGATATCTCCCAAATGACACCGTCGGGATCCTTGAAATGCGCCGTGCGGCGTCCCCAAGAGCGATCCATCGGTTCTATGAAAAAGGCAACGCCCTTGGACTTGAGTGCTTCGAAGGCTTCGTCAACATTCTCGACGAAGATGTTGAACGATCCGACGGAGCGTTGACCGCGAGACGTCCCCAACTCTTCTCCCGGCAACATTTCGGTCGCCGACCCAACGGTCACGAGAAGGAACATGTCTTCGCCCAACAAAATGCCGGCCGACGTCTCGTCTTCGAATCCGAGCGTGAACCCGAGTATGTCAACGTAGAAGGCCTTGGCCCGCCCCAGATCCTCAACGAACAAGACGGGTGGACCAAATTCTCCGATTGCAGCACGCATTATCAACCCCCATTGGTCCATTCCGTCGCTCGTCAACGACTGCTCGTGAATCCAACGTAGTGCGACGAAGACTCTCCACGTATCCCGGTCAATTCTGGCGACTGATTATCGACTGTCTGTTCGGTTTTGAACAAATATCTATCGCAACGCCGGCACCAAGAAAAGCAAGAGCACGGTGGCGTTGAATGTCGCGTGCGCCATCATCCCGGGAGCGAGCGCACCGGAATGGCCGTGGCGCTTCAGGCAGTTCACGAAGTGCTGGGTGATTCGCTCGCGCGAACCAACGCCCTACGAGCCCTAGAACTCGTTCTCAATCGTTTCGACGGCGAGCGTGGGAGCGACCAATTCGAACTTTTGGGTGGCAACGCTATCCGAGGTTTGGCGATCCTCGAAAGGCCACCACGCGATACGACGAAGCGACCAGCATCAGGCCGTCGCCAATACTCGGCGTAGTGAAGTCGTTGTCGACGGCGCCAATCGATGCCTGCTGGCGAACAGTTCCGGTTGCGGCGTCAAGTCCATACAGGGTGCCATCCTTGCCCACCGTCCACACCCGACCGGCCGCCACGATCGGCGAGCCACCACCGACACTCGCTCCCCACAACATTTTGAGAGACGGTGGTGCCTTCGTGACGCGAACGGCGACGGGACCATTAAGACACGGCAGGTAGACCGTCATCCCCACGATGGCGCTTCCACCATCGATGTCGTTCGAGCACACCGAGGACAGGCTCGCCTCCTGGGTGCCGGTGCCGCCGAGATGCGCGCCGTTCAAGAGATAAACAACCGGGGATTTGCCCGCGAGCACGACCTGTCCATCGGCGAGCAGCAAGGGAGCCGTCGACATGTCGAGGTCCTTCGCGTTGTCCGACGTCCACGAGGACGGTGCGAAATACTGCTTAAGTCTTCCGGTCGCCGTGAGTTCGAGCACCGAGTCACTGTCGTCGTACGCCTGACCGGAACTGTGCACGGACCCGTTGCCGACGCTGACCCACACGTTGCCCTTCGCGTCGACGGCCGGCGCGGCTCCCCCCATCCAGATCGCCCCCTGGCTATCGCCCGCTCGATTGTCGACAGTGAAGATGGCGGGCCTCGAGCCGCCCTCCTTCACCGACACGACGCGACCACGGTAGGTCGCACAGTCGCCGTAGTTACCGCCCATCCCAAAGACGACTCGTCCACCATCGAGGTTCAGCCCGGTCCTTTGCAGAAGCGCCGCAGGAGCCGAACCGGAAGGATCGACTCGCTCACTCAATTCGATGGCACCGGTCTTCGTACTCAGTCCCACGAGGAAATGCTCAGGGTAACCACGCACGAGTTCGTCCGCCACGACGAAGATCTCGTTGCGCGTCGGATCGATTACGGGCGTGCCGGTGATCCCGACGGTCGGCGAGATATTCCCGCACGGCAGGTCCGACGAGGGAACTGCGGGGGCGAGATGTCGGGACCAGACGACCGACCCCCGAGACGACGTGAGCGCGTAGACCGTGTTGTTCTCAGTGGCCACGAAGACGTCACCGGAAAAAACGAGAGGCTCGCCGTAAATCTCTCCCCTCAATATCGGAGAGGTCCACGCTCGCTTGGCGGTGACAACGGACTTCAACGCCGAAGAGACGCCGGTGCCGGAGGGATTCCCGTGATAGACGGTCCACGAGGTGTCGCCTTGCGAGGTCGCCGACGCTTGACCTTGGGTGACACCCAAGAAGACTGACGTCAAAACCGCAGCGCCCGCGACCAACATCCGGATCGACGTCGAGTGAGTAATTTGGTTTCGCATTGTCATCTCAAACTAACGCCGCGACGTCAATTCCAGCCTGAGGAAAATCCACGCTTTCGCAATTTCTCACAGCGCGAAGAGAGGCAATCGCTCGCTTACTCGAGCCATCGTCGTGTGTTCAAGAGATTGCTATACAAAGAAAGGAACTGATGGAGTCGGATTATTCCGAGAGTTTCCTTCGTGTATTTCAGCGGTTCCCAAGCTTTGTCTGACCGTCCAGAAATTCCCGAGCTATTTCGAGGAAATGCGCCAGGGTTGACTTTTCATCATCTTGATCGGTCATGACGTCGTCGCTTCACGTGACGCAAATGGCGTTCACGAACTCTAAGGAGCTTCGACGCCGACGCCGAAACTGGCGCCGATGGTGAGACGGTCTAGCCCGCGATCGAGTTGTAGACGGTCGCTACCATTGGCGCCGCTAATTCAACACCCAGTCCTTGGAGGATTGGAACGAGGGTCTTTCCAAACGCATCGAAATCTTCTTGGGATTCCCAAACGTCGAAAACATGAATCGCGCCGTCTGACTCCAATGCGAAGTGGCTTGATCGCCCCTTCGGGGAACCTTCGCCAGCGGCATCCAACTTCTTGATTGCTTCGTCGTACTTTTCCGATGTGAATCCCGTGTGCACGATGTAAATGCCTAACGCCATGATCTCAACCTTCCTCGGCCCAATTCTTGGATCGGTTCGGTCACCGTATCAGTTCCTTGTGCTCCCCACCCGATCGGATTCCGTCTCGTTTTCACCTTCATTGGGATCACAAAGAGGACCTCGAAAGTATTTGACTGCCGGAGCACTGGGCGCAGTCACTGGTCAAGAACAAAGGTCAAAGGCAACTTGAGTGTCAGGAAGATCGCGATTCTCTGAAAAGCAAATCCCGACCCTGTGCAACCGATGGCGACCAATTTTTTGCGTTGACCAACCGAATTCGCCAATCGCACGTACTTACACATATATATATGTATGTGCTTTAGTCTTCATGGACTATTGCGCAGTCCACCCACCATCAATGGAGAGCGCCGCGCCGGTAATCGTCTCTGCTTCATCGCTACAGAGAAATACGGCCATGGCACCGATCGATTCCGGTGTCGTGAACTTCGACATTGGCTGCTTTTCGACCAGCAGTCGCTCCATCTCGACTTCCACCGCTGTCCCCGACTGCTCAGCTCGATCAAGCAACTGGCGCTCGACCAGCGGCGTGAGAACCCAACCGGGGCAGATTGCATTGACGGTGACACCCTGATTGGCCAGTTCGAGAGCTGCCACTTTCGTGGCGCCGACCATCCCGTGCTTGGCCGCGACGTAGGCGACCTTGTTCGCGCTCGCCACGAGTCCGTGCGCGGAGGCGACGTTGATGATGCGGCCCCAACCCTTGGCCTTCATCGCGGGAATTGCGGCCTTCATCGAATAGAAGGCGGCTGAGAGATTAAGCCCGATGATCGCTTCCCATCGATCTTCGGGAAACTCCTCGATCGGCGCGACGAATTGAATGCCGGCGTTGTTGACGAGCACGTCGACACCGCCGAGGACGTCAATCGTCTCGGCGACGAGTCGGCTCACCTCGTCGCGACGCGATAGATCGGCACCGTCGAATGCCACGCTCACACCAAACTCCTCAGCGAGTTGTGCACGCAACGTTTCGATATCGTCCGCGTCGCCGAAGCCGTTCATCATGATCGAGGCCCCGGCCCCGGCGAGAGAGCGGGCAATGCCCCACCCGATGCCGCTCGTCGAGCCCGTGACGAGAGCTACTTTTCCTTGCAGCACCATTCGCCGCCTCCCTTTCTCGAACCTGCGAACGCCGACCCGAAATCAATCTTGGTAGAAATCACGAACGTTCAAGACTTTTTGAATACTGACAAAAGTGTGGCCGCGGAAGCCCGGCTGAGCCGGCGGCGAAGGACGAGGCTGGCAATGCCCCCCGGAGCGAAGAAAACGAATAAGACGAATAGGGCCCCGAGCAGAAACTGTGGCTCCGAAAGTGGCACTCGCAGCACCGCCGGAAGACGGGTGAACGAGGGTTCGGCGCCCACCTTATCGAGGTACTGCTGAAGATAGATGTAGACCATGGCGCCGACGACCGCGCCCCAGCGGGTGCCGGCGCCGCCAAGGACCACCATGATGAGGATCGAAAGGGTCACCGTCGTCGAGGCCACGACGCTCGGTACGGCCGTGCCGATTACCAGGATGTAGACGATTCCTCCCCCAGTCGCTATGAGCGAGGAGACGACGAAGGAGACCATCTTGAAGCGATAGGGACGCACGCCGAGTACGTCGAGCCGGAGCTCGTTCTCTCGAATGGCGACGAAGACGTGTCCGGTGACCGACTCGGTGACCAGCCAGACGATCAGGTACGCAACGACGAGGAACGCGAGGGCAATCCAGTAGAGGTTTCGCGTGTTCGACACGGCCCCCGAGAGGATCGAGGGCAATCGACTGTAGGAGAGGGAGAGTCCCGTATCGCCGCCGGTCAGGTTGTGTGGATTGCTCTCCACTAAGAAATAGAACGCCTGGGCGAAGGCGAGGGTCACCATGGCGAAGGCGATGCCGTGCACTCGCAGGGCGATCGCGCCGAGCACGACCGCGAGTATCAGAGAGACGCCAAACGTCAGCAACAGTGACGGGAAGAGCGGCCACTCCCAATGGGTCAGGGCGATGTCGAAGACGTAGGTTCCGACCGCGAAATAGAGGACGGGGCCCAGCGACATGAGGCCGGTATAGCCAAACATCATGTCGTAACCAACGGCGATGCCCGCGAACATGAAGCACAGCGCCAGCACCTCGAGGGTTCCCGTGGAGTTCACGATGTCGAGCGTGCCCGGGAGCACCCAGGGCACGTGTAGTCCGATGAAGGGCACCACGATGAAGAGCCCGAGGAATACGGCACCCACGACCAGGCCCGCTCGAGGTGAGGGCCACTTCACGCGACCCTCCCGAACAGACCACGGGGCCGTAACTCCAAGACCACGGCCAACAACAACACCGTCGAGAGATCACCGATCTGGGCCCAGCCACTGTGGCCACCTATATAGAAGGACGTGTACTGCTGCAAGAGCCCCACGGTGAGCGCCGCCACCGCCGAACCGCGGATCGAACCCAGTCCTCCGATGACGACGACGATGAAGGCAAATATCAAGAGGCTGTCGCCTTGGTTGGGCGAGACGAGGTCGCCACTGAAGACAATGGTGTAAAGGATGCCCCCGAGTCCGGCCATGGCCCCACCAATGACGAAGACGAGGGTGAACGCTCGACCGACGTCAATCCCGAGCGCGCGCACCATTTCTCGATTCTCCACGCCGGCGCGAATGATGATGCCGTATCTGGTGAGCGCGAGGAACAGCTCCAGCCCGATCAAGACGATGACGCCGGCGCCGATCGCGAGAAAGCTCGCGTTGGGTAAAAAAAGTCCCCCGAGGTGCGTGGGCTCGACCAGCCAGAGCGGCACTGGGATCTGCAGGGCCGTACTGCCGAAGCCCCCCATGAGAAGGCCGACCACCGCGAGGTCCAGGCCAATCGTGATCAAGATCTGACTGATTGGTTTGCCGTAGAGCGGTCGAATGAGAATCAGCTCGGTGACGCCGGCCGCCAGAGCGCCGAAGAGGGTGGCGCCGATGATCGCCAAGATCAACAACGTCGGCGCGCCCAGCGACGTCGGGAGGCGCGTCGCGATCTCGTATCCCGCATAGGCGCCCAGTGTCATGAAGAGGCCGTGAGCGAAATTAAGGACGTCCATTAGTCCGTAGATCAGTGAAAGGCCCGACGCCGCAAGGAAGTAGATAGCCCCGAGCGCCACGCCGCTGAAAGTGAGGACGAGAAAAATGTTCACGCGGCCCCCGCCACCCCAAGAAGCTGTCGCACGAGCGTCGGGTCGTCGAGGTCGGTGACCTCGCCGTAGTGCACGACCTCGCCGTGGTCGAGCACGACAATGCGCTGGGCGAGACGTTTGACGACGCTCAAGTTCTGCTCGACGAGCAGCACCGTCGAGTGTTGCGCCGCACGTTCAAGGACGCCGGCAAATTCACTCACGATCTTCGGGGCGAGTCCCTTGGAGGGCTCGTCGATGAGCAGCAAGGGCCGATTGTTCAAGAGCGCCCTCGCGATGGAGAGCATTTGCTGTTGACCGCCCGAGAGGGTGCCGGCTCGCTGGCGACCGCGCTGTTTCAACTCGGGAAAGAGCGAGAAGACCTCGTCGTATTTCGCGCCGGATCCACTCTCAGCGAGACGGAGATTCTGCTCCACGGTCAGAGCGGAAAAGACGTCACGGTCCTCTGGCACGTAGCCAATCCCGAGGCGTACGATGCGGTGCGTCGGCCAACCCGCCACCTCGTCGCCGAGAACCTGTATTCGGCCGCTACTCGCAACGAGGCCCAGGATCGCCCGTAAGGTCGTCGTCTTGCCGACGCCGTTACGTCCGAGGAGTGCCGTGACGCCACCCGTGGGCACGCTGAAACTGACGCCCTGAAGGACGTGCGAACCGGCGATGGTGACGTGCAGATCCGAAATCTCGACGGCGTTGGTCACAATGGCTCGCCGAGGTACGCCGCTTGTACCGTCTCGTTGGCCATGACCTCTTCCGGTTCGCCGCACGCGAGCAGTCGTCCAAAATCAAGCACGGCGACCTTCTGGGCCAGACCGACAATGACCGCCATGTGGTGTTCCACCATCAACACGGTGCGCCCCTCGGAGTGCAGTCGGGCAATGAGTGCCATCAGCAGCGGCACGTCTTCAGTGTTGACGCCGGCCATGGGCTCATCGAGCAAAAGGACCCGCGCCTGCGCGGCCAGTAGGATCGCCAATTCGAGCTTGCGCTTGTCGCCGTGACTGAGCGCTCCGGTGATCTGATGAGCAAGGCCCGAGAGACCAACCTCCTCGAGGGCCGACTCGGCGGCGGCGGTCGCCTCATCGCCCGCACGGGGCCGTCGCCACAGCTTCATGTTGCCGCCGAGGCGGGCTTGCGCGGAGAGCCGGGCGTTCTCGAGCACACTCAGCGAGTTGAACAAACTTGAGGTTTGAAACGTGCGGCCGACGCCCAGTCGAGCCCGACCCGAGGTACTCACGCTCGCCAAATCGCGCCCGAAGAGTTCAACAGTGCCCGAGGTCGGCTTGAGCAAACCACTCATGAGGTTAAGGAAGGTTGTCTTGCCCGCGCCGTTGGGCCCGATGATGCCGAGGAAGCTTCCCTCTTCGATCTCGAGATCGATTTCGGACAGAATGTCCGCTCCCCCGACCCGAAATCCCAGGTCCCTCACGTGTAACGCGAAGGACCTGGGACCGGAACTAACTGTCATTGGGGAAAACTTTAACTATTTGCTGAAGTGCGCCGCGACCGGAGGAGCCGTTGCCGTGGCACTTAGGGTGCGTAGCACGACTGGCTTGTAGCCACCGTTGATCGTCGAGACCAAACTCACCTGGTACATCGGCTGAAGCATGGCGTGGTCCGACACGCGGATGGTCTGCTCGCCTTTCGGGGCGAGGAAACTCCATCCCGCGAGTCCACTGATCATCTTGTTCACGTTCGTCCCGTCGCCGGTCTGAATGGCGCGCACCAACATCTGCGCCCATACGAATCCGTCCGGCGTGAACAGGTCGGGCTGCTGGTGGTACTTCTGTTCCATCGCCTTGACGAGATAGTCGTTGGGCTTGTTCGTCGAACCGGCTGACACGTAGAGCGACAGGTAGTTGAACGAAGTGCCGATCGTGCCGTAGAACGGGTACGTCACAACATTTGCGAGACCCGTGACGACGTGCGCGGTGGTGAGGGCGCCCTCTTGCTGAAGCGCCTGCATGAGCGGCGCCCCGGTCGTACCGGCCCACGCGAGAAAGATGATGTCCGGGTGGTCCTGTTGCACTTGCAAGGCCGTCGACGTGAAGTCGGTCGTCGTCAGGGGAACGAGAAGGCTATCCACGGTGTCGCCGAGACTCTTGAACGCGTTCGTGGCGTCGGTGACGTAGGACTGGCCGAAGGCGAAGTCTTGACCGAGCACGAGGATGGTCTTGCCAGTACCGAGCGCCTGCACGTAGGACTTCGCGGTCTGCACGTCCTGGTAGGTCTGGCGACCGGAACGGAACGTGTAACGGTTGACGCCAGTGATGGCGTCGTCCGCGGCCGCGCCCGAGACGTACACAACTTTGTTCTGCGCCGCCAGCGGCGCGAGTTCGTCAGCGATGCTCGAGTCACCGGTACCGCCGATGATCTTGTAGCCGGCACCTACGTACGCCTTGAAGTCCGACACGGCCGTCGTCGGATTGTCGGCGTCGTCTTCCCAGTTGATGTTGAGCTTCTGACCGTTCACTTTGTCGGTGCCGTTGGTCGCGAACTTCAGACCGATGTTGAAGCCCTGGCGCCACTCCGTCTCATACGCCGAGTAGATGCCCGTCTGCTCCAAGATCATTCCCACCTTGATGGCCGGCTTGGCCTTGGCGGTGGCCGCGCCGGACAGCTGTGACGCGCTGACGCTCAAGCCGAGAGCAACCATCGCAATCGACATGGTGACCGACGTCAATCGAAAGATTCTTTTCATTTCCCCCCTTGAAACGCGCCGCCCCCTTGACCGCGTGAGCGAAATTCAAGCAGAGTTACGCAAGAATGTCAAGTGAATCACCTCTCATATTTTGCCGGTCACGCGTGGACGCCCACCGAAACCAATTACCAGGTCAAATTCAATTGAACGCCTTGACACGATCGACTGAGTAAATCCTGAGCCAGCCAGCACCGGTAGTCGGACCACCCGGAACATCTAGCGCAGAGCGGCCTCGACAGCGGCGCGCGCGATGTTGGCACCGCGTGTGCTGCCCGGGACGAACTGCATCTTGTTCGGCGTATAGGCAATCGTGATGCCGAGATCCTGATCCATCAGTACCAATGAACCGAGCCCGGCCCAGAAACAACCACGGGGACCGAGTGGCGTCACGCTGCTCGCCAGGCCGTAGCCCATTCCAAAATTCACTTCAATCCCGAGCACCAGGTCGACGTCGTGTGCTTGGGTCTCGAAGATTCGCGCACCGGTCTTCTCAGAGAAGAATCTCGTCCCGTTGAACTCGCCGTTATTCGCGACAATCGACTGGATCAACGCGACCGAACGTGCGTTGCCGTGTCCGTTCGACGCGGGGATCTCCGCTGCACGCCACCACCGCTGTCTCGGCCACGTGAAGTCGATCGGCGGTGACATCCACGAGCGATACGCGATCGACTTCGGATCCAATCCGTCGACGACGTTCCCGTCGCCCGGGATCACAAAACTCACGCGAGACTCTTCCGATTCCGGTAGACCAACGTGAAAGTCAGCGTCGAGGACGTCGCTCACCTCAGACTTGAAGAACTGCGCAAATGACGTACCCGTGATGCGACGTACCAGTTCGCCGATGAGGTATCCCTGCGTCACGAGGTGATAGCCCGGCGTCGCGCGCGACTCCCACCACGGAACTTGCGCCGCGAGGGCGCCCGCGCAGAGATCCCAGTCGGCGAGATCTTCGGGCTGCAACGCGGCGTCAAAGCCGGCGAGTCCCGAGGTGTGACCCATGACGTGGCGCACCTCGATCGATTCCTTACCCCCCTGGGAAAATTCCGGCCAGTACTTGGCCACCGGAGCATCGAAGTCGAGTTCACCACGGTCACTCAGCATCAACGCGACGAGGAATGTCATCGTTTTCGTCACGGACCAGACGTTCACTATCGTGTCACGTTGCCAGGGCCGGGTCTTCGTCTCGTCCGCGTACCCGCCCCAAATGTCCGCGACGAGTTCACCTCGCAACATGACGGCGATCGACGCGCCCACGTCTTCGCCATTGGCGAGCTGTCGTTCAAGGACGTCACGCAACGAAGCGAAGTTATCGGTGGTGTAACCCTGAACAGTCGACATCGCGTCTCCAAAATTCCGTTTCACGTTCGCAGTGAAGTGTCCCAGACAATAGCGACTCGTATAACTCGCGAAGGATTTTTTTCGCCGCGACGCGAAACTCACCGACCGACGCGAGGGTCATCCGCAACCGCGACGTGTCGTCGCGACGTCCGATTCGGGACCGCTGCTAAAGAGGGGTGCGTGACGTGTGTCATGGTCAACGACGCCGTTCTTTCGGTGCCATTCGCCGTCACGGGAATCGTGTAGAAGTCCTCCGGCCACTCACTCAAAGTAAGTCGATAGAGTACGCGATGTGCACGTAGTGACTCTCGGGGGTGTCCGTGGCGAGTGACTTCTCGGTTCGACCGGGGGCGTCGGGTCCGCCCGACCTCGTCCGGGACGAGTCAAAGGGTGCCGTCACACAGTCGAGCAAAGGCAAGGGCGCGCGTACCCGGCGCAAGTTGGTCGAAGCGGCCGAAGAAGTGTTCAACACCTACGGTTACTACGACGCGTCGATCGTCAAGATCACCGAAGCGGCCAGTGTCGCTCAGGGGACTTTCTACGTGTATTTTCGCAGCAAGAAAGAGATCTTCGATGAGGTCGTCGCGGATCTCAACCGCCGCGTTCGCCACGCCATGTCCGAGGCGGCTCGCGGAGCGACGTCGCGTTTGGAGGCCGAACGCCTTGGTTTTGCTGGGTTTTTCCGTTTCACTACGGAGCACCCGGCGCTCTATCGGGTGATTCGCCAAGCTGAATTCGTTTCGCCCGGTGCACTACGAAATCACTACGAGAAGGTGGCGGAGGGCTATATCGCACCGTTGCGCGAGGCGATGGACGCGGGTGACGTCACCCCCGGCGATCCGATGATCCTGGCGTGGTTGTTGATGGCGATCGGCGAGTCCGTCGGACTTCGTTGGATAATTTGGGATGAGGCGAAGGCGGTCCCTCCGGAGGTCTTTGACGAGATGATGGTGATCATCGCACGCATGCTCGGGGGCGAAACAAGCGGCACGTATAACGAAGGCACGGCGGTCTCGCCCTCACGTCATGACGAGTCCCCCACGGGGGACGACACTGCGACTGACGCGGACTAGGCCAATGAGCGAGGGCACCGAGAACCTGCACGTCATCGGTCGATGGATCGAAGACCGGGCGCGACAGACGCCACAACGAAGCGCCATCGAATTCGATGGTCGCACGATGACGTACGGCGAACTCGATGCGACGTCCAGTCAACTCGCTCGGGCCCTCCTTCACTTCGGACTCTCCCCCGGTGAGCGCGTGGCGACCCTCACCGAGAACCGTCCGGAGCACGTCGCGTTACTCTTCGCCTGTGCGAAGGCCGGTCTGATCCTGACGCCACTGAACTGGCGCCTCACGGCACCCGAGATCGCCGCACAACTTGAAACATTTGAACCGGCCCTCGTCTGCGCGTCACCGACGCACCGACCTCAGGTCGATCACGCTCGGGCCTTGATGACGAGTGCGCCACCGGCACTTGACCTCGCACGGCTCTCGATTGAGTTAGGAAACGTCTCAACGCACGACGAGCTGCCTCTCGTGAACGACGACGACGGGCTGCTCATCATCGCTACGTCGGGGACGACGGGCACACCAAAAGGCGTGGTGTTGACGCACGCGAACTGCTTCTGGACCAACGTCGGATTCGACCTCGCCGCGCCGATGGGAGACGATGACGTCGTCTTACAAGTGCTGCCCCAGTTTCACGTGGGCGGATGGAACGTACAACCCCTTCTTGCCTGGTGGAAGGGGGCAACGGTCGTTCTTGAACCTTCGTTCGAACCCGAGCGAGTGCTCGACATTATCGAACGCCGTCGCATCACGACGATGATGGGCGTTCCCGCGACGTACTTGATGTTGGCCCAGCACCCACGATTCGAAGAAGCCGATCTCTCGAGTCTGCGGCGCGTGCTCGTCGGTGGCGCGTCGATGCCGCTCGCTCTCATCGAATCGTGGCAGGCACGTGGCGTCGACGTCGTTCAAGGTTACGGACTCACCGAAGCATCACCGAACGTTCTCTGTCTCGCGCCCGAGGACGCCACGTCACATCTCGGGTCGGTGGGAAAGCCGTACTCGTACGTGGAGGTCGCACTGCACGACCACCGCACGGACACGCTCATCATCGGCGAAGGTCGTGGCGAGATTTACGTAAAGGGTCCGAACGTCTTTCCCGGATACTGGAATAATTCCGCGGCGACGACGGCCGCGTTCGATGACGGATGGCTGCGCACGGGCGACGTGGCCGAGCGCGACGACGCGGGGTATTACCAGATCTGCGGGCGCGCGAAAGAGATGTATATCTCGGGTGGCGAGAACGTGTACCCGGCGGAGGTCGAACAGGTTCTCGCAGCGTACGTCGACGTCGAGGACGCGGCGGTCGTCGCCATTTCGCATCCGCGTTGGGGCGAGGCGGGCGTGGCCTTCGTCGTCGCCAAACGCGACACCTGCTTGGACATCGTGCAATTAACTGATCACTGTCGTTCGGGTCTCGCGCCGTACAAAGTGCCGAGTGAGTTCCGGGTGATCGAAGAACTTCCACGCACGTCAGTAGGAAAGATCGACAAAATACGTCTCACTCTGCTCGCGCAAAGTAGTTCTCAGAAATAGACCCTCACCAGGTAAGACTTCGTATATTCGACGGTCAGGTTCAGTACGTGGGATGAAACGTCGGATTTTTCAGTCGAACAATCGTTTAGTACTGCACCAAGATGCGCTGTGAGGGTCCGTCAATGGTCATCTGTCCACCGTAAGGAAGAACGTACTGAGGGTCGGTGTGACCGAAGTCTGGTCCGTACACGAACATCGCATCAGGGTTGTAAATGGAAAGGGCCCGAAGCACCGCCGACTCCTGGTCAGCGCGAAATACAGCTCGTTCTGCCTCGTTGAGAGGAGCGTGGGTGTGCCAAGCCTTCGCCTTCGCGAACACCACCGCCGGGAACTGACCGAGCAACCCTCGCTCGCCGGCATTGCGCAACATTTCGAAGACGGCATCAGCTGACGGCATCTCTTCGGAGGTCTCCAGCATCAGCACGCTCCCGAGGTACTCCTCATTCGGAAGAATCCACCGATTCGCGGCAAGATTCCAATGCAGGATTTCAAGATTGCCACCCCACGTCGTGCCCGTGACCACTCGCGTCGCGTTATGCCAATGCCACCCGGGTTCTGGCGTGGTGGGTAGCGGGTTCGCAAGGGTCGAGAGGTCTTCCCACCGGCACTGCAAGTCTGTGAACTGCGCCACTGGCTTCACTTCGACGAGGTCGTGGTCGAAGAGGGCGTGTCGCAAGGATTCGAGAGACACGGGGTGCACACCGCCAGGTCGAGCGAGGTGGACCAGAGTCGAGCCCCCGTGGTAGCCAATGATTCCGAGGTTCCACAGGTAGTTCAAGAGATTGGTGTTGTCGGAGTAGCCAAAGAAGGCCTTCGGGTTCGAAGCAATCACTTTGGCGTCCAGGTGCGGGAGCACGGTGATTTGGTCGGATCCACCAATGACCGCGAGGAGAGCCTTGATGTCAGGGTTCGCGAAGACCGCGTTCAGATCACGGGCGCGTTCCTTCGGTGTTGCACCCACTTGGCGAGTCGTTGGAAACTCCACTGGTACGAGGCCAAAGACATCGCGCAACACGCTGACCCCGATTTCGTGAACCTCGGGGAAGACGCCGGCGCCCGCCCAAGACGGGGAGACCACGGCGACCTGGTCTCCGGGTTGCAGTTTGGGCGGCGCTTGCAACGAATGGGTCTGATTCATCGGCCGCGTCTCAGTCATTCGTCAACTGGTGCGGAGGATCCCGATCGGTGCAAGCAAATGTTCGAACTTCGGCCCCGGGGACTTATGTACATTCAAACACCGTACTTATGTAAATGTCTCTTCGTAGGGCCGGTTGAGATCGAACCCACGACCGAGGGGACTACGAGGTGGGGGCAAACGGTCGGCGCGGTCCGGTGATGTCGGAATCATTCGGTTAACCGACCTCGGGTGGGCCACCAGCGTCGAAATGTGGATCCGCACTCAGTTCGAAGTTCAGCGTCCGACGACGAGCGGCATTTACCCGAAGGGTCGAGAACTCGTGTTCGAACGGCGATGGAAACAGCTCAATGGGTGGCAAGTGAAACCACTTACGCATGCTCGCTCCTTTTCGTGAAGTTGTCACTCTCACTTTGCACCCGTGAGCTGTGAACGCACTGGAACATTTGCAAGTCTCTGGTGAAGCCAATGAAACATCTCTATGAGAAGCCATGAATTAATACATCGCCGGTTAACACATTGAGACGCGGCCGTGTCGTGCACCCTCGCTTGGGCAAGTCCGTGTGGGTTCTGTTCCGCGGCCCGACTTGACCGAAATGCCACATTTCACTGGAGGCTCCACCCACCACCTATCAAACAGCGGTTGGTTCCAAACAGTAGAGGGTGAAGTCTCTTCCGTCACTTTGCACGGTCTCAACAACCGTGAAGCCGAGCCGAGCATGCAAGTCAATTGTCGCCCGGTTGTCGGGCTCGGCTCTGTAGTAGATCGTTTTGGTTACCTGACGTAATTCGTCGATTCGAGCCGTGGTCAGAAGTGTTCCGAGGCCTTGACGTCGATGACCCGGCGAAATCAACAATCCGCTGAGAAAGTAACCAGTTGGGCTCGTGTCGACGTCACCCTCTGATGTCCGCGTGTAAAAGGTCGTGTGACCGTAGCCTGCCACTGAGTCATCGACGGTCGCCACCAGAAAGAGCCTCTGTGGATCGGCGAGGTCCTGTTCGAACCGTGATTGCCAATCTTCGAAGACTCCAGACTCGTCGTTGGAGATTAATTGAGCGCACTCAGTCAAGTCCGACGTTGTCGCCCTTCGAATCACAATTTCGCCCATCTTCACGAACGTCAATGTACAAGGACCGAGAAATATTGGTGTGGCTGTTGGCCTGCCGAGTCGGCAACAGAGGCTCTCAAACGCCTTTCAATTTCGCTATTCCTTAGCGATAACCGCAATGGACACAAGAAGTCCTTCTACCTCCACTGGAAGTGAGGCCCCTTGGCGTGCAGGAGGGTTCTCATGAAACCAAGTTTTCCATTCACCGTTCATCTCGGCAAAATCGTCCGGGTTGCGCAGAATGAACGTTGCAGTGACGATGTTCTCCATTGAACTTCCTGCCGCTTCCAGAATTGCTTTGACATTCTTCAAACACTGGCGGGTCTGCTCCCGGACCGTCGGTCCAGCCAACTTGCCAGTGCTCGGGTCTTGACCGACTTGGCCGGAGACGAAAAGCAGGCCCGCCGCTCTAACGGCTTGGCTGTAGAGCGGCGAATTCGGCGCAGAATCAGTCTCAACTATTTCCCTCGTCATCTCATCTCCTCCTTGGATTTGGAAAGGCACGCCTTGCGGGCCATTCCTTCGGCCAACAAACGGATCATTTGAAGGTCGGCCACGTTAAGGATAAGGTCGAAAAGGTGGCTGAGATGGCCGAGGGAAAGGCCAGAAAGATTATTGACAAAGCCAAGGATGCGTCGAGTCGCAAGTAGCTCGAAATTACCGCAACAGTGTCGACTCACGCAGCGATGTCCGCCCTTTTGATGAGGCGGACTAGTGACGATGGTCGCCAATTCGAAACTATCTCGTAGTAACGGAGGCTTCATGATTATTTTCGGCATTGTATTACTCATCATTGGATTTATCACGGGTATTGCCATCGTGTGGACAATCGGGACGATTGTGCTCGTCGTAGGGCTGGTCCTCTGGCTCCTCGGAGCGCTGGGCCACGCTGTCGGAGGTCGACGGCACTATTACTAAATTTTCCTGAGCCGCCACTTGGATCGGTTGGCAACGCGACCAGTTGCGCCATGTCGGCGCGAACGACAACACGCATCTTCTAAGTTCCGGCAGGAACGCTAAGCGCGCGGCAAATGCATACCGCGTGGCACAGCGTCGCAAATCGCACTGCTGAACCAGTCGTATCACCGGGGACATGTATCAGAATGGCCATGTGCTGATTAGTAGCGCCAGTGGAGATCGAACTCACGACCGCGAGATTATGAGGCGGAGGCAAACGGCCGAACTCGTCTTGTCGAGTCGGATTCGTTCGAGATTCCCCGAAAACAAGTCCGGTCGCGTTGGTTTGGTCCGGTGATGTCGGACCAAATTCCAATCGGGGTCTTGACGTACTGTTTCGTTGCGTAACACCTTCTGGGAAATATCAAGACAAAGCTTCTGAACTTCAGTACCGAGGAGGCGGACCTGCGTCTTGACTTGCCATCGGGCTGGACCAACAACATCGACGCTCTGTGCATCGAAGAGTTTGCAAAACGAAGTGCCTGTCGATACTAGAAAAACACGAGAATCACCGATTGCTTGGCTAATGTTCGAAGGACTGTGAAGGTCAATTTCATTGGAGTTGATGAATGGCGATCGAACCCAGGCGCAAATCGAATTCGCGAAAGAAGCGAGTAAAACCCGCTCCTTCGTCCGGGCACCGATCGGAATTCGATCTCACCTCCGAGTCTGAGGGACCGATCTGGCGCCAGTACCTGAGGGCCATGGGGCCGGGATTGGTGACCGGAGCGTCCGATGACGACCCCTCCGGAATCGCAACGTACTCTCAAGCCGGGGCACAATTCGGTCTGGCCTTCATTTGGACCGCCCTCGTCACCTTTCCTCTCATGGCGGCGGTCCAGGAGATATGCGATCGAACGGCCCTCGCGACTGGCGAGGGTTTGGGCGAATTGGCTGTCAAGCGTTTCCATAGGACGGGTCGATCGATCCTTGGCGTACTTCTCATTGTCCTCATCATCGCGAACGCCCTCAATATCGCCGCTGACGTAGTCGCCATTGGCTCGGGCATGACCCTTCTCAATGCTGGTCCCACTTGGCTCTGGGCGCTCCTCGCGGGCGGAGCCATAACGTTGTTGCTGGTCATTGGATCCTTTGCTCGAATCGCCCTTGTGTTCAAAGTGCTGTGCGCGCCGCTTTTGGCGTACGTGGTGGTCGCGGTCTTGGTAACCCATCAGTGGAGCCGAGTCATTTCCCACACTTTCGTTCCGCACATTGAGTTCAACAAGACGTATCTGGCACTTTTGGTCGCGGTGCTCGGTACAACGATCTCTCCCTATCTCTTTTTCTGGCAAAGTGCTCACAGGATCGAAGAGATGCGCGACGCACCCGAGGGCGGCGCTGAGCCCGTACCACTCAAACGGCTGAGTCGTCGCAAAGCGGGAAAAAAAGAGCGGATGAGTCGTCTCGATGTTTTTACCGGTATGGCGTTCTCCAATATGGTCATGTTTGCCATAATTGTGGCCACCGCTGAGACGCTTCATATCCACCACCTCACCCACATTCAAAGCGCGGCCCAGGCCGCAAAAGCGCTCCGACCGTTCGCTGGACGCTTCGCGAGCGCGACCTTTGCCTTTGGATTCATTGGGAGTGGCCTCTTGGCCGTCCCCGTGCTAGCGGCCTCGGGGTCGGTCGGGATGGCGGGCCTGCTCGGAAAGGAATGGGGCTTTAGTCGTTCGATTCGCCAAGCGCCTGTCTTTTACGGCCTTCTCGCCCTAGGAACAGTTGGCGGCACCGCGTTCAGTCTCCTGCACGTCAATCCAATCAAACTTCTCGTCTTAGTCGCAGTGATCAATGGTGTGGCCGCAGCACCATTCCTCTTCGTCGTTATGCGAATATCGAGCAGTAAACGCCTCATGGGCAAAGACGCAAACGGTCTCACCGCCAATATTTTGGGATGGCTCACTGCCGCAATCATGGCGGCGGCGGCAATCGCACTGTTCGCAACGGGAGGACTGTGAACATTGATACAAGGTGATGTCGGTGTGGTCTGTGGGATGACGCGTGGGATCAGGGAACCACATTCGTGTTTCGCATGAGTCCTTGTCAGAGGGCTGACTTCACCGATCTCCGTCGAGTGGTTCAAGTAAAGGAAGTTGTACCGCGAACAGGAAGTTCAAGAGAACTATTGTTCCGCGGTGTAGGGGTGTCTTGTAACTCTGTTCGTCAGAATAGCGGGGTGGATGAAAATGCGACCAATGAGGTTTTTCGAAGACCACTCTGTTCCGGCGCAGAGCCTGCTTGAATCGCTTCCTAGCGGAATCGCCCTCATCGACGATCATGGCGCTATTGGCGACCTGAACCATTGTCTGGCAGAAATGACTGGCTACGAGTTGGACGATCTCGTTGGCCGTGACATCCAGATACTCGTACCGACAGTTCAAGAAGGTACCAACTTCGACCTTCGTGAGGAGTTCGCCCGAAGCCCGAGCGCTAAACACATAGTGCGCTTCCGGAATCTCACGGTTTTGTGCCATGACGGCAGCGAGTTGTCCGTCGACTTTGCCTGCTCACAACTCAAACTGGACGGAAGAGGTTGGGTCGTTGCGGCGTTCCGCGACAACACTGTCCAGAGAGCGGCGGAGGACGCTCGCATTGTGGCCGAAAGTCACGCCGTTGCGATCGAAACTGCTGCCGCGGAAGCGCTGGCTCAGAGTGAGCAGCGCTTCCGCCTCGCGTTCGAGGGGAATATGGCACCCATGGTCTTCAGCGATCGCAGTGGATTGTTCCTGGCCGTTAACGACGCTTTTTGCCGCATGAGTGGACGTGCCAAAGAGGAGCTGATCGGAAACGACTCGAAGCACTTCACATACCCCGATGACGTTGGCATCAGCGAAGATGTCTACGAGGCCATCAATTCCGGCGAAACCAACCAGGTTCGATATGGCAAACGCTTTTTGCACAAGAACGGGCGAATCGTCATCGCCGAAGTGTCTATTAGTCCTGCCCGTGACGAGACTGGAGTGGCGAAGTATTACGTCTCGTCGGTGCGCGATATCACCGAAGAACGAGCGCTCGCCGCTCAGCTTTCCTTCCAAGCACTTCATGACCCACTGACGGGGCTCGCGAACCGGGCGCTATTCGATGATCGGCTCGGCCAAGCGCACGCGAGGGTTGCTCGCCAAGACGGCAATGGTGCCGTGTTGCTCATAGACCTGGATGACTTCAAAGGAGTGAACGATGTCTACGGCCACTTGGTCGGCGACGAGTTACTGATATCAATCGCACGCCGCTTCGAACAGGTCACTCGCACATCGGACACACTTTGTCGCTTTGGCGGTGACGAGTTCCTCTACTTGGCCGAGGGGCTGAACTCGCGCGCTGAAGCGGAACAGATCGCCCACCGTCTTCTCGGCGTACTCACCGAGCCGTTCTCGATCAATGACGTGCATATCGAACAACGTGCGAGTGCCGGAATCGTCATTTGGGACGGTACGAGTACGAATATCGTTGAACTCGTCCAGAATGCCGATGCCGCGATGTATGAAGCCAAACGTCAAGGTAACGGACATTTCGTCGTGTTTACCTCCGATATGCGCCACGAAGCGGCGAGTCGGTTCGCGCTCGTTCAGGAACTCCGCCAAGCCATCGCGTCGGACCAACTCTCGATGCATTATCAGCCCATCATTGATCTCACCACAACGGAAGTTGTTGGATTCGAGGCTCTGATGCGCTGGTCGCACCCCGAACGGGGATGGGTGCCTCCCGATGTCTTCATCCCCCTGGCCGAAAAGAGCGATCTGATATTGGAGCTTGGCACCTTCGCGATCCGCGAGGCCGTAACTGCAGCCAGTTCTTGGGAGCCAAGTGGCGATCGGGTCCTTGCACCCTACGTCACGGTTAATCTGTCGGCGCGCCAATTCCACGACCCGGGGCTCGTGCCAATGATCGAGAGGGAGCTCGAGCGCAGCGGACTCGAACCCGAGCGGCTCATCCTCGAGGTCACCGAAGGCGTGGCACTCATCGATATCTCCGAAACTATGATCGTAATGGATCAACTAAATCGACTCAAGGTGGGTATGGCACTTGACGATTTTGGAACCGGGTACTCTTCCCTCTCCTACCTCGCTGCTCTGAATCCCAAGATAATTAAGATCGACCAGTCGTTTGTTCGTCCGCAGCACGACAGAAAGCGCAGCGACACACTACTTGAGGCGATTATTACGCTCGGCAACAAACTCGACATGATCGTGCTCGCCGAGGGAATCGAAACCTCAGCGCAACTCGAGCGTCTGCACAATCTCGACTGTGATCTCGGCCAAGGATTCCTTTGGTCGCCCGCGGTTCCGGTCGATGAGGTGACGAACATGCTTGGTGAGATCACCAAGATTTGAGAGAAGGTACCTGACGCCTTCGCCTGCGGTTAACTGCGACTGTTAGTCAAACCGCAGCGTCCCGCCGAGCTTCACCGATCAAGGGATCCGACTCGCGGAGGATCGGTGCATCTTTCGCAGCAGCCCAGACCGAACTCGCATAAGCGAGGACCGGCGATTGGGGCTCAGGTCATTTGGTGAACCAAGTACAAAAGTCCAGCGACTTGAAATCACTGACTTCTTCAAGGGCCGGAAAACGAGTTCCAACTGCGATTCATCGGGTTTTCAACTGGCTCGCGCGAAAGTCGAGATGCCTTCGACTTCTAGGGGTAGCGGGTTCCGAGAACGATGCCCGAGGTCGTCGTGCTCGCGAGCTTCGTGCAGACCTGTGTCGTGTGAAGCGTGTAGTAGAGCGTGGCTCCATTGCTGAAGACCAGCCGCACTCGCGAGACATTCTCTTTGTGGCATCGCGACGGCACGTAGTCGCCGGCCGTTGAGATGCCGACGGTGACGCTCGCTAGGTCACCAGGCTTCAGGGTGATGGTCTTGCCTCGGTCAGCGAAGGTGAGCTTTGTTGCCGCAGGTCCGACTGCGTGGAAGACGACGAGCCCGCCCGAGCCGACGAAGTTGCCGAAGTGGGTTGCCGGCGTACCCGAAAGAGTGCACCAGCCAGTCGAGGCGTTTGTGCCCTTCACGACGTTCTCGAGACGAAGTGTCACGTACGTGGTGCCAGCCGCACCGCTGCTCCGACCCACCGTCACTCCGAGCGACGTTGTGCCGCAGGTCCTAAGGGTGGAGGCGCCGGACGACGCCAACCCGAGCGTCGCGCCCACGGGCACGCCGAGTGTCATCGCCATCAGTACACCGAGCAGAGTTCTCGAAAGTCGCTTCACATCTACCTACTGTCCGCATAGCCGGGATCTTTTCACTCAGCTGACTGTCCGTATTCTTAGCCCTCGGCACCCAGAACAGCGTTCGGTTCCGAAAGCACCTACGGCATCAGGACCTCTTTGAGCCTGTGACGCGAGAGTCAAAACTTCAAGAGATTCAAATGAAGGCGACGTCAATCTTCAGTTTTGACTTGTCAGGGGTTTTCAATCATGGCGCGCGATGTGCGTCGTGCCCCGGCTTCTACGGTGGCCACTTCTTCTGCAAGTGCGAGTTGCGCTAGAGCTGTGTAGGCCTGCGAGATTTCGGCGCAGTATGCGGCTTCGGCAACGTGGTCGAAGTCCAGACGTTCAGCGGCATCGATCCACTCTTGAGCCTTGGCGAGATACTCCTCAAGGGTCTTCATGACCAGTTCCTTCCGAATTGTTGGTTTCTCGATTATCTCATAGGGTTTGCCCAATCCGTGGCGAAGGGCAACTGCATGATGTCTACGCCCGATATGTGCCTGAACGGCGGCGCTGAGACTGGTGCCGGACTCGTTATTACGACTACACCATGGATCTCAAACAGATCATTCGTTCATTTGGACTGTTCCTCACGCGAAGCGCACTCGGGGCCGGGCAGCAAGGATGTTCAGGCGCTCGAGCTGCAGTTGATCGAGTGAGATGATTCGTGGGGCTGACAGTCGTCTGACCTGGTAACAAAGATCGTAAAGCCAAAGCCTCTCGGTCAGATCCTCCCGATTGAAAAGTTCGGGGTATCCTGCGCGCAGCCATATCAACATCGGCACTTCAGAGGCCGCAATCGGCCCCGACTCGGCCGCGTCTTCGATGATTGGATCCTCGCGACAGGCAGCCTCCAGTTCCAAATCAGACGGTCCAATACGCGCCCATTCGAAGTCGAGCAGGGCGACCAAGCAACCTTCGAACCACAGCGCATTGGCAAAATGCGCATCTCCGTGTACTACTAGGCCGTCCTGAAATTCCGAGGCGGAGACAACTGACCCAAGGCCGGCGGGATGGCGTTGCTTGCCATCGCCGGCAGCCTGCCGGAGTTGGCGATCACAATTTCCGCTGCAAAGTCGGGCCACCTCGGCCTCGCGGCTGGAAACCTAATCGGTGGCATAGCGACAGCAACGATGGTACTTGTCCTGTGTGATCTCTTTGCGCCGAGACCGCTGACATTCCTCGTCGGTTCCCTCGTGCCAGTGCTTGAGGGATTGTTGGTTGTACTCACCGTGTCAGTTGTGCTCATGGGTGCGTTGCTGCCGAAGTCAGTAGTTATAGCGGGGCGTTTGAGTCCGGCGTCCTTGGCCGTCGTGGTCATCTGGATCGGCGGAATCTGGGTACTGAACCGTACGCGATCGCTTCCAAAGTGGGAGGTGGTGATGGCGGGCAGTCAGCCCGGGCGTCCTCATCGCCGCATCCGTCATCCGGTCGCCGACGCCGCGCGCGCCAAGCACTCAACAACGCGTGTTGCGATACTCTTCGGCGTATCGGCGGCGGTGACATTCCTGGCGGGCGTCGCGCTCGAGATCAGCGGTAACGAACTGGCAAACCGTGCCGGTATAAACGGGGTGGTCTTCGGTGCGACCGTCCTGGCGTTAGCGTCAGCACTACCGGAGATAAGTTCGGGAATTGAGGCCGTACGTCTCGGCGACCATCAACTCGCGATGGGCGACATTTTTGGTGGCAATGCGTTTCAGCTGTGTCTATTCGTGGTGGCAGACCTCGCCGCTGCGAAACCGGTATTGCCGACAACCGGTCCCGCGATCGCGTGGCTAGCTTCGCTCAGTTTGGTGCTGACCGTGATGTACGTCGGCGGTGTGATCGTGCGTCCTTCGCGACCGCATCGAATAGGACCCGAATCGATCTTGGCGCTGCTGTTCTACGTAGTCGGAATTGTTGGGCTACTTCGGATCGCCGGGTGAGCAAAACGGCGGCAGACCAATCGACTCCCCTTGTGATGCACCGGAGCGACGAGCCCGCTGGACTGTGTGAACGTGGGACTTTTGGACAACATTCGACGCATGCGGTTCGTGTCAGAGTGTCGAAGTACTCAATGTCCGAAAGGAGAGTTTCGCCTTAGAGTCGCAAGCGAGTTCGGGTCCTCGTCATCAAATACTTTCGATGATCTTCTGTAACATGGGTCGTCTATCGAGCATCCAGGCGGCGCTTCGCGTCCGCCACGTCACGGCCCAAAGAACGGGAAAACCGCCGGGACTTGGACTGGTGCTATCGGGCACGACATTGAATTCGATAGCTTCCTCGCGAGCGCTCCACACTGCCAGATGAATCATTCGGTCGACGAAACCCACTCGGTCCGAGTAGTCAAGGCCGTAACCGTCCAGGATCAACCTCGCCTGTAACGCTCGTTGTGCTGCGTCGGGAAGGTCGTTCATTTCAGCGATGTCTTCGTCGTAGAGTTGTGCGTTTTGCCAAGCAACGTGAGCCAGTTCCCACACCGGATCCAAGGGTCCCGCATGATCCCAGTCGATGAACGCAACTGGACGCCCGTCTCTCGCCAGGATGTTCCAGGGACCTAGGTCACCATGACCAATGACTGATCTCGGCCCGGCCATTTCTGGCATAAACCACGGACGCCAGTATGCGTCCGCCGGAGGTGTCCACTCCGAAGCCACGGTGTGAAGTTTGTGGAGAAGTTCGCCAATCTCATAGGTCGCCTCATTGGACCATGCGAATGGCTGGGGACTCTCTCCCTCGATGTACTCAAGCATTTCGCGACCGTCTGGAGCAAAGCCGTCACCGATTGGTCGAGGAGATCCCGAAAAACCCACACTGTCAAGAAACCTGAGAAGATTGAGGACGGTTTTGCTTTGAGGCTTTGGCGATCGGTAGACGACGTTGCCAACTTTTGTAACCTCCGTCGTCGCTCCTCCGTCGAGAATTACTTCTTCGTCGTTCACTTTCTAATCGTTTCACATTCATTCAGCAAGAATTGAATATTGCCGGACAAGCACCAGATATGCAATCTCCTACGCGATCCTCGATTGCGTTCCCTATCCCACGACAAGGTAATCAGCGAGATGAATGTCAGATGGTAGGGCCGGTGGGGATCGAACCCACGACCGAGGGATTATGAGGTGGGAGCAAACGGTCGGAGTAGTCCGGTGACGTCGGATTGGTCCGAAAATCGCTGCCTCTTTTGTCTAGTGGAGTCGAATTCGTCCGGTGGTGTCGGTTTGGTAGGTGGGATGAAACGTGGGATTACTGCCTCAACTTAGTTGAGCGCAAAATCTCGCACAATGGAGATACCAGGATTGGCGCCAAATTCGAAATCGCACCAACATGTCCGTCCAGATATGTCATCCGAAAGATATGAACTCAAGTTGGACGTTGTCAAGATCTCGAAAGACGACCACCGAGTAGAGCTCTTGATCATCAATGGGTGAGTGTTCCACGCCAAGTTCAGTGAGTCGCGACTCCCACGCCTCAAGTTCGCTATGACTCGGCACTCGAAAACTCACATGATCCAATCCGGTTCGGGCTTCGGAGAATCGCTCTCGTTCGTTGTTTGGGTGAACGTGCAGCCCGATCATCATTGAGAAATCGGGATTGCTTAGCAAGACATACGTGCCCGTATCGTTCGGATGGGGCCCTTCCATCACTTTGCTCATTCCAAACACTTCTTCGTACCAATGCACACTGCGATCAAGATCCGTCACCGTAATTGAAATGTGGTGTATTGCCGTATATTCGGGCACGTCTCAGTCCCTTCAGTTGTCCTCGATCTGGACTCGTATTCATTAACTACGACCGTGGCAATCTACATGAAGCGAAGCCGCTTGAACTAGTGGGGCCGGTGGGGATCGAGTCCACGACCGAGAGATTATGAGGTGGGAGCAATCGGTCGGACTGGTCCGGTGGCGTCGGAATAGTCCGAAAATCGCTGTCCCCTTTGTCCGGCGGCGTCGGAATGGTCCGGTGGAGTCGGTTTGGTATGTGGGATGAAACGTGAGATTACGGACGATGCGCCTCCGCGTAGTGAGGTTCACTACGGTGGCCCGACGTGGCTCACGGAAATGCCGCATCTCTGTTACTTGACCTTAGTCACCGCTTTGGTAAGGAAGCCTTGAAATTGAGTGAGACTGACGGAAGGATAGTTCCCTTCCAACAACGCCAGGATCACGCCACCCTTGCGAACGATTGCGTAGTCGGACCTCACCGTTACGTGCTTTCCGGAAAGAGTGATCAAGTACCCGATGCTTGCGTTTCCGTAATGAGCCATTCTCATTGGACGTACAGTTCCGGTGACCGGATAACCCTTCAGCACTCCGGCCACATTCCGACAACCAGCGATGCTCGCAGCGATCTTCTTGTACGCCACCGTTGCACTTGAATACGTCGTCATCGTCTCAACCAGCAATGGCAGGTCTCCTGCGCCGAGGTAGTAGACCTCTTCAAATTGGGTCTCCTTGACGCCCTTTGGCTCCAGGAGATGCGAGAGACATCCCATTCGGATGTCTTCGGTGGGCTGACGAGCGATCCAGCCGGCGGGCATCTGGTGAATGCTCAGAGCTTCGCTCCGGAGCTGCGCCATTGACGTAGCAGCCGCCGGTCCAATACCGGCAAATATCGCCGAGAGTACGACCATCGCAATCATCACAGATGCTCCAGCACGTCGCTTCACAATCCTCCTCTGAACTATTCCCACGTCTACACCTCTGAAATTCCGAAGGAATAGTTACTTTGGTCACAATCTCCATCGCCTAGTTGCCAGACTGAGCCATAGAGGTCCCACCTAGCGTTTTTTCTTGAAAGAACCAGGGCGTCGGTTTGGTATGTGGGATGAAACGTGGGATTTTGTGCTCATTTTGGATCTCATTTTGTCATTCGATTTCAAGTGGAAATCGCCTGTGCGCCGAACCCACGACCGAGGGATTATGAGAGGCGCGAGAATCGTGTTTGGCGTTTCCCTACGTCCAGCGAATAACTTTTTGTACTTGAGAAAGTCCAAGGAGTTGCAATGTCTCCATTGACATTGAAAAAAGGAGTAGCAAGGGAGTAGCAAAGAGACATTAGAAATCACGTGTGCTGCGCTCCCTAGAGAATCATGCGCCTGCGCCGCGCATCTGTCATGATGTCCGGAACTACGACAAAGGGGTGTTGGTCATGGCTGTACTAATTGAGGATGTATTTCCGGCGGCAATCACGATCGACTTGCTGGACGCTGTCACCGACGAAATGGGCGTCGACAACAACCTCCCGGCCGGGGCGGTCCTGCATCTGCACTATGAAAAGGACGGTCGTGCTCACGGCGTGGACGTGTGGGACTCAATTGAAGCCTATGAACAATTCGTCGAGTCAACGCTTATGCCAGCCATAGGCAAAATTGCTGCCGAGAGAGGCATCGATCTTTCCCAGGCGGGAGAACCCGAGGTGAAGGTCACTGAGATCCATCGCCTCGTCCGTTAGGCGACGACCCCCTCCTCAGAGGCTCAATCGCCCACTGTCAAGTAGGGCCGGTCGGGATCGAACCCACGACCGAGGGATTATGAGGTGGATGCATTCGGTCGGAATGGTCCGGTGATGTCGGGTACATCCGGATATGAAAGAAAACTTGTCCGGTGGTGTCGGATTGGTCCGGTGGTGTCGGTTTGGTATGTGGGATGAAACGTGGGATTTTCTGAATGAAAATGGTCGCATGCGGGTTCGTGTCGAAGAGCCGACGTCCACAATCTCCGACTGGCGAATCAAGGCTTGGCAGGGTGGAGAAGAATTCGCAGACTATCTGTAGTCACGTCCGCCAGTGGCGCGGTGGACTGATATCCGCGCTCCAGCGCTCAACATGAATTGATGCTAGAACCTGGTGTCAGCGGTTACGGTGCGTCGGAAGAACGGTAAATGAAGCGAAACTCTGCTGGGGATGGCCATCCACAGCAGAGCATTGACCGGGTCGACGATCATCATTTCGGTGCCCAGGGCCATGCCCTTCTGGTAAACGGCCATCCCCAGCAGAGTGATGACCTAGACAATGACTTCGAAGGATGATTTGATCGTTCGCATAGCAGTTATAAGAAGTTGTGCGGCAACCCCGGTCTTGGTGCTATGTACGTGTACTCGATCTCGCCGGGCTGATCGCAGCAGTCACCCGTCACTCGATCCCATCGGCAGATGGCGGCAAGGGTAGTATCCCACCGGCAGCGGGCGTCAGGGGCGCTGGCTGAACAGTCAGAGGGGATTGCAGCTATGGTCGCACGAGAAAAGGCGGATCGTCGACGCGGACAGGGCGATCAGGAAGTTGGGAAAGGCCGCGTCCCGCCCGCGGTGAGACCAGTCATCTTCGCCGGCGCGGTTGGCGCGGCAGTAGTTGGCGGGTCCTGTCCGTTCGTCGTCTGGCAAGCAGCGTCGCTGCTCGGGTGGGCGGCCGCCGCGCTCGCGTACCTGGGCTGGGTGTGGCGGTCGATCGCAGGGCTCGACGCTGGGGCGACGTCGCGCCTGGCCACGCGTGAGGACCCGAGCGTGGCAGTCACGGACCTCATCATTATTGGTGCCGGACTCGCGTGTCTGGGGGCCGTCGGGCTCGTCTTGGTCAAGGCCGCGCACTCCCACGGGGGAACGAAGGCACTCCTAATTGCACTCGGCGTGCTGAGCGTTGCGCTCGCCTTTGCCTGCGTGCACACGGTCTTCACGTTGCGCTACGCGCGGGAGTACTACGGCACGGGCAACGGTGACGGGATCGACTTCCACTCCGACGAGCGGCCGGACTACTTCGACTTCGCATACGTCGCGTTCACCATCGGGCTGACATTCCAGGTCTCCGACACGGACCTCGTGTCGAGACGAATCCGCAGGGTCGCGCTTCGACACGCCCTCGTGTCGTTCCTCTTCGGGGCGATCATCATCGGTCTCACTATCAACGTCGTCGCGAGCCTTTTGCACTGAGGCGGCTCGGCGGTAGCCCGAAGAGCTCGATGTACTTCGATATTGGTTCACCAACAACAGGTGTTATCGGCGGACTTTTGGGATCGAGTTCAACCGGAGAGAAGCCACAGGCGGGTGCTATCCGGGGATCAACAACCCACTCTGTTGGAGCGGCGCCATAAACGTCCGCGTAAGACACATGCCATTTCCCCTTTCCGCTTTCAGTCGGTCGAAACGGTCGCGCGTTGGTAACGGGCTGCCACTTTTGAAGCTCCCTCCTTGCCTGCCTCTGTTACGGTTTTGAAAGAGGCAACTTCGCCTTCACAGTCCCAGGAGGGTCGCCATGTCCAACGAAGACCTACATGAGCCGCGAGAGCATCTCACGGACGAGACGATCACTACGCACCAAGCGATTGTCTCGCTGATGGAGGAACTGCAGGCAATCGACACGTATCGCCAGCGAGCCGACGACTGCGACGACGCTCAGCTCAAGGCAGTGCTTGTTCGCAGCATGAACGACGAAATGGAGCACGCCGCGATGCTCGTGGAATGGTTGCGACGCAATGTCGCCGAGTTTGCGACTCAGTTGGACAAGTTCCTGAAATGCGAAGGATCTATCGCTTAACCGACTGACGCGCTCGCTAAGAATGCCGGCGGATTCAAGATATCCCCGAATTTACTGGTAGGGCCGGTGGTGTCTGGTTCCAGGACATAAGCGACATCAGTTCTTTTGATGTGGCAAGACATAGGAGACAACTTCTTGAGGAGGTCTTCCTATGGACGTCGGGCGCTACCTGGTGGAGGCCCATCTCAAAGAGGG
>Ga0209483_1000371_pt1 | contig 40334 bp, 37 predicted proteins | sample NGEPerA_FD_184508 | JGI IMG/M metagenome (GOLD analysis project Ga0209483, IMG submission 184508) | Arctic peat soil microbial communities from the Barrow Environmental Observatory site, Barrow, Alaska, USA - NGEE PermafrostL2-A... | ecosystem: Environmental > Terrestrial > Soil > Wetlands >...
GCGCAGGCGCCGGTTGATCTTGTACTTGGACCCTTCGCGTTTGCTCATGTGACCTGTGGTTCGGGTTGATTGGTTGTTATTGTCCCAATAGGTCTTGCCGGCCGCCTGCGGCGCGAAAGACGGGGCTCGCGCCCACGTTCTTGGGAATGGCCGGGACTATAGTTGGGAGGCCGGGATTGTCAACCGCGCCGGCCGATGCCCGCCGGAGTTCCGGGCTAATTCTCGGCCTAATTCCAAGGCTTAAGCGACGCCGCACCAGCTTTCGGCGGCGGCCGCCTCGGCCGCGGCGGCGGCGGGCAGCGTGATGGTGACGGTGGTGCCGACGCCCACGGCGCTCGCGATCTCGAAATGGCCGCCATGCAGCTCGACCAGGCTCTTCGACAGGGGCAGGCCCAGCCCGGTTCCCTCATGCGCGCGGGTGAAGGTGTTCGATATCTGGCCGAAGGCCTCGAGCGCCTTGGGGATTTCGGCCGCGCCCATGCCGATGCCGGTATCGGCGATCGAGATCATCACCGACCCTTCCCAGGCCTGCGCCGCGACGCGGATGGTGCCGCCCGCCGGCGTGAATTTGATGGCGTTCGACAGCAGGTTGAGCAGCACCTGGCGAATGCGGGTCGCGTCGCCGCGGATCGACGGGATATCCGGGTCGATCGCCTGGATCAGCGTCAGCTTCGCCGCCTGCACGCGCGGCTCGATCAGCCGCACCGCCTCGCCGATGAACGGGCCGGGCGCCAGCGTTTCGAGATAAAGCTCGGCCTTGCCCGATTGCAGCTTCGCCGTATCGAGAATGTCGTTGATGATATTCAGCAGATGGTCGCCGCTGCGGTGGATGAGCTCGGCGTATTCGCGATAGCGCGCCGGTTGCGGCCCGAACAAGCCCTGCTCCATCACCTGGCTGAAGCCGATGACCGCGTTCAGCGGCGTGCGGATCTCGTGCGACATGTTGGCGAGGAACATCGACTTGGCCCGGTTCGAGGCCTCGGCCTCGTTCTTGGCCACGAGCAACGCCGCGGCGGATTCGGCAAGCGCCGCGGCCTGGCTTTCCAGCCGGCGAAACTGCTCCCCCAGCGCGCTGAACAGGAAGGCGATGCCGACCACGACCAGAAGCGTGACGCCGACGACGCCCGTCGCCTGGAGGCGAAATTTCGCCAGGGCGTCGTATTCGGGCACCGAGACATTGACGACCAGCGGATAATTCGCCAGCGGGCGGCTGGCGATGAGGCGGATGACGCCGTCGACCAAGCCGTGCGAGCGGAACATGCCGCCGCCCTGGTCGATCTGCGCTTGCCAATCGGGTGTATGCAGGTTCCGTCCGAGCTTGTCATCGTGATGCGGATAGCGCGCCAGCAGCGTGCCGTCATTGCGCACGATGGACACGGCGCCGTTCTGCTGCAGCGATACCGCCTTATAGGTCTGCTCGACGTAATCGACCGCGATCGCGGCGGTGGCGATGCCGAGCCATTGGCCCCGCGCATTGGTGATGCGGCGCGCGACATAGAAGGTCCATACGCCGGTGGCGCGGTTCTTGACCGGGCCGCTGATATAGACCTTGGCGTCGTCGTGATCGCGCAGGTACAGGTAAAAATCGCGGTCGGTGGCGTCGATCGGCGTCACCGGCCAGCCGCGCGAGGAATTCACCACCTCGCCGTCGGTGCCGACCAGCGTGAGCGCGTCGGCTTGGGGCAGGCTTTTCAGATCGTCGGCCAGGAAGTCGTGCATCTTCTGGCTGGCGATGAGGTTGTTGAATTGCTCGGAAGTCTCGATATGCGCGTCGTGGAGGTGGTCCGAAACGTCCTGCACGATGAGATCGACCGCCTGCATCGAGCGCATCATCTCGTCGGCGGCGAGGACGCTGATATTGGTCAGGTCGCGGCGCACCGCGGCGATGGCGTCCGCGCGCAGCTGCCAGACCGTCAGCGCCGCCACCGCCAGTGTGGCGACGATGATGACGACGCCGACCGCCGAGAGGCGCCGGCTCGAGCCGAGGATTCCCTTGCGGCCGATCGCGGCGGCCGTGATGTCAGTCGTGTTCGGTGGCATGAAGCGGTGTCGCGGTTCTCTGCCCGTTGCGGTTGTGGACCACGATAACGGCCGAGTATTAACCGCACGCTAATTGTAAAACAGGCATATCCGACAATTAATTCAATAGGTTGGAAAGCACTCGGCGAACCCGGCCGCCGGAATTTTCAGAGCTGTGGCGGAAAGATGTGCGCGCCGTCCGGGCCGAGCGGCAGCGGCTTCACCCAGATCACGGCGGCGAGGCTCAGCGGCGCGTGAAGATGCGGGAACAGCGCGCCGCCGCGCGCCTTCTCCCAGCGCAGCAGCCTGCCGAGCGAGCCGCCATGGATGGCGATCAGAACAAGATCGGCTTGGCCCTTGAAATGCAGCGCCGCGGTCTCCTTGACCTGCTCGGCGCTCGAGAGATGAATGAAGCCGTCGCGCGCATCGAGCTCGGCGCCCCTGAACATTCCGGCCGCCTCGGCCTCCTGCCAGAGCGGCGCCGGGCAGATTTTATAGACGTTCGGCATCTATTTCCGGGCCTTCGGCTTGGGCTTTTCGGGCTTAGGCGCCGCCAGGCGCCCGCGCGGGCCGGCGAAGGCGGTGACCACCCCGTGCAGCGTGCGCAGCTCCTGCTCGGTGCAGTGCGCGCGCTGGAACAGGTTGCGCAGATTGCGCACCATCGAGGGCCGCTTCTCCGCGCTGCGCATGAAGTCGGTGGCGTCGAGCGCCTCTTCGAGATGCTCGAAGAAGCGAATGAGTCTTTCCTTCTCCGCCGGCTTGGAATGGCCAACCGCGAATTGCTCGGCGGGCGTCGCATCGCCGACGTTGAACCATTCATAGCCGATGATCAGCACCGATTGCGCGAGGTTGAGCGAGGAGAAGGCGGGGTTGAGCGGCACCGAGATCACCGCCTCGGCGAGCGCGATATGCTCGTTGCGCAAGCCGGTGCGCTCGGGACCGAAAAGAATGCCGCAGGCCTCGCCCGCGCCGATAAAGCCGCGCATCTCGGTCGCGGCGAGGCGCGGCGTCAGGATGCGCTTCACCATGTAGCGGTCGCGCGCCGTGGTGGCATAGACGCGGCGCAGATCGCCGATCGCCGCTTCCACGCTGTCGTAGAGCCGCGCTTTCTCCATCACGCTGTCGGCGCCGGAGGAGGACGAGACCGCCTTGGGGTTCGGCCAGCCGTCGCGCGGCCTGACCAGGCGCAGATCGGTCAACCCGCAATTGAGCATGGCGCGCACCGCCGTGCCGATGTTCTCGCCGAGCTGCGGCTCGACCAGGATGATCGCGGGGCCGCCCGAAAGCGTGGCCCGGCGGCGGTCGGTGCCGGCCATGTCAGGCCCTCCGGCCGGCGCGCCAGAGCTTGTAGGTCAGGCTGTCATGCAGCGCGTTATAGGAGGCGTCGATGACGTTGGTCGAGACGCCGACCGTCGACCAGACCTCGCCGTCCTTGTCCGTGGTCTCGATCATGACGCGCGTCACCGCCTTGGTGCCGTCCTGCGGCGTCAATATCCGCACCTTGTAATCGGTCAGGCGGATGTCGCTGAGCTCGGGAAACGCGATGACCAGCGCCGCGCGCAGCGCCGCGTCGAGCGCGTTGACCGGGCCGTTGCCCTCGGCGACGGTCATTTCGTTGCGGCCGGCGACATCGACCTTGATGGTCGCCTCGGAGAGCGTGACGAGGTCGCCCCGGGCGTTCCAGCGCCGCTCGTCGAGCACGCGGAAGCTCTGCAGCTTGAAATATTCCGGCACGGTTTCGAGCGCGCGCCGCGCCAGCAGCTCGAACGACGCCTCGGCGCCGTCATAGGCATAGCCCTGGAACTCGCGCGCCTTGACCTGTTCGAGGAGGGCGCCGAGCTTCGGATGATCGGGCGCGATTTCGATGCCGATCTCGCGCAGCCGCGCCAAGAGGTTGGCCCTGCCCGCCTGGTCCGAGACGACGATATGCCGGCGGTTGCCGACGATGGCCGGATCGACATGCTCGTAGGAGCGCGGATCCTTCTCCACCGCCGAGACATGGAGGCCGCCCTTATGCGCGAAGGCGCTTTCGCCGACATAGGCGGCGTGGCGGTTGGGCGCGCGGTTGAGGCGCTCGTCGAGGAAGCGCGAGAGATGCGTCAGGCGCGTCAAGCCGGCGGCGTCGATGCCCGTCGCATAGCCCATCTTGAGGACCAGGTTCGGCACGATCGAGACCAGATTGGCGTTGCCGCAGCGCTCGCCCAGCCCGTTGAGCGTGCCCTGGATGTGGCGCGCGCCGCCGCGCACCGCCGCCAGCGAATTGGCGACGCCGGTCTCGGTGTCGTTGTGGCAATGGATGCCGAGCTTGTCGCCCGGCACGGTTTTCGTCGTCGCACGCACGATGCGCTCGATTTCGTCCGGCAGGGTCCCGCCGTTGGTATCGCACAGCACGATCCAGCGCGCGCCGGATTTGAGCGCGGCGGCGACGCAATCGAGCGCGAATTTCGGATTGGCCTTGTAGCCGTCGAAGAAATGCTCGGCGTCGAAGATCACCTCGTCGAGCCGCGAAACGGCATGCGCGACGGATTCGCCGATCATCGCGACGTTCTCGTCGAGGCTGACGTTGAGCGCGACCTTGGCGTGGAAATCCCACGCCTTGCCGACCAGCGTCGCCACCTTGGCGCCCGAGGACAGGATCGCGGCGAGGCCCGGGTCGTTGCCGGCGCTGCGGCCCGAGCGCCTTGTCATGCCGAAGGCGCAAAGCCGGGCATGGCTCAGCTTCGGCGGCTTGGCGAACAGCGCGTCGTCGGTCGGATTGGCGCCGGGCCAGCCGCCCTCGATGTAATCGATGCCGATCTGGTCGAGCTCGCGAGCGATGGCGATCTTGTCGGGCACGCCGAAATCGACGCCCTGCGTCTGCGCGCCGTCGCGCAGCGTCGTGTCGTAGAGATAGATGCGTTCCCCGGCCATGGCGCCGCATCCTATTGATCGGGCGGCGGAAAGTCGAGAAGCGGCGCGGCGCTGGATAGGAAATCCCGCGCCTGTAATTCAGTCGCGGACCAAGGCGTCGCTCAGCAGGCCCGTCCGGCGAGATAGCCGGCCATCGTCCCCGGCGCGTAGGTTTGGGGGCCGCCTTGGCCGGTCAGGTCTACCGTCCCGATCGAGGCGCCGGACTGGGCGTCGAACCGTTCGACCCACTGGCTCTGGATCGTCTGCGCGGAACAGTCGATCTGGACGTGATAGACGAGATGCTCGGTGCCGTTGTTGGCTTGTTGTAAATCACTGCTGGTCCAGGCGACCGCTCTGAGAGTGCCGTTGGATTGAACCGAGCTCGGCGAATAGTAGAAATGCGCGTTAACGCCTGTGTTGTAATAGAACTCGACGAAGCCCGCTTGCGCTTGCGCCGAGGCCGCGAACCCGAGCGCCAACAAACCCGCGCCGGCGACGCGAACGGCCAATCCAATCGAAATTCCACGCATGATTTCTCCCCCTCATGGCGATCGGGCAAGGATAGGCAGCTCTCGGGCAACTCGCCAGCCTTACCGAGGACCTGAACTCATCAACCCGCCTTGAGGCGACTTTGACAAGGCGCCGAGCCTTGGCTTAGCTGGCGCCATGTTCCCGCCGCGGCGCATCGTCTGCCTCACCGAGGAGACCGTCGAGACGCTCTATCTCCTGGGCGAGGCGGACCGCATCGTCGGCATTTCCGGCTATACCGTGCGCCCGCCCCGCGCCCGCAAGGAAAAGCCGCGGGTCAGCGCTTTCATCTCGGCCGATATCCCGAAGATCCTGGCGCTCGAGCCCGATCTGGTGCTGACGTTTTCCGATCTCCAGGCTGACATCGTCGCCGATCTCATCCGGCGCGGCGTCGCGGTGCATGCGTTCAACCAACGCAGCATCGCCGGCATTCTCGACATGGTGCGCATGCTGGGCGCGCTGGTCGATGCGCGCGCCAAGGCCGAGGCGCTTGCCGCGACCCTCGCCGGCCGCCTCGACAAGGCGCGCCGGCGCGCGGCCAAGCTCGAACACCGGCCCAAGGTGTTCTTCGAGGAATGGGACGCGCCGCTGATCTCCGGCATCGCCTGGGTGTCGGAGCTGATCGGCATCGCCGGCGGCGACGACGTGTTTCCCGAGCTGGCATCCGGCAAATCCGCCAAGGAGCGCATCGTCACCGCCGCGCAGGTCGTGGCGCGCGCGCCGGAGATCATCATCGGCTCGTGGTGCGGCAAGAAATTCCAGCCGGCGCGCGTCGCGGCGCGGCCGGGCTTCGCCCAGATTCCGGCGGTGCGCGACGGCCAGATCTATGAGATCAAGTCGCCGATTATTCTGCAGCCCGGCCCGGCCGCGCTGACCGACGGGCTCGACGCGCTGCAGGCGCTGATCGTCGAATGGGCCGAGGCGCGCTGAAGCCTCACGGCACCGTCAAATAATGGATGCCGAACATCTTGTCGGCGTCAATCCACGCCCGGGGGGCGCCGAAGCCGGCGCGCTTCGCCAGAAGCTGGAATTCGGCCACCGTGAATTTATAGGAATATTCGATGTGGATGCGCTCGCCGGCGGTGAAGGCGATCCGCCGCCCGGCGACGGTGACGATCTGGTCCATCAGGCTCCGGATGAAGATTTCGACCCGGCCGGCGACGGGATTGTAGAAGGCCTCGTGGGCGAAGCGCGTCCGGTTGAAATCGGCGTCGAGCTCGCGGTTCATCCGCGCCAGCAGGTTGAGCGTGAATTCGGCTGTCACGCCCGCCGAATCGTTATAGGCGGCGTGCAGCAGCGCCGGGTCTTTCTTCAAATCGGCGCCGACGATCATGCCGCCGCCCGGGCCGAGCAGCATGCGGCAGCCCTTGAGGAAGAACACCGCCTCCTCCGGCGTGAGATTGCCGATGGTCGAGCCGGGGAAGAACCCGACCTTGCGCCCCGCCCCGCGCGACACCAGCGCCGGCAAACGGCGCGGGTCCATGTAATCGGCGCAGATGGCGATGACCTCGAGATCGGGAAAATCGGCCGCCACCGCCGACGCCGCCTGATGCAGCATCTCGCCCGAAATATCGATCGGCAGATAGGCCGCGGGCGCGCGCAGCGCGTCGAGCAGCAGGCGCACCTTGGTGCTGGCGCCGCTGCCGAATTCGATGAGCCTTGCATGCGGGCCGATCGCCTGGGCGATCTCGTCCGCGCGCTCGGCCAGCAGCGCCGTCTCGGTGCGTGTCACGTAATATTCGGGCAGATCGCAGATCGCCTCGAACAATTCGGAGCCGCGCTGGTCGTAGAGGAAGCGGCACGGGATCGACTTGCGCGAGCCGGTCAGGCCGGCGAGCGCGACCTCGCGGAAGCTTTCCTCGCGCGGCGCGAAATCGAGATAGGCCGCCAGGATGCCGTCGCGCTTCATGCGTCCTCCGCCAGGCGAATGCCGCCGAAGCACCAGCGCGACGCCGGATAGAAGAAATTGCGATAGGTGGCGCGCGCATGGCCGGGGGGCGTGACGCAGCAACCGCCGCGCAGCACCATCTGGCCGCTCATGAACTTGCCGTTGTATTCGCTGACCGCGCCCGGCGCCGGACGGAAGCCCGGATAGGGCGCATAGGCGCTCCGCGTCCATTCCCAGACGTCGCCGAACATCTGCTCGAGCCGGCCCTCGCCCGGCGCCGGCAAAGGCGCCAGCGCGCCGCTGTCGAGGAAATTTCCCGCGACCGGCAGCGCCGCCGCCGCGTGTTCCCACTCGGATTCGCCCGGCAGCCGCCGCCCGGCCCAGGCCGCGAAGGCGTCGGCCTCGAAATGGCTGACATGGCAAACCGGCGCGAAGGGATCGAGCGGCTGCAACCCCGCCAGGGTGAATTCCGTCCGGGAACCGTCGCCGTCCCGCCAATAGAGCGGCGCGCGCCACCCATTCGCCTGCACCGCGGCCCAGCCGTCCGCCAGCCAGAATTCCGGCCGGGCGTAGCCGCCATCCTCGATGAAGGCGCGGTATTCGCCGTTGGTGACCAGCCGCGAGGCGAGCGCGAAGGGCTCGAGCCAGGCCTTGTGGCGCGGCGCTTCATTGTCGAAGGCGAAATCCGCATTGTCGTGTCCGATCTCGACCAGCCCGCCCTTGAACGCGACCCAATCGAGCTTCTTGCTCTTCGCGCGCGGCGCGCGCGGCGCCGGCGCGGCATAGGCCGGCTGCAGCGGATTGAGCGAGAGCAGATGCTTGATGTCCATCAGGATCAATTCCTGATGCTGCTCCTCGTGGTTGATGCCGAGCTCGATCAGCGGCGCCGCCGCGTGCCAGGCCGATGCGCCGGCGCCGTCGATGAAATCGAGCAACGCTTCGGTGACATGCGCGCGATAGCGCAGAATCTCGGCGATTCCCGGGCGCGAGATCAGGCCGCGCGCCGGCCGCGGATGGCGCGGCCCGGCCGCCTCGTAATAGGAATTGAACAGGTGGTTAAAGGCGGGATCGAAGAGGCGATAGCCGGACGCGTGCGGCGCCAGGATGAAGGTCTCGAAGAACCAGGAAAGATGCGCCAGATGCCATTTGGTCGGGCTGGCATCGGGCATCGACTGCACGACCTGGTCCTCGGGCGAGAGATGCTGAGCCAGCGCCTCGCTCTGCGCGCGGCAGGCGGCAAAGCGCGCACGACAAAGCGCGCGATCCTCTGCGCGCGCGATATTCCCGGCGATCGATGCCATCACTCCTCCCGCGCGGCGCGCCTTTTACGGGCTGAAACCCGGCGCTTTCAGGCATGAAACCGAACTCTAAACGATTATAGGGCGCGCGCGGTTGCACGCCAGCCACATTGATTCACGGCCGCGTGACGACATGCCGCCATGTCCGCTTTGTGCCAGAAGCGGACATTCGTGCGGAGATTCGATATGTCATAAAGGGCTCGCCATTTCAGGCGTCCCGCTCATGCGTCTATAATTTCAAATCAGGCGAGGGAGGTGAAGAATGACGGAAACCCATTCAACCGAGCTATATCGCCAAGAAGGCGATAACTTTCGCTCGGTTCGCCTGTCCGTTAATGCTGATGGCTCGATCAAATTAGAAACCCAAGACATGGGTGCGTCCGTTAAAGAAATATGGGGCGACAGCGATTACGAGTTCTGGGTCGACGTTCCTGCCTCGGCACTTCCCAAGCTGGTATTCGCGCTGTTGCGAGAAAAATACACCGGCAGAGACAAAGCGGTTGATGAGTTCCGCGCGTTCTGCAAACAAGAAGAGATCGAGCACGAATGGGATTCTTGGGTTTAATGAAACAGTGACAATGCGACCGCCTTTAACCGGCCCTGTCCTCTGACGGTCTTGTCCGTAAGTCGAAATTCCTACATCATTCCAGAGGGAATTTCGAGGGGATGGTCGTGGCGTTTCACACAATGTTCGCGGCGGGGTTTTACCGGCGCTCGCACTTGCGCAGAGCCGCCGTGTTCGGCGCGGCTTGTGCGGGGCTTATCCTCGGTGAGGGGGAGCAGGCGTTTGCCTCGCCGGGCTGCACCGCGTTAAATGGGAGCAATAAGGGAATGGTGGTGACCGGCTCCCATGTCGGGGCGGGGGGTTTTGTGAAGGGAGACACATTGATCGTCCATGTGTTGGATTCCACCATCACGGCGATCATCTGGGACGATACGACGAATACGAGAATGACAACCTATACTAACGGCAGTTTCGAATATGTAGTGCCTGCGACAACATCGGATACCTTGATGGTCGAATTCGAACTTAGCCCGCCCTTTAACGGATCCGCCTCATGGTCTTGCTCCGCGGCCGGCCCTTCGTCCGGCAGCTCCAGCAAGTGACCTTGACCTGACAGGTTTTCCGTACCAGCGGACACGTAACCCTCTCCCCTCGGGGGAGTTTGACGCCTGCCAAGCGTCCTCCGGACGCTCGGCCCGAACATGCCGGGGGCATGTTCGGCGGCGTCAAGGGGTGAAGGGTTTGAGCTAAGAAACCGTGACGCCCTTCCAGAACGCGATGCGGTCCTTGATCTGCGAGGCGGCGGGCATCGGCTCGGGGTAATACCAGGCGGCGTCCTTGTTCTCCTTGCCGCCGACTTCGAGGCTGTAATAGCGCGCGGTGCCCTTCCAGTGGCACTTGCTGGTGGTCTCGCTCGGCTTCAGCAAATCGGCGCGCACCGCGGCGGCGGGGAAATAATGGTTGCCCTCGACGACGACCGTGTCGGCCGATTCCGCGATCGTCTCGCCGTTCCATACCGCCTTGACCATCGATGCCTCCTGCAATCCTCAATAGACGATTTGCGTGTCCGGGCAATTCTGCTTTACCCAGGCGCAGCGTTCCGCCCGCGCCGCATCCGGCCCCGGCATGCAATCGGCGATTGCCGGGCATTTCTTCTGCGCATACCAATCCGTATTCATCGGCTGCGGTTCCCGCCGCGGCGCCGGTTGCGCGCAAGCCGACAGCGCGAATGCGCCGAGCGCCGCCAGGATGATTGGCGCTCTTCTCAACTCCGCCGCCACAAAGTGGTTCCGTCGGGCTTATCTTCCAGCACGATGCCGCGCGCGGCAAGCGCGTTGCGGATGCGGTCGGCGCCGGCGAAATCCTTGCCCTTGCGCGCGGCGTCGCGCGCCGCGATCTGCGCCGCGATGTCCTGGGCCTCTTCGCCGGCGCCTTGCAGCCAGGCTTCGGGATTCTGCTGCAATAACCCGAGCGTCGCACCCGAAGCGAGCAGCGCGCCCTTGATGCGCGCTTTCTCGGCGCGGCTCTCCGCCTTGTTGAGCTCGGCGACCAGCTCGTGCAAGGCCGCGAGCGCCAGCGGCGTGTTGAGATCGTCGTCGAGCGCGGCGCGCACGCCATGGGCGGCCGCGTCGCCGTCGGCCGCGATATCCGCCACGCCGCGCAGCGCCAGATAGAAGCGGTCGAGAACCAGCTTCGCCTGGCTCAGCCGCTCGTCGGTCCAGTCGAGCGGGTCGCGATAATGCGCCGTCAGCATGGCGAAGCGCGCCGCCTCGCCCGGCGCCGCTTCCAGCACGTCGCGGATGGTGCGGAAATTGCCCGCCGATTTCGCCATCTTCTCGCCGTCGACGGTGACGAAGCCGTTATGCAGCCAGTATTTGACGAAGCGCTTGCCGCCATGCGCGCATTCGCTCTGCGCGATCTCGTTCTCGTGGTGCGGGAAGATGAGGTCGAGGCCGCCGCCATGGATGTCGAACGATTCGCCGAGATGCGCCTCGCTCATCGCCGAGCATTCGAGATGCCAGCCCGGCCGGCCCCTGCCCCACGGGCTGTCCCAGCCGGGCAGATCGGCGGGCGACGGCTTCCACAAGACGAAATCGGCGGCGTCGCGTTTATAGGGTGCCACCTCGACCCGGGCGCCGGCGATCATCTCGTCGCGGTCGCGGCGCGACAGCTTGCCGTAATCGCTCATGCTCTTGATCGAGAACAGGACATGGCCTTCCGCCGCATAGGCGTTGCCCGTGGCGAGCAGCGTCTCAATCATCGCGATCATCGGCGCGATGTGCTCGGTGGCGCGCGGCTCGACATCGGGCGGCAGGCACCCCAGCGCCGCCACGTCCGCGTGGAACGCCATAACGGTGCGCTCCGTCAAATCGCGGATGCCCTCGCCGTTCGCCTGCGCCGCGGCGTTGATCTTGTCGTCGACGTCGGTGATGTTGCGCACGTAGCGCACATGCGCCGCGCCGTAGGCGTCGCGCAGCAGGCGATAGAGCACGTCGAAGACGATGACCGGCCGCGCATTGCCGATATGCGCCAGATCGTAGACCGTCGGCCCGCACACATACATGCGCACGTTCTTGGCGTCCAACGGCTCGAACGATTCCTTACGGCGCGTCAGCGTGTTGTAGAGCGTCAGATTCATGCGACTCGGCGGCCTTGATATGTCCGGGAGAACAATACATCGGTCTGCGCGCTCAGCGGCAGCTTCAACGGCGCCGGTGCGATTAAATCCGCGAAGGCGACATAGGATTGGATATCGTAGGGATTCGGCACCGCATAGGCGGCGAAGCCGGCGGCGACGAAACGCGCGATAATATCGTTGGCGTCGGGGCCGCCGGGGCTCAGCGCGTCGACCGCCATCTCGACGACGATCTCCATGTCCTTCGGATAACGGTCGATGGTGTCGAGCAGATGCCGCAGCATCGGCCCTTCGGCGCCTTCGATGTCGATCTTGAGCAGCCGCAGCCGCGCGATCTCGTTCGGCTGGAGAATCTCCTCGAGCGGCAAGGCCCGCGCCTCGCCGGCGGCGCCATGCCCGCGCGACGCCACCGTCGTGGTCATGCCGGAATTGCCCTTGGGACCGTGAAACAGCGCGACCGTTCCCGCGCGCTCGGCGATCGCGGCCTGGACCGCCCGCACATTGCGCAGGTCATTGAGCGCGACATGGGCGCGCAGCGTTTCGAAGAACGGCCGATGCGGCTCGATGGCGATCGCCGTCCCGGCCGGCCCGACCGCTTTTGCCGCGAGCAGCGTGTAATAGCCGATATGGGCGCCGACGTCGCAGAACACGTCGCCCGGGCGCAGGCGGCTTTGAATGAGTCCCGAGATATGCGGCTCCCAGAAGCCGAAGCGGCGGAGCCGGATGCCGATGTAATCGTCGAGATCGCAGACCATCCGGGCGCCGAAGAACATGCGCGCGGTCTGACGATGCCCGAGGATGGCCTTGGAGAGGCGGTTGTAGCGGCGCCACCGTTTCGACGGCGGCCTGGTGAGCCAGCGCATGAAGCCGGTGCCGCCCCGGTTCGGAATCAACCGACATTCTCCAGATGGCCAAGGATCGGCGCCGACGCTATCATTACTCCACGCCCCTGCCGACAAAGAAACGGAGCCAAAACGATGCGCGCCGCCTGGTACGAGAAGAACGGTCCCGCCGCCGAGGTGCTGAAGCTCGGCGAGCTGCCGACGCCCGAGCCGGGGCCCGGCGAGGTGCGCGTCAAGCTGGCGACCTCCGGCGTCAATCCCTCGGACGTGAAATCGCGCGCCGCCCGCCCGCTCAACGTGCCGAAGATCGTGCCGCAGAGCGACGGCGCCGGCGTGATCGACAAGGTCGGCGCCGGCGTGCCGCCATCGCGCCAGGGCGAGCGCGTCTGGGTGTGGAACGGCCAGTGGCAGCGGCCCTTCGGCACCGCGGCGGAATACATCGCCTTGCCGGCGGCCCAGGCGGTGCGGCTGCCGCCCGGCACGGATTTCGCCGCCGGCGCCTGCCTCGGCATTCCCGCCCTCACCGCCTTCCAGGCGGTTCACCTGCTCGGCGCCGTCAAGGGCAAGACCGTGCTGGTCATCGGCGCCGCGGCGGCGGTCGGCCATTACGCGGCGCAGATGGCGAAGCGCGCCGGCGCGCGAATCATCGGCACCGCCTCGGCCGAGCGCGCGGATCACGCCCGCGAAGCCGGCTGCGCGGAGGTCATCGACTACAAGCGGCGGAACGTCGCGGAAGAGGTGAAAAAGCTCACCGCCGACGCCGGCGTCGATTTCATCATCGACATGGATCTGTCGACGACGGCGAAGCTTTTGTCCGAGGGCGTCCTCAAGCCGCACGGCACGCTGGTGTGCTACGGCTCGAACGATCCGGGCTCGATCCCGCTGCCCTTCCGTCCGCTGCTGCAGAACAGCTATACGCTGAAATTCCTCATCGTCTACGAGCTGACACCGGAGGACCGCCAGCGCGCCATCGCCGGAATCACCTCGATGCTCGAGGCCGACGCGTTGGAGCACAGCATCGCCAAGAGCTTCCCGCTCGACGACATAGCCGAGGCGCATCGCGCGGTCGAGGGCGGCAAGCTGATCGGCAACGTCGTGCTGGCGATCGGCGACTAGGCTGATATCCGCCCGAATCGAATCGTTGACACCCTCTCACCGTTTATCGCCAAGCGAGTCTGGAAATATGAACAACAATTTGCCGGCTGCAGCCTTCGGACATTTTGTCATGAAGGTTAGTGACATTGATATCAGTTATCAATTTTACACAAAATTGGGCTTGCGTCCGTTTGGGATATTTCCCGATTTAGCGATCATCGAATTGCGAGGCGGTACACACATTTTGCTTTTCAATAAAAACGATGAATTGCCAACTTCACTAAGTTCTAGCCAGCTTGGCCAGCGTGGGGCTCTTTTTAACGAACGACTCGACTTGATGATTGACGGAAAATCTAGGAGCGATCTGGAAATGTATAGGACAACTTTGCTGGAAAAGGGGTTGTCCGTAGATGCAATTGCTCAAGACCAATTGTTTGGTCACGACTACTTCCAGTTGTCCGATCCTGATGGCAATGGAATAACGGTCTATACCAGCCACGCAGGAGAGTTATCAGTCTAGAGTCCGGGGTTATGCGTCAGCGCTGTACCCCCCCCCCAAATTGGGGGAGAGGGTTGCTTTGGATTGGCGAACCCCGAGCTTGTCGAAGGGCGAGCCTTAGCCAAAGCTGGGTGAGGGGGCGCTTCGGCCTGATCGGATTCCGCTCTAAGCCGAAGCCGCCGGCGGCGCCGCCGCACTTGCATCCTGGCCGCTGCGTGCCAGTTCCCGGGCGACGAAGCCCGAGGATTTCATCTCTTCCACGAAGCTGCGCAGATAGCGGGCGCCCGCCGCGTGGCCCTTGGGCGTGCCCATCGCCTGATTGATCACCATGAAACGGCCCGGGATCACGCGCATGTCGGGATGCGCCTGGGCGAAGGCGACCAGCGGCTGCTTCACCCCGGCGAGGGCCTCCAGCCGATCCTGCAGGAAAATCTCGACCGCCCTGCCGCCGCTCTGGTTGCGGACGAGACTGGCGTGCTTCAGCGCGCGCGTCAGGAAGAGGTCGTAGGCGCTCGCCTGCTCGACGACGATGCGCACGCCGTCGCGGTCCACATCCTCGATCCGCCGCAACTCCGAGCTCGACGGAACGACGTAGGTACCCTCGATCATGACGTAGGGCGCGGTGAAGTCGATGCCGGCGGCGCGGAGCGGGTCGATCGCCAGAAAGCAGATGTCCCACGCCTCGGCCTTGAGCGCCTCGACCACCGCGCCGGCGGCGGTGAAGGTGACGAACTCGACGGCGACGCCGAGACGCCGCGCCAGCTCGCGCGCCAGCGCCGCCGACACGCCGGCCGGCTCGCCCGTCGCCGTGTCCTTTTGCGCCAGCACCGGATTGCCGAAATTGATCGCCGCGCGTAGCCGGCCGCTCGGCGCCAGCTCGCGCAGGATTTCCTGCGGAATTTTCGCCATGATGTCGCCTACCCTCGATATTGCATCCGCTCAGGTCGCCTTGGCGTAGCCGTCGCGCAGGCCGATGGTGCGGTTGAAGACGAGCTTGCCGGGCTTCGACTCCGGATCGGCGACGAAATAGCCCTGGCGCTCGAACTGCACGACCTCGCCGGGCTTGGCATCGGCCAGCGCCGGCTCGAGCCGTGCGCCGGTAAGCACCTCCACTGAATTCGGATTGAGCTCGGCGAAGAAATCCTCGCTCGCCCCCGGATCGGGCCGGTTGAACAGCGGATTGTAGAGCCGGATCTCGGCGGGCAGCGCTGTCGCCGCCGAAACCCAATGCAGCGTCGCCTTGACCTTGCGCCCGTCCGGCGCGTTGCCGCCTTTCGTCGCCGGGTCATACACGCAGCGCAGCTCGGTCACATTGCCCGCCGCATCCTTCACCACCGACTGGCAGGTGATGAAATAGGCGTAGCGCAGGCGGACCTCCATCCCGGGCGACAGGCGGAAGAATTTCTTGGGCGGATTCTCCATGAAATCCTCGGCCTCGACGTAAAGCTCGCGGCCGAACGGTATCTTGCGCGATCCCGCGGCCGGATCGTCGGGATGGTTGACCGCGTCCAATTCCTCGATCCGGCCCTCGGGATAATTCTCGATCGTGACTTTCAAAGGTCGGAGTACTGCCAAGCGCCGCGGCGCGGTCCGGTTGAGCTGCTCGCGCACCGCGTGGTCGAACATGGCGATGTCGACAATGCTGTTCGCCTTGGCAACGCCGATGCGCTTGACGAATTCGCGCAGCGCCGCCGGCGGCACGCCGCGCCGCCGCAGCCCGGCCAGCGTCGGCATGCGCGGATCGTCCCAGCCGTTCACCTTGCCCTGCTTCACCAGCTCGGTGAGGAAGCGCTTGGACAGCAGCGTGTAGGTCAGGTTCAGCCGCGCGAATTCGTGTTGCCGCGGCTTCGACGGCACCGGCAAATGCTCCAGGAACCAATCGTAGAGCGGCCGGTGATCCTCGAATTCCAGCGTGCACAGCGAATGGGTCACGCCCTCGATCGCATCCGACTGGCCATGCGCGAAATCGTAATTCGGGTAGATGCACCAGGCGGTCCCGGTGCGCGGATGCGCGACATGCAAGATCCGATAGAGCACCGGGTCGCGCAGATTGATGTTGCCCGACGCCATGTCGATCTTGGCGCGCAGCGTGCGCGCACCGTTGGGGAACTCGCCCTGGCGCATGCGCTGGAACAGATCGAGGTTCTCCGCGACGCTGCGCTGGCGGTAAACGCTTTCCTTGCCCGGCTCCTTGAGCGTGCCGCGCATCGCCTGCATCTCGGCGGCGGGCGTGTCGTCGACATAGGCGTCGCCGCTGCGGATTAGGTGCTCGGCCCAGCCGTAAAGCTGCTCGAAATAATCCGAGGCGTGGTGCAGGTTGGTGCCCCAATCGAAGCCGAGCCAGCGCACGTCGCGCTCGATGGCGTCGATGAATTCCTGCTCCTCCTTGGTGGGATTCGTATCGTCGAAGCGCAGATTGCAGCGCCCGCCATATTCCTGCGCCACGCCGAAATTGAGGCAGATCGATTTGGCGTGGCCGATATGGAGATAGCCGTTGGGCTCGGGCGGAAAGCGCGTCACCGGCGCCTTGACGCGGCCGGATTTGAGATCGGCCTCGACGATGTCGCGGATGAAGTCGCGGCCGGGTTCGAGCACGGTGGCTTCGTTGGATGTCATATCTTTTGGTTTCGACAGCTTGTTTCTGTGGCGATCAATGAATTAGACAATTGATTCTATTTTTGGATAGGTTGGGATAAATCAATGAAGTGCTTGAGGAAAGCATCTAAGTTTTCAATGCTAATTGTGGCGCCCCATTTTGGCCGTTTGTAGTCCGGCGGCATACAGGTGCGCAGCCTCAAAGCAGCAATGTCACTGTTCGGGGAACCGTCGCTCATGAACTCAACATTTCCGTGAGCTAGAGCATTTCGAATTTCGGAAATGACATCGCCTAAGGTTTTTGGCTCCCAATTTGAGCGCTTATCATGCTGTATATGTGGCCAGCCGTCTGCCTCCGCGCTTTTAATTAGTTTCTCAGAGAATTCGTCTCCTTTTCTCCGTTTGGGTTCCCACCCTAGGGCGAGAGCGCAAAGAAGCGAGCTAATTAGTTGTGTCACTTCATATCCTTTTCCCGCTCGAACTAATTCGAGATTCTTCATCGCGCGGCACATCACGTCACGCGGCTCGGCGGGCATCATTGCAATGTTCCTTTAGATGCGTTCCCTGGTATCTCGTTCACCGACACGATCTCGCCGCTGCCGATCCAGTCCTCATGGAAGCCGGAAGCTTCGGCAAGACCCGCCTCGCTGCCAAAGTGATAATAAAGACGATCGAGTTCCTTGAGCGTTGCCTTGTCAACGTCAGACAGTTGAGGCGTTCCACCTTTAGCATGCGACTCCGCCATGAACCTGAGCAAGAAACGGAAGCGGTCAAGCAGCGTAATTCTCTGTGCGGTGAGCAGTTCCGCACCCTTGTTCAAGAACTCTTTGACAATGTTAAATTCGTCTTCGGTTCTCTCCTTGGGCGCCCGGCCATATCCCATCGGCAGCGAATCGAGAATCATAAAATCCACGCTGAGATTGGCCTGATCTGCAACGAGTTTGTCGGTCCGTTCAACCATGCGCAGCATGTTCTCATAGAAGCTAAAAACATCTTTTGGCACACGCTGCCCAAGGGTATGACGGAACTCGGCGGCGATGTCCTCGCCATAAACATCCTTCACAACCGCTATTGCCAGATAGAAATCGAGAAACTGCTCCGCCAATCCGAAATCTACTTTCTGTTCCTCCGACAGTCCCCTCGTGAACTCGACATGGCTGATTGAAGCCTGTCGATTGTCAATCTCCTCCTTGAGCATCAACATGAACATGCCGACCATCTCTTCGACCGGAGTCTGAGGAGAAAAAGATTTTGCGTTGCTCCGCCCCGGCAGTAGCCCGAGCCGCACCAAGACTTCACGAGCCGCGTTATAGTCATTATGGACGCTGCGTAGAGCGACCAAATCACTTTGCGTGAACAGCGCACGAATTGCCGGATCGGCTGTGCAGGCTAAGCCATGCAGTACTAAGACCGCGTTGGAGATTTCGTGCGGGCGCCTAGTCCACACAAGCTGTTTCACCATCAGAGGCTTCATTATAGTCAGCGTTTCGGCACTCATCATATGAAGGAAATTCGCCAGCCAGGGGCCGTGTTCGAGTCGCATAACGAATGGAATCATATCGGCGTTCGCTACGGCATGCTCCTTCAGCTTCCAAGCTAAAGAGCCGAGACCGTAGATTTTCGCCTCGGACTCCATGAGCGCGTTCGCTTTCCGATACGCGGCGAGGGACTGCGGACTCTTGTCACTGGCCTGTTCCACGGTTTTCTTGACGCCTTCAAGAATCATAAGCGCCGCCGCGCGATCTTGGTGGGAAACATGATTCTCATAGAGCGCGATTCGATAAAGCCGCTTTGTTAGATCAATCCACGCATCGTTAGCTTTCTGTCCTTTCGTCAATGTTGGCCCTACGTCTCTTATGAAGGCGATAATCTCCTGCAACGACATCTCTTCGATTGGCTTTGATGACGCCCGCGCCGCTGGTGTATCTGCCACATTTGTCGTGCTCGACAAAACACTCACCACGTTCTTGAAGAGACCCATATTCTCCCTCCGCTTATGGCTCTCGCGACTGTCGCATTGGAGGTGAAAACTACCAAGCGCAGAGGCGTCGCGTTTACTTCGACGAGAGATGCGTCGGCGCGCGCGGCGTTTCGCCCGGCACCGCATTCTTCGCCGCGCCCGCGCCGGCGAAGCCGTTGGTGATCGGATAGCGCCGGTCGCGGCCGAAGGCGCGGCGCGTGATCTTGACGCCGGGCGGCGCCTGGCGGCGCTTGTACTCGGCGCGGTCGAGCATGCGCCAGACCCGGCGCACGACGGCCTCGTCAAAGCCCCGCGCTACGATCGCGGCCACGTCCATCTCGCGCTCGACCAGGCATTCGAGAATGCCGTCGAGAATCTCGTAAGGCGGCAGCGTGTCCTGGTCGGTCTGGTTGGGCTTGAGCTCGGCGCTCGGCGGCTTGGTAATGACCCGCTCGGGCATGACGCGGCCCGGCGGGCCGAGAAAGCCCTCCGGCCGTCCGGAATTGCGCCAGCGCGCGAGATCGAACACCGTCGTCTTGTAGACGTCCTTCAGCACGGAATAGCCGCCGCACATGTCGCCGTAGAGCGTCGCATAGCCGACCGACATCTCGGATTTGTTGCCGGTCGACAGCACCATCCAGCCGAATTTGTTGGACAGCGCCATCAGCGTCATGCCGCGCGCGCGCGACTGGAGGTTCTCCTCCGTGATGTCCGGCGACTTTCCCGCGAAGGAAGGCTCCAGCATATCCTTGAACGCCTGCATCGCCGGCTCGATCGCGATGTTGCGCAGCGCGCAGCCGAGCAGCTTCGCCACCGCGGCGGCGTCCTCGAGACTCTCCTGCGACGTGTAGGGCGACGGCAGCATCACGCAATGCACCTGGGCGGCGCCCAGCGCATCGACCGCGATGGCGGCGGTCAGCGCGGAATCGATGCCGCCCGAGAGACCCAGCATGATGCCGGGAAAGCGGTTCTTGCGGACGTAATCCTGCAAGCCGAGGACCAGCGCGCGGTAGATCTCGGCAGCACCCGTCGGCGGCGCCGCGATTTCGCCCGGCGCCACCTGCCAGCCGGCATTGCCGCGCGACCAGCGCGTCAGCAGCTTCGCCTCGTGCCAGCTCGGCGCCTGCCACGCCAGCTTGGCGTCGGCTTGCAGTGCGAAGGACGCGCCGTCGAACACCAGCTCGTCCTGGCCGCCGATCTGGTTGACATAGAGCAGCGGCAGCTTGCTTTCCCGGGCGCGCGCGACGGCATGGCCCAGCCGCTCGCCCGGCTTGTCGCTCTCGAACGGCGACGAGTTGATGACGATCAGCAGCTCGGCGCCGCTTTCGGCGAGCGTCTCGGCGCAATCGGCGAACCACATGTCCTCGCACACCATGATCCCGAGCCGCACGCCGTTCAGCGCCACCGGTCCGGCCGGCGGGCCGGGCGCGAAGACGCGCATCTCGTCGAACACGCCGTAATTCGGCAAATGACTCTTGAAGCGCAGCGCCGCGATCTTGCCGCCGGCGAGCAGCGCCGCCGCGTTGTGCAGCTTGCCGTCCTGCAGCCACGGCAGGCCGAGCAGCACGGCCGGGCCCTTGGCCGTCGCCCGCGCGAATTCCGTCACCGCGTCGCGGCAGGCGGCCACGAAAGCGGGCTTCAGCACGAGATCCTCGGGCGGATAGCCCGAGACGAACAGCTCGCTCGCCACCACCAAATCGGCGCGCTGCCCCGCCGCCCAGTCGCACACGCGCGCCAGCTTCGCCAGATTGCCGGCGATGTCGCCGACAATCGGATTGAGCTGGGCGACGGCTATGGCCAGGGAATCGCTCATATCGGCGCAACGCTAGGAGCGCCGCCGGAGGGTGTCAACGTCGCAAGAACGATGTCTCTATTTGACCTAAAGTAGAAACTTCAGGTGAAAGCGGGCAGGAGTTTACTCGATCTTCTGGTAATCCAACTTCACATCGGTGCTTAGACCACCGATATCCAGAACCGCTTGCAACCGGTCGGGGTGTTGTTTCAACGCTCTTAGCACAGTGCCATACCCTCGCATTAAGCGATGACCGTTGAGCCATCGCAGAAGAATGTTGTCCAGCAACTCTCCCCCTACTTTGGAAGCTATACAGGCTGAAAGTAGGATGCCAACATAGTCGGCCGGTGCAACATTGATCTGCTCAAGAAATTCCTCAGCACGATTTGGATATTTTTTTAATCCATGCGCCAAAGCTCGAGCGGTAGCCTGCTTACGCTCAGTTGTTGATTGTCCCGCAATGACCTTGAGAGAATTTTGTATATTGTTGGCGAGCGCAGTACTCAGCGCGGCTCGTAGGTAGTTCTTATTATTCTTTTTAGTTTCCACATCAATCAAATCTAACGTAAGGTTCACATAATGTTTTTTAGCCTTGCCTCCAGCAATTAAAGCAGCAAGCACAGAACGTTTGGCCGCCCCAGTCGAAGTAATAAGAAACTCTTTGCCTTGCTGCATCCATTCTTCAGCGCCGTCAGATTGCGTAATCAGCACGCTCAGTAGATTATAAATCTGTGGATGCTTCAGGTTGCGGTTGTACCAGCGCCGTGCCACGTCAATGACCCTCTCATCACCGGGCTGAGCGGCGACCAGAGCGGCGAGTAAATTGTAGGCTTGCTGGTGCGCCGGATTGTCGGCGGTCCACTTTAGGGCGGCAGCGATTAGTTTGTCGTCGTCGGACCGAGCCGCGACCAGAGCGGCGAGTAAATTGTAGGCTTGCTGGTGCGCCGGATTGTCGGCGGTCCACTTTAAGGCGGCAGCGATCAGTTTGTCGTTGTCGGGCTGAGCGGCGACCAGAGCGGCGAGTAAATGGTAAGCCTGCTGGTGCGCCGGATTATCGGCGGTCCACTTTAAGGCGGCAGCGATTAGTTTGTCGTCGTCGGACCGAGCCGCGACCAGAGCGGCGAGTAAATGGTAGGCTTGCTGGTGCGCCGGATTGTCGGCGGTCCACTTTAGGGCGGCAGCGATCAGTTTGTCGTTGTCGGGCTGAGCGGCGACCAGAGCGGCGAGTAAATTGTAGGCTTGCTGGTGCGCCGGATTGTCGGCGGTCCACTTTAAGGCGGCAGCGATCAGTTTGTCGTTGTCGGGCTGAGCGGCGACCAGAGCGGCGAGTAAATGGTAAGCCTGCTGGTGCGCCGGATTATCGGCGGTCCACTTTAAGGCGGCAGCGATTAGTTTGTCGTCGTCGGACCGAGCCGCGACCAGAGCGGCGAGTAAATGGTAGGCTTGCTGGTGCGCCGGATTGTCGGCGGTCCACTTTAGGGCGGCAGCGATCAGTTTGTCGTTGTCGGGCTGAGCCGCGACCAGAGCGGCGAGTAATTGGTAGGCCTGCTGGTGCGCCGGATTGTCGGCGGTCCACTTTAGAGCATTGGCGATCAGTTTGTCGTCGTCGGGCCGAGCCGCGACCAGAGCGGCGAGTAATTGGTAGGCCTGCTGGTGCGCCGGATTGTCGGCGGTCCACTTTAGAGCATTGGCGATCAGTTTGTCGTCGTCGGGCCGAGCCGCGACCAAAGACATATATAGGCGGTAGACCAGCGTGTGATTCGGGTTTCCTATAATCCATCGCTGAGCAGCTTCGATTAATTCGCCGTCCTGTGGCCAAGCACTAATAAGAGTCTCAAGCGGGCGCAACGCAAATTCATGTGCTGCGTGGTCTCGAAGCCATCGTTTACATAATTGGAGGGCGGCTTGGCGGTCTTCGCTTTTACTTGCGATAACAGTTAGCGCCGATGAAATTCCAATTCTTTCTGGATCTCCAAATATAATTGATTGAGCAGCTACACGAACTTGGGTGCTAACGCGTTTATACGCATCGACTTCACTTAACCGCCAAAGCCAGCCAGCCACGGAAGGATGTAACTCCTCCGGTAGCGGGTTATAATTAGCCAGCTTGATTGCTTGTTGTATTGGGTCGGGATCAAGACGTAGTTTTGGTCGCCTAAACAAAACGTCTAGCCAGCGCGGCAACAACGACACCGACTCTTCGGTGGCTATCTCAGCAGTCTGTTTGCAGTAAAGTTCGCGAAGCGCCTGATCTAGCGTTCCCGGCGTAGTCAGCAATGAGTCCGTTATCTCTTCTGATAGCTTCGAGGAAATACCGAGGCGATAAATAAGTTGAGCCGCTGAATCCTCAGTAGAGGCTATGACTAAAGCCACAAGCGATTGCGCCAAGTCGCGTCCCCACGTTTGGGCGAGTGTGGCCGGAGGCGACGCCCACTCCTGATACACATGCCAATCAATCTGAGGATGAGAAAGTCGATATCCTCCATATGCTTCAGTACTAGGATCGGTCTGCTCAAAATGAAGCTGGGATTCTGAGCACAAAGCTAAAAATGCGTCCCGCTGAGAATCAGAAAGATTTTCGAAAAGTTTCATCGGGGCGGGTAATTCAAGAGCGTTAGCAGCTAGAATTGTACGCGCCAACTCGAACAAGCCTTGTTCAACCAATCGAATCTTGAAACTTCTTGAAAATTCACGAACAGATTTACCCTGTACAAGCTCGAACATCCAGACAACGAGCATGCGGTTGGATAGATCGGCCGTCCCAAGAGTAAAAGGGTTCCCGGTTCGCTCTTCGTACCAATTACCAAAGGCCCGCATTTCCGCGTGGTTCAAATTTGGGACCGAAAAATTGTGAACCTCAAATAGGGTAGAAAAATCAGACTTAAACTTCATACATTCTGGAGTGGGACCACAACCGAGTATGGCCACTCGTGGAGGCATCAGGTCAGTAGCGCCTCTTAAAGCACCTTCCCATTCTTCACGATTTCGTATGAGGTGCAAATCGTCTATGACCGCTACTGCAGGAAAACAGTCAAAATATGGGGCAACGCATTGGATATCAGCTTGATTTTTTATCCAGTCGGGAAGTATATCGGGCGAAGTCAGATATGAGACAACCGGCGAGTTCGCGCCCAACAATATGTACTGTATGAGTTGCAATAGCAGAACCGATTTGCCCTCACCGGATCGTCCATCAATCCAGAACACGGGCACACAAGAGACTTCGTCAGCAATTACGATGTTTTTCCACCACGTATCAAATTGTTGAGCCAGCGTATAAAATATCTCCGGGCGCTGACGAACACGACCAAGCTGGAGATCAAGTAACTGCGGCCGTCTATCGAATAAAATGCGATGATCGGTATCCGCTCGGGAATCGAGTGCAATATCGTTGCGCTGTAGTAATCGCCCGACACGGTTGATGTGCCGATAACCCTCGTTGCGTGCAAGATGGAATGAATGACTTAAGTCCCTAGCGATTTGTTTAATTGCCTCTTGCGTCGGATTTCCAAACAAGCGAAGTAAAATTCCGAGGCAACTATCTATAAATCCGCCGGTATCGCGAATGCCCGCGTGCCATAAGAAGTCGTGCAGCCTATCGAGCGGATCTGGTTCTTCAGCGATGGCATCTGCAGCATCGAAGCACTTTAGTAGCTGATTCCAGACTTCAATTTTTCCGTCCGGTCCAACAACTTCTAATAGGGGAAAATCTTTAGGCAAGACATGTGTCTCACGCTTAAGACACACCACTCGAAACCGTAACTTAGTTAGAAACGCTGCATCACAGAGGCTGGCAATCTCATAAGCCTCTCGAAGAGCTGCCCTCAATTTCGTGCGATCTAAAGTACGTTTGACTTGAATCAGTGTGTACACACCATCGCTTGGAACTAGGATGTCTGACAGCAGTTCCGTCTTTGCAATGTCGGTGGGTGATATGGCGCCGGCGTGAACTCCTTCGAAGAATTTCAATACATAGAGCACCGACTGAAATGAAAAGCCCGCAAGCGCCCACCATCCCCCTTTGGCGCGACGCTCATGCGTCCAAAGGGATAGGAGGGATTCCATATTGCGGGCAAGCAGCACGGCCATTTAATTTTCCTTACGGTTAGGCCACCTCAGAATGCTTTCCCAATATCGAATGCTCACCAACAACCCGCCAAGTGTATCAATGCGGACTAATCTTGCTCCCCCATTAAGCAGAAAACAGATTATAATTGTCTCGTAGATTGCCGGCGATGTCGCCGACCACCGGGTTGAGCTGGGCGACGGCTATGGCCAGGGAATCGCTCATATCGGCGCAACGCTAGGAGCGCCGCCGGAGGGTGTCAATGCGCCGGCGCGCGATCCAGCAGCGCGCCGAGCGCGGCGGCGATGTCGTCGGGCCGCTCCAGCGGCGTCAGATGGCGCGCCCCCGCCAGCACGTTCAGCGTCGAGCCCTTGATGCCGGCATGCAGCGCCTCGGCCATGGCGAGCGGCGTGGCGTAATCCTGCTCGCCGACGACGATGGCGGCCGGCAGCGCCAGCCCGGGCAGCGCCGAACGCAGATCGGCGGCGCCGAGCATGCGGCACGCCTCGGCATAGGCGGCGCGGTCGTTGCGCCGGAAGACCGCCACCGCGTCCTGCACGATGTCGGGGTGCTTGGCGCGGAATGCGTCGCCGAACCAGCGCGTGGTCTGGAACGCGACCAGGCTGTCGAAGCCTTCGGCCAGCGCCTTGGCCGCGCGCTCGGCCCATTGCCGCGGCGCTTCGGCGCCATACCAGGCGGTGGTGTCGAACAGCCCGATCGCCTCGACGCGCGACGCATGCGCGGCGGCAAAGGCGAGCGTGACGCAACCGCCCATCGACGCGCCGGCGACCACGGCCGAGCGCCAGCCGATCGCATCCATCAACTGCGCCAGATCGCCGGCGAAGAGTTCCACGGTATAAGGGCCGGGCGGCTTGCCCGAGGCGCCGTGGCCGCGGCAATCATAGGTCAGCACCGCAGCGCGATCCGCCAGCCGCTCGGCCAACCGTTCCGCCACCGGCGCCCAGAAATCCATGTCCATGGCGAGCGAATGGATCAGCGCCACGCGTTGTTTCGCGTCGGGCGATCCCCACAGGCGATAGGCGAGGCGCGTGCCGTCGCGCAGCGTGGCGGATTTCGCTTCAGGCCCGGCGCTTGGCATGTCGAATGGCCTCCCAGATGGCGAAGGGCGTCGCCGGCATGCGGATGTCGCGCACGCCGAGCGGCGCCAGCGCGTCGAGGATCGCGCTGACCGCCGCCGCCGGCGCCGGGGTGGTGCCGCCCTCGCCGCCCGCCTTGATGCCGAACGGATTGGTCGGCGACAGCACCTCGACGATCGCGGTGCGGAAGGGCGGCAGGGTATCGGCGCGCGGCATGCCGTAATCCATGAACGAGCCGGCGAGCGGCTGGCCGGTGACCGGATCGAGACGGCAATCCTCCCACAGCGCCTCGCCGATGCCCTGCGCGATGGCGCCGTGCGTCTGGCCGTCGACGATCAGCGGATTGATGCAGCGGCCGACGTCGTCGACCGAGGCGTAGCGCGTGAGCGCGAGCCCGCCGGTATCGGGATCGATCTCGATCTCGCACACCGCGCAGCCGTTCGGGAACACCGGGTCGTGCATCTCGTTGGTCACGGCGGCGGCGATTCCGTCCGCCAATTCCCGGGGCAGCGTCAGGCGCGACGCCTCGCGCGCCAACTCGAGAAAATCGAATCCCCGATTGCGCCGCGTCGCGCCGAAGCGCCCGTCGGCGAAGACGATGTCGGTCGGCGCCGCGTCGAGCACGAGCGCCGCGATCGCCTTGCCGCGCTCGATCAGCGCCGCGCTGGTCAGCGCGATCACGGTGGCGGCGTGGCGCATCGAGCGGCCGGAATGCGAGCCGCCGCCGACGCTGACGATGTCGGTGTCGCCCATGACGATGTCGATGCTGTCGACCGGCACCGCCAGCAGATCCGACACCACCTGGGCGAAGCTGGTTTCCTGCCCCTGCCCGGCCGGCTGCGTGCCGATCACCAGGCGCACGCGGCCCTCGGGCAACACGGTGATCTCGGCGCGCTCGCGCGGCGCGCCGATCGAGGATTCGACGTAATGCCCGATGCCGAGCCCGAGGAGATTGCCGCGCTTTCGCGCCGCGTCGCGCCGCGCCGGAAAGCCGTCCCGATCGGCGAGGCGCAGCGCCAGATCGAGATTGTCGGCGTAAGTGCCGCTGTCGTAGCGCGCGCCGACGGCGTTGACGTAGGGCATCTGCTCGGGCCGCACCAGATTGAGGCGCCGCAGCGCCACGCGGTCGATGCCGAGCTCCTGCGCCGCGCGCTCGACCAGCCGCTCGATCGCGTAAGTGACCTCGGGCCGGCCCGAGCTGCGATAGGGCTGCGTCATCATCGTGTTGGTGAAGACGGCGCGCGAGCGCAGGCTCGCCGCCGGAATGTCGTAGGAGCCGGTGATCAGCGCCGAGCCCTTGCTCAAGGGCGACAGCGACATGCAGCGCGCGCCGACATTGCTGATGTTGTCGGCGCGCAAGCCCAGGAACTTGCCGTCCCGGCGCAGCGCGAGCTCGACCTTGATCGCCAGGTCGCGCCCCTGGCTGTCGGTGAGGAAGGCCTCGCTGCGCGTCGCGGTGAACTTGACCGGCCGGCCGAGCCGGCGCGACGCCCACAGCACCAGCCCGTATTCGACATAGGGCCGGTTCTTCGAGCCGAAATTGCCGCCGACATCGGCGGTGACGATCCGGAGATTTCCCGGCTTGATGCCGAGCACGGTGGCGAGCTCGCGCTTCTGCCGCACCGCGCCGCCGGTGCCGGCGTGAAGGGTATATTTCCCGGCCGCTGCATCGTATTCGCCGAGTGCCGCGCGCGGCTCGAGCGCCGCGGCGGTGACGCGGCCGACATGGAATTCCATGCGCACGACATGATCGGCGCCGGCGAAGGCGGCGTCCGTTGCCTTCGCATCGCCAAAGCGCGTGTCGACCAGCAAATTGTCCGGAATCTCGTCCCAGATGCTGACCGCGCCCGGCGCCAGCGCGGCCTTGGCGTCGAGCGCGAAGGGCAGCTCCGCGTAATCGACCTCGACCGCCTCGGCCGCGTCGAGCGCCTGGGCCGTGGTTTCGGCCACCACCATGGCGACGGCTTCGCCGACATGCCGCACCTTGTCCCAGGCCAGGAGCCAGTGCGGGCCGATGAATATCCCGCCGCCGCCCGGCGCGCTCAATTTCATGTCGTATTTGGTCTTGGGCACCGCCTCGTGCGGGATCGGCTGCAGCCTGGCGGCGCGGCAATCGGCGCCGCTATAGGCGCCGAGCACGCCCGGCATGACGCGTGCATTGTCGAGCGCGACGCGGCGGATGCGCGCATGCGGATGGGGCGAGCGCACCATCACGGCATAGGCCTGGCCGGAGGCGCGGAAATCGTCGGTGAAGCGGCCCTGGCCGATCAAATGGTGCCGGTCTTCCTTGCGCCGCAACGGCTGGCCGATGGCGTGAAAGCCCGCCGCGCCTCCTGCCGCCATCGCCGAACGCTATCCTCCGTTATGGGCGCTATGGGCCGTTATTTTTCCGCCGGCGGCGTGCCGCACATCAGCGAGTGCAGCACCACGAGGGTGAGGCCGCCGGAGATCACCGGCTGGGTGATGACCAGCTTCATCAGCAGCGGCATCCGCGCCAGCACCTCGGGCGCGAGGAACATGCCGCCGAGCCCGACCAGCATCGCCAGCCCGGCGACGATGAATCGGCGATCGTCCCACTCGACCTTGGCCAGAATATGAACGCCGTGCATCAACACGATGCCGAAGAGCAGCGTCGCCGACGCCGCCAGCACCGGCAGCGGCACCACCACCAGCAGCATGTCGAACTTGACGCAGCCGCCGAGCACGATCAGCAGCACGCCGGCCGCCAGCGTCGCATAGCGCGAGCCGACCCGCGTCGTGCGCAGCATGCCGATATTGTCGGGATAGACGATGGTGCTGAAGCCGCCGACCAGCCCGGCCAGCACGCCGCCGATGCCGATGGCGAAGACGCCCTGCGACATGCGCGCCGAACTGACGTTCTGGCCGCCCCAGCCGCCGACCATCTGATAGAGCGCCATCGAGCCGATGCTCGCCGGCAGCAGCACCAGCAGGAACACGACGACCAGATCGGCCTGCACCGCGAAGCCGAAGGGGAAGATTTGCGGCGTCACCAGCAGCGGCGCGTTGGCGACGGCGGCGAACGAGATCGGCCGGAAGACCGCATAGACGATCGTGCCGCAGGCCAGCCCGATCAGGATCGCGGCGCGGCGGAACCGGCCGCCCCACAGGCTGACGGCGATCAGCACGGCGACGGCGACCGCGCCGGCGCCGAAATTGACCAGCGGGAAGCCGGGGCTTTCCACCCGCCCGATCCAGCCCGGCAGCGCGATGTTGGCGACCTGGATCATGATGAGGATGACGAGCATGCCGACGATGAGCGGCGCCCGCAGGAAGCGCGCGAACAGGCCGATGACGCTGAAGCCCTTCACCGGCACGGCGAGCACGCACCAGATCAGCGCCGCGACGAAGAACGAGCCGTAGGCGGCGCCGAGGCCGCCGCCGAGATGGCCGACCGCGAGCAGGCTGGCGAAGCAGCCGGCATAGGAGCCCTGGACGATCGGCAGCCGCAGCAGCAGCGTCGATTGCAGGATGGTGACGATGCCGCAGACGGCGAAGGTCATGCCGTAGAGATAGGCGATCTGCTCCGGCGGCAGGTTGAAGATGCGCCCCAACAGGCCGGGGAAGACGAACATCCCCGTCATGCCGAAGATGTTCTGCAGGCCGAGGACCAGGAGCTGGCCGTAGGACAGCTTCTCGTCGATGCCGATGTCGAAAATTTTCTCGGCCGGCGCGTCGCCGCGCCGCGTCGCTTGAACGGCCATGGCGTCCCCTCCCCTAGGCGCGGCGCCTTGCCGGCGCCGCGCCGCTCCGCCGGTTCCCTACTTCGGGGCCTTCGCGATGACCGCCGGATTTTGCGAGTAGCTGGCGCGCAACTCGCCCTGCGCGAGGATCTTGCCCTGCATCGCCGCCTGCGCCGCGGGGCCGTCGAACGCGCTGCCGAGACTGAGCGACTTCACGCTCAGCGCATAGACCGTGAAATGATAATGATGCGGGACCTCGTCGTTCCACGGCGGGCACGGCCCGTCATAGCCGTAATATTGCCCCTTCATCGCCTCGTTGGCCGCCGTGACCTTGGTGTAGTCGTTGAGGCCGCGCACCCCGGCCTTGGTCGGCGTCGCCGGCTTGCCGTGGAGCACGCGAGCGTCCGATTCGGCGCCTGCCGGCAGCGACCTGACATTCGCCGGAATGTCGACCAGGACCCAGTGATAAAACGTTTTACGCGGAACCGCCGATGAAAGCGTCATGCCTTCCTGGTTCATTTTCTCGCGCTGTTCGGCGGGCGAATCCGTATCGTAGAGGATGATGGCATAGGACTGGGTGCCGGCCGGCCCCTTGGACCAGGAGATGCGCGGCGACTTGTTGAGGCCGGGACCGGTATGCCCCTGCGCCGCCGGGATGCAGAACGCGTAGCGATTTGACATCATCCCGCCGTTCTTAAGGCTATCGACGCTCACCGAGAGCCCCGCGGCGGATGCCGGCGTCGCCGCCAGCGCCGCGGCCGCGCCTGCCGCGAGCAGCGCAAACGCCGTGATCTTGGTCGTTCCCATGTCGTCCTCCCTGTGCTGCGGCGCCCTGCCGGCGCCGTCTTTTCCTGTCATCCGATTATAGCCCGGGCGGCGGCGAACTCAGGATTGAATTATTTTGCGGAACCGTCGCACCCGAACATTGACACCCCGCAGTAACCGCGGCGGCTTTCCCCCGCCGTCGCCCGGCAGGCGCCGAGGGCCTGGTTTTCGGCGGTTTGCAAATCCGCCGCAATGGCCCAGCCATAGCCCGGGGTGCCCGCTTGCGGGTCTTCCGAGACCGCCACGCATTGATTGCGAAAATTGTTGATGACTTTGCAGAGCGACCGCGCGAAGTCTCCCGAATTTTGCATGGTGCGGCAATTTTGTAGAGCAACAGCGCCTGCCGCCTCGGTCGTGGGTTGATTATACGAGACGCCGTAGGCGGACCCCTGCTTCGAGACATCGGCGGGTATTCCGACGGCGAGCGCGCCTTCGGCGGTCGCCAGGCTCGGGCACAGCATCGCGGCGCCGAACAGCCACGTTGCGACGAGACGCGTGATGATTTTTTTCATGCGTGAATCCCCCCTGATTCGATGATACGCGATGCGAAACGCTACTGCTTCACCCAGCCCTCTTCGACGAATTCGTCGCTGCACGCCTTCACCGCTTCGTCGACCGCCCATTGCAGGCCCCGATAGGGGCCGCAGCCCGCGCGTACCTCGCCGGTCGCGGGATTGCGCCACTGCGTCGCCTCGCTGTCGCTCACGCAGCCGGCCAGTGCCAGGAATGCCGCAAGCGCCGCCGCGATCGATCCGTATCTCATGCCGGTTCCCGCCCCTTGCCTGAAGGAATTCATTTCTCCTGCGCCTCCGGCACCACCGAGCTGGCGTAATCGAGGCTTGCCGCCTGGGCGATGACGCTCTTGGCGACGAAGTCGCGCAGGATGGCGAAGCCCTTGCGGCTGACGATGGCGCGCGACGCATAGCTCTTGGCGTCGCCGACGATGAAGGAGCGGATGATGTCCTCCGGCAGCTTCGGATAGGCCTGGTGCAGATCGGCCACCGCCTTGTCGGGCTGCGCGTGCAGGAATTGAAGCGCGTCGTCCATCGCCGCGTGCATGCGCTTGACCGCGTCCGGATTCTTCTGCGCGTAATCCGCCGGCACCACCAGCCCCTGGTGGTAGGCGCCGTCGAATTCCGGCACCGCGCCGCCCCAGTAATCGGCGAACATCAACAGGCCTTCGTCCCGCACGCCGAGCCGGCCGAAGGGAATGGCGGTCAGCGCGATGTCGATCTGGTCGCGCTGCGCCGCCGCGAGCAGCGACGGATAGGAATTGATCGAGGTGACGGTGAAATCCTGCTCGGGATCGAGGCCGTATTCCTTGGCCTGGGCGCGGAACAGGATATGCAGCCCGCCGCCGACGTCGAGCGTGCCGACTGTCATCCCCTTGGCGCGCTGGAACTTCTCCTTCAGCGGCATCTTGTCGGTCAGGCCGATCTTCTTCGCTGCATCGGGGTTGATGACGAATTGCACGACGAATTCGCGCACGAAGGGCGAGACGATCTGCAGCTTCTCGCCGCGCGCCATTCCCTGGAGCGTGGCGACCAGCGTCATGGCGCCGAATTGCACGTCGCCCGAATGGAGCGCCGCCAGCGTGTCGGAATCGCCGTGGCTGACGATCTGCACCTCGACATCGAGGCCGTGCTTCTTGAAGAAGCCTTCCGCCAGCGCGAGCTGCACCGGCGAGAAGCCGAGCGCAGCGCTGGTCTGCGCCAGGGTGATCTTGGTGTCGGCGGCGCGCGCATCCGAAGCAGCCAGCGCCAGCGCGCCGGCCAGAAAGAGTCCGAATAAGGTCCTGGTCATGGCGGATTGCGCCTCCCCGATTTGCCGGTGGCATAGTTGACGGCTGAATTGGCCAGCAGAGTCAAGACCATCAGCACGAACAGGGCGGCGAAGATGCCGGCGCTGTCGAGCTGCGAGGCCGAGAACTGCACCAGATAGCCGATGCCGCGGCTCGAGACGATGAGCTCGCCGACGATGGCGCCGATCAGCGCCTCGGGGATGGCGAGCTTGAGGCCGAGCAGGATCGCCGGCAGCGAGCCCGGGATGACGACCAGCGTGCGCTCCTGCCAGCGCGACGCGCCCATCAGCTTGACGACGCGGATCAAATCGCGGTCGACGGCGCGGGCGCCCTCATAGGTGGTGAAGAAGACGAAGAAGAACACCATCAGCGCGGTGATGACGACCTTGGGCGTCATGTTGATGCCGAACCAGACGATGAACAGCGGCCCGAAGGCGATCTTGGGCACGCCGTAGATCGCCATCAGGATCGGATCGAGGATGGCGGCGACCACCGGATAGCTGCCGAGCGCCAGGCCCAGCACGACGCCGAAGAACACGCCGAGCGCATAGCCGAGCAGGATCTCCTCGGCGGTGACCAGCAGGTTCCGCCACAGCGTGCCGTCGAGCGACCATTCCCACAGGCGCCCCGCGACCTCGCTCGGCGCGCTGAAGATCAGCCGGTCGATATGCGGGCCCAAAAGCTGCCAGCCGACCAGCAGCGTGACGCAGACGATGATCCGCCCGGCCAGGATGGCGTTGCGCCGCCGCTTGTCGCGCGCGATCGCCGGATCGAGAAGCAGCTCGTCAGTGGTGGCCGGGATCGCCATCGGTTTCCTCGCTGGTGTCGCACAGGGTCCACAATTCGCGATGGAATTTCTGGAAGGCCGGCTCGAAGCGGATGGCGATGGGATCGCGCGGCCGCGGCAGATCGACCTCGATCGCCGTCTTGATGCGGCCGGGCCGGCGCGACAGCACGACGATGCGGTCGGACAGCGCGATCGCCTCTTCCAGATCGTGGGTGACGAAGACCACCGTCTTGCGCTCGCGCTCCCACAGAGTCATCAGCTCGCGCTGGAGCTGGAGCTTTAGCTGGACGTCGACATTGCCGAAGGGCTCGTCCATCAGCAGCGTCGTCGGGTTATAGGCCAGCATGCGGGCGAGCGCGGCGCGCTTCTGCATGCCGCCCGACAGCTCGGCCGGGAAATGCTCGGCGAAGCCCGCGAGGCCGACGCGGCCGATGACCTCGAGCGCGCGTTGGCGCGCCGCCTCGGCCGGCATTTTCTGGAGATAAAGCGGCAGCATGACGTTGGCGAGCACGCTGCGCCACGGCAGCAGCGAATCCTTCTGCGTCATGTAGCCGATGCCGATATTGGGGCGGTCGATCGTCGCGCCGCGATAGACGACCGCGCCGCTGTCCGGAACGATGAAGCCGGCGATGCAGTTGAACAGGGTCGACTTGCCGCAGCCCGACGGGCCGACCAGCGTGACGAAGGAGCCTTCGGCGATGTCGAGCGTCACGTCCTCGACGGCGGCGATGCGCGCGCCCTGCTTGAAGAAATACTTGGTGACATGGTCGAGCCGGATCGCCGGCGCCGCCGTCTCGGTTTCCGGAAGGATGGGCGAATTCGGCCGCGCGATCATGCCGGGAAACCGTAAAGCCGCGCCGGGTTTTCGACCAGCAGCTTGTAGCGCTGCGCCGGATCGGGCGCGATCAGCGGCACCAGATCGACCAGATCGCCGTCGTTCGGCATGTGCTTGGCGATGTTGGGATGCGGCCAGTCGGTGCCCCACAAGACGCGGTCGGGCGCGGCGTGCAGGATCGCCTGGGCGAAGGGCATTGCATCGGCAAAGGGCGGCCCGGCGGTCGAGACACGCTCGGCGCCGCAGACCTTGACCCAGCAGGTGTCGAGCTTCATCAGCTCCAGGAGCGCCTTGAAGGGCGGCTGGTCGAGCCCCGCCCCCGCCTTTACCCGTCCCATATGGTCGATGACGAAGGGCAGCGGCAGGCCGCGAATGAGCGGCGTCAGCTCCAGGATATCGGTAGCATCGAGGTGCAGCACCAGATGCCAGCCCAGCGCGCGGATGCGCGCGACGGTGCCATGGAACAGCGCCATGTCGGGCATGCCGCCGAGATGTTTCACGAAATTAAAGCGCACGCCGCGGATGCCGCCGTCGTTAAGGTCGCGGAATTGGCGCTCGCCGAAGCTGTCGTCGATGATGGCGATGCCGCGGGTGCGCGCCGGGTCGGCGGCGATGGCGTCGAGCGTCGCGCGGTTGTCGGCGCCGTGGCAGCTCGCCTGGACGATCACCGTGCGATCGATGCCGAGATAGTCGTGCAGCATGCGGAGCGCCGCCTTGGGCGCGTCGGGCGGGGTGTAGCTGCGCTCGGGCGCGTAGGGAAACACCGCGGCCGGGCCGAAGACGTGGCAATGCGCGTCGCAACTCTTGGCCGGCAGCTTGAATTTCGGCCGGCGCGGCGACGGGTCCGGCGGCGCGCAGGATTCCACGGCGATCCCCTCCCGGCTTCTTATTTCACGCCAGATCGATGGCGTGGCGCTTGAGGTCGGCGAGCGCGCAGTAATCGAGCGCGCCCTGGTGGGTGGCGCGCAGCACGATGCGCGGCGCCTTGCCCGCCTCGAGCGCCTCGGCCCAGCGCGGCGCGCACAGGCACCAGCGGTCGCCGGGCTTGAGGCCGGGGAAGCCGAATTCCGCCATCGGCGTCGACAGATCGTTGCCGGCGGATTTGGAGAATTCGAGGAACGCGGCGGTGGCGACGATGCAGACCGTGTGGCTGCCGCCATCCTCCGCGCCGGTGTCGCAGCAGCCGTTGCGGTAGAACCCGGTCATAGGCTTGATCGAGCAATTTTCGAGCAGGCCGCCGAGCACGTTGAGCGACGGCGCGCGTCCGGGCTGGCGGCGGCCCTCGCCGGAGCCTGCATCGAGCGGCATCGGCTCAGCCCTCTTGCTTCTTCATCAGGAACTCGCGGCCGATCTTGACCAGCGGCTTGCCGTCATAGGCGACAATGTCGGCGGTGGCATAGGTCTCGGACCATGAATCGGGCAGATACGATCCGGTGCCGACGACGTCGATCGGCGCCTCGGCCACCGACATGGCGCGGCACTTGGCCGGGGTGAAGCCGGACGATGCAACAATTTTCACCGCCGGGAACCCGGCGGCATCGAGGCTTGCGCGCAGATGCCAGATCGCCGCCGCCGAGACGCCGGTGCCGATGAGATAGCGCAGCTCGGGCTCGGTGCGGTAGCCGCGAATGGCTTTCGGCGCGCGCCGCTCCAGCACGGCGTAGGAGCGGCCGACATCGAGCTCCTCGATATAGCGGCCGCCATGCGTGTCGAGCCGGACGGCGAGCTTGCCCTCGCTTGCCAGCTCCGGGAAACGCCGCGCCACGGCGAGCGCATCGGTGATCTCCATGCCGAAGTAATCGATCAGCACGGTGAGCGGCTCGTCGGGAAAGGTCTCGCGGAACATCTCGGCGGCGCGGAGTGTCGAGCCGGCATAGCCGATCAGCGCGTGCGGCATGGTGCCCCGCCCGTGCTTCTGGCCGAAGAAATGCGCGGTGGCGTCGGTGGCGTTGCCGACGAAGCCGATGGCGCCGATCTCGCGCTTCGCCGCCGCCGAGCCGACCGCCGCGGCATAGGCCATCATCTCCGCCATCTCCGCCCCGGCGCAGTGGCGCGCATCCATGGCGAGGAACGCCGTCTTGGGCAGATCGACGCACATCGCATAGGCGTTGTAGGCGGCGACGCAGGGCGCGCCGAGCTTCTGCAGATAGAGCGTCTCGAGATCGACCAGGTGATAGAGCGAGCCCGAGACATAGGCCATCGGCTCGCCGGCGCCGACCCATTCGCCTTCCTGATGGTTGAGCTCGATGTCGAAGGTCGTGCCGCGCGCGCGCGCCGTCGCTTCGAGGAAATCGACCATCAGCTTCGGCGTCGCGATCACCGGCCGGCGCAGGAAGACGGCATAGGTCGCCCGCTTGTCGCCGAATTTGCGGACGATCTCCTTGGTCTTGGTGAAATAGGCGTCGGTCAGCCGCGTCACCTCGTCCGGCCGGTCGGGCGGCGGCGGCGCGGCGGCGGCGCGCTTGGGCGCGCTCAGGGGACCCCGGCCCGCGCGCGGCGCTTCACCGTCGACGCGTGGCGCTTCTTCTTCAGCTCCGCCGAGATCAGGAAAGCGAGCTCGAGCGCCTGGCTCGCATTGAGGCGCGGGTCGCAATGCGTGTGATAGCGGTCGGCCAGCGCGTTCTCGCTGATCGCCTGCGCGCCGCCGATGCATTCGGTGACGTCCTGGCCCGTCATCTCGAAGTGCACGCCGCCGGCATAGCTGCCTTCGGCCTCATGCGCGGCGAAGAAGCCCTTGACCTCGGCGAGGATGCGGTCGACCGCGCGGGTCTTGTAGCCGTTCGACGAGACGATGGTGTTGCCGTGCATCGGGTCGCAGCACCACACCACCTTGCGGCCGGCGGTCTTCACCGCGCGGATCAGCGGCGGCAGGTGGCTCTCGACCTTGTCGGCGCCCATGCGCGCGATCAGCGTGAGGCGCCCGGGCTCGTTCTCGGGATTGAGCAGGTCGATGAGGCGCAAGAGATCGGATGAATCGAGCGTCGGGCCGCATTTGAGGCCGAGCGGATTCTTGACGCCGCGCAGGAATTCGACATGCGCGCCGCCGGCCTGGCGGGTGCGGTCGCCGACCCACAGCATATGCGCCGAGCAATCGTACCAATCGCCGCTGGTGGAATCGACGCGCGTCATCGCCTCCTCATAAGGCAGCAAAAGCGCCTCATGCGAGGTGAAGAGATCGGTCTCGCGGATCTGCGGCGTGGTCTCCGAGGTCAGGCCGCACGCCGCCATGAAGTCGAGCGTCTCGGTCAGCCGGTCGGCGAGCTCCTTGTAGCGCTCGCCCGCCGGGCTGTCGGCGACGAAGCCCTGGGTCCAACTATGGACGCGGTGCAGATCGGCGTAGCCGCCCTGGGCGAAGGCGCGCAGCAAATTGAGCGTCGCCGCCGACTGGCCGAAGGCCTGCAGCATGCGGGCGGGGTCGGGCACGCGCGCGGCGGCGGTGAAATCCATGCCGTTGACGATGTCGCCGCGATAGGCCGGCAGCGTCTTGCCGTCGCGCGTCTCGTTGTCGGCGCTGCGCGGCTTGGCGAATTGCCCGGCCATGCGCGTCACCTTGACGACGGGCAAGGCCGCGCCATAAGTCAGCACCACCGCCATCTGCAGCAGCACGCGGAAGGTGTCGCGGATGTTGTTGGGCGTGAACTCGGCGAAGCTCTCCGCGCAATCGCCGCCCTGCAGCAGGAAGGCCCTGCCCGCCGCGACATCGGCGAGCGACGCCTTGAGCCGCCGCGCCTCGCCGGCGAAGACCAGCGGCGGATAGTTCTTCAGCGTCGCCTCGACCGCCGCGACCGCCTTGGCGTCGGGGTAGTCGGGGGCCTGCTTGACCGGCTTCTGGCGCCAGCTGTCGGGCGCCCATTTCTGTTTCGTGGCCATGGCTTAGGAGGCGTTGCTGCTATCGCAATGATTGCATAACAGCATCACAGATAACGGCTTTCCGCCGCCAAAGCCAGCGCCCGAGTCATGCCGGCGCGGCATTGCTGCCGCGTGGTGGGTCTAGTGGTAGCTGAACAGCAGGAAAATGATCAGGACGATCGCCAGCAGGCCGATGCCGCCGAAGCCGCGGCCGCCGTAATAGCCCCGGCTGTGGCCGTAATAGCCGCCGCCGCCGAACAGCACGACAATGATGATAATAAGGAGCAGGAGACTCATGACGTTTTCCCTCCAGGGTCTATGAGATAGGAACCTCCGACTGCGGCATTCGTTCCCTCTCCGCCGCATTCGCCGCCTCCGAATCGGGCACTTTGTCGCGCAGGGTGACGAATTCCTCGGACGCGGTCGGGTGGATGCCGATGGTCCGGTCGAATTGCTGCTTGGTGGCGCCGCAGGTGATGGCGATGGCGATGCCGCCGATGATCTCCGGCGCGTCCGGCCCGACCATATGCGCGCCCAGCACCTTGCCGGTGGCGCGCTCGACCACCAGCTTCATCAGCGTCTTTTCCGCGCGGCCGGACAGCGTCGCCTTCAGCGGCCGGAACACCGAGCGATAGATGTCGATGCCGCCGTATTTCTCGCGCGCCGCTTTCTCGGTATCGCCCACCGCGGCGACGGTCGGGTTGCTGAACACCGCCGTCGGCACATGGCCGTGCTCGATCTTGGTCGGGTTCTTGTTGAACAGCGTCTCGGCCAGCGCGCGGCCCTCCGCGATCGCGGTCGGCGTCAGATTCAGCATGTCGGTGGAATCGCCGACGGAATAAATATGCGGCACCGAGCTCCGCGACCAGCCGTCGGTCTCGACCGCGCCGCTCGGGCGCAGCTTCACCCCCGCCTCGGCGAGCCCGATGCCGGCGGTGTTGGGCTTGCGGCCGGTGGCGTACATCGCCGCATCGGCCGAAAGCTCCTGGCCCGCCTTGGTCATCAGCCGGAAGCCGCCGGCGGCGATTTTCTCGATCGACGCGATCTCGCTGCGGACGTGGATCTCGATGCCGCGCGCCCGCATCTCGCGCGCCAGGTGGACGCGAACGTCGTCGTCGAAACCGGCCAGCAGCTGCTCGCCGCGGATGACGATCGCCACCTCGGCGCCCAGCCCGGCGAAGATGCCGGCGAACTCGACCGCGATATAGCCGCCGCCGACGATGATGATGCGGCGCGGCAGTTCCGGCAGGTCGAGCGCCTCGTTCGAGGTGATGACATGCTCGATGCCCGGGATTTTGGGCATCACCGGATGGCTGCCGGTGGCGATCAGGATATGGGCGGCGGTGAAGCGCTTGCCGGCGACGGCGACGGTATGCGCATCGACCAGAATCGCGCGGCCGGGAATCAGCGTCGCGCCGGCATCGCTCAGCAGCTTGCGGTAGATGCCTTCGAGGCGGTCGATCTCGGCGTTCTTGGCGGCGATCAGATCGGGCCAGGAATGCACCGGCGGTGCGACGCGCCAGCCGAAGCCGGCGGCGTCCTGGTATTCGTCGGCAAAATGCGCGGCATAGACCAAAAGCTTCTTCGGCACGCAGCCGCGGATGACGCAGGTGCCGCCGACGCGGCTGTCCTCGGCGATGGCGATTCGGGCGCCGTAACTGGCGGCGCGGCGCGACGCGGCGACGCCGCCCGAGCCGGCGCCGATGGTGAAGAGGTCGAAATCGTAGGCCGCCACGCCGCTCTCCCGCCGCCCGGCGCTCAGGTCGTCGGCGCGGCGAGCCGGGCCTGGATCGCGTTGAGGCGCTTGATGATGCCGAGCAGCACGGCATAGGCGACAAAGAAATAGAAGAAGTAATTGACCACCGGGATGAGCGACAGGATGACCCAGGCGGCGACGCTGTGGCCGAGGCGATGGGCGAGGAAACCGTTGCCGATGGCGAAGCCGGCCCACAGCAGGACCAGCAGCACAAAAAGCGGGATCGACATGACCGCGCTGTCCATCATCGTCGCATCGTCCATGGCCATCTCCCCCGTGGTTGGGCCGAGCCTAGCGCCGGCGCTACCAATAGACCATGCGCATGTGGATCGTGGCGCCCTCGGGCGGCAGCGTGAAGCTCGCCGCGGCGAAGCTCGGCGCGGTGAACAGGAACGGCCGCGCGCCGTTGGAGAAGGCATAGCCCTCGAGCGGGATGCCGATGAAATTCCGGTCGAACTGGCCGTTGTCGTTCTCGTCCTGATAGGCGGCGGCGGCATAGGTGCCGGGCGGCAGATCGAGCGTGACGGCGACCGAGCCGTTGCCCGCCTTCAGGCTGCGGTCGTGCTCGGACGGCGATTCCTTGAGCCATTCCTCGGCCGAGCCATAGACCGTGAGCATGATGTGGCCGCGGTCGTTGCGGAGGCCGTCGACGGTGATGGTGAGCTCGGCCGCGCGCGCGCCGCCGAGCGACGCGAGCAGGAACAGGACGGCAAGACCGGCAAATCGCATGTGCGCTTTCAGCCCGGCGTCTGGGTGACGAAGTACACGACCATATCCCAGGCGTTGCGCATGCCGGAAAGGAGGAGCAAGGCGAGCGCCGCGGCGAGGCATTCGAGGCTCCACGACGCATCCAGGAAGATGAGCGCCGCCGCCGCGATGAAGCCGGCATAGCCCAGCACCGGCACGGCGGCGTACCAGATGCGGTCCTGGAATTCGACCCGGCGCCGGCCGTGGATGTTGAAGGCGATGGCCGCGGAATAGCCGAGGCCGGCGACGCCCCCCAAGCCGAGCAGCCCGGCGAGCGCGCGGTCGTCGAGCGTCGGCACCAGGGTCAGCGCGCAGGCGAACAGCA
>Ga0209483_1000372_pt1 | contig 40320 bp, 37 predicted proteins | sample NGEPerA_FD_184508 | JGI IMG/M metagenome (GOLD analysis project Ga0209483, IMG submission 184508) | Arctic peat soil microbial communities from the Barrow Environmental Observatory site, Barrow, Alaska, USA - NGEE PermafrostL2-A... | ecosystem: Environmental > Terrestrial > Soil > Wetlands >...
TGGCGCGCTCCTCGGTCTCCGCAACCCGGCCTCCGTCGCTCTGATTGTTCCGGTTGTCCGCATTGATGACGGGCGATTCGAGCAGGACAATGGAGCGGATATGAACGGACACGCGACCGGAACCGAGACGGTCAAGCGCGGGCTTGCGCAGATGCTGAAGGGCGGCGTCATCATGGACGTCGTCACGCCGGAGCAGGCGAAGATCGCCGAAGAGGCCGGCGCGGTCGCCGTGATGGCGCTCGAACGGATCCCGGCCGACATCCGGGCCGACGGCGGCGTCGCGCGGATGAGCCATCCGGCGCTGATCGAACGGATCATGCAGGCCGTCACGGTCCCCGTGATGGCGAAGGTGCGCATCGGCCACATCGGCGAGGCGCGGCAGCTCCAAGCGCTCGGCGTCGACTACATCGACGAGTCCGAAGTCCTCACGCCGGCCGACGACCTGTACCACCTCGACAAGGCGCCGTACACGGTCCCGTTCGTCTGCGGCGCGCGCGATCTCGGCGAAGCGCTGCGGCGCATCGCCGAAGGCGCCGCGATGATTCGCAGCAAGGGCGAAGCCGGTTCCGGCAACATCGTCGAAGCCGTGCGCCACATGCGCGCGATCCGCGACGGGATCGCTGCGCTGGCAGTGGCGCCGCGCGAAGAGCTGGTGGCGCGCGCGCGCGACCTCGGTGCGCCGCTCGAGCTGGTGCGCGAGATCGCGGCGAGCGGAAAGCTTCCGGTCGTGCTGTTCTGCGCCGGCGGCGTCTCCACGCCGGCCGACGCGGCGCTGATGATGGAGCTCGGCGCGGAAGGGATCTTCGTCGGCAGCGGGATCTTCAAGTCGACCAACCCGGCCGCGTTCGCACGCGCGATCGTGGACGCGACGACGCACTGGCAAGATGCGGACGTCGTGCTCAAGGCGCACACGTCGATTCCGGAATCAGCGAAAGCGATGGACGGTCTCGACATCCGCCAGCTCGCGCCGCATCAATTGATGGCCTCGCGCGGCACGTAATGGCTGCGCCCGTCGTGGGCGTGCTGGCGCTTCAAGGTGACGTCGTCGAGCACGTACGCGCGCTCGAGAGAGCAGGCGCCGAGGTCGTCGAAGTGCGCACGCCGGCCGATCTCGTGCGCGTCGATGCGCTGGTCGTTCCGGGCGGCGAGTCCACGACCGTGATCCGGCTGCTCGAGCGGTTCGGGCTGACGCGTCCGATCGTGGAGCGCGTCCGCGCGGGGATGCCGTTCTGGGGTACCTGCATGGGGATGATCGTCGCCGCGCACGACGTCGCGGACCTGGCGCAACCGACGCTCGACCTGATCGACGTCACCGTTCGCCGCAACGCGTTTGGGCGTCAGGTGGACTCGGCGGAGGTCGCACTCGCGATCCCGGCGCTCGGCGGTGCGCCGTTTCCCGCGGTCTTCATCCGTGCACCCTGGATCGAGCGCACCGGTCCCGCCGTCGAGACGCTCGCCGAGCGCGACGGCCACGGCGTGATGGTCCGCCAGGGCAACGTCCTGGGCACGTCGTTCCATCCGGAGCTGACCGGCGACGACCGCGTACACGGCTATTTCCTTCGCATGATGGCGGACACGGAGCGCGAAGCAGGCGTTCCATGACACCCGATGACGGTTACCTCATCGTCGCGTTGTGCGGCTTGGTTCTCACCCGCAGCGGCTTCGCCGGCCTGACGACCGCGTACATGGATCCCAAGGCGACGGGGCAGCGCTGGCAGTTCGTCCAGGCCGGCGGCGACTGGATCATCCTGGAAGTCGGGGGGGACGAGGGCTCCCTGGTGAGCGACGGGGACGGCAACCTGAGCCTCGCCTTCGCGAACGAGCAGGTGCCGCACTGGAACATCGCCGTCGTGGATTCCGGGCTGACGTTCGACGCGCTCCAGGATCTGCTCACGCCCGGGTTCGCGATCATTGACTCGATCGACCGCAGCCTGCTGGCAGGGGCGTCCGTGGCGTATGCGTTTCGGCCGACCTTCGATTACGACCGCAACCTCAACGTGCTCGGGGACGGACCGTACAACCCGGGCAACCCGGTCGCCGCGTATCACGGCTGGAGCGGCGGGGCGAACAACGAGATATGGCTGGTGCTGGCCGCCGCGGGTCAGCCGAGGCCGAACCTCCCGGGGTAGCCGGCTCGGCCACGAGGTGAACACCGAGCGGCGAAGCGAAGCGTGCGGGACCGTCATGACGCGCGGCACCCTCGCACCACGATCCAGGCCATCTGAGTGGAACGACTCTTGCAGTTGGTTCCCCGCCCCGCCGCGTCCCCGTCCCTCGTCCGAAGCGAGCCACGTCCTGTGACTCGCTTCTTGCATCCCGGGGCGCGAGCATGACCGACGTCCTCGTCTTGAACTTCACCTACGAAGCGCTGAACATCACCTCGTTCCAGCGCGCCGTCAAGCTGCTCTTCTCCGGCAAGGCGGAGATGGTGCACCGGCGCGACGAGCTGATCAAGTCGACCAGCTACGAGATGCGGCTGCCCTCGATCATCAGGATGCTGTACTACATCAAGCGCCCGATGCAGAAGGTCGCGCTGACCAAGAAGAACGTGCTGCTGCGCGATGACTACACGTGCCAGTACTGCGCGATCAAAGGCGAGCGGATGATGACGGTCGACCACGTGCTGCCCAAGAGCAAGGGCGGTCCGTCGACCTGGGAAAATCTCGTCTGCGCGTGCATGCGCTGCAACAACCGCAAGAACAACCGCACGCCCGAGCATGCGAACATGCGGCTCAAGCGCAAGCCGAAGGCGCCGAAGTACATCCCGTGGATCCGCGTCAAACGCAACACGCTCCCCGGCGAGTGGCACCAGTTCCTGTTCCTCTACAACGTCTCGATCGAGGACCGGGTAGAAGCCTAGTGTGTGTTCGGGCTTCGCCCGAGCCACACTCGCGTTCGGCCTGCGGCCGATCCGCCTCAATGGAGAGTGTAAGCACGGGGCGGCATTTTCTGGTATACTCGCGCCCGTTGTGAAGTCTCCGGAGCCCAGGGCGGCGGCCTTGGACCAGACGCGCGCGCCGTACTTTCAGGTCCTGCTCGACTACGTCGACGCGGGCGTGATCCCGTTCCACACGCCCGGCCACAAGCAGGGCATCGGGATGGAGCGCGCCTTCCGCGACTTCGTCGGCGACAACGTTCTGGCGATCGACCTCACGCAGATCCGCGGGCTGGACGACCTGCTGCAGCCGGAAGAGGCGCTGGTCGAGGCGCAGGAGCTGGCGGCGGAGTGCTTCGGCGCGCAGCAGTCGTTCTTTCTGATCAACGGTTCGACCAGCGGCAACCAGTGCATGATGATGGCGGCGCTGAATCCGGGCGACAAGCTCGCGATCCCGCGCAACTCGCACAAGAGCGCGATGGGCGGCCTGATCATGTCGGGGGCGACGCCGGTCTGGATGCAGCCCGAGGTCGATGAGGCGCTGCACATGGATCACACGGTGACGCCCGAGACCGTGCGCGCGACGCTCCGCGCCGATCCCGAGATCAAGGCCGTCTACGTCGTCTCGCCGACCTACTACGGCGTCGCCGCCGATCTCGAGGCGATCGTCGCGATCGCGCACGAGCACGACGTCCCGGTGCTGGTCGACGAGGCGTGGGGCCCCCACTTCCACTTCCACCCCGCGCTGCCGCTCTCGGCGATGCAAGCCGGCGCCGACATCTGCATCAACTCGACGCACAAGATGCTCGGCTCGATGTCGCAGACGGCGATGCTGCACGTGCAGGGAAACCGCATCAAGCTCGACCGCCTCAAAGCGGTCTACAAGCTGTTTCTGTCGACCTCGCCGAATCTCGTGCTGGTCGCATCGCTCGACGTCGCGCGACGGCAGATGGCGCTCGACGGCCCGGCGCTCCTCTCGCGCACGATCGAGATCGCGAACGACGCGCGCCGGCAGTTGAACGAGATCACCCGCGTCTACTGTTTCGGTGAGGAACAGGAAGGCCGCCCCGGCGTGTTCGACCTCGACCCGACCAAGATCACCATTACGGTGAAGAACCTCGGCTACACGGGCTATGAAGCGGAAGAGATTCTGCGCCGCCGCTACAACGTCCAGGTCGAGCTCGCCGACCTCTTCAACGTCGTCGCGCTCTACACGATCGGGACGACGACCGAGGCGTCGGACGCGCTCGTGCACGGGATGCGCGAGCTGGCGCGCGAGGACCGGCCGGTCGACATCTTCTCGCCCTCGGGCGTGCTGGAGCGGCGCATGAACACCGGCACCTACAAGCTGCCCTCGATCCCGCCGATCCGGCTCGTTCCGCGCGACGCGTTCCTGGCCGCGACCGAGTTCGTGCCGTTCAAGCTCTCCGCCGGGCGCATCTGCGCCGAGGTGATCACGCCGTACCCGCCAGGGATCCCGGTGCTCTCCCCCGGCGAAGAGATCACGGCGGAGATCATCGATTATCTGACGCTCGAGAAAAAAGCCGGCGTCAAGATGCAAGGCCCCTACGACGACGAGCTGAAGTTCATCCGCGTCGTGCGTTGATCGCTACAACGGCTGACCGAGCGCGGCGGCGAGGTCCAGGCCCTCGTGGCGGACCGAGAGATCGACGTCGTACGCGACCAGGAACGCCACGCTCACCACTTCGACGAACATCGCTTCGACGGCGCTGAGTGCGGTCCGAACGGCTGCGCGCAGCTCGACCGGCGGCACGAGTTCTGCGAGCGCCGAGACGATCAGCACGCCGCCGACGGTTACGAGCAGCAGCAGGAGTCCCGCCAACAGCGCGTGCCAGGGCCGCCGGAATACGGTCGCTCCGAGCGCCGTGAAAAACGCCGCATACGGCTGTCGTGCATCGACGGCGATTCGGACCGTGGCGAGCTCGAATCCGAAATAGAGCCACGCACCGACCATCGTCAGGGCCGCGACGGCGATGCCGAACGCGACGGTGATCGGGACGATGCCGTCGCTGCCGCCGGCCGTGGCGATGAACACGACGACGGTGAGGGGGATCGACATGAACGTCAGGATCATGGAGCCGATCACGCCGGCGAACACCAGGCTGAGGATCTGCGCACCGAAACGGCGCACCGCGAGGCGGTATGCGCTGCTCAGCGAGATCGGGCGTGAGAGGTACGCCGAGCGCCCTACTGCTGCGAGAGCGGTGCGCGTGAAAACGAAGACGACGAACGCGGCCGCAACATTGATCGCGACCAGCGCCCATTCGCGGCCGGTGAGGGTTCCGGTGTTGCGGACCGAGATCTGGCCGACGAGCAGCCACTGGACCACGGCGAAGGGGACGTAGGTGACCGCGCTCGCGGTGACCAGCGTACCGAAATGACGGAAGGACAGCGTGATGGCGCGATCGAGGAGCGGGCCCAGCCCCAGCGGGCGCAGATCGGTGGTCACCACGCGTGCGCGTTTCGCCGGGCGCCGCCGTCGTTCCCGATGGGCGTTACCCGAACGGGTGATGCCCGCGCGCGCGGTCCGGCGTAGGATGGGAGCATGACCATCGATTCCGGCGCGCTGGTCGCGCTCTCCAACGATCTTGCTGCGACCGTCGAGCGCGTCGCGGACGGCGTCGTCGCCGTCGAGGCGCGCTCACGGATCGGGTCGAGCGGGTTCTTCATCCGGCCCGACCTGATCCTCACCGCCGACCATGCGCTCGAGAGCGACGAGGTCGAGATCGTGCGCGCCGGCGGAACCGCCGAATCGGCGACGATCGCCGGCCGCGATCCGTCGACCGACCTCGCGCTGCTGCGCGTGGCGAGCCCCGGGACGCCGCTCGAGCTCGCGCCGCCCGACGCGCTGCGCGTCGGCGCGATCGCGCTCGCCGTCGCGCGCGACGACGACGGCGACCTCGCTGCTTCTATGGGCGTCGTCAGCGCCGTCGGCGGCGCGTGGCGCACCTGGCAAGGCGGCGAGATCGACCGTTTCGTCCGCCCCGATCTCTCGCTGTATCCGCGCTTCTCCGGGAGCCCGCTCGTCGACGTGGGCGGCCGCGTGCTCGGGCTGAACACCGGCGGCCTCTCGCGCCGCCAAGTCGTGACCGTCCCGGGAACGACGATCCAGCGCGTCGTCGATGCGCTCCTGACGCGCGGCGGACGGATCCCGCGCGGCTACCTCGGCGTCGCGCTGCAAGCGGTCGAGGGCGGTGCGATCGTGCTCGGCGTCGAGCCCGGCAGTCCGGCGGACCGCGGCGGTCTGATCGTCGGCGACATCATCGCCGCGATCGGCGGCGAACGCGTCGAGGACGCCGACGACGTCCACGCACAGCTCGGATCGGGGACGGTCGGAACGGAGCTCGCCGTCGACGTGCGGCGCGGCGGTTCGCCGAAATCGCTGCGCGTGACGGTCGGCGACCGTCCGGCGGACGACTAGCGTGCACGCGGCGATGAACGCGATCGAATCCGACCTCGAAGCGCTGGCGGAGCGCTTGCGCGCGAGTACGGTCGCGGTGCGGCTCGGCCGTGACGGCGGGGGCTCGGGCGTGATCTGGTCGAGCGACGGGACGATCGTGACGAACGCACACGTCGCGAGCCGCCCGCAGGCCGAGATCGTGCTCAGCGACGGGCGGCGCTTCACCGGCCGGGTCGAGCGCCGCGACGTGGAACGCGACCTCGCGCTGCTGCGCATCGACGCGGGCGATCTGCCGGCGGCCGCGGTGCGCGATCCCGCCGACCTGCGGGTCGGCGAGGTGCTGGTCGCGGTCGGACATCCGCTGGGGATCCCGAATGCGGTGACGATGGGGATCGCGCACGCGACGGTCGGCGAGGCCGGCCGCCGCTTCGTCCAGGCCGATCTGATGCTCGCGCCGGGAAACTCCGGCGGGCCGCTCGCCGACGCGCGCGGACGCGTCGTCGGGATCAACAGCATGGTCGCCGGCGGGCTCGCGCTCGCCGTCCCCAGCGACGACGTGCAGCGCTTCATCGGCGCGCAGCGCGAGCCGGCGCTGCTCGGCCTCCGGCTCGCGCCGGCACGGCTGCGCGACGGGCGCACGGCGTTCGCCGTCCTCGAGCTCGAACGCGGCGGGCGCGGCGAACGTGCCGGACTGATCGTCGGCGACGTCCTGCTGGCGCGCGACGCCGGGCGGCTGCGCTTCGCGACCGTGCTCGACGTCCTGCGCGGCGGCGTTCGCGTCACGGTGCCGGTCCCGCCCGAGATCGCGAGCACGCGCGCTGCCTGACCGCGCGCGGGTTACGATCGACGCCGGCGACGCGGCGCGCGAGCGGCTCGCGCGCCTGCTCGGCGATCGCGTCGAGTTCGTCCCGCGCGAGGTCGCCGACGCCGTCGTGCATGACGCCGTCGGTATCCGCGAAGCGCTGGCGGCGATCGCCGAAGGCTTCACCGTCCCGACGATCCTGCTGGTCGACGACCCGCACGCGGAGATCGCGTTCGCGGCGCTGCGCGCCGGCGCGGTGGCGGTCTTAGCGCGCCAGAGTGACGCGCGCGAACTGCTCGCTGCGCTGGGCGCGATCGCCGCCGGACTCGTCGTGCTCGACGGCTCGCTGCGCGACGCGCTCGCGCCCGCCGCGCCGGCCCCGCCCGGCGCCACGCGCGCCGAAGCGCTGACCGCGCGCGAACGCCAGGTGCTCGCGATGCTCGCGAGCGGGCTCTCGAACCGGCGGATCGCCGGGCGGCTCGCGATCAGCGAGAACACGGTGAAGGCCCACGTCGCCGCGATCCTGGCGAAGCTCGGCGCTGCGACGCGCACCGAAGCCGTCACGCTCGGGCTGCGGCTCGGCCTCGTGATGCTCTAAGAGGGTATCCCCGGCCGCGCGCGGAGGAGTGCCGGGTGACGCTCTCCTCGCACGAACTCGCCGTCCCGGTCATCGGCGCGCCGATGTTCATCATCTCGACGCCGGACTTGGTGATCGCGCAGTGCAAGGCCGGCGTGATCGGTGCGTTTCCCTCGCTGAACGCGCGGCCCGAAGCCGCGCTCGACGAGTGGCTCGAACGCATCGCGCACGAGCTCGCCGAGCATGACGCGCAGCATCCCGAGCGGCCATCGGCGCCGTTCGGTGTCAACCTGATCGTGCACAAGTCGAATCCGCGGCTCATCCACGATCTCGAGGTCTGCGTGAAGCACCGCGTCAAGCTGGTGATCACCTCGCTCGGCGCGCGGCCCGAGGTGAACGAGGCGGTGCATTCGTACGGCGGGGTCGTGCTGCACGACGTGATCAACGTCGCCTTCGCGCACAAAGCGGTCGAGAAGGGCGCCGACGGGCTGATCGCCGTCGCCGCCGGGGCGGGCGGCCACGCCGGCACCTGGTCGCCGTTCGCGCTCGTCCAGGAGATTCGCGCGTGGTTCGAGGGACCGCTCGCGCTCTCGGGCGCGATCGCCAATGGCCGCTCGGTGCTCGCGGCGCGCGCGCTCGGCGCGGATTTCGGCTACGTCGGCTCGGCGTTCATCGCGACACGAGAAGCGAACGCGAGCCAGGACTACAAGCAGTCGATCGTCGCGTCGACCGCGCACGACATCGTGTACACCAACCTGTTCACCGGCGTACACGGCAACTATCTGCGCGCCTCGATCGAGCGCGCTGGGCTCGACCCCGACAACTTGCCGCAGAGCGATCCCTCGAAGATGAACTTCGCCTCGGAGAAGACGAAAGCGTGGCGCGACATCTGGGGCTCCGGCCAAGGGATCGGCGCCGTTGCGCACATCCCGAGCGCGGGCGAGCTGGTCGCCCGGCTCGCGCGCGAATACGACGACGCGCTGCGCGAGCTCAGCCGGCAGAAGGGCGCGTTCGTATGATGCCGATCCAATTCTCGACGGTCATCACGGTCGCACCGTCCTGATTGAGGACGTCGACCTCGAAGGTCAGCGTGCCGCGGTCGGGCTTGCTCTCCGAACGGCGGCTCTCCACGACGCGGGCGCGCACGCGCAGCACGTCGCCCGGCCGCACGGGAAGTTTCCAATGGACCGGTCCGAGCCCGGGCGAGCCGAGGCTCGTTTCGCCGTCGATGAAATGATCGACGATTATCCGCATCATCATCGCGCACGTGTGCCAGCCGCTCGCGATCAAGCCGCCGTACGGCCACGCTTTCGCGCGCTCGGGATCGGTGTGGAACGGTTGCGGATCGTAGCGCGTCGCGAATGCACGAATCTCGTCCTCGCTCACGCGCACGCTGCCGAGCTCGGTCGTGGCTCCGACCGGGTAGTCCTCGAGAAAACGGGGCATGCGGCGCGTTACGGCGCGCTCGCCGTGCCGTCCCGTTCGCGAGCGCCCGGCGGCGCATTATCGGCCCAGGGCTCGACGTTCTTTAGCTCCGGAGCGACCGAAACGAAAAGACGCGCGCAGGGTATCTCGGGAGCACGATGTTCCAGGTAATTCAGCCGGTGGGCGGGAAGCCGTTGACTCGTCGCGGCTCTCCGGTGGCGGAGGCGGTGACGATCGAGGTTCGACAGACGTCGACGAGGAGACAGGTTGGCCGTTAACGCCGAGTCCTTCGTGCCGAATTGGGAGCTGACGCAGCTCCTCGACATCTTCCCCCTCCCCATCCGCCAAACGCTCGTCCGTCTTCCGCATCTGGACCGCGTCATCGAAGTAGTGCTCGATCTGGGCCGTCCGCCCGAGGCACGCTTCGACGACGACTTCGTGTTTCTCAGCGAAACATCGGTGACGGCGGAAGACATCGCGCACGTCACCGCGCGGCTTTCGCCGTTCGGCGGCGACAACCGGGCCGGGATCGAGCAGACGCTGCACCGCATCAGCGCGATCCGCAACCGCACCGGGCGCATCGTCGGCCTGACGTGCCGCGTCGGGCGCGCGGTGTACGGCACGATCGACATCGTGCTCGACGTGATCCGCAGTGGGAAATCGATCTGTCTGCTGGGACGCCCCGGCGTCGGCAAGACGACGATGCTGCGCGAGTGCGCGCGCGTGCTCGCCGAGGACCGCAAGCGCGTCGTCATCGTCGACACCTCGAACGAGATCGCCGGTGACGGCGACGTTCCGCATTCCGGGATCGGCCACTCGCGCCGCATGCCGGTCAGCGACCCGCACCTGCAGCACAACGTGATGATCGAAGCGGTGGAGAACCACATGCCGCAGGTCGTCGTCATCGACGAGATCGGGACGGAAGCCGAAGCGTTTGCGGCGCGCACGATCGCCGAGCGGGGCGTGCAGCTGATCGGCACCGCGCACGGCCAAACCCTCGAAAACCTGCTGATGAACCCGACGCTCTCGGATCTGCTCGGCGGGATCAGCGCGGTCACGCTCTCCGATGAGGAAGCGCGGCGGCGCGGCACGCGCAAGACCGTCCTCGAGCGCAAGCAGCCGCCGACCTTCGACGTGCTGGTCGAGATCCAGGACCGCGACCGGCTGGCGATCCATCAGAACGTCGGCGAGGTCGTCGACGCGCTGCTGCGCGGCTATCAGCCGCAGCCCGAGGTGCGCCAGCGCACCGCCGGCGGTGCGATCGACATCCTGCAGCACGCCAACCCCGAGGCGATCTCCGCCGAGAAGGTGCGCGAGCTGCGCACGCAGCCCCGCGACGACGACTCGACGATGTTCGGTGCCGCCGGCGAGGCGGTCCCCGACGACGCCAAGCCGCTGATGATCTTTCCGTACGGCGTCTCGCGCAACAAGATCGAGCGCGCCGTCCACAACCTGCGCGTCCACGCCTCGATCGCGCGCAAGTGGGACGACGCCGACGTCGTGCTCACCCTCAAGACGCTCGAACGCAAGGAGTCGGACCGGCTCAAGCAGATCGCCGCCGAGAACGTCCCGATCTACTCGATCAAGACGAACACGACGACGCAGATCCAGAACGCGCTCAAGGACGTCTTCAACCTGCCCTCGCTCGACGTCGAGGAGATCGCGATGCGCGAGGCCGAGGAGGCCGTCTACCAGGTGCTCCTGGATTCACGCGCGATCGAGCTGACGCCGCAGACCTCGTACATCCGCCGCATGCAGCACCAGCTCGCCGAGCGCTACCGCGTGCAGTCGCGCTCGACCGGGCTCGAACCGAACCGCCGCGTGCGGATCTTCAAAGGCCCCGACCTCGGGTCCTGAGGTCAGCGGTCGAGGGTGACTTTGCCGTCGTCGTCGACCGTGAGCATCGAGTCGAACTGCAGCACGTCGTCGTCGCTCATGCGGCGGCTGTGCACCGCGAGCCGGTGCGCGCCGGCCGGCGTCGTGCCGGAGTAAGAGAGGCGCAGCAGCGGGTTCTTGGCCCCGCTGCCGGGCGCGAGCCGGCCGGCTTCGACCAGCAGGGCCACGACGCGTTCCTGAACCCGCAGCGGCAGCAGCCGGTACGCGTCGTCGTCCTCGCCGGACTTGGCGGCGATCTCCGCGGTCGCTTTGTTCTTCGGATCGGGGCGGTTGCCGCAGAACCGCACGACCGCGTCCCAGTCGTCGGCGGCGATCCCCGCGAAGACCGCGGCGATCATCGCCCACTCGACGCCGTCGCGCGCGACGGTCCCGTGCCGCACGACTTTCAGCCGGGCCCGCACGTTCCGCCCGCGCAGTTCGAGCGCGACGTCGAGCTCGGAACCGACCGGGCTCTCGCGCGAGGCGAAGAGGAGACCTTTTTCGCTGATCTCGAGGCCGGTCGCGGCGACCGGCGTGCCGTCCTTGATCCACGCCATCTGATAGCGTTTGCGGACGCGGTTGGCGGTCCGTCGATCCGCCTTGGTCGCGCCGAGTCGCTTCACTAACTCGTTCAGCATGGTCCCTCCGCGATGGCCGCGGCGCCGCGAGCGCGAAGAGCGCCGGGTGCTCGTCACCTTCGAAGGGATCGAAGCCGCCGGAAAATCGACGCTGATCGCAGCGCTGGCTGCTACGCTTAGGAACCGCGGCGACGTCGTCCTGGTCACCAAGGAACCTGGAGGGACTCCCCTTGGTGATTCTTTACGTGCGGTGTTCCTCGACCACCCGGCGTTGCGGATCGATCCGCTCGCCGAGGTGATGCTCCTCAATGCTTCCCGGGCGCAGCTGGTCGCGGAGGTGATCGCGCCGGCGCTCAAAGACGGGATGGTCGTCCTCGGGGACCGTTTCTTCGACGCGACCGTCGCGTACCAAGGCTTCGGCCGCGGGCTCGATGTCGAGATGCTGCTCGAGATCTGTCTGACCGCGACCTCGCGAATCGCGCCCGACCTGACCTTCCTGGTCGATATCCCGGTGGAGCTCTCGCGGGCACGGTTGCAGGCGCGCGGCGGCGCCGACCGGCTCGAGCGCGAGGACGCGGCGTTTCACCAGCGCGTGCGGGCGGGGTACCGCGCGCTGGCGGAGCGTTTCGCGCACCGCTTCGTGATCCTCGACGGAACCGCGGCGCCGGAAACGCTCGTCGCCGCGGCGCTCGCCGCGCTCGAACGGCACCGCAGCGAGCCGGCGCGGTGATCGACGGGATCTTCGAGGTTGTCGGGGCCGAGGGACCGCGCACGTTCTTCGAGCACCTGACCCTCGCGACGGTCTCGCACGGCTACCTGTTCACCGGTCCGCAAGGTGCCGGCAAGAAGACCTTCGCGCGCGCGCTGGCCCGCTCGCTGCTGTGCGTCACGCCGAAGCGCACGCTGCTCGGCTGGTGCGGCACCTGCAGCGGCTGCACGCGCATCGCAGCGGGGACGCATCCCGACTTCTACTTCGCCGAAGGCCAGCTCAAGATCGGCGACCGCGACGGCGGCGGATTTCACGAGACGGAAGAGACGACCGCGCGCGATCTCGTGCGCCAGCTCTCGATGCACTCCTACGCCGGCGGAAACCGCGTGTTCGTCCTCGGCGACGCCGACTTCACCCGCGAGGCGGCGAACGCACTGTTGAAGTTCTTCGAGGAGCCGCCGTCCGGCGTCGTCCTGATCGTCACGACGAACGCGCTCGGGCGCGTGCTTCCGACGATCCGTTCGCGGCTGGTCGAGATCACGTTCCCGCGGCTCTCCGAAGCGGAGATCGTGCTGATCCTCGAGCGCCACGGGATCGCCTGCGACGATGCGCTGCGCGCGGCGAGCATCGCGAACGGGAGCGCGACGCAAGCGCTCGCGTACCTGGTCGAAGGCGAGGGCGCGACGCGCGACGCCGCGGTCGAGTGGTTCTTCGCGGCCGCGCGCGGCGGCGAGGCGGACGCGACCGGCTGGGCGGCGCGCCCGACGCTGGAGGCCGGGCTGGAGACCGTGAAGACGCTGGTCCGCGATTGGATCGCGCTCGGTCTGGGCGGCGGCGTGCCGCTCCTCGCGCGCGATCAGCGCGCCCGGTTGGAAGAGCTTCCGGCGCGCGAACCGGCCGCGTTCGCGCGATTGCTCGGCGCGATCGGCGACGCGGAGCGCGTCGCGCGCACCAACGTCAGCCCCGCGCTGGTCGCCGACCTGGTGCGGATGGCGTTGGCGCCTTCGTCGCGGTAGCAGTTAAGAGCGTCGCGCGTAGGCGGCGTCGTTGTACGTCTTGGTGATGACGAGCGCGACGTAGCCCAGCGCGATCGCCTGCAGCAGCGCGCTGATCAGCGTGCCGGCGATCGTGAAACCGCCCGCGTACGGGAGCACCAGGGCGGCAATTTGGATCGCCGCGAGCGGCGCAGCGACGACGACCAGCGCGACGGAGACGACGGCGACGATCGCCGCCGGAACGGGGTTCGCCCGGACGCGGTCGATCGAGATCTGGATCGCGGCGGCGCCCGGTACGCCGCCGACCGCGGCCGCCGGGATCGCCCAGATCAGGAAGACCGCGACGGCGGCCAGCAGCAGCAGACCCGCCAGCGGGATGAAGCCGAGGAGCAGCGCGCCGGCGTACTGGGCGACCCAGAACAGCAGCGTGATCCCGATAGCGGCGAACAGGATCTCGCCGCCGCGGCGCCCGGCTTCGGTCCAGCCCCGCTCAAACGAGGCGCGGCCGTGGCGCCAAGCGTCGTCGGCGATGATGCACGCCGCGCCCAGACCGAACAGCTCCAGCAACGAGGTCAGGAAACCGCCGAGACCTGCGGTCGCGGACCCGATCATTCCGCCGCTCGGCGCGACGACCATCGTCACCAGCGCACCGATCACCGCCATCAGCAGCGGGACGACGATGATCGCGGGGTTGCGCAGCAGCAACGGAACGGCCGCGACGTACACGCCGAGGTCGATCCCCGCCGGCGCGCGCCGCACCGCGCTACGCTCGCGCGCCCGAGAGCGCGCTGCCGCACGAACACGTGCGCTCGGCCGGCAGCGTCTCGATGATCTTGAAGATCGCGTTCTTCACGCGCTCGTTGTTGCTCGCGAAGACCTGCATGACTTCGTGGTGCGAGACCGGCTGCACGCCGGCGACGCCTTCGAGCCCGACGTCGTAGTCGGTGATCAGCGAGATGTTCACGTAGCACATCTCGAGCTCGCGGGCCAGATACGATTCGGGATAGTTGGTCATGTTGATGACCTCCCAGCCCAGCCCGCTGAACCACTTCGACTCGGCGCGCGTCGAGAAGCGCGGTCCCTGGATGATCACGATCGTGCCCTTGTCGTGCGTGTCGATGCCGAGCCCGCGCAGCGCCTCCACCGCGATCGGGCGCATCTGCGCGCAGTACGGGTCGGCGAACGAGACGTGCGTCGTCACCGGGCCGTCGTAGAAGGTATCCTTGCGGCCCGAGGTCCGGTCGACGATCTGGTCGGCGACGACCATCGAGCCGGGCTTCACGTGGGCCTGCAGCGAGCCGCAGGCAGTCGGCCCGATGATGCGCGTGACGCCGAGCGCCTTCATCGCGAACGCGTTGGCGCGATAGTTTATCGACTGCGGCGGGTAGCGGTGGTCCTTCCCGTGGCGCGGCAGAAACGCGACCTTCTTCCCCGCGATCTCGCCGAGCGCGATCTTGTCGGACGGCAGCCCGTAGGGGGTCTCGACCCAGACCTCGCGCGGGTTCTCGATCAGCGAGTAGAACCCCGAACCGCCGTAAACGCCGATCTCGGCCTTGTCATCCGTCACGTACATAGCGCGCCTATGTAGGACACGCGGCAGAAAATCTCCCGCGCGGCCTATTAATCCATGAAATCCGAGGGCTTGAGCTCTTCGATGAACTTCTTGAAGCGCTGCGGGTCTTCGGGTTCGGCGTCCTTGTCGGTGACGGTTTCTTCCAGGGCGATCTTGTCGCTGACGAAGATCGGCGCGTCCATGCGCAGCGCGAGCGCGATCCCGTCGGACGGCCGCGCGTCGATCTCCTGAACCTCGCCGTTGGTGCGTACGATCAGCTTGGCGAAGAACGTCGAGTCCTTGATGTCGTGGATGACGATCTGCTCGAGCTTCGCGGAGAGCGATTCCAACAGCGTTCGCATCAGGTCGTGCGAGAGCGGCCGCGGGACGGCGGTCCCTTCGAGCGCCAAAGCGATCGCCGTGGCCTCGAACGGCCCGATCAGGATCGGAAGGTAGCGCTTGCCTTCGAGGTCCTTTAGGATGACGACCGGGTCGTGCGTGAGGAGATCGATCCCCAGCTTGTCGACCTTCATCTGCCGCATCGGGAGCATACTCCGGGGGGCCGGAGGCTGAATCCTCCGGTATCGCGTACCATGCCGCTCCGTGGCATTGTCGTGTGGTATCGTCGGGCTTCCGAACGTCGGGAAGTCGACCATCTTCAACGCGCTCACGCGCTCGGCGCAGGCGCTGGCGGCGAACTATCCGTTCGCCACGATCGAGCCGAACGTCGGCGAGGTTCCCGTCCCCGACCCGCGGCTGGACGTCCTCGCGCAGCTGAGCAGCTCGGAGAAGATCGTCCCCGCGACGATGCGCTTCGTCGACATCGCCGGACTCGTCCGCGGCGCGTCGAGCGGCGCCGGGCTCGGCAACGCGTTTCTCTCGCACATCCGCGAGACCGACGCGATCGCGATGGTCGTGCGCTGTTTCGAGGACGGCAACGTCACGCACGTCGAGGGCGATCCCGATCCGCTGCGTGACATCGAGATCATCGATATCGAGATGTCGCTGGCCGATCTTGCCTCGCTGCAGAAGCGGCGCGATAAGCTGCAGCGCGAGGTCCGCGCCAATCCGAAGGAAGCGGCGCGGCTGGAGGCGCTCGACCGCCTCATCGCGGCGCTCGAAGCCGGCCGTCCGGCGCGGTCGTTCCCGCCCGGCTCACCGGAGGCGGAGGCCGCCCGCGAGTCGTTCCTCCTCTCGGCGAAACCGATGCTGTACGTTGCGAACGTCGACGAGGCGCAGATCGGAGCGCCCGGTCCGATGGCGCGCGCCGTGTTCGACCACGCGCGGCGTGAGAACAGCCGCGCGATCTCGTTCAACGGCAAGATCGAGTCCGAGTTCGCCGGGATGAGCGACGACGACGTGGCGATGTTCCGCAGTGACTACGGGATCACGAGCGGCGGACTCGACCGGCTGATCGTCGAGGCGTACGACCTGCTCGGGCTGATGACGTTCCTGACGACCGGCGAGAAAGAGACGCGCGCCTGGACGATCGAGAAGGGCACCCGCGCGCCGCAGGCCGCCGGCAAGATCCACACCGACATCGAGCGCGGCTTCATCCGCGCCGAGGTCATCTCGTACGCCGACTACGTGACCTACGCGACGATCGAGGCGATCCGTTCGGCGGGCAAGCTGCGCTCCGAGGGCAAGGAGTACGTGATGCAGGAAGGCGACGTCGTCGAGTTCCGCTTCAACGTCTGATCGACGGCGTCGCTTCCGGCACCGCGGTCAGCCGGTCGTCATCGGAGGCCCGCTCGGCGGCGGTGCGTACGCCGTTCCCGGATAGGCGCCGCCGCCGGCTCCCGCGAGCTGCGCGCGCAGTGCCGCGTTCTCTTTCTGCACCGGCCACTCGCTGAACGCGAAGATCAGCAGCATGATGAAGTTGGCCAACGGTACGAGGATCAAAAGCGAGAGCCACGGGTTGTAGCCGGCGCGTTTGACGATCATGTACGCGATGAACACGTAAAACGCGACCATCACCAGGATGAAGATCGCGTAAACCAGCCCGAAGGCGGCGATCGCAGCCGTCGCTGCGCCGCTCGGGTCCGAGGAGGAGGTGGTCTGGGCGAGGAGTTCGATCATAATCGGCGACTTCGCCTCACCGAGCGAGCGGTCCGTTTCCGGGGTGGCGGTTCTCCAAATGGCGAGCCCCACGCCAGGGAAGTCATCCCAATGTCCTAAAGGAGCCGGACGGCTCAGGAGGCCCTTTCTCGATGTCCACAGCCGTTCCGGGCACGACGCCGGTCCGCGAGGTCAGCGTCTTCGGTGACGCGATCGCGTACTTCAACGAGGCGGCGGCGCTGCTCAACCTCGACCCCGGGATCAAAGCGATCCTCACCCACCCCTCCCGGCAGATCATCTTCTCGATCCCGTTCCAGCGCGACAACGGCGGGATCGAGGTCTTCACCGGCTACCGCGTGCAGTACAATTTCGCGCGCGGCCCGGCCAAAGGCGGGATCCGGTTCCATCCGGGCGTGACGCTCGACGAGGTCACCGCGCTCGCGTTCTGGATGACCTGGAAGTGCGCCGTGGTCGACCTGCCGTTCGGCGGCGGCAAAGGCGGGGTCACCTGCGATCCCTCCACCCTCTCGATGTCGGAGATCGAGCGCATCACGCGCCGCTACGCCGCCGAGCTGGTCGAGGTGATCGGACCCGATAAGGACGTTCCGGCACCTGACGTCAACACGACGCCGCAGCACATGGCGTGGATCATGGACACCTACTCGATGCACGTGCGGCAGAACACGCCGGGCGTCGTCACCGGCAAACCGCTCGAGATCGGCGGTTCGCGCGGGCGCGTCGAAGCGACCGGTCGCGGTGTCTCGATCGTCGCGCTCGACGAGATGGCGCGGCTCGGGATCGATCCCAAGGGCGCGCGCGTCATCGTGCAGGGGTTCGGGAACGTCGGCGGGATCGCCGCGAAGATGTTCCAGGACGCGGGCTGCACCATCATCGGGATCTCCGACGTCACCGGCGCGTACGTCAACACCAACGGCATCGACGTGGCCGGTGCGATGGCGTACGCGCAAGAGCATCATTCGCTCGACGGGTATCGCGGCGGAGACAAGATGTCGAATCAGGCGATGCTCGAGGTCGAGTGCGACGTGCTCGTACCGGCGGCGCTCGAGAAGGTCCTCAACATCGACAACGCGGCGCGGGTGAAGACCAAGCTGATCGTCGAGGGCGCGAACGGGCCGACGACGCCCGAGGCCGATCACATCTTTGCCAAGAGCGGGATCATCGTGATCCCGGATATCATGGCGAACGCCGGCGGCGTGACCGTCTCGTACTTCGAGTGGGTTCAGGACCGGCAGGGCTACTTCTGGAAAGAGGCCGAGGTCAATGCGCGGCTCGAGGAAGTGCTGCTCGACAACTTCGCGGTGCTGCGTGAGATCGCGCAGTCGCGGGGGATCTCGTATCGCACCGCGGCGTACATGGTGGCGATCGACCGCGTCGTCAAGTCGCTCAAGTTGCGTGGGGTGTACGCGTAGGGCGCGACTGGGCGTAGTCGCTTCGGCGGCATGGTGCACCACAACGGACACGCGAGCCCGGACATCCTGTCCGGGCTCGCTCTGTCTTCGCATCGCTTCCGCGCATCCTGCGCACGCTCGCTCACACGGTCCTTATGTGGTGCACCATGCCGCCGAAGCGACATGGGCGGGGATGGCGGCTTGTGGTTAGGGTTTGATGTCGACCCAGCGTTCGGACCAGGTGCCGATCGTGCAGATGATCTCGCTCAGGGAGCGGCCGCAGTCGGTGAGCTCGTAGGTCACGCGGATCGGGCGGTCGGGGGAGACGGTGCGGGTGACCAGGCCCTCGCGTTCGAGCTCGCGGAGGCGCTCGGTCAGGAGGCGGTCGGAGAGGTTGGGGACGGCGGCGAGGAGCTCGTTGAAGCGCGCGGGGCCCCCGACGAGGACGCGCAGGACGGCACCGACCCAGCGCCTGCCGATCAGCTCGATGGCGTATTGGAAGCGGGGGCAGAATACGCTCACGGCGTCGCCGTGGTCGGCGGGTTGGACGGGGGTCTCGCGAAGGTGCATATTGTTTCTCTTTAGGCTACTTGACGTAAGTATAGCATGGGTGCTAGGATTGGTCTACACCAACACTTCGTAAGTAACGCACGAAAGACAAGACTCATGGACATCGCTCTCCCACTCCTCATCGTTCGGCTCGTGATCGGGCTGGGCTTCGCCTCCCACGGGGCGCAGAAACTTTTCGGTTGGTTCGGCGGCTACGGCCTGGCGGGGACCGGCGGGTTCTTCGAATCGATCGGGTTCAAGCCCGGCAAGCTGTTCGCCGGCGCGGCCGGGGCGTCCGAGCTGATAGGCGGCCTGCTGCTCGCGCTCGGGCTCGGCGGGCCGATCGGGCCGCTGCTGATCATCGCGGTGATGGTTGTCGCGATCCTGGCGGTCCATCTCCCGAACGGGTTCTCGTCGGCCAAGAACGGCTACGAGCTGCCGCTGCTCTACGCGATGATCGCCGTCGCCTTCGCCTTCGTCGGATACGGGGCGTACGGGATCGACGCGCTGCTGGGCTGGAACACGGTCTGGACGCCGGCGCTGGAGTGGGCGGCCGTCGGTCTCGGGATCGTCGGCGGGCTGCTGAACGTGGCCGCGCGGCGCAAGCCGGCGGCGCAGCCTACCGCGACCGCCTAGATCCGGCGGTCCAGGGGCTGGGCTTCCGACGCTCGCATCGGCGGGACGACTTGCTCGATCGAGGGCTCTTGCGTCTCGCCGTTCGCGGCTTCCCAGGCGGCGTAGCCGCCGGTGAGGCGGCGGACGTCGGCGAAGCCGTTCGCGTGCAGTTTTTCGGCGATCTCGGTGGTGAGGTCGCCGTCGCCTTTTTCGTCGTAGAGGACGACCGGCGCGTCAGGTGCGATCGGGATTGCGAGCCGTTCGGGGGTGAGCAGGTCGTGCGGGCGATAGCGGACCGCGCCGCGGATCTCGCGGTGCCCCCCGTGCTTGCCCACGTTCAGGATCGTGGCGCTCGTGTTCTGGAGCGCGCGCAGCTCGTCGACGGTGATGTCCATCGCGCGTAGTCTACCCGGCTCGCGAAGGAACCGAACGATATGCAGCGAGGGAACTGCTCCGGCCGTCGCGCACAAGCGCGGGATGCACTCGAACTTGCGCGCGCTCGCGGCGGCCGCCGTCGCGCTGCTGCTTCCGATCCCCGCCGTGGCGCAGCAGGCCCCGATCGCCGTCGCCCCGATCGCGTTCAGCCAGCGCACGCTTGCGAACGGCCTGCGCGTCATCATCGTCGAGGATCATCGCGCGCCGACCGTTGCGATCGACGTCGGTTACGACGTCGGCGCGAAGAGCGATCCGGCCGGGCGCTCGGGGTTCGCGCACCTGTTCGAGCACCTGATGTTCAAGGGCACGGCGAACGTCAAGCCCGAGTCGCTCGACCGCTTCACCGAAGATGTCGGCGGCTACAACAATGCCTACACGGCCGAGGACATCACCAACTACTACGAGATCGTTCCGTCGAATCACCTCGAACGGCTGCTGTGGGCCGAGGCCGATCGCATGGCGAACCTCACCGTCGACCAGCCGAACTTCGTCACCGAACGCAAGGTCGTGATCGGCGAGTACGACCAGAGCGTGCTGGCGCGGCCGTACGGGATGCTCTTCGAGCTTGCGGGCGGCGCGTTCACGACGCATCCTTACAAGAACGGCGTCATCGGCAATCCCGATCAGTTGAACGCGGCGTCGCTGGCCGACGTGGTCGCGTTTCACAGGACGTTCTACCGGCCCGACAACGCGACGCTGGTGCTCGTCGGCGACCTCGATCCGGCCCAGGCCAACGGATGGGTCGACCGGTATTTCGGTCCGCTAAAAAAGCCGGCCGCGGCGATCCCGCGCGTGACGGCCGTCGAACCCGTGCAGACGAAACAGCTGCGCATCGCGTACACCAGCAAAGGGGCGCCGCTGCCGGCGACGCTGATCGCGTACAAAATTCCGGCGGATCGCTCGGACGACACCGCGGCGCTCGACGTGCTCGGATTTCTGCTCGGGCAGGGCCCGAGCTCACGCCTGCGCACGGCGCTCGTCGACGGCGGGATCGCATCGCAGGTCATCGCACGCGCGAATACCTACCAGCAGGCCGGTGCGTTCGTGGTGTACGCGTTCGCGAACTCGGGGCGGACGACCGCCGAGCTGGAGACCGCGCTGGAGGCGCAGATCGCGCGCCTGCGCGACGAACCCGTCTCCGCGGCCGAGCTGGAAAAGGCGAAGACGCAGGCGATCGCCTCCCTCGTGCGGATGTCGGAGACGCACGACGCGGTCGCGCAGCGCATCGTGCAGGCCGCGGTGATCGACGGCGATCCGGTGGTGGTGAACCGGCGGGCGCCGGCGTACGCGCGGGTGAGCGCCGCCGATCTGCAGCGCGTCGCGCGCGCGTACCTGACGGTCGCGAAGAGCACGGTCGTCGCCTACGAAGCGGCGCCGGCGGCGAACGGAGCCGCGAAGTGAAGGCTCGCGCGGTGATCGCGGCGGTTGCGCTCGCCGGCGGGATGCTCGCCGGCGGCGCGGCGGTGCACGCGCAGGAGGATCAGATCGTCCCCGGTGCGACCTCGACGCCGCCGCCGCCCGGGCCGCCGCGTATCGTGCAGTATCCGACGCCGGTCGCGACGACGCTGCCGAACGGCCTGCGCGTCGTCGCGGTCCGGGTCCCCGGCAGCGCGCTCGACGCGGCCGACCTCGTCGTCCCCGGCGGAGCGGCCGGCGATCCGGACGCGGCGTCCGGCGTCGCCTCGCTCACCGCCTCGCTGCTCACGCGCGGCACCTCGCACCGCACGGCAAAGGAGATCGCGGTCGCCGAGGACGCGCTCGGCGCGACGCTCACCGCGGGTGTGCTGCCCGACCGCACCGACGTGTTCGGTGACGCGGTCGCGGCGCGCTTTCCCGCCGCGCTCGCGATCCTGGCCGACGCGGTGCGCGACCCGATCTTCGCGAGCGACGAGCTGACGCTGGCGAAACAGCGCGCCGTCAACGGCATCACGCTGCAGAACGGTCAGGCGCAGAGCGTCGCGACGCAGGTTGCGCAGCGCGCGCTGTTCAGCGGACCGTTCGGGCGGCCGTCGAGCGGGACCGCACGTTCGATCGCGGCGATCGACCGCGCGCAAGTGCTCGCGTACTACCGTACGTTCTACCGGCCCGATACGGCGGTGCTCGTGATCGGCGGGGATCTGGCGGCCGCCGACGCGTTCGCGCTCGCGCAGACGGCGTTCGGTTCGTGGAGCGCTCCGCCGGTGCCGCTGCCGCCGGTACCTGCGCCGGCCGTGCGCGCGCCGGCGCGCATCATCGTCGTCGACCAAGCCGGAACCGGCCGCACGGCGATCGTGGTCGCGCAAAGCGCACCGCTGCGCACCGCCCCCGACTGGGCGGCGGCGTCGGTTGCGAATGCGATCCTTTCGGGCTACTCCGGCCGGCTCAATGAAGAGATTCGCGTCAAGCGCGGGCTCTCGTACGGCGCCGGCTCGAGCTACGTCACGGGGCGTTACGTGGGAGCGATCGTCGCCAGCACGCTGGTCGATCACACCAAGGTTCCCGAGGCGCTCGACGTGATGCTGGCGGCGTTCTCCTCGCTGCCGCGCACGCCGCTGAGCGCGGCCGAGCTGAACACGCGGCGAACCTCGCTGCTGGGCGAGGTCGCGCGCGGCGTCGAGACGACCGGCGGCATCGTGCGCACCGTTGCCGCCAACGCCTTCAACGGGCTGCCGCCCGACGCGCTGAGCGCGAGCAGCGCGTCGCTAGGCGCGATCGACGCGCCGGCGGTCACGCGGCTGGCGAGCGGTGCGCTCGCCGCCGCGCCGACGATCGTCCTGGTCGGCGATGCGGCGCAGTTCATCGACGCGGTCCGCAAGGCGCATCCCGAGGTTCAGGTCGTGAAGGCGGCCGACCTCGATCTCACGAGTGCGACACTGACGCGGTAGCACCACGGAGGCCGCTTCCCGCCGCCGAGGCAGCGGCAGCCCGTCGGCCGATCTCGTCGAAGCGCCGCATCATGCGAGACTCCAGCGTCGCGAAGCGCTGGTCGACCTGGGCGAAGCGTTCGTTCATCTCCCGGTGCATCTCGTCAATGCTTCGATCGACCCGGTCGAACCCGGCCGCCATCGCTTCGGCGAGGCTCCGGAAACTCTCCAGAATCGTTTCGTCGGTCACGCTCTGATTGGACACGATCGATGTTACCGGGCCGTGTCCGTCATGCGAAGGCCTGTTCGGCGTGGTAGGAGCTGCGGGAGAGCGGGCTCGCGACGACCTGCACGAACCCCTTTGCGTCGCCGACCGTTTTCAACCGCGCGAACTTTTCCGGGGTCACGAACTCCTCGACCGGCAGGTGGCGCTTCGTCGGCTGCAGGTACTGGCCCATCGTGAAGATGTCGACCCCGATCGCACGCGCGTCGTCCATCGCTTGCGCGATCTCGGCTTCCGTCTCGCCGAGGCCGAGCATCAGCGAGGTCTTGGTGTAGGTCACCTTGCCGGATCGCTTCGCGTGTTCGAGGATGCTCAGCGACTGCGCGTAGTTCGCGCGGCGGTCGCGAACGTGCGCCTGCAGGCGTGCGACGGTCTCCAGGTTGTGCGCGAGCACTTCGGGCTGCGCGTCGAGTACGATGTCGAGCGCGGCCAGGTCGCCGGCGAAATCGCCGGTCAGACACTCGACCTTCGCGTCCGGCACCGCCTTGTGGATCATGCGCACGGTGTTCGCGAAGATCGCGGCCCCGCCGTCGGCGAGATCGTCGCGATCGACGGCGGTGAGCACCAAATACTTCCAGCCCAGCTCGGCGACCGCTTGCGCGACGCGTTTGGGCTCCATCCAGTCGACCTCGCCCTTCGGCGAGCCGGTCTTGACGTTGCAGAAGTGGCAGCCGCGCGTGCACGTGTCGCCGAGGATCATGATCGTCGCGGTTCCGGCACCCCAGCACTCGCCGAGGTTGGGGCACATCGCCTCTTGGCACACGGTGTGCAGATCGAGCCGTTTCACCTCGCCCAGGACGTGCTCGTACGACGGGCCGGACGGCAGCCGCACCTTCAGCCATTCCGGCTTGCGCTTTCGCCCTTCGACAGGCTCAGGATGACGCGAGGTGATGAGATCGATGTTGGTCATGCTGTTTCGACAACCGGATTCGACGGAAACGGAAGCGGCGCCCCCGGCGGGATCTCTTCGCGCTCGAACTCGATGCCGAACGCGCCTTCGAGCGAGTCGAGCAGCGCGTCGCGCGCTTCGGCCCACGAGACCTCGCGGCCGGTCTGCGCCGAGATCGAGGTGATCCCGAACTGCGGCGTGCCGCACGGCGTGATCAAGCGGTCGTAATCGAGTACGGTGCAGGCGTTGAGCGCCAGCCCGTGCAGCGAGGTCATGCGTTTCACCGCGATGCCGATCGCGCAGATCGCGTCGTCGCCGACGTAGACACCGCGGTGCTCGCTGCGCGGCTGCGCGTCGATCCCGAAGCGGTAGAGCGCGCCGGTGACCGCGGTCTCCAGCGAGGCGACCAGCGGCACGACCTCGCGGAAGCGCTCCAGCCGCCGGATCGGATAGACGACGACCTGACCGGGGCCGTGATAGGTCACGTCGCCGCCGCGCTCGACCTCGACGACGTCGACGCCGCGTGCCTCCAGCAACGGCCGCGGCAGCAGGACGTTCGCCGCCTTCGCGTTGCGGCCGAGCGTAATCACCGGCTCGTGCTCGACGACCAGCCAGGTGTCGGGCTCGCGTCCTTCGGCGACCGCGGCGTGAAGAGCGCGCTGCAGTGCGAGCACAGGCGTGTAGTACCGGCGACCGAGGTCGAGCAGACGGGCCCGAATAGCCATTCTGGGAGTATGACCGGCGCCGGCTTACGTGGGTTTCCCGTTCCGCAGTGCCGGACAGGTATCGTTCAAACGGCTATCGTCGCCTGTTCCGCTTCGGTAGACGGCGCAACACCGGAGTGCCCGGTAGGCAAAGCTTGTTCCGTTCCCATCAGACGCGTCGGCACCGTCAGCCCCGCAACGTCCTTGACAATGCGCTGAAACATCCTAAGTCGAACGAAGATGTTAATCGTATCGTGAAAGATCGTCACGATATCCTTCAGGCGAATGCGGCCAAACGTTCCACGCCGGAACTCGAGCGTCACCGGGGCATCGATGAGACGATATCCGAAGAGGTGGGCCAAGCAAAGCAACTCAAGGTCGAACGCAAACTTATGTGCTCGCGAGAGCGTGGATATTCGCTGCAACACTTCAGCACGAAAGACCTTGATTCCGGTCTGTGTGTCGCGCACTGGAAGACCGAACAGTACGCGGACGATAGCGTAGTAGCCAAGCGACAGAATCCGCCTTGATCGAGGGTAGTTTACCTTGGAAAGCGGATGCAGTTTCGACCCGATAACGACATCGGCGTCGTTTAGCTTCATGAGCTCGAGCAATACCGGTAACTGACTGGGGTGCAGGTCCATATCTGCGTCGAGAAAAACGATGAGGTCCCCGCAGGCGTAGGAAGCCCCGCAAAGCAGCGCGTGACCCTTCCCCCGGTTCTGATCGTAGCGAACAACGCGGACGACGTCCGGGGCGACGGCCTTCGCGCCTAGCGCGCTGAGGTGCGTCTTGTCCGGGGAACCATCGTCCACTACGATTACTTCGAAATCGTAGTGGAATGACCGAAGCGTCTCCACGGTTTCTAGGACGTTCTTGAGGATAAATCGGGATTCGTTGTACGCTGGTAGAATAACGCTGATCTTTCCCACCCGTGTTTCGCCCTCTCTGTTTTCGACGCTATGCGTGAATCTCGTCGGATTCTCGGTCCTTACGGTTTGCACGAAAGCACTCTCCGATGAATCTACTGTCATTGCGCGATCCGCGCGATGTTCAGAAGTCCAGCCTGACGGCGGAGCATTGATCTGCCCACTGGTCAAGAGGCTAGGACGGGTCGCGGCCTTGGACTTGAAGCTAGCGAGGACGCTCTCGATTTGAAGCCGCCACGACGGAACGCCCGGCGCATCGCCACGTCTTCGCAGCGAGTCCGCCCGCGCAGCCGCGACGCCGATGAACAGGCACCAAATCGTCGCGACTTTTGGAAAAAACCAAAGGTCATCTAGAAGCCCGTGCACTGCAAAACCGCACGCCGCAGCACACGCCGCGGCAAGGGTTGAGCTTCGCCATGCAAGCCGGAAAAATAGGAATAGAGGTGCGATCAACAGCGCGAACGTCGTGACGAGAAGTGGAAGGCCGCCCTCGACGGCGGCTTGCAGGTAGACATTGTTTGCGTGCGTCTTGACGTTCGTAACGTGAGCGAGCGGAAGCGAATCCTCGAAGTTTCCGGCCCCGATTCCGAGAACGGGGTGTTGCGCCCACAGCGCGATCGCGGCGGTCCACAGCATCGAGCGCGTTCCAACGCCTCCGGTGTTCGTTTCCTGTGTCGAACTGCTGAAGTATGTGAGCATGGAGTGCGCGGATCGTGCGTTTATACTAAATGTCGCAATCACGGCTAAGAGAATTATCCCCGCAACGCGGACATGCGCTCGCGATCGAACGAGTGCGATGACGCATATCCATTCCATGGTGATAGAAACGGCGCTCGCCCGCGAGAACGTCAAGATCGCCGTAGCAACGCCAACGAATACCGCACCGGCATTTACATATCGGTCGTAGCGCGTCTTCGCGACCGTCGCTAACACGAGAACGAACGGGAAGAGAAGGGCGATCCAGCCCCCGAGCTGATTTGGCCCTTCTAGGACACCCGCGACTCTCGGTAATATGACACCGTCCACGATGAGAACGGACTTATAGCCCGAATACAGATCAAACAAAGCCGTGCCGCAGACTGCCGCGAGCAGCCACGGGAGGGTCTTGAAGACCATCTGAGTGCTCGCGGTGCTCGCGAGATACCACGCGACGAAGACAAGAAGAGCGTATTCGATCGATTTAAACGTTTCGCGCGCCGCGTCTCCGAAATTGGCGGCCTGCAGTATCGAAATAGCGGTCGCGAAAACGAGTGCGACGCATGCTGCAAACACCACGCGTGACGGCCCCGGTCGGGCGCTGTAGCGGCCGCGCACCGCGTCGAGCAAGATGCCGGTCGCGGTCGCCAGAAGCACGACCTTCGGCAATGTGACGGTCGTGGCGAAGATGTGTAGTGGAAATGCAAAGGGCTCCGTCGCGAACAACGCAAAGAGCGCAGCGGAACGTGACCGTTGGTAGAGCAAGTATGCAGCGACGAAAATCGCCGCGTATAGGATGATCGCCATTTCCACGCAAAGCAGGCAGCCGGTAGCTCGGTTTGTTAGCCGATACGTTCGGGCTATAGCTTATAGTTTGCGCGACTCATTCCTGTGGCCAATGTACTGAACTGCCCACACCCCCGGGATCTGCGCCACGCTTGAAAGCGGATGCTAGTGGCTCGGGTTTTGGAGGCGCGGGTCGTTCCCCCTCCAGGGGCCGGACGTCCGAATCGCGCATGGCACCCTCTCGCGTCGACCCGCTTGGGAGATAGGACTGCCTTGCCGCGAACACGTACCGATTCAGGTGCAAAAATGCCGCTGCCGAGGGCGACTCGCCCACGCCGGCCCTTCTGCGAAATCCGATCTCTCGAGTCCTTGACGATTTCCTAGTGGCCGAGGTGGAGGTCCCGATTAGATCGCGCCGCGCCATCACTGTGCCGTTCGGACGGGATGGCGCGCTCGTCTTCGCGTCGGCCATGGCGGTAAATGCCGGCGCGTACTTTCTTCACTTCGTCGCTAGTCGTCGGCTTGGCGCGGTGGAGTATGGCGACTTCTACGCGCTTATCACGGCGATTGCTTTCTTGTCCGTAGTCACCACGTCCGCGACTCTGGTGGTTGCGAAGACGAGCGCAGGACTCAGTGCGGCTGAACATCGTCCTTTGCTCGCCGCGTTTACGAGATGGGTTTCCGTGCGGGCTGCAGTCGTAGCAGTCGTGGTGACGGGGAGTAGTCTCGCTGGAATGAATGTTATCGCGCACTTCTTGCACGTTTCGAACACTTCCGAGGTCGTAGCATGGTCGTTCGTCTTGGGTGCGAGCGTACTGGTTCCCGCGCTCTCTGGTATTCTTCAGGGGACGCAGGACTTCGGCGCATTTGCACTGGTTACGATTGTTGGAGGTCTCGGCCGGGCTATTCTCGGCGTCGGAGCCGTCTTGATGGGATTCGGCGCGACCGGGGCCCTCGTCGCGAACGTCGTCGCGCTTGGCATTGCAGCTGCGGTCGCTGTAATCGCAGTCCGTCACGATATCGTTCTCGAGGGCGCGCGGTTTCGTCCGGACGCCCATTTCGGTTGGGGCTCAGCGGGAGTGATCTCGGCAACCGCGTGCACGACGCTGCTGGCGACGCTGGACGTGCTCCTCGCGAAGCATTTTCTTTCGCCTTACGACGCGGGGCTGTATAGTCTCGTTGCACTGTGCGGAAAGATGTTACTATTCGTCGCAGCGTTCATCCCTATACTGCTCGTGCCGAAGGTGGCGAACGCCAACGCGGCGCGTCTGCCAACGTTGCACTATCTTCGTGACGCGGTAGGAGTAACGCTCCTGGCCTGCGCTTTCGGGCTGGGCGCCTTCGCTAGCATCCCGCAGGTTATCGTTCGAACGTTGGCTGGTGCCGCATATTTGAATGCGGCACCCCACCTGCTTGCATACGGCGGTGCGATGACACTGCTGGCTGCGACGAACGTAGTAATCTCATACCAAATCGCGATGCACCGGTTCACGTTCGCCTCACCGCTCGTAGCGGTTGCGCTGCTTGAGTTTGCATCAATCGCGATCTGGCATCATGGAATCGCACAGATCCTGACGATCCTTATCGTAACGAACGGGATTGCGCTCGCCGCCTCGGCCTGGGGGCTTGGCCAGACAGCACGGGGCGGTCCGAACCGCGCGACCACAACCGCCTGAGGACCGAAGTGTAGGTGACGCGCTTCCGACGAGCTTTCACGCGCGAGCGGCGGCCCTGGGCTGGCGAGTCGACTCACTCAACCAGAAGATGACCCGCCCCACCGACGCTCGCATACGCTAGGGCGGGGCTTTCCATTGCGGGTGGGTAAAACGTTGCGGAGTCGCTCCACCGCTGCAAAGTAACGAGGCCAATACCTGAGTACCGAAGTCCGGCCGCGCGTACTTTCTGCGCGTCGAAGATATTTCGTCCGTCGACGACGACATTACCACGCATCACAGCGGCGCACCGTTCGAAGTCAAGCGCGCGAAACTCGTCCCATTCAGTCGCCAGGAGGACTGCGTCCGCGCCCGCCACGGCTGCGTACATGTCGTCGCAGAATACGACCTCGTCGCCGAACACTGCCGCAGCGGCATTGTTTGCAATTGGATCATGCGCCCTGATTGACGCGCCGCGATCAATGAGTCGCCGGATAATCGCCAACGCCGGAGCGTCGCGAATATCGTCCGTATTAGGCTTAAATGCGAGCCCCAGGACCGCAACGACGTGACGTGCGAGCGTACCCATCGCGCGCTCCAGCTTAACGACTGTCCGTTCGACCTGGCGTCGATTTACCAATTCTACCGCGTGCAGCAGCGGTGCTGAATAGTCGCGTTCGACGGCAAGCTGCTCAAGCGCTGATATGTCCTTGGGAAAACATGATCCCCCGTAGCCAATGCCCGGGTTCATGAACTTGGTTCCGATTCGCTGGTCGTATCCGATTCCGCTGCAGACTGCCCGCACGTCCACATCAAGGAGCTCACAGATATTGGCGATTTCGTTAATGAACGAAATCTTAGTCGCGAGAAACGCATTTGCGGCATACTTGATCATCTCAGCCGTGCGCACGTCCGTCACGATGACCGGCGCACCGAGTTGCGCATAAAGATCGCGCATGACACGCTCAGCCTCCGGATCGTTCGTGCCGATAACGATGCGGTCCGGCTTGAGGAAGTCCGCCACGGCGGAGCCTTCACGGAGAAACTCAGGGTTGCTGACGACTGAGACCGGGTACTTGACGCTAGCGTGTTCCCGTATGATGGAGCCAACGAGCTCGCCAGTCTCAACGGGAACGGTTGACTTCGACACAACTATCTTCGGTTCGTTCAGAGCCCTCCCGATATCGCGTGCCACCGCTCGCACTGCGGATAGGTCAGCGTGACGGTCCGCGCGCATGGGCGTTCCCACAGCAATGAAGACTATCTCGCTGTCGCGAACTGCCTGCGCCACATCGGTTGTGAAAATGAGCCGTTCCGCCTGAAGGTTGAGGCTGACCATATCGGCGAGCGACGGCTCGTAGAAGGGTACATCTCCAGCTTGTAGGAGCGCGATCTTACGTGCGTCGCTATCGACACATATCACTGTATTGCCGAGCCCCGAGAGGCACGCGCCTGTAACAAGCCCGACATACCCGGTCCCAATGATGGCAATCCGTCTCATTCGGCCTTAATTCTGCGCACTGGGGCCAGGACCTCGCGTCTCTAATCCGGGCGCAACGACCCCAAAAGTCCAAGGTCTAAAGACCCACGCTCCTTTCACTGGCTCATTTCGTGCCCTGGGGCGATCTAGGGGCGGATCGGCGGCAGTTCAAACTGTCAGATGTTGGCTTCGGTCCAACGAGACTCACGGTCGAGAAGTCCCGCCTCTGAAGCGCGAATTATTGGGATTTCTCAAGAGAATTCGAAGCGGGTTCGCTAGCGACAGAACTCGGGGCTCGATCACAGTCGCGCCACAAATCACGCAGGCCGAACTGTTGAGACAACGAACCAATGCGTGCTTGATATCTGGCTGTTCGGATATCGCCTGAATCAAATCGCGCGGAGCTCATAAAGAAACTCAAGTCTAGACGCTGTGTGGATGGACAATCGTGTTCAATAGGAATCGCGTCTGCTCTGAATTACCCTCGGTGTTGGCCGGATCTGCAATAGTAAATGGATATATTCGATGCTTGACTTTCTTGAAGATAGGGCCTCGCGTCTCGGCCAAGTACGGGTGACGCGGACGAATCACGCGAAAGCTTGCCGGCTTGCGCATTGTAGGGACCGCAAGCGCGGCCATGTTACGCGTCGGTGACAATCATATCAGCGGTTCGGGTCGCCGCAGTAAGAGCTCTACGGGAATTCGAGAATTCAAAAGCGACCGCGGCGAGCGTCGCTGCTGCTGCGTTGTTTGTCTTGTTTGTCGTTGGACATGGGATTCCGGCCATGCGTCACGACTGGACCTGGCCAGCGACTCGACCTGCATTCGCGAACGCTGTGCTAGATTCGGTGTCTGGCTGGAGAAGCTCGGGACTTGGCGAACCAAATCCTCGGCCAACGACGTATCTCTTCGCGCCCTTACTGCTAGTCTCAAATTTTGTTGCAGGGCCGCGCGCAGCCTTAGCCGCCTTATTCGCACTATCTTCACTCTTCCTGTATCTAACTTCCGAGTGCTTAGCCAGGCGATGTCGCGTGGGGAAGCTCGCCACGCTCGCGATATTTGGCTTCCTGCTGTTTAACCCGTGGGTGTACGTCCAGGTCGTTGCCGGGCATGCTGCTATGATTCTTGCTTACGCGTCGTTCGCTTATTTCTTCTGCCTGCTACATGACTCGGGCGCACGCGACCGGACTGTCTTTGTCGCTCTAGCGGGCACGCTTTGTCAGCTACAATTCTTCTTGATAGCATTTCCACTTGCAGCTATCTGGGCGGTACGGCGCCGACGTTACATCCCGGTCGTCACGATTGCACTGGCCGCGACTCCAATAGCGCTTGGTATAGTGGCGGACCGGGGATACTTGACCTCGATACCATTCTATTTAGACTGGCAGGAACAGCAGTCGGTTCCTATTGTCGATGCGCTGCGGCTGACGGGGTACTTCGCGCACTACGACGCACAGATCCTACCCGTGGCGGGCCCAGCTACTTGTGTTTTCGCAGCTGTTGCGATTCTATCCGCGTTTATTGGCGGTAGCCGATCGCGACTTACGGCAGCGTTTGCAGCCGTGTTGATTCTTCTTGCTAGCGGCTCCTCGGGGCCACTGTCTACCGCATACAGGTACGTGCTGTCAAACTTTCCTCCCGTCGTAGGCGTCTATCGGGAACTTTACGATGTTCTCGGACTCGTGGTCGTTGCCTATGCTGCCCTCGCCGCGGAGTCAGTTAGCCGAATTAGATTTATGCCCCATTTCCTACTTGCCGCGGCGGGAGCCCTGTTATTCTCGTGGATAATAGCGCCACCCCACATGTACTGGCTTGATGGAGAGACTCTTCCTAGCATCAAGTTGCCAGTTGATGAAAACCATCGACTTGCGCTCTTTCCACCTTTTCAACCGCAGAAGTATCACGGTCATGGTAGCGGCGCGGATCCAGATGAGAATACCTTCGTTGCGCAGCCGATTCTCAATGATTACCTCGCCATATATCCGATCGACGTTGCTTTTTCGATGTATGACAAACGACATGATACGGGCTTCCTGGAAGCTCTGGCGGTGAATCGACTCGTGTTTCGGCCGTGGCTCAGTGGTGACGAGTCAGCGCTACGGTCTCAAGATAACGTTGCGCCGTCGAAGGCCCCACTGCGAGCCGGCGTTGAGATGCTAACATCCAGCCAGGCTATACTTTCGCTCGGGGATCCCAGTCCGGCTACTGCAATCCCAGAAGTAGGAGCTCATGCGATCTATGTCGGCGATGCGCGAGATTCTGGCACTTCCTCAATTTTCGAATCCTTTCCACTCCTAGCGCATCAAGGACGCGACCTGCGATCGGGTTGGATTAACGCTAGGCGTGCCGCCACTCAGTTACCAGAGTTCAGCTCTCCGCTTGATGGGATTGTTACGGAAAGCAATAAGCCTTTATTCTTCCCCGAGACGCACACGCGTTATATACTAGCCCATTGGCAAGGGACGTTGATCCTAGATGGACAGAGATTTAGAGTCGACAAGATAACTCAGCGCTGGCTTCCTATCAGAAGCCGCTCGCTACATGCGTTGACGTGCGGCGGTGTCTGTGAACTCAATGACACAGCCATCAGAGACCCCTACCGACAAACTTCCCACGTAAAAAGCCGGGAGCGATCGCGCTCCTCGCCGCTTCAGCTACACTACCTCTTGCCGTGGCTCGCTACTTCCGCGGCTCCAGCGGGGTCACCAGGTATCATAACTCTCATAGTGCGCTACGACCCTGGCTGGTACGCGTTTTGTGGTACAGGTGTAATGCCGCACCTCAGGCTCGATGGGCTGCTGAACGGATGGATTGTTCCGCAGCGCGATTCGAATCGGCCACTTCTGTTCGTTCACGTTACGTCGGCTGCGCAGGCGATCTTAGAAGGGCTTACCTTTGCGGTCGTCCTTATTCTTGTTCTTAGGACAATAAGGCGAAAGAGAATCAACGGCTCCGCACCCAACGCGAACCTAGAGACTGAGCTCTGATGTAACGGTCTTGGGGACCCGACATGCGCGGAGCGAATGAAAGTTCGACGCTAAGCTGATCGAGCCCCTGATATGTTACGGCAGGGTCGCTTAGTGCGACCCCCAACCCTGCAAAGGGCGAGTCGGGACATCCCCGAGCCCCTCGGGCTTCGAGCCCGTATTATAGATCGATGACCGACTCGGAATTCGCTATTCTAAAGATCGAACCGTATCGTAGGCCGCGTTTGACGCGAAGCTTGGATGCATCAGGATGGTCAAGGGAGTAGCACCTTCTTACGAGCGAGGTGATCGTGGACGCCTCGGCGTGGACGTTTTGGGCGTCGATGTCGGAAAACGTGAACTGCACGCTTTTTTACTCCAAGGAGGTCGTGCTGCCTCGAAGAGCGTACCGAACTCGCCGGCCGGAATTGCACAGTTCCAGACGTGGTTGAACAACCGCAAGGCGCATCGCGTGCACGCTTGTCTGGAAGCAACGGGCGGTTGGAGCGAAGACGTCGCCTTCGCTTTGGCCGACGCCGGCCACGTGGTGAGCCTCGTTAATCCAAGCCGAATCAAAGCCTTCGCGCAAAGCGAGCTGTTGCGGACGAAGACTGACAAGATCGACGCAGCTCTCATCGCGCGGTTTTGCAATCTCCACAATCCAGAACCGTGGACACCGCCGGCGCCTGAGATCCGCGTCCTACAGGGGCTTGTGCGTCGCCATCAAAGCCTCGTCGCGATGCGCACCGACGAGCAAAACCGACTCGACGCACCGCTCGTCGGAGCCGTCGTCAAAGACTCCCTCGAAGCGACGCTTGCGCATCTTGAGCGTGAAATCGAACGCGTCGATCGCGAGATCGAGCAGCTCTTCAATCAGCACCCGCCGCTGCGTCGGCAGCGCGACTTGCTCACGTCGATTCCTGGCATCGCTAACACAACAGCAGCGCGTATCCTGGGGGAAATGCCCAACATCGTGGAGTTTCGCAGCGTGAAGGCCGTTGCTGCCTTCGCCGGCCTTTCACCTCGTCATTACGAGTCAGGGTCAATTCGCTGGCCGACTCGAATCGCCAAGACCGGGAACAGTGCTCTGCGCCGAGCGCTCTACTTCCCCGCGATCGTCGCGATGCGCCACAATCCGCTCCTTCGAGCATTCGCCGAGCGCCTTCGAGCCCGCGGAAAGTCGAACATGTCGATCATCGTCGCCGTGATGCGCAAGCTCCTCACGATCGCCTACGGCGTGCTTAAATCGGGTCGCGCGTTCGATCCAGCATACGCCACCTCTTGACTTGCGACACCGTATCTAGATTATAGGGGCTCGATCAGGACCATTACCTCAGGGGGAGCCTCTCAGTCTGAGACTGGATCAGGGACGGCGGCGCTGCGCGCTCGGTAACAATACCGAGATGGCATCCGCGAAAGCCTCCGCTGTCGCATCCCAACTGAGGGGTCGAGATTGATCGAGAGCTCTTTGCGAAAAAAGATCGAAGCTGTGGAAGATACTGCACGTCGCAGCGACAAGAGCGTCGGGCCGATTCCGAACTACAAATCCTGTCGACTTATCGTTGACGGCATCGCACAATCCCGGAACATTGTAAACGACGGCCGGGGTTCCATGCCGAGCTGCTTCGGTAACAACAAGTCCCCATCCCTCACGCACAGATGTCATCCACAGCAGGGACGCCGCGCGAAGTAATCGTCGACGTTCGTCGTCGTCGACACGTCCATGAAACACTACCACATCGGTGAGCGCGAGCTTCGCGACGCGCCGCTCCAGGGATTTCCGGTAATACGCCGGCCCCGTCCCAACGACACGCAATCGGCCACGCCAGCCCACATTTCGAAGCAGGGCGGCTGCCTCTATCGATTCTTCAACTCGTTTTGAAGGCGTCAGCCGTCCGACGACGACAATATCTCGCGGCACGCTCTTAACCGGAACTTCGACATCCGGCGGCTCATCTACGGCCATGGGCAAAATCTGTATCGGACCTGTTAGGCCAATAGCGCGCAGACTACGCGCAGACGACGCTGATATTGTGATCAACGGCGATTTGCGATAGGGGCGAAGGTAGATCGGCTCAGCGGCATAACCTAGACGCCCCATCAGACCTCCCTCGTACAACCAAACTTCTCGAGCGAGTTGTTGGAACCAGGCGATCGATGGCGCAGCGTACCAGGGTGTTAGGAAGGGAATAGTATTGATCTGATCGATTACAATGTCGTGTTCACGACGTCTAGCGTACCGAGCGAACGCGTGGGCGTGCACGGTTGCACTTGAACCCGCTCGCAGAAAATGGATGCCATTACGTATCTCTGCAGCTTTGGCTCCGTTGTAGTGACTGCTGAACCAATCAATGGTCCAGCCTCGAGCCGCGAGCCGCTCAAGCACACGGAGTGTGACGAGCTCCGCGCCGCCCGATCTCGGGTGCCAAGGGTCCCGCCAATTTAGCAACAGCAGGCGGCGCGGGAATGCAATCACTGCGAAGAGTTTTCTACTAGCTCGGTGCTTACCTCCTGTGTAACACGGACGGCTTTCCCAATCCGCTGCAGGTTTGGCTCGAATCGGGTCGCCAGGGTTTTCCGAACCCGCGGAGCTCGTCGAAAACGCCAACAATGACGTTGAAAGTGTGACCGTCTGAAAACAAGCGACTCGAGATCGAACAGGAGATCTTGCTTAAGAGCCGCGGCCTGGTTCGTTTGGAAACCGATGCGATTCCGAAGAAGCCTTCGGGTTCATAAGAACACATCAGGCCATGTATTCCGTCACCACGCAATGCAGTGTGCCCGAGTCTCTCCGAGCGTTTTCCATGCGTGACTGACCCGTACTCCGCGGCGACGAGACGCTCGGCGGCACTCCTCGATCGTTGCTGCAACCACGCGACCACCTTCTCGATCAACGGCCCGAGCTATCGCCTCAAGGAAAAGCGGCGGGCCGGAACCGATCGCGACTCGAGCACGAAGGAAAATGACATCACCTAACAACACTTCTTCCCCATCGGGTGGGAACTATTACGCCGTCCGAAGCGGGGAACTTTCCGCCGTCAGCGACAATCGAGAGGGTGAACGCGCTCGGCGCGCCCAAACCGAGCATGTTAGTACGGGCAGTCGGTGGTCCGCGACGACGAAAATGACCACACACGCATATCAAGGAGAAGGTGGGCTTGACCATGACGCCGCCCTTTCACTTTCAATGTCCTTATTGCAATAGATCGACGACCATCCAACACGCCGACTATGATGAGGGCCTTGTTCGCCCGAGCTCGGTCGGTAAAGATACCGGGGCTCTCGTCTATGTTCTTGCGACGATCGTTTGCCCGAGCCCTGATTGCAGGAGAACGACGGTTTCGTTAAGTCAATGGCGCGCGACACGAAGTCCTAACGGCGATTGGCAGATTGACCCAAATGCGAAGGAGTCGCTGCGCTCGTGGAGGCTCATGCCCCGATCCCGCGCCCGACAGTATCCAGAGTACGTGCCGGCGCCTTTGCGTGAAGATTTTGAAGCGGCGCATCTAATCTTGAAGGACAGCCCGCAGGCATCGGCGACGCTCGCCCGCCGTGCGCTTCAGGGGATCATGCGCGATTTTTATGGCGCGAAGCCGGGCACACTGTTTGACGAAATCACCGAGGTGGAAGCAGCGGGGGAGATGGATGCGCCCCTCGTGAAGGCTACGCATGCGGTGCGCGACGTTGGCAACATCGGCGCATACATGAGCAAGGACGTCAACGTCATCATGGCTCTGGAACTTGGTGAAGCCGAATCGCTCCTCGAACTGATCGAACTTCTGTTGGACGAGACCTATGTCGCGCGGCACCTGCGCGAGCAGCGCGTAAGTAGCGTGTTGCGGGTTGCCGCTGAGAAACAGGCGCTCAAAGCCCTCCATCTCGCGGCAACACACTTCATTCGCCTCCTGCGCGGTACGAGGCGTGGCTCGATCATCCTAACGTCAAACAAGCGCTTTTCCGAGTGGGGCGAACTCATCGGCGACGAGGGCTCGCGGCGACGATCCAATCGGTTGCTGCACCACGCGACCACCTTCTCGATCACGTAGGGACGAAGAACAAACTCAGCGAAGGACGCGGGGCTTGTCTCAACAACGAATTTTAATCACGGGCGGGGCCGGTTACGTCGGCTCCCACTTCGTACGGCTCCTCATCGACCTTCGACGCCCCTATGTTGTGATTGACTCGCTGGAGCGAGGCCATCGGGAATTTGTTCCGCCGGCGAATTTGGTTATTGCTGACATCGGGGATGTCGACGCCGTGGCGGCGGCTTGCCGCGACTTCCAGCCTACGGTCGCGGTTCACTTTGCGGCATTTGCTTACGTTGGCGAATCCGTTTCTCATCCAGCACGATACTACCGTAACAATGTTACGAAGGCGCAGCAGCTGTTCGACGTGCTGCGGAGAAATGGCGTTAATAATATTATCTTCTCCTCAAGTTGTGCTACCTACGGAGTTCCAAGTTCCCTTCCGATAACCGAGTGGACCGCGCAGGTTCCGGTAAACCCGTACGGTGAGACGAAGCTAGCCGCAGAGAAAATGCTTTCCGCATATGCCGCGGCGTACGGCCTTCGAGTTGTTTGCCTCCGATATTTCAATGCTGCCGGATGCAACGAACAATCCTCGCTGTTTGAGGCGCACGACCCCGAAACCCACTTAATCCCGTTGAGTATTCGCGCAGTCATGGACGGGGTTCCACTCCACGTGTTTGGCAATGATTACGCAACGGGCGACGGTACCTGCGTACGTGACTATGTCCACGTTGATGACCTCGCAGCCGCCCACTTGATGGCTGTCGACGCCCTTGGGTTGGGTATCGACCTACCAAATCTGAATCTCGGGTCGGGGCATGGGTCGTCGGTTCTCGAGGTCGTTGGGGAAATAGAGCGCCTTTTAGGTCAACGGGTGCCCGTGGAACTCTCGCCAAAGCGGTTGGGTGACCCTCCTGCGCTCGTCGCCGAAATCAAACGTGCGGCGTCCGTGTTACAATGGCGACCGTCCCATTCCTCGCTGCATGAAATAGTTCGGTCGGCGTTTCATGCTGAGGAGCGTCGTCGAAAATCGCACTCACACTTCCACTAACGCTTCGGGCGGATCGTAATTCACCCCTGCCGTACAACACGTCACGCAACCTTTTTATGCCCCAAAGGATGGACCTGGAGTTGAGTTTTTCGCTATCGTGGTTTGGTCGAGGCAACCAGCCGAGGCTCAAGGCTGCAATACTCCTCGATTTCTTGCCTTCACGTAGTGCGAACAGCGCCTTCCGTTTCTATTTTTTTACGCATCTGGAAAGGGTCGCGTTGGAGGAGATGCCGCATGGGTCTACGGCGAGAAACTCGCGACGGTGCTTCGGTATCTGGCGAGGACCTATTAAGCGCCGCCGACTGCTTCGTACAACCTAATAGAGTCGTGGATCTGGCACCTGTGGAACCCATTAGCATCATCGTTGCAAGCTATAACGGCGAGAAACGTTTGCCGAAGCTGTTGAGGAGCATATGCGCTCAGGACTACGGTCGATCCCTAATTGAAATAATTGTCGTCGATGACGCCTCAACGGACAACACTGTTTCCGTTGCGCAATCCTATGGTGCACGGGTCTTGACAAATGGACACCGTAATATAGAGCGCGGAAAAGCAATCGGGCTCGCCGGGTGCACAAACGATCTCGTGATGTTCCTCGACGACGACAATGAACTGACGCACGATTCGTGGTTGCGGAGCATCGTTACCGCCTTGCTGAGTGACTCAGCGGCCGTCGGAGCGCAGGCGGCGTGGTTTTGCTATGATCGAGCTGATCCCGCGATCAATAGATATTGCAGTATCTTCGGTGCCGGTGATCCCGTTTCCATGTTTCTGGGCCGACAGGACCACCTCCCAATATTTTCCAGGCACTGGAGCCTCCCAGGCGAGATAGTGCGCGAGACCGACAACTACTGGGCCGTTCGCTTTACTAGCGATAATTTTCCGACCCTTGGATCCCAGGGTTACCTATCGAGGAAGAGCATTCTCACCCGGACATCATGGTATCCATTCTTCTTTCATATTGACTCTAATCTAGAGCTGCTAACCGCAGGGAACGATGTATGGATCTTCCTGAAGGACAACGTTCGACACGATTATTGCTCCACGGTAGCAGAGCTGCTACGCAAGAAAAATCGCGACCTAGGCCTGTTCATGAATCAGTCCACGCTACGCAGATTTAAGTGGAAGACATCGCCTGTTCGCCTTCTTTTGGCAGCAATTCAAATGCTGACAATTATACAGCCATTGATCGTGGCCATTCGGGCGTATGCGAAGACCGCCGACGTAGCTTGCTTTCTCCATCCGTATCTGTGTATACGGCTTCCGATCATGTATGCGTTCCAGTTGGTCAGATTCAGAGTGCTGAAGCTCTTACGTCCCGCGCGACGAGAACGACCAAGTTTGCGATGACACTCGTGATCTGACCCCACCCGGAGCTGTGTACCCATCGGCGAAAACGCTTGCCAGCGCGGTCGGTGGAGTGACCCGGCCGATCTGCACAAATGGCCACGGATGCGTGGACTGAATCCTGAGCCTCTAACAGGATGCTGAAATGGCGAGCTTGTGCCGCGCCGTGTCAGCTTTTCTGGGATGCCGAGAGCTCCGGTCCATCGGAAGGCTCCCGATGAGCACTCGTCGCTGAGACTTGATGCGGTCGCTCACGCTGCCGCTCCGGTGAGATTTCGTATCCTCGTCAAATTGAAGGCAGCAGCCGCGAAGGTGAATATCCAGTCTACTCGGTCGCGTCCGCGATGTCGCGTCTTGCGGAGCGCGCCGACGGTCTTGATCCAGCCGAATATCTCTTCCACCCTTTTGCGCTTTCGCTGACTCACCAGATATCCGGGATGCCGCGTCGTTCGGCCGTCGATCGCGCTGCGCCGGCGAGCATCGCTCGTGGAGGCGATGTGAGGTGTTACCTCGCGGTCACGACATCGAGCAATGAAGTCGGCAACGTCGTAGCCTTTGTCAGCCCCAAGCGTGATACGGCCACGGTTGGGCAATCGATCAACCAGCGCGAGCGCTCCTCGGCGGGCACCCAAAATGTACCACCTGCGGGCAGTTGAAAATGTACCAGGGGTCGGTGGGCACTTGAAAGTGTACCACCGGAGCTGATCGGTCCCGGGCATGCCAAGGCGTCGTCTCAAAAGCGACGCCGTGAACGAGCTGAGCATGACCGAGCGAGAGACGATCCTGGGGCT